>Ga0075428_100003835_pt1 | contig 16505 bp, 12 predicted proteins | sample RhiMetdeltSRZDD2_FD_75291 | JGI IMG/M metagenome (GOLD analysis project Ga0075428, IMG submission 75291) | Populus rhizosphere microbial communities from Tennessee, USA - Rhizosphere MetaG P. deltoides SRZDD2 | ecosystem: Host-associated > Plants > Roots > Rhizosphere > Soil | place: USA... | reverse complement strand
GCCGGTAATAGCCGCCTGGGCATACGCCGTCGACGGCAGGAGCACGCACACCAACGCGACCAGGAAGAGCGCCGAGAACCCCTGGATCCGGTTCAGCATTACTGTCCTCCTCACCTGTGGCTCCAAAAAGACCTTCTGGATCGCGCAGGCTAGTCCTGCCCCTAAAGCAAGTCAAGCCGAATCTTCAAAGTTCGCGACGAGTGAATTGCCGGGTTTTCGGCCCGTTTTAGAGCGATCGGCGGGTGAAACGACCGGCGCGTTGACACCGGTCGTTCCCTGTCAGAAGTCGATCTGTGCGCTGATCCTGGCGTACCGCGCCGGCGTAATGGCCGTTGGAATCAGCCACGCGCCGCCCGGTACGAACCCATAGTTATAGTTCGTGACCGTGTCGGCGTTCAGCAGGTTGTAGATGTCGACGCCCACCTGGGTCCGCGTCCCCCCATAGCGGAGGATCTTCGCGACGCGCATATTGACGTTGTTGGTCCGCGCGCCCCACAGTGTGGCTGGCGGGATCAGGTTCACCGAGACGGTCGCGGCCCCGGTGAGCGGCCGGCCGAGCGGCTGCGGTCCGGCGGCAATCCACGCATTGGTCGCAATGAAGTCCGCCCGCAGGGAATCCCCGGGAGTGCTCGCCCACGTGGCGGCAACCTGCACGTCCACCTTCGGGACGAGATACGACGCGAGTCCCCGGAAGTCCGTGCGGTAGGGTTCCGCGATGCGGCAATAGGGGTTTCTGACCGAGAGGGCGTATGAGCCGCCCCCGAGGGCATTGACGTTCGCGGTCACGGAGCTGTTCGTCGTCACACCCGTGTCATTGGAACCCAGCTCCGGTAGCTTCGCCCTGATGCCGCACGCGTCCGCGAGCTTGCGCCCGGTGCTCGTGCCCGCCTGCAGCGTCAGCCCGTTCTGCAGCCGCGCCACGGCCGAGAAATCGAAGCCCTGCCAGTTCTCGATCTGATCACCGATGTTCTTCGAGGACTGTGCGAGCTCGTCCACCTGCCCGACCCTGTCGGGCACCAGGTTGTACAGGCCGCTGATGGGATACCCGCCGCCGCCGGGGAGCCGCGGGTCAAGCGGCGCGTTGATGCTGAACGGCGTGTAGTCCTCGAGGCTGGTCGCCAGGTTGTCCACGACGTACCAGTTGCCCCACCAGTTGCGATGAAAGCTGGCGGTCACCGAGACGCGAGGCATAATTTCCTGCTGGACCGCCAGGTCAAGCGACCAGTTGTACCCGCGCGTGCCCCAGCCGCCGACATAGCCGGGGTCGAACGTCCGGGTGAACACGGGGCGCCCCAGGTTCTGGTTGTCCATTCTCGCGCACTCGCCGTTGGCCGCCGGGCTGTTGAGATCGCAATCCGGCACGAAGTTGCTGTTCGTGTCGGTCCACCCGCGGGTCGTGGTCGTGGCCGTGCGAATCAGCGGGTTCATGTCCTGATCGTTATTGCTCGCGGTGATGGCTTCCACATACTTGCCCAGGTTGAACTTCACCGCCGTTTTCCCATTCCCGAACAGGTCGTAGGCCACGCCGACGCGTGGCGTGAGGTCCTTCCAGTCGTACCCGGGCGTCGAGCGGCTCGGATAGAAGACCTCTTCCGGAGCGAACGGCCAGCCGGGACCGCCAATGCGCTGGTCGGGATAGTTCGAAATCAGGGAGTCGTACCGCACGCCGCCCTGTACCGTGAGGCGGTTGATCGACCACTGGTCCTGTGCGTAGAAATTGGTCGGGATGAGATTGCGCACGTACTTGGTGTCGGGCCCCACCGAGATCGTCTGCGTCAGCTGATTCGGCACGCCGTTTCTCGTCCGGACCTGCACGACCTGGGTGAAGTTCTTGTACGTCTGCGAAGGATTGCCAAATCCGCCCTGGTAGCCGACCTTCAGGTTGTGTGAGCCGGTGACATACGTCAGCGATGCCCGCACGCTGGCCAGGTTCCCGATCAACGAATGCGTAAAGCCGCCTTGCCCGGGGGCGCGGGGCATTCGGGAGGTCAGGCCCGGGATCTCCCCTTCCTGCTCCAGCAGCTGGATCATCGCCGAGTTGTGCGTGCCGTCGTTCCGTGTCCAGAAGCGGTATCGGGCCTGATACATGCCCCAGCCGGCCTCGGCCAGCAGGCGGCCCGAGATCGGCGACTGCCAGGTGGCATGGGGCTGACGGGACGGAATGTAGTACGTGCGGGTCGTTGCTTCCGGCGTCACGACCGTGTTGCCGGATGTGCCGCCGCCATCGCCGTAATTCTGGTCGTTGTACTGCTCGGACCAGTGCGCATTGAACTTGTTGCGCGGCGTCGCCTGCCACGTCAGCCGAATCGTCGCCTGGCGCTCCAGGTTATTGTTGAACGCCTGCCGGGATCGGTCGAAGTCTACCGTCCACGCATTCGGGTTGCCGGCGTTCTTGTTGTAGAACATGCCCGGCACTGTTCGTTTTCCCCCGACCTGGCGATAGACCCCGTAAAACCACAGCTTGTCCGGCAGAATCCGGCCGCCGTACATGCCACTGCCGTCGTACACGTTGATCAGCTCGAACGGGGCCCGCAGGCCCGCGTCTTGAAGCGCCTGCGTGTAGTTGCTGCCTTGCAGCGAGCTGTTCGCGCCGCTGAAATTGAGCTGGCCACTGAAGGTGTTCGCCCCCTCGCGCGGGATGACGTTGACGACGACGCCGCTCGTCTCGGCTTCGGCGAGCCCTCCCGACGTGGTCAGCACGACTTCCTCCGCGGCGGCCACCTGCGGCATGTTCCCGCCGCCGCCGTTGCCGCCCGCCCACCCCATGTTGATGCCATCGGCATAGATCCGCGAATCGGCCGTACGACCGCCGTGGATGCGGGAGGCTCCGCCCGTCATCTGTCCATTGATGCCCCCCGAATCCCCCTCCTGGGCCATGCCGGGAATGATCGACTGGATGCCGTTGACGTTCCGTGAGGAAGGGATCGCGGCGATCACGTCCTTGTCGATGATCTGCTGCGAGCGCGTGCTCTGCACGTCGACGACCGGCGACTCGCCGGTCACCGTGATCGTCTCCTCGAGCGTGCCGACTTTCAGATCCGCGTTGATCGTCGCGACGAACGCGCCGCTCAACTCGACGCCTTCGCGTTTCACAGTGCTGAAACCGGGCAGCTCGAACGTCACGGAATAGACGCCCGGTCGAAGATCGACGATTCGATACTGGCCGGAGGCGTCGGTGACGACCGACCGGACCTTTTCAATCAGTACGGGGCTGGCGGCTGCGACCGTCACGCCCGGTAATACGCCGCCCGAGGCGTCCCTCACGACGCCGGTGATCGCCGCCTGGGCAAACCCCGTTGACGGCACGAGCACCAACACCAACGCGACCAGGAAGAGCGCCGAGGATCCCTGAGTCCGGTTCAGCATCGCTGTCCTCCTCACCTGCGGCTGCGCGTAGACGCTTCTGGTCGCGGAGGCTAGTCCTGCCCCCAATGCATGTCAAGGCGAATCATCACGCCGCAACGTCACCGTCGCGAATACGCAATGCTGTGTTTAGGGCCGATTACGGCGATCGGCGATACCAGATGATGAAATCGAGGATGTCTTCGCGGGCGGCGCTGGCGCGCGTATAGAGCGTCCGGGTAGTTTCGATGGGACGCATCGCGACCGATGTCAGGTTGGGCGCCGAGACGTTCGCCAGGAAGAACGCTCCAGGCTTCAGCATGGCTTCGACGTTGGCCATTGCCAGCGCCTGCTCGAGCACGTCGTAGTAGATGAAGACGTTGGTGGCAATCACCAGATCGAACGCTTCGCCGTCGAGGCGCTCGGTCACGATATTGACGTTCAGCACCGACATCCGCTGAACGGCGGAGGGCCTGGCACGGATGGCCCTCAAGTCGGCCACGTCCGCGATCGCTCTGGACGTCGGCGCCTGGGCGGGCGCGCCAATTTGATTCCCGAACGTCTCCCAGTAGTTGCGAACCTCAGGCAGCCACGGCGTGCTCTTCGGCAGCGGCAGGTTCAGTGTGTAGCCGATGTTCCTGGCGGCCCGGGCCCGCGTCTGCGTCACGTGATCGATAATCCGCGGACTGATGTCGAGCAGCACGATGTCCGGATTGCCTGGCGGCGGCGCAAGCCCCAGCCGCCGGAGCGAATCGAGCACGGCGAATGGCTGCAGTGTCTGTTGCGGATAGACGTCGAAGCCGACGTCCTTGTCCGCGAAGTCGAGCCCGGGACCGACGATCGCCACACGTCGCACGGAGCCGGGCGTGAGCAGCCCGCGGGCCTTCATCGCCGCCAGCGCCCGCTCGACCGAATAGTTCGGAATCAGCGACGTATCGAGCGACAGGCCGCGCGCGCGGAACAGCCGGGACCGCTCGACGAACTCTTTGAGCGGGTCGCTTCCGCTCGTCGCCCCGAGCTCCTGATCGATCTGGTCCTGTTCGCCGGCCACGCGAATGACCGCCGCGAGCAGATACTTTCGTGCCGCTTCCCTGTCGGCGGGAGTCGCAAAGCGAAGCCCCTTCCGCTGAAGCAGCGCGCGGGCAAACAGCCGGCGCTCGTCATTGCCCGGAGTGGCCAGCGCCGTCAGCAGATCGTCCAGGCGGGCCTCGATCAGCTCGATGGTCCGCTGCAACACCAACTGGGGATCCCCCGCCGCGTCCGATTCGACGGCGCCGAGCACCGCGCGCGGTCTCGACGTAAACGAGGTGCCGAACAGCATCCAGTTGACGATGGTGTCTTCGTCGCCTTGCTCGAGCCTTGCGCGGACCTGCTGGTCGTGGCGCTCGATCCAGCCGGACCATGCGGTCTCCATTTGCGCCGGGGTCAGCTGGTTGAGCTCGGGTGGAAGCGTCCCCTTCAGCTCGGTCAGAATCGGGCGGGCCTCGCTGAAACGAACGAATCGGGCTGGAGCGACGGCATTCGTCGCGCCCGCGGTGACAAGCAGCAGGACGCCGACAGTCCGGGCGTGCGCGTGAGGAATGGGACCGATCCTAGCAGTTTTCGCTCATGCTATTGCGGCGTGACGTTCGTGTTTTCGCGCCGGCTTTTTCTGCGCTTGCTGGGCGTCGTCTACCTGATCGCGTTTGCGTCGCTCGGCGTGCAGATGACCGGCCTGGTCGGCTCGCGCGGCATCCTGCCGGTTGCTGACTTCCTGGCGCGGGCGCACTCGGCGCTCGGGGCTGATGCCTATCGCGTGTTGCCGACGCTGCTGTGGGTCTCGAGCAGCGACGCCGTGCTCGTGCTGCTCTGCTGGGGCGGTGCGGCGCTGTCAATCGCGCTCATCTTCAACGTCGTTCCTGTCGTCACCGCTGCGCTGCTGTGGATGTTCTATCTGTCGCTGACAGTCGCCGGCCAGGTGTTCCTCGAGTTTCAGTGGGACATGCTGCTGCTCGAGACGGGCCTGCTCGCCTGTCTCCACGCGCCGCTTCGATCGGCCGAGGCGGAACCCAATCCGGTTGTGCGATGGGTGCTCTGGGGACTCTGTTTCAAGCTGACGTTTCTGTCCGGGATCACGAAAATCCTGAGCCGCGATCCGGCGTGGGCAGGATGGACGGCGATGAACTATCACTACTGGACGCAGCCGATTCCCACATGGACAAGCTGGTACGCGGCTCAGGCGCCCGCTGCGGTCCAGTATTGGTCGGTGCCGACCATGCTCGCCATCGAGCTGGTCGTGCCGTTCGCGATCTTCCTTCCCGCGCGCTTTCGCAAGACGCGGCTCGTCGCCTGCGCGCTCATGATTCTTCTCCAGGTCGGGATCGGCGCGACCGGCAACTACGGGTTCTTCAACCTGCTGACGATCATCCTCTATCTCACGCTGCTCGACGACCACACCCTGGGCAGGCGCCCGATCGCGCAGCCTCGCACCAGCACTCCACGCCCTGAGCCAGCAGCCTGGCGGATGACGACGAGCGCCGCCGCCGTGGCAATCGCGTGTCTGAGCGTGGTCGCGTTCGTTCGCGAAATGCAGATCACGGCGGGGACGCCGTCGCAGATCGCACGCGCCTGGCCAGGACGCGTGCTTGAGTGGGTCGAGCCGTTCCGATCGATCAACGGCTACGGGCTGTTCCGCGTGATGACGACCGAGCGCCCCGAGCTCGTCATCGAGGTCAGCGAGAACGGACAGGACTTCAAGGAGTGGGAATTCCGCTGGAAGCCGGGCGATCCACGGCGGCGGCCGGCGTTCGTCGAGCCACACATGCCGCGCCTCGACTGGCAGATGTGGTTCGCAGCGCTCGATCCGTTCGGCGCCGAGCGCTGGCTCGAGCCGTTGGCGCGCCGCCTCGTCGACGGCGAGCCCGCCGTCGTCCGGCTTCTGGGGCCGAGCCCGCTTGCCGGCCCCTCGACCCGGCTCGGGGCAGGCCGGCCGCGCAGCGTGCGCATCGGCTATTACGACTACCGGTTCACCACTCGAGCCGAACGCTCGCAGAGTGGCGATTGGTGGGTACGTACACGCAAATGATGAACGCGTCCGGCTGAAGCCGGACACTACGCCAACTGTACGTAGTGTCCGCCTCCGCCAACTGTACGTAGTATCCGACTACGCCAATTGTACGTAGTGTCCGCCTTCAGGCGGACCGTTGGATCGTCGGCCAGGCGGGCGGTCTTACAATACGCGGACGAACACGCTCCTGCTGCTCGTCCCTGTCTCCGTGGCGCTCGCCTACCGCCACGCACCACCGCTGTGGATCTTCGCCGCCGCGACCGCCGCGATCATTCCGCTGGCGCAATGGATTCGCCGCGCGACCGAGCAGATCGCCAATCGAGCGGGGGCTTCGATCGGTGGATTGCTGAATGTCACGTTCGGCAACGCCGCGGAGTTGATCCTTGCGCTGTTCGTCCTGACCGCCGGTAACCCGACCGTCGTCAAGGCGACGATCACCGGGTCGATCATCGGCAACAGCCTGCTCGGGCTGGGGATGTCGATTCTCGCGGGAACGCGGGGCCGGGCGCGGCAGACCTTCGCACGCGAGCACGCAGGACTGCTCGCCAGCCTGCTGATCCTCTCGGTGATCGCCCTGCTTCTGCCGGCGATGTTCGACTACACGGAGCGCGCTATCGGCGCCAACGCGGCGGTGGAAGACGAACGCCTCAGTCTCGGCGTCTCCGTCGTCCTGATTCTGGTCTATGCGGCCAATCTGTTCTATACGCTGGTGACCCACCGCGACGTGTTTGCGAGCGGCGAGCACGAAGCGGCGGCTGTGTGGTCGCTGCCTCGAGCGCTCGGTGTGCTCGCCGCCGCCGTCGCTGTCGTCGCCGTGGAAGCCGAGCTCGTTTCATCCTCGCTCGAAGCCACGGCCTTGCAGGCGGGCCTCTCGGTATTCTTCCTTGGAGTGATCGTGCTGCCGCTCGTCGGGAATGCAGCCGAGTATTTCGCCGCCGTCTACTTCGCCCGGCAGGACCGGATGAACCTGGTGATGACGATCTGTGTGGGATCGAGCATCCAGATCGCGCTCGTCACCGCGCCGGTGCTGGTGCTGGTGTCGTACGCCATCGGCCGTCCGATGAACCTGGTCTTCAGTAATCCGCTGGAGCTGATGGCGATTGGCGGTTCCGCCTTTGCGGTCAATTCCATCGCCCTTGACGGGGAAACGACATGGTTCGAGGGCGTGATGCTGATTGCGGTCTACATCCTCCTCGCCATGGCGTTTCTGTTCGCTGCCCCTCGATAAATCTGAAGGTCAGCCTCTACAGAACGTACAGAAAACCACGACGACACGACGAGCACGACATACTGATTCGTGGCCGTCGTGGCTAAACGCGGCCGAAATCGATGTACCCGCGCGCCGGGTCGGTGCGCAGCAGCTTCACCCGGACGCGGTCGCCGACGTCCAGCCCTTCGCTGTCGCCCTCCAGTCTGCCTTCCACCGGCGGGCGGCGAACCCGGACCCACGTGCCCTTCTCGGACGCACCCGTGACGACGCCGTCGAACCGATCGCCGATCCGTCCCTGGAGCAGCAGCGCGGCCGCAGCCTTTCGGACCAGCCGCTCCACTTTGTTGGCAGCGTCCTCGCGCTCCGTACAGCGCATGGCAATCGACGCGAGCTCGCTGTCCGTGTACGGCTCGGCCTGTTGTGCCAGGGCCGCCTTGACGATGCGCTGGGCGACCAGATCCGGAAAGCGGCGGTTGGGCGCGGTTGAATGCGTGTAGTCCTGCACCGCCAGGCCGAAATGGCCGGTCGCCGGCTCTCCGGCACGCTCGACCACGTATTCCCCGCGCCCGAGCAGCTTCACGACGCTGAGCGAGAGGTCGGGAAAATGCGCGGGATCATCTGCGCGCCTTCCAATCAGCCACTCCTCGAGCGCAACGGCGTCTGGCGTCGCCGGCAGGTGATGGCCGCCTTGCGCGGCGAGATCGACGATGCGAGGCCACTTGACGGGCACGCGCACGATGCGCCGCAGCGATGACTGCCGCTTCGACGCCAGAAAGCGCGCCACCACTCCATTGGCGGCAATCATGAAGTCTTCGATCAGCTCGGTCGCCCGGTTGTGCTGCTGCTCGGCCAGATCGCGCAGCATGTCGTCCTCGAACACGGCTCGCGCTTCGACCGTCGACAGCGTGAGCGCACCCAGCTCGTGACGCCGTTCCTTCAGGGCCTGGGCTGCGTCATCCTGCCATCGCAGGTTTTCTTCGAGGGCTTGCACTCTTCCGATCGCCGGTGGCATCGGACCGGTGCCTTCCAGCCAGGCCCCGACGCTCGGATAGGCGAGTTGCGCGTGATTGCGAACCAGCGCCTGGTAGACGTCCGACCGTCCGATCGAACCATCGCGTTCCACCGCGTACTCGACGACGATCGCCGCGCGATCCTCGCCCGGATTGAGCGAGGTGAGGTCGGTTGACAGGCGCTCCGGCAGCATCGGAAAGATCTGGGCGCCGGTGTAGACCGTCGTCGTGTTATGCGCGGCGTGCGCATCGACGGGGGAGTCCTTCGCCACGAACGCATCGACGTCGGCGACCGCCACCAGAATCGTGACCGCTCCGGAGGCGCGCTGCGCCACCGACAGCTGATCCAGATCGCGCGAGTCGTCGTTGTCGATGGAGCACCACGCGAGATCACGCAGATCGCGCCGGCGGTCGCGAGGAGCCGCGTCGGGGAGCCGGCCGACCTGGGCGCGCGCGGCGGGGGAGAAATCCGGTTCGAAACCGCGGTCGCGCATGGCCTGCTGCGCGATCCGCTGGAGGAACGCACGCGGTGAGGACATCCGACAACTGTAACGGATGTGTGCGTGGGAGGTGGGCGGTGGCCGGGATCGAGACCTTCGTCCCGACCATCGCGTCTCGAGCGTTTCGGTGTTTCCTTACCGGACGAACTCCTTCTGATCGCGGTCATGGATCTGCCCGCGGATCTCTCCGCCGGGCCACTTGTTGGTGTGCACGTTCACATAGCCGTGGCCGGCACGGATCGCCTGGACGAACTCTTCGAACGCCCCGGCTTCGATGCCTCGGTCGGAGACCAGGACGTCAGCGGCACTGATCACGCCCGTGACAGTGCCCTCCGTCGGCGGGCACGGCGGTTTGCCTCCTCCCCCGCAGAGAAACGCAATGACGCCCCCGTTGACGGAGCGCTGAGCGAAATGGATGTGGGACGCGGTGGTGGTGGTTCCCTCGAGCGCCGCGTAACTGAGCTCGTAGGTGATCAGCCGATTCTCGTCATCGATGCTCAACCTGAGGCTCCCTTCGCCGGTCGTCGAGATCGAGTTGACCTCCTGGTATCCGTTCAGGTCGGCTCGGACGTTCCGGGGCCCGCTTACGCCTCCCTGGGCCACGGCGTAGGAGGCTCCAGCCAGGCCGAGTATCACCACGATGATCGCGGCGTATTGCATGCGCTTGTTCACGCTGTCCTCGCTTTCCGGTGTCGAACGTGTGGAAATTGCCGGTGTTTTTCGAAGCCTCGAGGCCCGCGGGGCAAACGGTATGCCCCGCCACTCATTGCACGCCTCGCGGTCTCGCGTCGCCACAACCCGAAGCGCCTGCGGCAGATCGCAGTGCGCGCGCGCGAGCGGCTGAGCGAGGGGGCTTGGACGGCTGGGTTACTGCAGGCGTAACAAGCTACGCGTCAGGTAAGGCGCCGACGAAATCGTCTGTTCGTTTGCTATTTCGTCGTCGGCCGAGGACAGCGACCTGAGCATCCCTAACCACGGCCGTCAGGGCCGTCAGGCACGCGAGTTGATCGTGTGTCCGACATGCGAAATGCCGGCCGCATGGTCGCCTTACTCGCGCTGTTTATGGGTGCAGGCCTTATCGGTGCGGGCGCCTCGTCTCGCAGCGCTGACGAGACGCCGAAACCACCGACCGCGGTCCGCGAGGGTCTCGCCTCGTACTACGCCAGGAGCCTGGACGGCAAACGCACGGCGAGTGGTGTGCCATTCGACAACGACGGGCTCGTCGCGGCTCACCCGACGTATCCGTTCGGAACGCTGGTACGGGTCACCAACCTGCGCAACCGCCGATCGGTGACGGTGCGCGTCGTCGACAGGGGGCCGACGCGCGCCGTGCGAAGGAAGGGCGTCATCATCGACCTGTCGCGAGCTGCGGCAGACGCGCTCGGATTCCTGAAGGCCGGCCGCACTCGCGTACGGCTCGAAGTCGTGGACTGACTACCGGTTGATCTCGGTGTGGATCGTCGCCGGGGGGAGCTCAATGCACCGTTGAGCGTAGATATCGCCATCGACGATGACGTGCCCGCGAATCTTCGTGGTGAACCTGGGCCTCTGAGACGGGTCGGTCCCGTAGCCGATATCAAGAGTGCCTTCGGGATACAACGCGACGTGCGGCACGGGTTTGTCCGGTTTGTACTCGCTGCTGCCATCCGGGCTCCGGCCGGCATGGCCTGTCGCCGTTGAGAGATACAGCATGTTCAGTCTCGGGTCGGCAGCTGCAGCTCCCTGGACGGCCGCTTTCATTGCGCCGTAGCCTCGTCGTCCCCCTTGCCAGCTTTCGAATCCAACCTGACCGATGATCGCGAACGGCGGCAGGAGACTGTCGAAGTCGATCCGATTGGGATAGGCGCCGGGCGCCCGCCCCAGTCGAAGTTCTGAAATGTCATTGACCTCGCGCATGATGCCGGACCTGAACAGGAGTTTGCGCGAAGCAGGATCGTACATGAGATCAGGCGCCACCATGTTGATCCCCTGGGCCGTGCTGCCTTTGTCCCTCGTGTAGTTGAGCAGGAACGAATCGGAGACAGTTGCGTTCTCCCCGATCATCAGGAAGGTACGGTGCGGATCCACAGTCGGGTCCGTTTCCTGCCGATTCAATTGACGCGTGCGGACGAACTCCTCGCCTTGCGCATGGGTCCCGACTTCTCCGGGCACTCCGAACACCCGCAACACTTCCAGCAGGAACGTGAGCAGGAGAAGAGTCCTCCAGAACTGTGTCATGTCAGGCTTGTCGCTCCAGACCATCGTGCAACGCGCTTGCCTTCGGCACGGCGAGCCGTCGCCTGAAATTCCCTGAGGAATCACCCCCTGCGACATGAAAGTCGCCTCCCCAATCGATATTTCTCCGGTGGTCTGGGGCCGGCGGGGATGACACTCCGTCCGTCCTGTGCCACTTCCGCTCACCCTCGCGCGCACGGACATCAGTTTGCGTTGTGATAGAACCGCTCCGCTATGCCGTTTCGGCCTCGTCCTGGAATGCTCATCGTCGGCGTCGTATTGAGTGTCGTTGCGGCAGGCTACGTCGGCGCTGTGGGGTACTTGAAGCTGAACGAGCGTGCGTTCATCTTCTACCCGGCAGAACGGAGCGTCGCGGCGCCAGCATCCCGGTTCGAGCTGCGCGAGAAGCGTGTGACCTATCCGTCAACCGACGGCGTCACATTGTCCGCGTGGATCGTGCCTGCGGCCGCTGCGACCTCGTCAGACACGTGGCTGCTCATTTGCCACGGCAATCTCGGAAGCATCGGTTACGGGGGGCGCCCGGAGTTCTACGCCTCGATGCGCGATCTCGGGATCAATTTGTTTGCTTTTGACTACCGCGGGTTCGGCGAAAGCAGCGGAACGCCAGACGAGCGTGGGCTGTACGACGACGCAACGGCGTCCTACCAGTTTCTGATCCGATCGCTCGGCGTTCCGTCAGAGCGCATCGTTCTCTTCGGCCACTCACTCGGCAGCGGCGTGGCGATTGAACTCGCATCGCGCGTGCCGGCCGCAGGGCTGATCGTGGAAGGGGCGTACACCTCGGTTGTCGATCGCGGGCAGGAGCTCTACCCGTTCTTTCCCATCAGGCTCATCGCCACGCAGCGATTTCAATCGTTCGATCGAATCCGACTGGTCGACATGCCCAAGCTTTTCCTGCACTCCCCGGAAGATATGGTCATTCCGTACGCCCACGGCCGCCGCCTCTTCGAAGCCGCGCGCGGTCCCAAGCGGTTCGTGGACGTCCGTGGGGGACACGACGACGCCTATCGCATCGACAAGGCGGTCTACTACGGTGCGATTGCTGAGTTTCTTCGGGAGATGACACCCCGCCATTAAGGGACAATGTGCGAGTGCCGCAGCCGGCGCCTCGTCACCGTGCGCTGATCGTCGAAGACGATGTCGCGATTCGCGAGCTCCTGCGCCTCCATCTCGATCTCGGCGGCTTTGTGCTGGATGAAACCGGCGACGGCCGCCAGGCGCTCGACATGGCGCGCACTACCCATTTCGATCTGCTAACGGCCGTACAAAAGGTACCCGCGGGCCCGAGCATCTTCGCGAAGCGATGCCATCTGAGCGGTGAATGCCGGCGAGGGCTGCGGGGTGAGCCCGATCATCGCCCGCCGCGCCTCGAGCTCAAATTGCGGTGTGCCGTGTTCCAGCGCTTCGGCGCGGGCCGATTCGAGGATCTTCATTGCGGGTCCAGCATTCGTTGCGCCGTCCACGGTCGCAGCCGCAATGGTCACGGACAGGCGCGCGAGCACATTCTGCGTCCGCTGCGTGAGGGCCAGCGCCTGCCTGGCCTCGCTCCGCGCCTGTTCCACTCGACCTTGGCCCGCAAGAGACAATGCAAGCGTCGCCCGTGCTGTCGCCTCACTATCCCGCGCCCGCTGCCCGGCGAAGACAGTGATCGCCTCGCGAGCGAACCTCTCCGCCTGGTCGAACCGACGCTCTTCGATCGCGAGCCGAGAGAGTGCTGATCGGCTCTCTGCGGCCGTGAGGGTCTCGCCGAGCTTCATTCGAAGGCTGAGCGACTCCTGGTACAGACGACGGGCCGCGTTGAAATCGCCCTCGACGAGCGCCAGGTTTCCCAACTCATGGAGCGAGAAGGCGATCGACGGCTGACGCTGGAGCTTCCGGTCCATCTCGAGTGCCTCCGTGAGGGACCGTCGGGCGCCGGCGAGATCACCTTCGATGAGACGGGTTGTCCCCATGCCGTGTAATGAGGAAGCAACCCCAGCAGCATCTTTAATCTCCTGTCGGATGGTCAGAGCTTCTGCGCCGAGGGTCCTCGCGCGCTCCAGCTGCGCCTGCATCCGGGTCGCTTCGGAAGCGTTGAACAGCGCACGCGCCAGGCCGAGACGGTCGCCGGTTTCACGGCTCATGGCGGCCGACTCGTCATAGTGCTTCGATGCGTCCGCTAGATCACCCATGTCGAGCAACACGTTCCCGATGTTGTTGAGCGAGATAGCAGCATTTACACGGTCACCGATTTCGCGCCTGATGGCCAGCGACAGCTGGTTCAGCTCCAGCGAACCGGACAGGTTGCCGCCCCGGCGTTCCTGAATCGCCAGGTTGTTGAGGAACCGAGCAACCTGATCTTGATCGCCCACGGATCTGGCGATCGCCAGACCCTGACGGTAGACGGCGACGCTGCGCGCCGGGTCTCTGGCAGCTACCACGCTCGCGAGGTTGTTGAGCGACCGAGCCACTCCGGCACGATCGCCGGAGGCTTCGTACAGCAGCCGTGCTTCCTCGAACAGTCTTCCCGCCGCATCGAGCTCGCCCTGCCTGAACGCAGCGCCTCCTTCCCTGAGCTTGGCAGCCGCCACGAGAAGCCGGGCACCCTGACGGGATGCCGCCGCGGCTGCCGCCCGGGCGGCTTCGCGTGCGCGCCCGAAGTCAGACAGCGTGTCAGCCGCCTCGGCCGTGGCGAGATCCAGCCGTGGATCGCGAACGCTGGGAAACCTGGCGCGAAAACGCTCGACCGTCGCCAGTCCCTCCCGCGGCGAACCCGCCGCGGTTTGGGCTCCTGTCAGCCGGAGCACGTGTTCCACATCGTCGGGGAAGAATGTCGAGAGCGTCTGCCACGTAGCAATCGCCTCTTTCATTTCACGAGCCATCTCGTGATAGGTGCCTTCGACGATGAGACGCTCCTGGCGTGGAAGCCTGGTCGAGAGCTCGAATGCGCGCAGGGCCGAGGCTTCCGCACGGGTGTCGTAACCGAGCGCCGCCCACGCCGAGGCCAGCGCCGAGTGCGCCAGCGGGAACATCGGGTCGAGGCGGACAGCCTCCTCGAAGCGGTCTCGCGCGACTAGTGCATCGAATCGCCTCAGGCTCGCAAGTCCCTCGGCGTAGTGCCGTGCCGCCTCCGGTGACGCGGGTTGCGACGCGCGAAGCATCGCCGCGTCGGCCGGGGCCGACGGGGCTGTCACATCCAGCCGTTCCCGAAGGCGCTGCCCCGCGCGCGACACCAGGTCAAGGAGCTCTCCAGCCGTGCCACGTTCGGTCACCAGCGAAATACCCTCGCTGCTTCGCACGTCCTGGACACGTAGATCAAGGCGGATCGTTGCCGCGTCGCCGGAGCCGACTGTGACGTAGGACCCAAACACAATCAGATCGCTGCTCAGGTTCTCTCCGATGCGCGCAAGAGTCTCGGCGCTGTACGCGTCGACATCCGGGAGGTTCAGCTCGACCTTCATCCTGCCGACGCTCTCACCCGGAATCGTACGGACTGACTCCTCGGCCCCCAGTTCCGTCGTCAGCATCTCGGCAAACGCGGTTGACAGCCATTGAACATCCGCGCGCTCTGTCAGGTTCCTGAATCCCAATACCGCGACAGATGGCCGCGGCATCGGGACAGCGGTGCCGGCAGACGTTATGTTTTCCTGCGGAAGGGAGGCTGAAAAATCGCGGTTCCGTGCCGCATCCTGTTCGGCGGTTCGGCTATGCCACACCCAGATCCCGAGCGCCGCCGCTAGCGCGGCACCAGCTATGGCGGCTGCCGCCACTCGACGGAACCCCGGTCGCGGAACCGGTAATTCCCAGCTCGACCCGAGCGCCTCGGCCACGGACGCCGCGTCGGGGAATCGATCGGCCGGGTGACGCGCCAAACACTGCATGATGACGGAGTTCCACGACGGAGGCAGGTCGCCCGCGATCTCCCGTGGCGGCCGCGGCGGCGACGTCACGCGACGGAGCGCGGCCGCCATCGGCGTATCAGCCGCAAATGGCAGGATGCCGGTGACCATTTCGTACAGCACGATCCCGAGCGCATACACATCCGTCGCAGGGGTGACTGGCCCGCCCTCCACCTGTTCGGGCGCCATATAGTCTGGCGTTCCCGCGATTTCGCCCGTCGTCGACCACATCGTCGTTGCGGCTGTCATGCCTGTATCAGGCGCGACGAGAGACGCGAGCCCAAAGTCGGTGACGACCGCCCGGATTGGCTCGCCCGGGACGCGTGGCGCAAGCAGCATGACGTTTTTGCACTTGAGGTCCCGATGCACGACGCCCGCGGCGTGCGCTGCCGATAGGGCGGCCGCAATCTGAACGATGATCGGAAGCGCCTGCTCGACCGGGAATGGACCGCTGCAGTCCAGTCGCTGGGTCAGCGTTTCTCCGTCGAGCAGTTCCATCGTGAGGAATGTGACTGGTTCGGCAGACGCTGGTGTCGCGGGCTGGTGCTGGAACAGATCGAAAATGCGGCAGATGTTCGGGTGAGTGATTCTTCGAGCGAGTTGCACTTCGCGACGGAACCGCTGATTCGCGCGCTCGTCGGTCGCAATATCGGGGCGGATCGTCTTCAAGGCTATCCGCTCATGAAGTTCCGAGTCCTGAGCCTCGTAGACTTCGCCCATGCCGCCGCGCGCGATGAACCGCGTGATCTGAAACCGATCGCACAGAAGATCGCCAGGCTGGAACGTGGACATGCTCGAGCCTCGCGCGTCGAGCCTCGGGCGTTCAGGTGGAGCCATGGGAGTTTAGAGATGCTCGGTGCGGGGATTATCCCACGAGGCCCCACGGGTCGAGCGGTGGGACTGACGCTGCAGCCCTGGCGCACGTGGGAGACAATGTGCGAGTGCAGCCGGCGCGTCGCCACCGTTCGCTGATCGTCGAAGACGAGGTCGCGATTCGCGAGCTCCTGCGCCTCCATCTCGATCTCGGCGGCTTTGTGCTGGATGAAACCGGCGACGGCCGTCAGGCGCTCGACATGGCGCGCACCACCCATTTCGACCTGATCCTTCTCGATGTGATGCTGCCGGGGCTCGATGGCATCAGCGTCTGTCGTGCACTCGGGCGGGTGGTCCCAACACGGATACCCCGATTCTGATGCGGACGGCCCGGGAAGGGGAGTCCGACAAAGTGCTCGGCCTCGAGAGCGGCGCCGACGACTACCTGACCAAGCCGTTCGGCGTCCGCGA
>Ga0075428_100003832_pt1 | contig 16510 bp, 9 predicted proteins | sample RhiMetdeltSRZDD2_FD_75291 | JGI IMG/M metagenome (GOLD analysis project Ga0075428, IMG submission 75291) | Populus rhizosphere microbial communities from Tennessee, USA - Rhizosphere MetaG P. deltoides SRZDD2 | ecosystem: Host-associated > Plants > Roots > Rhizosphere > Soil | place: USA... | reverse complement strand
ATTCATTCCAGCTGTTGCCATGCTCCTTGCCACGTTTCAGCGCCGCAAGTCAGATTGAATTCTGGCAATGTTGGCAATCCTGGCAATGTTGGCAATGTTGGCAATGTTGGCAATGTTGGCAATGTTGGCAATGTTGGCAATGTTGGCAATGTTGGCAATGTTGGCAATGAACTAACTCGCAGCCAGCTCCTCCTGTAAGAGCTGTTTCTGGTGCAGGTCGGCATAGAGCCCCCCCAGCCGCACCAGCTCGTCATGGGTTCCCTGCTCCGCGATGCGGCCGTCCTGCAGGACCACGATCATGTCCGCGTGCCTGACCGTCGACACGCGATGGGAGACGATGATCGAGGTCCGCTTTCGCATGAACACCCGCAACCGTTCCAGGATTTCTTCCTCCGTATACGTATCCACCGCCGACAGCGCATCGTCCAGGATCAGGATGCGCGGGTTGAGCATGACTGCCCGGGCGATGGCCGTTCGCTGCTTCTGTCCGCCCGAGAGCGTGATCCCCCGTTCGCCGACCAGCGTTTCATAGCCCTTCGGAAACGATGCGACATCCTTGTCGAGGCGCGCGATGGCGGCTGCGTTCTGGAGGCGGTCACCGCCCGGGGCTGACCTCTCGCCGCCGGGTCCCAGCGACACGTTCTCGGCAATGGTGTTCGAGAACAGGAACGGCTCCTGGGGCACGACGCCGATCGCGCCGCGCAGCCGATCGAGCGGGATTTCACGCACGTCGACGCCGTCGAGGCGGACGGTCCCGGCTGGGGGATCGTGCAGCCGCGGAATCAGATGGATGAGTGTCGATTTTCCGGAGCCCGTCGCTCCCACCAGTGCAACGGTCTGCCCTGCTGCGATGGTGAGTGACACGTGGTCGAGAACCGGGCGCTCGGTTCCCGGATAGGTGAAAACGAGATCGCGGATTTCGATCGCGCCCGTGAGCGGCGCGATATGGCCTGCCTCGCTGGCATGCCGATCGTCGATGTCGGGGACTGCGTCCAGCACCTCGAGCATCCGCTTCCACGAGGCCATCCCGCGCTGCAGGATGTTGGTCACCCATCCGAAGGCAATCATGGGCCAGCTGAGCATGACCAGGTATGCGTTGAACGCGACGAACTCGCCGAGCGTGATCTCGCCGCGAATGACGTGCTGGCTGCCGATCCACAGGACAAGGAGCGAGCCGAACCCGAGGAACAGGGTCATGCTCGGAAAGAAGAGCCCCTGGAGCCGGATCAGCACCCGGTTCCGCCGCACGTACTCGCGGTTGGCCTGGCCGAACCGCTCGATCTCGTGCGCCTGCTGGTTGTAGGCCCGCACCACCCGGACGCCTGCCAACGCTTCCTGGACGACCGCACTCAGATGCGCGAGCTGTTCCTGAATGGCCTCGAACCGCTTGTGGATGGCGCCGCCGAAGTACCTGACGACGATGGTCACGAACGGCAGGGGCACGAGCGCCATCAGCGTCAGGCGGGCATCGAGCGACACCATCAACACGATCGCCACGATGAACACCAGGATGGTGTTCGCCGAATACATGATCGCCGGTCCGATCATCATCCGGACCGCGTTGAGATCGTTGGTCGCACGCGACATCAGATCGCCGGTTCGCCGGGCCTGGTAGTACCCGACCGGCATGAGCTGCAACCGCGCGAAGAACGCGTTGCGGACATCGAACTCGATGTCGCGTGACGCACCGATGAGAATCTGGCGCATCAGGTAGCGGAAGACCCCGCCCACGCAGGCAATGCCGAGCAGCGCCGCCGCGTAGAACGCCAGCTTCGAACGCGTGACACCGGCGTTCAGATCATCGACCGCGTATTTGAGTACCCAGGGCGACAGCAGCTGAATGGTCGTGGTGACCACGACGCACAGCAGCCCAACGATGAACTGGCGGCGGTAGACGAGCAGAAACGGAAGGAGGCGGCGGAAGGCGGGACCCATCTCCCCTGAGTATACGGGGAGGATGGCCGACGGTCTCGCCAGAGACCGCCGGCCTGTGACTCAGAACTCGAACCGCGCGCCGAGCTGCAGCTTCCGTGGCGTGTAGCTGGTGCTGTACGCGGTCTTCACGAGGAATGTCGGATTCGCCTGGTTGCCGCTCGGGTTCGCGAAGTTCACCCGGTTCGTGACGTTGAAGAAATCGACGAACGCGTTGAGCCGCCGGTTGCCGCCAAGGTTGAACCGATACCCGGCCCGCAAGTCGGTCTGGAAGAACCCGGGACCGAATGCGCCGTTGCGTTCCGCCTGATAGGCCTTCACCGTGTAGGCGTCGGCGCCGGTGCCCGAGTAGTCCCCCGCAGCGAGCGGCTCGGCGATCGTGCCGTTGCGATCGGGGTCGATGTTGCCGTTGGTCAGGCTGAACGGCGTACCGCTCAGGGCGCGCGCGACCCAGCTGAAGTTCAGGCCGCCGGTCTTCGGGATGAGCGCCGTTCCGCTCACGACCAGGTTGTGGCGCTGATCGAAGTTCGTGGGACCCTCATTCAGCTCGAGGTGCAGGTCGTCGAGCACCTGGAAGCCGCTCGCCGCGATGCCGGCACCGCTGGTGTTGCCGTGCGACTTGGCCAGCGTGTACGACACGCGCGCGCTGTAGTTGCTGCTGAACCGCTTATCCAGCTGCACCATCAGCGCGTCGTAGTCCGTTTCGCCGACGTTGATCGGCATCGTCACGCTGCCGGAGAACGCGGCGAAGCTCGGGCCATACTTCTGGCGCAGTTCTGCGGTCGCCGCGTCGAGGACCGCGCTGCTCTGGCGGACGAGGGCTGAGGTGACCGCGGTCGTCGGGCGCATTGTCGGGTTCAACTGCAGCGACATCAGGAGATCGCGACCGGCGGCGTGGACGTAGTCGGCGCTCACCGACAGACGTGCCCCGAGCTGGTGCTGATACCCGATGCTGAACTGATCGGTGCTGGGCACCAGCCGATCCGGGTTATCCCAGCTCGCGCCCGTGTTGCGCAGCAACGAGCCCGGCGGGAACAGCTGCTCGACGAGCGCGCGGTTGAGCGTGGGACCATTGACGAGCAGCGGATCGGTCGGCCTCTGGCCCTGCCGCGGTCCCGGGTCGAAGTTGTTCAAGGGGAAATCGCGGGTGAAGGAGCTGGTGAACGGCGTGGCGGTGAAGAGGCCGCCGATCAACTCGAAGTGGGTCTTTTCGTAGAATCGGCCGTAGCCGCCACGGATCACCCGCTGCCCGCGGCCACCCAGATCGTAGGCAAAACCCACCCTCGGCTGGATGTTGTTGTTGTCGACGGGATAGTTTCCCTCCCCGGTGAGCGGGTCGTCCGTCTCCGGGATCGGGATCACTTCGAGGTCGTAGCGGAGACCCAGGCTGAGGGTCAGCTTGTTGTTCAGCCGCCACTTGTCCTGAAGGAATCCCGTCACATAGTGCGCCTTCTCGTAGAAGCGCGACTCGCCACCGACGCGGATCGTGAGTCTCTCGGGATACGTGAACGGATCTGCGGCGTTGAAGGGACCGTCGTTTCGTCCGAAGGCGAACGTCCCGTTCATGTTGCCCTGGTTGACGTTCATGGCGCCCACGTACTCGTAATTCCCGCCCAGCTTGATGTCGTGATCCCCCTTCCACCCTGACTTGAACCACGAGAAGGTATTGTCGAACTGGATGGCATCATTGATACGCGACTGCGCCGTGTTGTCCTGCTGCGTCGTGTAGGTCTGGAACGCGAGCGTGGGCTCGCACTTCGTCATGTCGCGGCCGTTGTTGTTGAAGCAGGGATTCGCGAACGCGACGTTCTCGCGCGTCCACGCCAGCCGCATCTGGTTCATCTTGTTGTTCGCCAGCACGGTGTTGACGGAGCCGACCACCGTCTGGTCGACATCGTTCTCCTCGCGCGACGCATCGAGCGTGACGTTGTCGATGATCTGGTTGTACTGCGGCGAATCCTCTCGCAGCCACCGGACGCCCCAGGTGTTGTTGGCATTGATCTGATGGTCGCCGCGGACGACCGTGTTCCAGACCCGCGTCTTCTCGGTCGTGGTGGTGTTGAAGTTCGGCCGCGTCGGAATGTTGATGGTCACGCCCTCGTCGATGATGAACCGCTCGAGGCTGAAGAAGAAGTGGGCCTTGTCCCGGATGATCGGTCCGCCGACGGTGCCGCCCAGGCGCTGGTACTGCGTGTCCGGCTTCGGCGATCCGTTCTTCTCCGCAAAGTAGTCCTTGCCGGTCAGATCCGCATCCTGATAGTTCTCGAACGCGCTGCCGTGAAAGATGTTGGTGCCCGACTTGGTCACCGCATTGATCACGGCACCGGTGGTGCGCCCGAACTCGGCGTCGAACTGGTTGGTGATGACCTGGAATTCCTGGATCGCTTCGATCGGGGTCCGCGCCTGGGTGCCAGCCCGCTGGCCGATGACGTCGTCGTTGTTGTTGCCGCCGTCCAGCATGTAGTTGTTGTTGCGGGGATCCTGGCCGTTCACCGCGATCGAGTCGCTGCCGAACGACTCGGTGCTGATCGTGGGCACGATGCCGGGCAGCAGCCCGATGAACCCGACGAAGTTGCCGTTGATGCTCGGGAGCTCGACGAGCTCCCGCGTCGTGATGTTGCCGCCGATCTCTTTCGAGGTGACGTCCACCTGCGGCGTTTCAGCCGACACGTTCACCGTCTCGGTCAGCTGGCCGACCTCGAGCGGCACGTCGACCGTGGCGGTCTTGCCGATCTCCAGTTCCATGTCCCGTCGCACGAACTTCTTGAAGCCCTGGAGCTCGGCCGTGATCTCGTAACGCCCGGGCACGATGCCGGAGACGAGAAACGTGCCGTCGGTATTCGACACGGTCTCGCGGAACATGCCCGTGTCCTGGTTGCGCACCGTGACGGTGACGCCTGGCAACAGGGCGCCTTGCGGATCGAGCACCCGGCCGCGCACTTCCGTGGTCCCCTGCTGCGCGTAGCCCGGGGCCACGCCGAAGAGCAAAGCGAACACACAAGCAACGAAGTACCTGGTCATCCTTCCTCCCGCTTATCAACGTGCAAATGAACGGTCCCCGGGTAGTTACGAGTGGCGAAAACCCTTACGCGGAGACTCCGCAGGCTCGAATGTCTGATCCACCCAGCTGGATCTGCGGCTGGCATCCCGGCGGAAAATCACGATTTTCTGAAAATACCCGACAGTTCGAGCGGCGTTCGGCCGAAACTCGCAAGGACGGTACCGCGAATACATCCCACGGTTCGTCACCCGACTGGTTGAGCCAGACGCCCGGGGGCGGCGGAAGGTGGACTGTTAAGGTGCCGGAGTGTAGGCTTGAATTACGGCCCATTCCCAGCGGGCCGGCGCGCTGACGGGCGCGCGGCGTCATCTTTCCGGGGTGAGAGCATTCGAATGCAGCTTCGCTTACGTATAACGGCCATCAGCTGCGCGCTGATGCTGGTCGCAATCCCTGCGTTTGCCCAGTACGGCGCGCGCGCCCTCTCCGAGCCCGCCACGGGCGAAACCTACCATTTCGAGGTCGGAGGGGCCTTCTACAGCCCGACACCGACCCTGTTCATCACCAGCGAGGGGCTTGGCATTCCCGGCGACGAGATCGACTTCGTCAAGGAATTCGACCTCGAGAACCAGACCTTCAAGCAGCTGCGGCTCGTGCTCCGGCCCGCCCGCAAACACAAGCTGCGCTACGAGTTCGTCCCGATCCGGTACGAGAAGGAAGCGACAATCACCCGTTCCATCGTGTTCAACGGCCAGCGATTCAACGTGTCGTTGCCGGTGCTGGCGGAGCTGAAATGGAACGCGATGCGTTTCACCTACGAGTACGACTTCGTCTACCAGGACCGCGGCTTCTTCGGGATGGTGCTCGACCTGAAATATACGGACGTCGAAGCGGCCCTCACGAACGCGCTCATCGGCCGCGAGTTCGCCCATGCACAGGCGCCAATCCCGGCCATCGGTGCCACCGGCCGTTACTACGTCGTGCCGAATATTTCCATCACCGGGGAGTTCTCGCTGTTCAAGCTGCCCTCGAGCTTTGATGAGGACTATCAGGCTTCGTACTACGACTTCGATTTGTACGGCACGGTGAACTTCAACAACCACATCGGCGTGCAGGGCGGTTTTCGACGGCTCAGCGTGTTCTACCAGGTCGAAGAGGATACCGGCCAGATGAAAATGAAGGGGCTCTATTTCGGTGCGGTGGCCCGGTTCTGACCCTTCGACTCGCTTCGCTCGCTCAGGGCCTGCCATGAGCGAACCTGCGGCCTGGCGAAACGAGGCCGCAGGTGAGTCGAATGGTCCGAACTATCCCTCGACTTTGACCCAGACCCCGAGAAACCGCTGATCGCGGCTCGCCGGCTCTCGTTCCGACGGACGGAATCCCGAGCCGGCCTCGATCCGCAGCAGGCTGGCGCCGCTGGCGCGATCGATCGGCACCTCGACCTGCTGCTCTTCGCCGGGCGACATCTGCAGCACGCGGTTCCAGGTTCCGGCCTGGAGCACGATCCGGTTGTCCACCGGAGCGTTACGCAGGAGCAGCCTCTGCGTACCAGCCGCGACGTCCGGCTGCAGGACGATGGATGCCTCCCGCGCTCCCCCGACCCAGAAGGCCTGCGGTTCGGGGAAACTCCGATCGTCGAGAAAATACGTCGTCACGCTCCCGTACCTGACCGCACGCCGGGCGAGATCCGCGGTCAGGCGGCTGTTTCTCGGTTCGACCGCGATCGGTTCGATGATCAGCCCGCGAACGGTCCGCCAGGCGTCCTCGTCGCCGCGAACGACGAGCGATCGGAGCGAGACCGGGAATCGCAGCTCGAATGGCGAAGCGGGCAGCTGGATGGTCTTGAGCGCGAACGGATCCCGGGCATCCCGGGTGATCCCAATCATCAGCCACCCCCGTGGATCGTCGGAGACCGGAGTAAGACGATATTCCCCGGCGGGAAGCGGCGGCAGCGCGAAGAGCGGCGCGACTTCACGGGCGGCCGGGCGGCGGCCCACGCTCCGCGAGAGCTCAATCCGGAGACGACCGGGCACCTCGGTGAGCGCCAGCCGGGAGAGCGGATTGAGCTGCAGTGCCACCGCCCTGTTCTGTGACGAGACCGTCTCGAGCAGCTCCAGTTGTGAGGGCGAAGCCGTGCGGCCGTTCGTTCCCTGGAAAGCCCACATGACCGAGGACGCGACCATGACGATGCCGGCGAGCGTGGCCGTTACAACGAGATGAAAGGTCACGTTCTGCCGGAGTCGGCCGTGGCGATCGAGCGCTCGTAGCAACACCCATCCTCCGGCCCCCACGATCAGCCAGAGCGCAATCGCCCGGAAGAGGGGCGCGTCGGCATCCCGGGCCCACATCGGGGTTGCCGCGGTCAGGTCAGCCAGGCGCCCCATCCATTCGAACCACAGCGAAGGGGCGTCGCGGGTGTTGAACGCGAGCCGGCCGCGATCCACGGCCACGACGACCGTCGACGCACAGATGGTCAGCACGACCGACGCGGCCGCGAGTACGCGGGCAGCCCGGTGCCCGGCGAAGGTCCACGCGGCGGCGGCCGGCACGGCAAAGAGCTGCAACACCGGCGCAAAGAATCGCGCCGGCGGACTCCATCCCGCCCACCACATCGCGAAATGGGTGACGGTCAGCAGATACGGAATGACAACGAACAGCAGTTCAAGGGCAAGACGGCGCGTCTTGCGCCGTGCGAGCATCATCCCTGCGCCGACGAACGCAACGAGGAGCACAGGCGCGTAGGTCACCAGTCCGAACCGCTGATCGAACAGCAGTCCGGCGAGCCCGCCGGGAACAAAGCGGAATGATCCGATTTCGCCAGCGGCGTAGGCTGCGCTGGGATCGGGACGGCCGTAGATCGCCACGAAGTACCCAACCCACAGGACGGCGCTGATTGCCGGTATGGACAGGAAGGCGACGGCTTTGGCGGCCGGGTTCTTCGTCGACGAGAGGCGCAGCAGCACCAGTGCGCCGAGGCCGCCGGCGAGAACCGCAAAACGCGAGTGCATCCATGGCAGCAGGGCGAGCGCCGCGCCGTGAAGGAGCCATGGACGCAGCCGGGTCTCGCCGCTCTTCGACTCCTCCTCTGCGCGCAGCAGGGCCCACAGTCCGGTGAGTGTCAGCACTCCCCCGACGCCGTCCGGATAGACCGTGATGCTCTGGAAGATGGCGGTTACGGGAAGAGTGACTGCCGCCCAGCCAAACCACGCCGCGTCCGCGCGGCGCGTGGCGAGCCAGCCGACGTGCCACGCCAGCGCCGACCCGGCGGCGCCGATCAGGATCAGGAATCCGACCACGCCGTGATAGCCCCCGACCACGAACGCAGGAGCAACAAGCGCAGGCAGGCCCGGAGCGTGGACCGAATAGATTCTCCCGTTCCGGCCGCGCATCTGCACGTGCGGCTGGAGCTCGGTCGGAAAATACGCCCGATAGTCGCCACGGCGATGCACGTCGTCGATCGTGAGCGCGTGATCGATCAGCAGGCTCTGCGTGATGATCAGATAGTGGGGCTCGTCGCCACCCGGGATCATCGGCGCGGCGCGCCAGGCCGCGAGGGCGAAGATCGTTGCCGCCAGGACAGCGGCGAGGGTCCGGGGATTGGTGGCGACGGCTGCGGGCAGCCGGCTTCGGTTCGGCAAAGAGGCCGCCATCGACAGCGCGACCGCGACCCAGATCAACAACGAGAACGGGCGGACCCACAGCAGGAATGCCGCGGGCACCGGAAACGGCAGCCATGGCAACACGAGCAGCATGAGGAGCGCCAGCGGCCGCAGCGACGCGCCCGCATGGCGGAGTCCGACGACGATCGCGCCGGCTGCCGCGGCGATCAGCAGTACGGGAACGGAAACCGGGAGCACCGCAATCCTGACTCCGCCGGCGCCCGCGAACCCGAGCGTGGCGATGGACAGCCAGGCGGCGAGCGCGGTGATCAGGAATGCCCCGAGCGGGGCGAGAACAGTCATTCAGCCTGAGGGACTCGCGTGTGACTCGCGAAGCCGCGCCGCGCGCCCGCGCGCGACAAAAGGGTAGAATTGACCGCATTCTACATGGAGCCTCGACGACTGCCTATCGGCCGCCGTGCGGCGCGCGCGATGTTCGGCGTTGTCGCGGCATTGGCGCTGGCAGTGATCATGACCTGGCCGCTGGCCGCCGGCTTCGGCACCTACGGCCGGACCCGTCTGGTGGATGCGGACGGGATGTATGCCATCTGGAACGTGAGCTGGGTGGCACACACGCTGACGTCGGATCCGCGCCAGCTGTTCGACGCCAACATCTTCTATCCGCACGGCTCGACACTCGCGTTTTCGGAGCTGAACATCGTCGCCGGCGTGGTCGGCATTCCGGGCTGGCTGATCACACAGAATGCGCTGGTCGCGCACAATTCAGCGCTCCTGTTCGCGTTCTGCACCTCGGTGATCGGCGCCTGGCTGCTCGCCCGGCGGCTCACCGGCAGTCCGTCCGCAGCGCTGGTTACGGCCGTCGTCTTCGGGTTCTGTCCGTACTTCTTCTCCCATACCGCTCACATTCAGCTGCTGATCGCCGGCGGCATTCCGCTGTCGCTGCTCATGATGCACCGGCTCGCCGACGATCCCGGCAACCGCAAGGGGATCGCGCTCGGCCTCATGATTGCGGCCCAGGCGCTGGCCTGCGCGTACTACGGCATCTTCGCCGGTCTGATGGTGGGGTACGCGGCCCTGTTTCTGGCGCTCAGTCGCGGCCTGTGGCGGAACCGACGGTACTGGATCGCGCTCGTGCTTGGTGCCGGCGTTTCAGTGCTTTGCGTGGTGCCGTTCTTCATGCCGTTCCTCGACCTACAGGAAGGCGGGTTCAGGCGAACGATCGAGGACAGCCTGCGCTTCTCGGCAAACCTGGCGAGCTACCTGGCATCGTCGGCGCACGCCCACCGGTGGCTGCTGAAACTGAGTGCGAGTATCGGCCGCTGGGGCGAAGTGCTGTTCCCGGGCCTGGTCGCAACGGTGCTGGGACTCGCTGGTATGTGGCTCGCCGGCTTGAAGCCCAGGCCGCCGGATCCGCTGCACCCAGGCCGCAACGATCGCGAGACCGTCCTGCTGTACGGTTCGCTCGGCGTGCTGGTCCTGTGGGCCTCGTTCGGGCCGAAGGCGGGACTTTACACGGCCCTCTATCACGCGATCCCGCTGTTCTCGTTTCTGCGCGCGCCCTCGCGGTTCGGCGTGATCATCCCGCTCATCCTGGGACTCTTTGCCGCGCTGGCGATCGCGCGACTGCCCGGGCGTCGGCAGTCGGCGGCGGCCGTGATCGTTGCTGTCCTCGCGCTCCTCGAGCTCAATACTGCGCCATTTCCGTGGTACCAGACCGCGCCGTTCCCGAGGGCGTATCTGATGCTCGCGAAATTACCGCGTGGGCCGGTCGCCGAGTTCCCATTTTACGGCGAACGGATCGCCTACCACCTCCACACGAACTACATGCTCTTTTCCACGGCGCACTGGCAGCCGCTGCTGAACGGTTACAGCGATTACATCCCGAGCGACTTCCGGCAGAACGCCGGCGTGCTGAACTGGTTCCCGTCGACCGAAAGCTTCGCGCTGTTGAAACAGTACCGCGTCCGTTACATCGGCATCCACTGGGACATGTTCGGTCCGGCCGCGCAGGACATTCGAGAACGGCTCGAGCCGTTTACCCCATACTTGCGCGAGCTGGCGTCGGACAGGAGGATGACGTTATACGAGATCGCGGAGTTTCCGTAGGCAGCTGGCAGCTACTTCGCTGCCACCACCGGTGACTGCGGTCGCCCTCCATCGCGGCCGTACAGCAACCGATAGTCTTCGGCAGTCCCGAGGATCCGCTTGACGTAATTCTGGGTTTCGGGGAACGGGATGTCGTCGATGAACTCGTCCTCGTCCAGCCCGGGCCGTTCCGACTTCCAGCGCACGACACGGCTTTCACCGGCGTTGTAGCTCGCGAGCGCGTAGTAAGTGCCGCCGAACTGGCGCACCAGCTGCGAGAAATACAGCATGCCCATCCGGATGTTGGTTTGAGGGTTCGTCAGGCCGGCCGTCGTGAACCTGCGGATGCCGAGCGTTCGCGCCAGGCGTCGTCCGGTCGGGGGCACGATCTGCATCAGGCCCCACGCATTGGCTGACGACCTGATGTCCGGATCGAACGTGGATTCCTGGTTGATCAGCGCGGCCATGACGTAAGGATCGAGGTCGTGCTTGTTGGCGTGAATCCGGATCAAGTCCCAGTACACCAGCGGGAAAATCACCTGTCGCATGGCCACCGGCAGGAGATGGCCCGTGGACGTGAGCGACTGCGGGTAAGCGCGGCGCATCAACGTGATCCCGCGCCGCAGCTCCCCCTTCTGGTGGTAAGCCCAGGCCATCGTGGCTTCGATGACGGGGCTCGTGCCCCACTGCCGCTGGGCGAATCGCAGCTCCTCCAGCGCGTCGTCATACAGTCCGTTGGCGAGGAGCAGCCGGATGCGATCGGCTGTAGGCGGGCGCGCCGCAAGCGCTGCGGGCTCCTGCAGCGACGCGGCGATGGCGTGGCCCGTCGTGGGCTCGGCATCAGCCATTCGCGAGAACTGTTTCTTCGCCAGGCGCCCGTAGTAGGAGCTTCCGTAGTCCTGGAATACGATGCGGAAGCGTGCGGCAGCGTTGTCTGCCTGACCGAGCGCCCCATGTGACCGCGCCGCCCAATACAGAAATGACGGCCGGTAGTCGGAGCGTGGGAACGTGGATGCCGCCGCTTCGAACGTTCTGACCGTGTTCGCGTAGTCACCCTTCCGATAGCTCCACCACCCGGCCTTCCAGGCGGCGCGCTCGGCTCGCGAGCCGGTCGGGAACTTCTCGTAGAGCTCGGCGAAGACTTGCGCCGCCGCTTCGTCCTGGTTCGTGACAATGAAGTGGGTCCCGAGGTTGTTGAGGGCTTCCTCCGACCAGGAATCGCCGGGGAAATCGCTCACCAGCGCACGCGTTTGCGCGATGTACTCGTCGTGGCTTCCGAGCTCACGCAGAGCCGAGAGAAAGAAGAACCGCGCCTCGGCCTTGCGGGACGCGCGCTCCAGGTAGGGCCGGGTGCCCTCACGCGCGGCGTCGTGGCGCCGCAGGTAGAAATCGCACTCCGCTACCCGCAGATCGACGAGCTCCTTGTCATCGCCGCTGGCGACCCGCTGCAGCTCCTGGAAAGCGCTGCGCGCCTCGGCATAGCGGCGTGCCCCGAACAGCATCACGGCCCGGCCCAAATCCGCCTGATAGCCGGACTTGACGATCTGATCCTGCAGCGACTGGAGCTGCGATGCGGCAGCCGTCGCCGCATCGGTCAACGCGAACTCGTAGTAGAGGCGCACGTACGCCTGTGCCGCCGTCTTGCGATCGCCGTCCGCGAGCGCGGCACGTCCGAGCCGCGTCAACACGTCGTCGGTGACCAGCCCTTTGGTGTCGGCGAGGCGCTGATAGATGTTGACCGCGTCCCGGTACTCACCTGCGGCCTCCGCCGCTTCCCCGTGCGCAAGAGCGGCAAGCAACGAGACAGCTCCCTGCGGTTTGCGCTCGGCAATCGCGGTGAACGTCTTCTTTGCTTCGGGATACTTCTGCAGCCGGAGTTGCGCGAGACCAGTGTAGTAATCGATGTAGTCGTCCAGCGCTGCTGAAGGCGGGAGCCTGGAAAGCGTGCTCAGCGCGCCGGCGTAGTCGCCGTCCTGGTAGCGTTTTACGGCAGCGGCAAGCGTCGTCGCCGCCGGAGTCACCCGTGCCGCACGATCTGCAACCGACGGCACCAGCCACAGATCGCTTTCATTCCGTGGGAGGGTCGGATGATCGGTGGGCCCGAGCGGCTTCTGCCCTTGCGCAAGAGGACCTGCACCGGCGACCAGGATGCCGGTCAAGGCAAGAATCCGGAACGTACGAGTATTCACGCAGGATTGCCCAGGAGCGAGGCGTCGCCGTCGGCCAGCGTCTGCACGAGCTCCTGTTGAAAAAGCGCCGCCCGTGCATCGACAGCCGGAGAGATCCGCTGCGTGTACAACTTTCGGGCCCGATCGATCTCCGGCTTGAGTCTCTCGAGCAGGTCGCGCTTCTGCCGGCCGATGTGCACTGCCGCCTCGTTGTACAGCTTAATCTCGGACACGAGCAGCCGCGCATATCGGCGCGCGCTCGTGCCATCTTCCTTCTCGGACGTCGGTACGGCGCCCGGGGTTGCAGGCGCCGCCGAGCGGCGCATCGTTTCCGCCGCGCGTGCCGCCGTAAGGTGCGCCAGATTGATCGACGCATGACGGCCGAGGATCTGCACCGCCTCGGGCCACGACGCCGGCGTATCCGGAGGGCCCGCTGCCGCATCGTCGGCATATAAGACCGCCACCGGCTGTGAGGCCACCATGAGCGGGACGGCAATCGCCGCGCGGTCGGCTGGCAGCGATGCGAAGGCGGGCGCCGCGGGACCATCGCCTTCGGTGCTGACCACCGGCTCGCGGCGTCGCATCACTTCGGCCAGCAGCCCCTGGTCATTCAGGCTCGCCTGCACCGCCTCGCTGTCGAATCCAACGGTCTTCCAGCTGCGGAGCTCGGGACCGTTCACCACGAACAACGCCACACGCGGCGCCTCGACGGCAGCGGCGGACGTCAGCGCCGACAGGACATCGGTCAGCGAACGGCCGCTATCCATCGCTCGAACGGCCGTCAGCAGGCGCTCGACGACAGCCAGCTGCGCCTGGCGCTCGGCCACGCGGTCCGCGTCGCTCTCCCTGGAGGCTTCGGCCTGACGACGGGCTTCATCGTCGCGGGCCTGACGTTCGAGGCTGACCCTGTAGGTGAGTGCTTGATGGGCCTGCGTCGCCTGTTCGAAGGACCGACGAACCGCTTCGAGGTCGTTCCGTGCGCTATCGAGCTCGCGGCCGCCAGCGGCCGCGTGCTCGCGGGCGGTCTCGAGCTGCTGTCGCGTCGATTCGAGGTCCTGCCGCAGCGAGTCGGCATTCTGACGCGCCTTGTCATTTTCCTCGCGCGCCGCTACTAGTTCCCGTCGTCCGCTTTCAAGTTCGGACCGAAGATCGGTCCCCTGTTGCCGGACCGCCTCGAGCTCCTGACGAAAACTGTCACGCTCCTGACAGATTCGTTCGATTTCCTGGCGCGCCTCGTCCAGCTCGCGCTGACGCTGATCGCGCTCGGCGCCGAGGCGCTCCCGCTCGCCGTTGATCTCGTTCTGCGCCCGCTCGCGCTCCTGATTCAGTGCCTGCTCGAACTGTTGCCGGATCGCGGCGGCCGACTGTGCGGCGGCCTGCTCCGCCTCGACGCGCAGGCGCATGGTTTCAGCCACCATGCGGCGTTCCGCTTCGCCGCGTGCGGCCGAAACTTCGGACTCGAGACGCGCCGTCCACTCGGACCGGACCTCGTCGACCCTGCCGGACCACCGCTGTTCGGCCTCGGCTTCAGCGGCCCGGCGGGCACCTTCGAGCTCATCGTGATGGCGCGAGCTCAAGTGCGTGAGTTGTGCTTCCAGCTCCTCGTGGAGGCGCGTGCGAATCGCATCGATCGCCGCGCGCAGCGAATCTTGGGGCATTTCGGCCATTATCGGAGTCCCTGATCAGGCAGTCAAGCGGTCTGAGGCTGCAACTTCAACGCTAACAGCCATTTGACGGGATCCAGGCTGACGCCGTACAATCGAGGTTCCTCGTTTCGAGGATCCACCGTCTGGGGGCGACCTAGATTCGACGGAGGTACGGTTTCGCAGGATGCGTGCCGAGGACCATCAACCTCGTTAAAAGATGGAAACAACCATAACTGCGGACACGCAGCTCGCTCTCGCAGCCTAAGAAACTGTGAGCGTCCACCCCGGTCAGCCTGCGGGCCGGGACTGGATGTCATTTCAGCAGGCTGGTTGCTGGCGGGTATCTCAGACGTCAGCAGCGAGATTTTCTGGGGTTGGCTTCCGGCGGTTCTTCGCCGCTTCTTCACGCCGGGAGCGACACATCAGAAGCGGATACGCATCGTAGATTCCTGCGGGGATGTATTTTCGGACGCGGGTGCGAATCCCGCCGCCTCCAATTACCTTCACCGTTCTTGCTAATCCGGGCATCGGGATTCTTCGAGCCGACGGGTTGCTCGAAGGATTCTGCCAGCATTCTTTTGTTTGTTTCGCGGGGCCCCACCCCCGGTCCGAACCGGATAGATAGGTAACAGAGTAGACCGGATACATGGGTAACAGGTGAGATGGCCGTCAGGAGGACGAATCCTGACGATGCCGTGGAAGGAGACCTGTCCCATGGATCAGCGCGTAGCGTTCATCGCCGACTGGCTGCGCGAGGACTGGACGATGACGGAGTTGGCGGACCGGTATGGGATTAGCCGGAAGACCGCCTACAAATGGGTGAGGCGCTACCGGGCGGACCCGGTCGGGGGCTTGGCGGACCAGTCGCGGGCGCCGCAGGCGCACGGGCGGCGGATAGCGGAGTCGATGAAGGCGGCGATCCTCCGGCTGCGGCGTCAGCATCCCCACTGGGGACCCAAGAAGTTGCGGCCGGTACTGTGCGAGCGGGACCCGACCGTAGTGTGGCCGGTGGAAAGTACGATCGGCGAGCTGCTGAAGCGCGAAGGCCTGGTGACACCGGCCGGGCGGCGCCGGTATGTGGTGCCGTTGACGCAACCGCTGGCGGCCGCCCATCAGCCGAACGACGTGTGGACGGCTGACTTCAAGGGCTGGTTCCGCACGGCCGACGGCACACGGTGCGATCCGTTAACGGTGATCGATGGCTGCACGCGTTTCGTGTTGTGCTGTCGGATCACGGCGCCGACGGAGGCGGGGGTGCGGCCCTGGTTTGAACGGCTGTTTCGGGAGTACGGGCTGCCGCGCGCGGTCCGGACCGATAACGGGACCCCGTTCGCCTCGGCGCGGCCCAGCTCACCCAGCTGTCGGTGTGGTGGCTGAAACTCGGGATTCAGCTGGATCGGATCGCGCCGGGTCACCCGGAGCAGAACGGGCGGCATGAGCGGTTTCACCGCACGCTTCAGGACGAAGCGGTGCGGTCGCCGGCCGCGACGTCGCGGCACCAGCAACGGCGCTTCGAGCGGGTGCGGCGGGAATTCAACGAAGTGCGGCCGCACGAAGCGCTGGGGCAACGGCCACCCGCGCGGCTGTATGTGCCGTCGCCGCGGCCGTACCCCGCGCGCCTCGAGGACGCGTGGTACGACGCGACGCACGAGATCCGTCGGGTGAAGGACAAGGGCCAGATCAAATGGGCCGGCGCGGACGTGTTCATTTGCGAAGCGCTCCGGGGGGAATGTGTCGGGCTCACCGAAACGGCGCGCGGCGACTGGATTGTCCGCTTCCTCCAGCTCGAAGTGGGGCGGATTGACCGGCGCACACGCCGCTTCCGGGCGGCGTGGCACGGTCGGAGCGTGGGCTAGGACCGCTGTGGCAATGGCGCGGCCATGGAAATCAACGTGCGATTTCCACCGCCGCTTGGAAATCTCGCCCAGAGCGCGAGATTTCCACATTCCCACAAGCGGATCACCGTTGGGAGGATCAAAACCGACGCAGACCGAAGACCACAAACCTCAATAGAGTGTTACCCATGTATCCGGTCTGTTTTGTTACCTATGTATCCGGTCG
>Ga0075428_100003829_pt1 | contig 16516 bp, 14 predicted proteins | sample RhiMetdeltSRZDD2_FD_75291 | JGI IMG/M metagenome (GOLD analysis project Ga0075428, IMG submission 75291) | Populus rhizosphere microbial communities from Tennessee, USA - Rhizosphere MetaG P. deltoides SRZDD2 | ecosystem: Host-associated > Plants > Roots > Rhizosphere > Soil | place: USA... | reverse complement strand
TCGCCGCAAATCCGCCTCATCCTCACGCGGCGCTGTTAATGGCGGACTTTCTGCTAAGCGCCGACGGACAGCAGGTGCTGGAAAAATACTACTACGGCAGCGGCGCAAAGGATTATGGATTTAAGAAATGGCGCCCCGAGCACGGACTCACAACCGATCAGTACGAAAAAGAGCTGGAGCGTTGGGACAAGCTCCTGCATTCGATCACACGTAAATAAAATTGATATGCGGATTTGAGGAAACACGAGATGGAGGAACGAAATGAATAATCTACGAATCATCGACGCCGACGGACATGTCCAAGAGCGGGACGCCAACTGGCAGGAGCTATTAGAAGCGCCCTACAGAAAGCATGCGCCCAAAATGATCGCCGGGCCCGACGGCAAGGAGCAACTGCTGCTGGAGGGGAAAATCTGGGCGAAGCCCTCGGGCGCCGGCCTCGGCATCGGCACCGCGCCCTACAGCCGCAGGCCGCAGAAAACCACGGGCATGTTCGACCCGATTCAGCGTATCAAAGACATGGACCTGGAAGGCATCGACACCGCCGTCAACTTCGGCACCACTGTGTTTCTTAGCTTGCCGTTCCTCGAAAACCACGATCTCGCCTGTGCCATCGCCCATGCCTACAACACTTGGCTCGACGCCTACTGCAAGACCAATCCGAAGCGTTTGAAAGGCGTGGCGCTGGTCGCCATGCAGGAGCCCAAGGAGGCGATCAAGGAGCTCGAACGCTGTGTCAAAGAATTAGGTTTTGTCGCAGTTGCGACTTCAGCCCATTCCGCGGGCCGCAATCTTGACCATCCGGATTTCTATCCTTTTTACGCCAAGGCCGAAGAGCTGGGCGTTCCCGTGTGCGTGCACGTCGGATCGGGCAGGCCGGCGGCGGCGGCCGAGCGCTTCGATAACGCTTTTTTTGTCCATGCCACGACCCACGCCTTCGAACAGATGATCGGCGTTATGTGCATTGTCGGCGGCGGTATTCTCGAGCTCTATCCGAAATTGAAAGTTGCCTTTCTCGAAGCCGGCGCCGGTTGGGTGCCCTACTGGATGGAGCGTTTGGATGAGCACTACGAGTACCTCCAGCCAACCGTGCCACTGATAAAAAAGCCGCCGAGCGAATATATGCGCAGCGAGCAGGTCTATTATTCTTTCGAGCCTGACGAACACACTTTGAACTTTGTTATGGATTACGTCGGCGAAGACCGTCTCCTATTTGCGTCGGATTACAATCACGGCGACAGTAAGTTTCCTCATACGGTGAAATCGGTGACCGAGCGCAAAAATCTGAGCGCAAGTCAGCTGCAGAAACTCATGTGCGACAACGCCGCGCGGCTGTATAACATTTGAAAGGCAATAGGCACGAGGCAAGACGCAATAGACGGAACGGAGGCATAATGTTTCTGCCAAAGGCATTGCTAGCGGTCGCTCTGTTGCTGATCCTGTCTTCTCCCGCGTCCGCCCAGGAGAAAGGCCTCAAGAAATTCCGCTGGGGCGTCACGTCGCTTTCGGCGTCGCAGTGGATACCGTGGATCGCCAAGGACGCAAAGCTTTACGAAAAATACGGCTTGGAAGCCGAACTCGTCTTGCTGCGTGGCTCTGGGCAATCGGCCCAGGCGATTATCGGCAACAGCATTCTCGGCGCTCCGTGCACGCTGACGACGGTGATGAGTGCGGACTTGAGCGGCGCAGATCTCGTCACCGTGGCGCACACCGTGGCCGGCGTGCAGAGCAAGTTGCTGGTGCGACCGGAGATTAAGAAGCCGGAGGATTTGCGCGGCAAGAGAATTGCGGTTTCGGGCTTCGGCTCTTTGGGAGATTTTCTTGAGCGCTACATCCTAAAGAAATACGGCCTCGAACCAGGGCGGGATGTCGTGATGCTCTCCATCGGAACCCAGCCCGACCGGATTCAGGCATTGATAAACGGCGTAGTCGACGCCGCCGACCTCTCTCATCCCGCCGACACCCAAGCCGAACGCAAAGGATTTAGAATCCTATGGGACGCTAAGCAGGAAGTTGCCTACCCGTCCATGTCGATTGTCACGCGGCGCAAATGGGTGGCCGAAGACCGCGACACAGTGATGCGGATGGTCAAGGCGCACGTCGAAGCGATCCACTACTTGAAGGCCAACAAGGAGTTCAGCATGAAGGTCTTGGGCAAGTATCTAAAAACCAACGATCGAGAATTGCTCGAAAGCTCCTACGAGATTTACCGCAAGGACTTTATTTCAGTTCCCTACCCGATCACGCAAGGACTGCAGCCGACCTACGAATACGTCGCGGCGCAACGGCCGGAGATCTGGAATCAAAAGCCCGAGGCGTTCATGGACTCGAGCTTCATCGCCGAACTGGAAAAGACGGGCTTCATCAAGAATCTTTCCCGTTGAGCTGGAAAATAATTCATCAACAGAGTAAGCAGAATGGAACGATGGAGTGATGGAGTATTGGAGTGCTGGCATTTTATCCGCACCCATCACTCCAACACTCCATTACTCCAATTAGATCCGGAGGATTCATGAGCAATATTTCCGGCAAGTACGCCATCGTCGGCGTCGCCGAAACCAAAGTCGGCAAGCGGCCCGACGCTTCGACCCATTCGTTGCATCTCGAATGCATCAAAGCCTGCCTCGATGACGCCGGCCTCAAAGCATCCGACGTAGACGGCTTTATCACCAACCAACCGCTCAACGACGCGCACCGCAGTTACGCCGTCAGGATGTCGAACATGGCGCGCATGCGGCCGAACTACGCCACCGATTTGGCGCTCGGCGGCGCCACGCCGATCGCCATGGTGCAAAACGCGGTCATGGCCATCGAAGCCGGCATGGCGAACACCGTCCTGTGCGTGCACGCGCGCAAGCGCGGCACTCCCGATCCTTCGCCGGGCAATCCGATCCGCCACGGCGATGAGCATTGGGAAGAACCGTGGGGGCATTTTTCAGCCGTGGCCAATCATGCGTTCGCCGCACAGCGCCACATGCACGACTTTGGCACCACCAGCGAAGATCTCGCCCACGTCGCGGTCGCGACGCGGAAACATGCCTGCATGAACGGCAACGCCACCATGCGCAAGCCGATGACCGTCGCCGATCATCAGGCATCCCGCTTTATCTGCGAGCCTTTACGGCTGTTCGATTGCGCTTTGGAATCCGACGGCGGCGGCGCGGTCATCGTCACGAGCGCCGAGCGCGCCCGCGATTTTCCGAAAAAACCGGTGGCGATTCTCGGCATGGGCCAGCATCATCCGCATTTCAGTTTGATGGACGCGCCGAGCCTAACGACATTGGGCGGCAAAAATTCATCGGCGCTTGCCTACAAAATGGCCGGGCTGAGTCCGAAAGACATGGACTTCGCCGAGATTTACGACTGCTTCACGATCACGACGATGATCACCTTGGAAGATTACGGCTTTTGTAAAAAGGGCGAAGGCAAAGATTTCGTCAAGAACGGCCGTATCGAGGTCGGCGGCGAATTGCCGGTCAACACGCACGGCGGCTTGCTCTCGCAAGCGCATATCGAAGGCATGCTGCACGTGACCGAAGCGGCGCGCCAACTGCGCGGCAATGAAGTCGAACCAGAGCGCCAGGTGAAAAACGCCAAAGCCGGCATCGTCAGCGGCCACGGCGGCAGCCTGTGCATGCACGCAAGTTTAATTTTGGGGGGCCTATGAGCGAAACCAGTGACAGCCGCGGCAGAGCAATTGCAAGAGTTAAACCTTTTCTCGAAGAGCTCGAAGCCAAACCTTTTTGGGCCAATCTTCGCGAGCACAAACTCACAGCTCAGCGCTGCAAAGCTTGCGGCAAGTTTTTCACCTACCCGCCGCAAGGTTCGTGTCCACACTGCCTGTCGACGGAGTATGAATGGACAGCGCTCAGTGGCAAAGGCAAAGTCTACTCATTCGTGAGCTATCATCGCGCCTGGCACCCGTCCTACGAAGGCAAGACGCCTTACAACGTTTCGCTCGTCGATCTCGACGAAGGCCCGCGCCTGATCAGCAACGTCATCGGCTGTCCACCGGACCAGGTGAAGATCGGCATGAACGTGGAAGTGGTTTACGAGGACAACGAGGAGTACACGTTGCCGAAGTTTCGGCCGGCATAGATCGACAGCAGAATCGGAAAGATTTCTCCCGTTGGTCGAAATGACATCCGGTGTGAATTGCTGCGAAGCGAGAGATCGCTGACAAGCTCCGGGCCGATCAATCGACACAGCATTTCTTAGGAAGAAGTGCTAATGTGCGCCTTTGTCATTTCGACCGCAGGGAGAAATCCTTCCCCACTTCCGAAAGCTCCTTCCACTCCGGATTCACGCCGACCACTAAACCATCCTTCTTCTCCCGGCGCCATTTCTTGATTTCCTTTTCGCGCGCGAGAGCGCTATGCACATCCTTGGTTTCCTCGAAGTAGACGAGCTTGCTCACGTTATACTTCTTCGTGAATCCGCTGAAAGAGTTTGTTTTTGTGTTCATAGAGGCGCCGCACCAAATCGTTGGTGACGCCAACGTACATGACTCGGTGATTCCAGTTAGTCAGAAGATAAACGTAATAGCGATTTTCTAAAGGCATCTAAAAAACGAAGAGGAAGAAAGATTTCTCCCTGCGGTCGAAATGACACCGTTGATCGGAAGGACAGCTGAATTACTTGATCGCCTCTGCTTTCTTGAGTTCGTCAATCTTCTCTTTGCTTAAACCCAAAATCTCACCGAACACATGATCATTGTGCGCGCCGATCCAGGGCGCGGGGCGCGCCGCGCTGGCGGTCGAAATGGACGGTATGCCCGGCAAACCGTGATGCATCATTTTACCCCAAGGCTGCCCGTCGGTTTCGACGACGTGGCCGCGCGCGCGCAGATGGATATCGTGAAAAAGATCCTCTCCCGAAGATGGAATACCGGCGGCCACACCCGCTTCCTGGAGTAAACGAAAAACTTGTTTTGCCGTGTATTTGCGTGTCCACTCGGAAAGTTTTCGATCAAGCTCTTCTTGACTCGCTTTTCGTCCTGCTTTGGTCGCGAACTTCGCGTCGGCGGCCCACGATGACTTACCGATGATTTTAACCATGTTGTGCCATTCTTCATCGCCAGCGCAGGCGATGATGATCCAATTGTCTTCGCCATAACTCGGATAACATCCATAAGGCACGTAGGGTTCGCCGAGAATTTCTCGGTAACCCAACGCGTCCCATTCATTGCCGTTAACCGTGTAATCGAGAATCGCCGGTCCCATCATCGAGCCTTGAGCTTCGAGCATGCCGGCTTCGATGAACTGCCCCTTTCCCGTGCGCGCTTGATATTCCAACGCAGCGAGCACGCCGAGCGCCATCGTCACTGAGCCGACCCGATCCGGCCAGGCAATCTTGCACCGGGTCTCCATCGGCGAGTCGGGATAACCCCACAAACGCATGATTCCCGTGTAAGCGAGTAGCTGCCAGCCCCAGGCAACCCAAGATTTAAGCGGGCCTGTCAATCCCCAGCCGGGCATGACCGCTTGCACGATGCCGGGATTGATTTGCTGCAAAACGTCGAAACTGAAGCCGAGCCGTTCCAACACACCGGAGCTGAAGTTATCGACGACCACGTCGGATTTCGCGACCAGGTTTTTAAATAATTCTTTGCCTTCGGCATTGCGCAAGTTGAGCGTGCAGCCGAACTTCGCCCGGTTCATGCAAGCGTGCACCGCCGCTTCGCGCTCCTTGCTGGGAATCGTGCCCGTTTCGATCTTGACGACTTCCATTCCGTAATACGCCAGCAATGCCGTTCCTAGCGGACCGGCGTATTGCTGCGTCAAGTCGGCCATGCGCAAGCCATGGAGCATAGGCCGCTGCGCGGCGGTCTCGCTCGGTTTGTCAAAAGACTCGACGGAGAGCTTCTCGAGTTCCGCGAGAATTTCTTTTCGGTGCTGATCCAACAAAGGCGCGGCGCGACGCACGCGCATGGGCGTGAGCGACAGACGCATCGGTGCACCCGGCGCGCGGTATTTACCGATCACCGGATGCTCGATCTCTTGCAGCCACTCGCGCGCGCGATTCTGTTCGCAGTCGACGAACTGGCCGATGGTATTGAGCGGCGCCGCGGCAAGATGGCGCGCCTGCGCTTGGTTGGCGAATTCATCGGCGCCGAATTGACCGATGAAAGCGGCAAACCCCCGGGAGACTTCATTTGAGTGTTCGTCGCGATAGCGCGGATTTTCCCATTCGGGTCCGGCGAGGGACTTATCGGTCATCCAGTTCTGCGCGAATTCCCTCCACATGTGCGGCATGTTCGTGGTGAAGTGAACATAGCGGCCGTCCTTGCAGCGGTAAATGTTCGTGCCCGCGCCGCCGTAGGATTTTGCGCCCGGACGGCGCTCGAGCCGATTCTCGCGGCTGTAGCGCGCGATGGAGCTGCTGTTGGTGAAAGTCAGCGCTTCCTGAAGCGACATGTCGATGCGCTGCCCGGCGCCGGTTTCTCTCCCGTGACGGATCCCTGCAAGCCCCAACATCGCCGCCATCGCGCCGGCCACTTGATACGCGAGATGGCTCGGCGCCGTGCATTGCCCTTGGGTATTGTCGCCTTGGCCAAACAGAAACCCGCCGGTGGCGTTGGTGATGGCATCGCTGCCTTTGTAATGGCGATAGGGTCCTGTGCGGCCGAAAGGCGTCAGCGAAACGACAACCAAGCTTGCAAATTTTTCTTTGAAACACGTGTCGTCGAAACCGAATTTCTCCAGATAACCGAGCGGCGTCGCTTCAATAAATAGATTTGCTGACGCCAGCAGCTTGGTGAAAGTCTCGCGGTCGGTTTCGCGTTCGAAATCGAGAACGATGCTGCGTTTGTTGGTGTTGGCGTGAATAAACGTCAGGCTTCGCTCGGGATGTTCGATGTTGCCGGCGAACGGCGGCAGCAAACGATTCGGATCGCCGCCGGGCGGCTCTATTTTAATGACGTCGGCACCGAGGTCAGCGAGCCAGCGCCCGGCGTAAGACGCCGGAATATCGCCAAGCTCAATGACGCGAAGATGGCCTAGAGCGTATTCGTCGATGTTTGTTTCTGCCAAGTGGTTACCGTTCTGCGTGATCCGAAAAACATGCGTTCACCACGAAGAATACGAAGGATTCGAATACTAAACTTTCTAATTTCGTGCTTTCGTGTCCTCCGTGGTGAGATATCTTTTAGGCTTTATTTGCTGAGATTGATCAGCACCCGGCCGCGGATGCCGCCTTTGAGGATCTCATCGATCTTCGGATTCAATTCTTCAAGTGAAACCTCGGTTGCAAGGTTGCCAACATCGATGCTCCACTCGCCGGCGAGTTTGTTCCACGCCATCTGCCGCGCGCGCATAGGAATCTCGACCGAGTCGACGCCGAGCAGACTGACGCCGCGCAAGATGAATGGAAAGACGTTGACGTTGAGCTCGGCGGACATGGCGTTGCCGCAGGCGGCGACCAAGCCGCCGTACTTTGTCGTCTTAAGCGCGGTCGCAAGAATATTGCCGCCGACGGTATCGACGACACCGGCCCATCGCGGTTTTTGCAACGGGCGGCCGGAAGTATCGTTCGCTTCTTCACGGGAAATGATCGCTTTGGCACCCAAGCCATTAAGAAAATCGTGCTCGCTCGCTTTGCCAGTCGCGGCGATGACATGGAAACCTAACTTGGCGAGAATCGCGATCGCCACGCTGCCCACGCCACCGCTCGCTCCGGTCACCAGCACTTCGCCCGATTCTTTGGTCAATCCGCTTGCCATCAAACGAATGATGCACAGCGCCGCGGTGAGGCCGGCGGTGCCGTGACTCATGCTATCTTTCAGCGATAAGCCTTGGGGCAATTTGGTAGCCCAAAGAGCCGGCACGCTGATATATTGGGCGAAGCCGCCGGATGTGTTCATGCCGAGATCGAAGCCCGTCACCGTAACTTGATCGCCGACGCTGAAAAGTTTGGTCGTCGAGTCCGCCACGACGCCCGCGGCATCGATACCGGGCGTGTGCGGATATTTCCTGGTGACGCCTTTGTTACCGGTGGCGGACAGCGCATCTTTGTAATTCAAGGAAGAATATTTCACGTCGATAATCAGCTCTCCGGCCGGCAAATCGCCCAGCGCACGCTCGCGGACCTCCCGCGAGAAAGTTTTTTCTGCGCTCTCGGAAACGACCATCGCTTTAAATGTCTGCGGTAAAGCCATGCGTTCACTCCTAATCTCTGATAAATTCTTCTCTCAAGCGGTACCGAATGTAGAGGCAAACTGTCAAGAGCCGCAGAAAAGAATTAGACAACTTGAAATGGACTCGATCTTCGGTGCAAATAGGGCTGGGAGGGAAAATCTATGGCAATGGAACCAGGAGCAGGACTCGCCGGCATTGTCGCCGGCCACACCGCAATCGCGACGGTGGGAAAAGAAGGCAAGGGGCTTACCTATCGCGGTTACTCGATCCATGAACTCGCGGAACATTCGACATTCGAAGAAGTCGCCTATTTGCTGATTTACGGGCACTTGCCCCAACAAGCCGAGCTCGACGAATACAAGTCGAAGCTGCGCGCGCTGCGCGGCTTGCCGCCGGCCTTGAAAACTGTTTTAGAGCTCATTCCGCGCAGCACCCATCCGATGGATGCGATGCGTACCGGATGCTCGATGCTCGGCACGCTCGAGCCCGAAGGGCCCGGCCACGATCAAATCGCCGTCGCCAATCGTCTTACCGCTTGCTTCAGCGCGATGCTTTTCTATTGGCACCAGTTCCATGAAAACGGCACGCGCCTCGATACCGAAACGGACGACGACAGCACTGCCGGCCACTTGCTGCATTTGCTCCACGGCAAAAAACCCGATGAGCTGCACCGCCGCGCCATCGACGTCTCGTTGATCCTTTATGCCGAGCATGAGTTCAACGCCTCGACGTTCACGGCGCGGACCATTGTTTCGACCCTGCCCGATTTCTATTCGGCGGTCACCGGCGGCATCGGCGCGCTGCGCGGGCCGTTGCATGGCGGGGCCAACGAAGCGGCCATGGAGTTGATTGAAAAGTTCGCGACGCCCGACGAGGCGGAAAAAGGACTGATGAACATGCTGGCCGCCAAAAAGCTCATCATGGGCTTCGGCCATCGCGTTTACAAAATCTCCGACCCGCGCTCGGATGTCATCAAGGCTTGGGCGAAAAAGCTCGGCGAGGCAAATGGTGATCACCGCCTCTTTCCAGTTTCCGAGCGGCTCGAACAAGTCATGCGGCGCGAAAAGAAGATGTTTCCGAACTTGGATTTTTACAGCGCCAGCGCCTATCACTTCTGCGGCATCCCGACCGCCATGTTTACGCCGCTGTTTGTAATTTCTCGGATTACCGGCTGGGCGGCGCATATCATCGAGCAGCGCGCCGACAATCGTCTCATTCGACCCAATGCCGATTACATCGGTCCCGACCCACGCGTTTTTGTGCCGATTGGTAAGCGATAATGAGCGGCACGGTTTCAAACGTTCGTCCTGCGCCGGATAAGCTGATCGTCGACCTCGCAGAATATACCGCGGACTACGTTGTCGACAGCCGCGAAGCGATCGACACCGCGCGCTACAATTTCATGGACACGCTCGGCTGCGGCCTGCTTGCGCTACGCTATCCGGAATGCGTGAAACATTTAGGACCGGTTGTGCCCGGCGCGACTTTGGTCAGCGGCGCGCGCGTGCCCGGGACCGCGTGGCAGCTCGATCCGGTGCAGGCGGCGTTCAACATCGGCGCGATGATCCGCTGGCTCGATTTCAACGACACCTGGCTCGCCGCCGAATGGGGCCATCCATCGGACAATCTCGGCGGCATTCTCGCGCTCGCCGACTACCTCAGCCGCGTCAAGCAGAAAACATTTACCGTCGGCAACGTATTGGCGGCGATGGTCAAGGCGCACGAGATCCAGGGAATCTTAGCACTGGAGAATAGTTACAACCGGGTCGGGCTCGATCATGTGCTGCTCGTCCGCGTCGCTACCGCCGCGGTCGCAACAGCGATGCTCGGTGGCAACAAAAATCACATCATCAGCGCTCTCTCCAACGCTTGGACCGACGGCGGCGCGTTGCGCCTTTACCGTCACGCGCCCAACACCGGCCCGCGCAAATCATGGGCGGCGGGCGACGCCACCAGCCGCGGTGTGCGGTTGGCCCTCATGGCCATGCAAGGCGAGATGGGTTATCCGTCGGCGCTTACCGCCAAGCAATGGGGATTTTACGACGTGCTTTTCAAAGGAAAGCCGTTCATCCTCGGCAGGCCGCTCGGATCGTACGTGATGGAAAATGTGCTGTTCAAAATCTCCTTCCCTGCCGAGTTTCATGCGCAGACCGCGGTGGAGGCGGCTTTCCGCCTGCACAATCAGGCGAAGGATCGCATTGAGCAAATCAACAAGGTCATAATCACTACTCATGAGTCGGCGATCCGCATCATCGATAAGTCCGGGCCGCTGCACAATCCCGCCGACCGCGACCACTGCATTCAGTATATGACCGCCGTCGGTTTGATCTTCGGCGAGCTCACCGCCGATCATTATGAGGATACAATTGCGCGTGATCCGCGCATCGATGCCTTGCGCGCCAAAATGATCTGCGTCGAAGATCTGCAATATTCGCAAGACTATCTCGATCCGCAAAAGCGCTCCATTGCCAACGCCGTGCAAGTTTTTTTCAAAGACGGCTCGAGCACGGAACAAGTCGCGGTCGAATATCCGATCGGCCACCGCCGCCGGCGCGCCGAAGGCATGCCGCTGCTGGTGAAAAAATTCGAGACCAATCTGGCATCGCGCTTCGCGCCGGCGCAATGCGACGCGATTCTGCGCGCTTGCAAAGATGCCAGAACTCTCGACGCAACCCATGTTGACGCGTTTACCGACATGTTCGTGAAGCCAGTCTAGCGTTGAGTTGGAAACCGCGACACGAGACTCGAAACAGCTTTAACTATTCTGAGGTGATACATGAACTCGCGGCAAGCCCTCAAACAACTACTGCAACGCAAAAAACTATTGGTCGCGCCCGGTTGTTTCGATGGTCTTTCGGCCCGACTGGTTGAAGAAGCCGGTTTTGAGTCCGCCTACCTGAGCGGTGGCGCAGTCGCGCGCAGCATGGGCATCCCTGACATCGGCCTCGTCACCATGTCGGAATCGATCGAGCGCGCCGTCCAGGTCGTCTCGGCGATAAAGATTCCGATCATCGCCGATGCCGACACCGGTTATGGCAACGCGGTGAATCTCGTGCGTAGCGTGCGAGAATTTGAGCGGGCCGGCGTGGCGGCGATCCATATCGAAGACCAGATCACCCCCAAGCGCTGTGGCCACTTGGACGGCAAAGAAGTGATACCTCTTAGCGAGATGGAAATGAAATTAGAAGCCGCGCTGAAGACCCGTACCGATCCGGATTTCTGCATCATCGCTCGCACCGACGCGCGTGGCGTCAACGGCTTCGACGACGCGATCCAAAGAGCGCGAGCCTTCGCCAAGCTCGGCGTCGATGCGATCTTTGTCGAAGCGCCGCAATCGGAAGAAGAGCTCGCCGAAATTCCGCGCCGGATTCCCGATGTCCCTTTGCTCGTGAACGTCTTCAAAGGCGGCAAGACGCCGATGCTGCCCATGCAGCGCCTCGAACAAATGGGTTACCGGATCGCCATCTACCCTTCGGAAACGCAACGCGCCGCGATTCACGCCATGCGCACAACGCTCGCCACGCTCAAGCGCGAAGGCACGACCGAATCGATCGATGCAACGCTGACGACTTTCAAAGAGCGCGACCGCGTCGTCGGCCTGGATGACTGGCAAAAACTCGAGCGGCAATTTATGGCCGTCCAAACAGACAAGGCTAGCTAATTCGGATAAGGCGCAACAACAAATGTTGTCGCGGGCAAGCTCAAGCCCAATTGACATTTTTGAAAAGCGGCAGGCGACGGCGGGACTTTAGCGTCCCTACTTTTGTTGGCGCACTTGCAAACCTTTGAGCATCCGCTCGGCTTGCTCGATATTTCTTTTGACGCCTCGTGGGCGGGGTCGTATGGTAAAACGCTGCGCATCGGCCAGCCGTTGTCGCCGGTGCGGCAACAGATCTCAGGAATCGCAGCCAAGCGGCGCGGTCCACTGCGCGGTTGGCCGCCAATCGTTTCGTGGTTATCAAGTCCATCAGGTAGAGATAAGACTACGCATGAGGACACGGCTGCCGACGCGCCAGCGAGAGCGCGCCGAAACTCGGCGGCATCCGTCGAAGTTAAAACCGGGGCCCTCCGTCAGTGCCGTCGCTAGACATTTTTCAACCGGTGCAGTAGTTAGACATTATCGACACAGGGAAGGATCGCCCATGAGCTTTGACGTCCTGGAAACCACCATCGCTGACGTGCATGCCGCGTATCGGTCCGGCCAATTGACTTGCCGGCAACTCGTGCAGAGTTATCTCGACCGCATCGAAAATTACGATCGTCAAGGCCCGGCAATTAATGCGATCATTACCATCAATCCTGCAGCGCTAAAAGAAGCGGACCGCCTAGATGCCGCTTTCAAAGCCGGTGCATTCGTCGGGCCCTTGCACGGCGTTCCGATCATCATGAAAGACCAAGGCGATGCGGTGGGCATGCCGACCACACTCGGCTCCGTCCTGTTTAAAAACTATTATCCCGACCGCGACGCCTTTGTCGTCGATAAGCTCAAAAAAGCCGGTGCGATCATTCTCGCCAAAGCGACCCTTGGCGAGCTTGGCGGCGGTGATACGCACGGCTCGCTGTTCGGCTCGACGAAAAATCCTTACGATCTGGCGCGCACGGCGGGCGGCTCTTCCGGCGGGTCAGGCGCGAGCGTGTCCGCCAACTTCTGCACCGTCGCGGTCGGTCAGGAAGGGTTCGCTTCGATCCGTCGTCCTTCGACCTGGAACTGTGTCGTCGGCATGCGCCCCACCGCGGGCCTGGTGAGTCGCTCCGGTGTGTTCGCCGGCTGGCCCTCGGTAAACGGCTCGCTCGGCCCAATGGCGCGCACGGTTACCGACTTGACGAAACTGTTGGACGTGATGGCCGGCTACGATCCTGATGATCCTGTCACCGCACACGGCGTCGGCCGGATTCGCCAAAGCTTCACCGCGTTCCTTGATAAGCAAGGCCTGCACGGCGCGCGCTTTGGAATACTGCGCGAGTCGATGGGCTATGACGCCGAGCCGGGGTCGGAGGACTTCAACAAAATCTCAGAGGTCTTCGATAAAGCCGTGGCAGATTTAAGAGCCGCCGGCGCGGAAATTGTCGACCCGGTCGAGATTCCGGACCTCAAAGTGCTCTTGGCCAAACGAGCCGGCAGCTTCACCGATGAAGAGGAATCATTTAAGACCTACATGAGCCGCAGCAAGCAGGCGCCATACAAATCGCGGGCGGAGGCGATGAACGCGCCTGTGTTCGAAAAGGTCGTCAAGCGAGCGCGTGAACGCTGGATGCGACGAGCCAGCGAAGAAGCCCATTATGAATATCTGAAAGCGCGCGAGCAGTTGATGAATAATTTATTGAAAGTAATGGCCGATCGGCGCCTCGACGCCATCGTTCATAAGGCGGTCGAACACCAACCGACTCTGATCAAGGACGGCGTCAACCCGCCTTATGTCGATCAAAAAGGCGCGCCGCACATCAACACATTTTTGGTCTACGTGCCGTCGATCGTCGTGCCCGCGGGATTTACCCGCGATCAGTTACCGGCCGGCATTACGTTCCTGGGAAGGCCCTACGATGACGGTAAGATGATTCAGTATGCTTATGGCTACGAACAAGCAACGCGGCATCGCAAACCGCCGGCGAGCGTAACGCCGCTTTGAGCGACCGCGCGAGGCAGCGATTTTCGCACGGGGTCTGATATCGTCTCTCGGTAAGCGCATGTGATCGCAAGAATTCTTGTCATACTGATCCTGATCCCACTGCTCAGTCAGAGCTGGTCTTTCAATCTTGCGACGGACCGAAGCGAACTTTCCATTGCCGTTCCAAATAGCGCTGCTTCGCTGATCGCACCGATCGACATCGACGACGAGCACCGTCATGCCCCGGCATCGACATGCGTTTGTATCGAAATTTCCTCATCTTTAGCGACGCCAAGCCGAACAGACAGCGCCATCGATAGAGCGCCGCCCGCTGCGGCTGCGCGTCCCCTCTATCAAAAAAACTCCGTTTTCCTCATTTAAATCGATCGCTGCCATTCGCGACACCGAGCTATATCCGGCAAGCGCCAGAAACATTGGTGGCCGGAAAACACGGCAACAATCGAGTGAAGCGCGACGATCGGCGCTTCTGAGGAGAACAAAATGGAAGATTTTCCGATTTGGTTAAAGCTCATCATCTGGGGAACGATCAGCCTGACCGTCATCTATTCAATCTGGGGTATGCTTCATTCATATCTCCAGTCCTAAGCTCGCTTTTTGGCCAGGAGGATGCGCAACGTCATGCGATCCTCCTGGCGCCGCCTTCTGTTCATAAAGGCCACGATTGCCGCAAGTTTTTTCTCGCCTCAAAGCCGATAAGTTTGCTATTATCCGGCGGATAAATAGTCGTGGCAAACAAAGCCGTGAAGAGTCGATCGAAAGCTCTAAATTGACCTGCGAACGGATGGGGCATGAAGTTTTATCGCTTATTCACCGGACCCGACGAGCAATCGCATTTCGAGCCGTTGGACGCGGGCGCTCAGTCCGAGTTTTTTAACGCGACACGACCGGCAACCGGATTGCTGTTGCGCAACGATTTTGCGCCGCATATTGTCAACTTTCACAGGGCGCCGCGCCGGCGCTGGGTAATTACGCTTTCCGGCCACGTCGATATCGGACTCGGCGACGGCACAGTCACGAGCTTTTATCCCGGCGACGTCTTCCTCGCCGAGGATACCAGCGGTCAAGGACACACCGCGACGCCGCACGAATGGGTGCGAGCCTATGTGAATCTTGATTGACATCATTTGGTGGAGACATTTCCTTGCGAGATTTCTCATCTGCGATTTATAACGCAACGGAATGATAGCAATGGGCCGACTTTTTATCGCGATCTTGGCGATTTTGAGTTTCATCTCGCTTTACCGTGAAGGCTTCTGTCAAAGCATCACGTTTTCCTACAGCTCGCTCATCGGCATTCAATCGCCCTTGTGGATCGCCAGAGATGCGGGGTTTTTTAAGAAACATAGGATCGATGCCAATGTCGTGTACATGCCCGGCGGACATAGCGTTATCCAGGAAATGTTAACCGGCCGCTTGCAAATGGCCATCGCCGCGCCGGGCGCGGTGCTCCAATCCAATCTGCGCGGCACCGATTTCATCTATTTCGGGGCTATCAGCAACCGTATGGATCTCGTCGTGTTCGCCGATAAGAGCATCAAATCAGTACAGCAACTTCGCGGCAAGAGAATCGCCGTCGGCACGGCGGGCGCCGGTCCGGACTACCGGGGCCGGGTTGTGTTTGAAAAACTAGGCATGCGTGTCGGCACGGACGTCGTGTTTGTTCAGACCGTGGGAGGACAACCGACCCGTCTTGCCATGCTGCAATCGGGAAATGTCGACGCCGTTGTTCTGGCCCCTCCCTATACCATGGAAGCGGAGCGTTTAGGCTTCCGCCCCGTGCTGGAATACGCCTCCGTGATTCCTCATTACTTCTCTTCCGGCTACTTCACCCGCCGCGAGTATATCCGAGACAATCCGCGGATCATGGAAAATACCGTCAGAGCGCTCCTCGACGCCACTCGATACGTGTTTTCCAATGCCCACGGCACCATCAAGTTTCTTGCCAGCCAACTCAAGCTGAAAGATGACGCTTTTCTGAAACATTATTATCAGAAAGTATTATTGGGCCAGATCGATCGCGACTTATACCCCGACGATAACGGCGTCGAAATATTTCTCGAACAGGAACGCAAGGCCAATGCAGCAAGCGCCAAGATCAAGAAAGACGATTTCTTCGATAGCAGTATTCTCGACAAACTGCGCAAACAAGGATACTGAGAGAGATGAAGTATTGGAGTTTGCGTCCCGATTCAGCCGGACTTCCTCACGCCCACCCGAATGAGTTCCTTGCCAAATGGCGAATCCGTCGGACGCTCTAACGTGAGCGATCAAGTAAACTCCGGTACGATCTTCTTCGTCGACACCACCCTGCGCGATGGCCACTTGAGCTTGTGGGCGTCCAATATGCGCACGGGAATGATGCTGCCGGTCGCTGAGCGGCTCGATCACGCCGGCTTCGAGGCCGTGGAGGTCATGTCCTCCGCGTTTTATAAAAAATGCGTGCGCGATCTCAAGGAAGATCCTTGGGAGCGCGTTCGCTTGCTCAAGCAACGCTTGAGAAAAACACCGCTGCGTTCGATCCGCAGCCGCTCGATGTTGGCGTTTCAGATCACGCCGGCGGCGGTAACCGATCTCTGGCTCGAACGGCTCGCCGCCAACGGCATCGACGAGCTGCGCACTTCGGACCCTTCGAACACGCCGGTCTATTGGCAGCAAGCGGTCAAGGCCGCCAAACGGGCCGGTCTCAAAACTATTTTGAACATCATCTATTCAATTTCGCCGAAGCATACCGACGAGTATTTCATCGAGCGAGCG
>Ga0075428_100003827_pt1 | contig 16519 bp, 16 predicted proteins | sample RhiMetdeltSRZDD2_FD_75291 | JGI IMG/M metagenome (GOLD analysis project Ga0075428, IMG submission 75291) | Populus rhizosphere microbial communities from Tennessee, USA - Rhizosphere MetaG P. deltoides SRZDD2 | ecosystem: Host-associated > Plants > Roots > Rhizosphere > Soil | place: USA... | reverse complement strand
GGCCCGGTCGACGTGCTGGTGAACAACGCCGCGCAGGGGCCGTACCGCGGCTTCGAGAAGTTCAGCGAGCGCGACTTCCGCCGCACCTTCGACGCGAACGTCCGCGCGCCGCTCGAGCTCGCGCGCCTCGTCGTTCCCGAGATGCGCGCCCGGCGCCGCGGCTGGATCGTCAACATCTCCTCGGCGACGGCGATCCGCCCGCACGGGCCGCCGTTCCGCGAGTTCGAGCGCACCGCGGGCCCGCACCTCTACGCGGCGAGCAAGGCCGCGCTCGACCGCCTCACGGTGGGGATCGCCGCGGAGCTCCACGGCTCGGGCATCGCGGTGAACGCGCTCGCGCCCGTCGCGGCGGTGATCACGCAGGCCGTCGCGGCGGTCGGCGCCGACCGCTTCATCGAGCCCGAGATGATCGAGCCGATCGAGGCGATGGCCGAGGCGGCGCTCGCGCTCGCCTGCTGCGACCCCGAGAAGCTCACCGGGCGCGTCACCTACAGCCTGCGCCTGCTCGAGGAGCTCGGCCGCGAGATCCGCACCCTCGACGGCGCGCAGGCCTTTCGCCCGGAGCTCGCCGAGCGGCGCTGAGCGCGCTCAGCTCGTGAGCGAGCCGCCGTTCACGCCGATCGTCTGGCCGGTCACCCAGGCGGCCTCGTTCGAGGCGAGCCAGACCGCCGCCGCGCCGACGTCGTCGGGCGTGCCGAGGCGGCCCACGGGAACGCTGCGCGCGAGCGCGCGCGTCGCGTCGGCGTCGCCGACGTGCGCCATCAGCCCGAGCGCCAGCGTGTTCGCGGTGACGCCCGAGCGCGCGACCTCCATCGCGAGGTGGCGCATGAAGGCGATCGCGCCGCCCTTGCCGGCGCCGTAGATCGAGATTCCCATCGGGCTTCCGGTGACGCCCGCGCCCGACGCGATCGTGATCACGCGCCCGAAGCCCCGCTCGCACATCGGACCCACCAGGATGCGCGTGCAGTGGAGCACGCCGAGCAGGTTCGCGTCGAGGAACTTCGCGTACTCGGCGGGCTGCATGCCGAGGAACGGACGCGGCTCGAAGGCTCCGGCGCCCGCGTTCCCGACGTTGTTCACGAGCACGTCGACCGGCCCGAGGCCGGCGGCGGCGCTGCGCGCGCCCGCCGCGATGGCGGCGGCGTCGGTCACGTCGAAGGCGACCGCGAGCGCGCGACCGCCCTCCGCCTCGATGCGCTTCGCCACACGCTCGGCGCGGTCGGCGTGGAAGTCGTTCACTGCGACCGCCGCGCCCTGGCGCGCGAGGGCGCACGCGATCCCCTCGCCCGTGTGCTGGCCGGCGCCGGTCACGAGCGCCACGCGGCCGCGCAGATCGAACATCCCTGCCCCTCCCGTCCGACGAGCTACTCGACGAGCACCTTCGGCCGCGGCAGGCCCTGCGCCTGGCAGGCCGCGAGGTAGAACTCCAGCGTCACGAGGCCGTCGACGACCGAGGCGACCTTGCCGTCCGCGTCGAGGTTCACGTTGGCGCCGTACATCTGGAAGAAGACCCTCGTATCGTCCTCGATGCACTGCAGCGTGTGCACCGAGCCCGAGGGCTCGTAGAGGAAGGAGCCCGCGCGGTTCACGTACTCGTACTCCCTGTACTTCCACGCCCCGGAGCGCGTGTAGCCCCAGACGGGACCCGTGTGGCGGTGGGTCTGCACCTCGTAGCCCGCGACGAAGACGTTCTCGATGATCCAGAGCCCCTCGCCGCGCTTCACCTGCAGCACCCGGAGCTTGTTGCCGCCGCCGATGTCGACGAACGGGAGCTCGTCCGCGCCGATGTGGATCGCGGTGGTCTCGAGCGACATGTGCCTCGCCTCCGGTGTCCGCGCCGAGGGTACTCGATCGGGGGCCCGGCGCCGACGCCGACGCGGGCGGCGCGGCGGGCGCCGACGTATCGTCGGCGCGACGGGCGCCGGCGTATCCTCGCGGGGCTCCGGGCGCGGAGCGGGGCGCAAGCGGAGGGGCGCATGCAGGTCGGGATCCTCGGGATCTTCCAGAACTACCTCGGGCGCGAGTCCGACGAGGCGATGCTGCGCGACGAGATCCGCCTCGCCGAGCTCGCCGAGCCGCTCGGCTACGACTCCTACTGGCCGCCCGAGCACCACTTCACCGACTACTCCGCCTGCCCGGACAACGTGCAGTTCCTCTCGTGGCTCGCCGCGCGCACCGGGCGGCTGCGCCTCGGCACGGGCGCGGTGATCGTGCCCTGGAACGACCCGCTCCGCGTCGCCGAGAAGATCGCGCTCCTCGATCACCTCTCCGGCGGCCGCACGCTGCTCGGGCTCGGCCGCGGACTCGCGCGCCTCGAGTACCGCCACTTCGGGATCGACATGGCCGAGGCGCGCGCGCGCTTCGACGAGGCGGCGCCGATGATCCTCGCCGCGCTCGAGACCGGGTTCATCGAGGGGACGGGTGCGTACTATCCCCAGCTGCGCACGCCGATCCGCCCGCGGCCGCTCGCGAGCTTCCGCGACCGGCTCTTCTGCGTCGGGCTCTCGGCCGAGTCCGTCGACGCCGCGGCGCGCCTCGGCGCACGCTTGATGACGCTCACGCAGCAGCCCTGGGAGGTCTACGCGCAGGGCGCCCTCGCGCACTACCGCGAGAGCTGGCGCAAGCACCAGGCGGGGCCGCCGCCGATGCCGCTCGTCGGCGACCTGATGGTCTGTGACGCCAGCGCCGAGCGCGCCGACGCGCTCTCGCGCGAGTTCGTCGCGAACTACTTCCTCACCATCACGCAGCACTACGAGCTCATGAGCGAGCACTTCGCGAAGACGCCCGGCTACCAGCACTACGCGTCGAGCGCCGAGCTCTTCCGTCAGGTCGGCCTCGAGGTCGCGGCCGAGGGCTATCGCGGGCTGCACTGCTGGGGCACGCCGCGCCAGGTCCTCGAGAAGCTCGAGGCGCGCCGGCGCCTGATCGGCCCCTTCGACCTGCTCGTGATCCCGCGCTACGGCGGCATGCCGATCGAGACCGCCGAGCGCAGCCTGCGCCTCTTCGCCGACGAGGTGCTCCCCGAGCTGCGCTCCTGGTAGGCGGGGCGGAGGAGTCGCCGATGCCCGATGTCGCGCCGTGGCTCGAGCGGGCGAGGGCGCTGGCCCCGCTGATCCGCCGCTGCGCCGATGCGGGCGAGCGCGAGCGGCGGCTCGCGCCCGAGCTCGTCGAGGCGTTCCACGACGCCGGCCTCTTCCGCCTGCAGCTCGCGACGCGCTTCGGCGGCGCGGGGCTCACGGCGATCGACGCGCTCCCGGTCTACGAGGAGGTCGCGGCCGCGGACGGCTCGGCCGGATGGAACCTCGCGATCGGCGCCGGCAGCGGCGCCTTCCTCGCGATGCTCGACGAGCCCTCCGCGATCGAGGAGATCGCGAAGACCGAGCGCTGCCTGGTCGCCGGATCGGTGAACCCGCTCGCCCTGCGCCTGGCGCCCGAGCCCGGCGGGTACCGCCTCTCCGGCCGCCTGCGCTACGCGAGCGGCGTCTCGCAGAGCAACTGGCTGATGGCGGGCGGGCTCGTCTTCGACGGCGACGCTCCGCGCTCCGCGGGCGACGGATTCCCGCTGATCCTCGCCGCCTTCTTTCCGACCCGGGAGGCGCGCGTCCTCGACACCTGGCGCAGCAACGGCCTCGCCGGCACCGGGAGCCACGACATCGAGGTCGAGGGCGTCTTCGTGCCGGCCGCGCGCTGCTTCGACCTCCGCAGCCTGAGCCCGCGCCCCTACGACCCGCTCGCGGCGCTGCCGCTCTTCAGCCGGCTCGGCGGCCCGCTCGTCGCGGTGGGGATCGGGATCGCGCGGCGCGCGCTGGAGGAGCTCGTCACGCTCGCGGCGCGGAAGCTCCCGATGGCGAGCGCCGCGCCGCTGCGCGAGCGCGCGTCGGTGCAGATCGACGCGGCGCGCGCCCGCGGTCTCGTCGACGGGGCGCGCGCGCACGTGCGCGACGTCGCGGCCGAGGTCTTCGCGCGCGTCGCGGCGGGCGCGCCGCCGGGGCGCGAGGACCAGATCCGCCTGCGCCTCGCCTACGTGACCGCCGCCGAGGGCGCTGCCCGCGCGGTCGACCTCGTGCGCAACGCGGCGGGCATGGACGGGCTCCTGCTCGGCTCACCGCTCGAGCGCTGCTGGCGCGATCTGCACGCGGTGACGCAGCACTTCGCGATCGCGCCGCACCACCTCGAGCGCATCGGCAAGCTGACGCTCGGGCTCGATCCCGGCCCGGGGCCCGTCTGACTTGACTCCGCTCGGCTTCGCCTCGCTGCGCGCCTTCGCTTGCATTGTGCGGGGCTACGAGCGGGACGGCCTCCGGGCCCGGTCGGTCGATCTGGAGGCCGACCTTCGGGACGGAGGGTCGCGGCCGCCGCCGCGCTACAACCCGCCGATCGCGGAGTCCTTGATGATCGGGACGTTGGTCCAGCCGCGTCCCTGCACGCGGTAGAAGCCGCCCGCGGCGAGCGCGCCGCCGTCGAGGTGCACCGTCGTCCCGGTCACCCAGGCCGAGAGCTCCGAGGCGAGGAAGAGCGCGCAGCCCGCGGCGTCGTCGGGCGTGCCGAAGCGGCCGAGCGGGATCAGGTACGGCACCGAGTCGCGCTTGTGCGCCGGGATCCACTGGCTCGGGCGCACCTGGAGCGTCTCGGTCGTCTCCGGGGCGATCGCGTTGACGCGGATGCGCTCGGGCGCAAGCTCGAGCGCGAGGCTGCGCGTGAACCCCGTGACGCCGGCGTTGAAGGCCGAGTAGGCCGTGCAGCCGGGGATGCCGCGGAAGGCCTCGATCGTCGAGACGTTCACGATGCTGCCGCCGGTCTTCTGCTCGATCATGCGCGGCACGAAGGCCTGGCAGCACAGGAAGACGTGCTTCAGGTTGATCCGGTAGAGCGCCTCCCAGTCCGCCTCGCTCGTCTCGGCGAAGGGCTTCATCATTCCGAGGAAGTCCCCGACGTTGTTCACCAGCACGTCGATGCGCCCGAGCGAGGAGAGCGTCGCCTCCGCGAGCCGGGCGACGTCGGCGCGCTCCTGCACGTCGACCACGCAGGCGAGCGCCTTGCCGCCGCGCTTCTCGATCGCGCGCACCGTCTCCTCGGCGCGCCCCGCGTCGCGCTCCGCCACCACGACGCGCGCGCCGTGCTCGGCGAAGGTCTCCGCGATCCCGCGCCCGATCCCGCCCCCGCCCCCCGTCACCACTGCGACCTTCCCGTCGAGCGACACCGCGTCCCGGGTCAGCATGCTGCTCCTCCTCCTCGAGAGGCGTCCAGGGTATCACGAGGCGGGCGCGGGCCTGCGGGCCGACCCGGGGCGGCGGCGTGCTCGCGCAGGATCCGCCGCGTCGCCCGGGGCGATCGGGAGCCCCGAGAGCGTCTGCAGGAGGCCGCGTCAGGAGCTCCTGCGTCGGCGCGCTGGCGCGGTCGCCGGTGAGGGCGCTCTCGGTGAGCTATCGCGGTGCACCGCGCGCGGGTCGGCCGGGCGTACGCCGACCGGTGTCGCGCAGGCGGCGGCGGCGAGCGCGAGCCACGCGGCAAGCGACGCGAGCCCCCGGACTCTCGTCGCGGCCGCGGCCGCGCGGACCGGGCCGGTGCGGGCCCGTCACTGCGCCGGGGCGCTCGGGCCGGGCAGGCCCTCCACGGGCATCGCGAAGCCCTCGACCACGCAGGGCGCGTTGCCCGAGAGGAGCCGGAACGGGTCGCTCCCGGCGGGCCGGAACTCGAGGCTCGCGTCGCGCCGCGTGGCGAGCGGGCGGCAGCGCTCGTCGTCGGGCAGCACCGCGACGACGTCGAAGGCGCCGGGCACGCCGATGCGCGAGGCGAGCGGGAAGCGGCCGCGCAGCAGGATGTAGCTCGCGTCGCGCCATGCGACCTCGTAGCGGGCGGTGCTGCGCGGCACGACCGCGGCGCCGCTGCGGCGCCGCGGCTGTCCGTCGCGCCAGCCCGCCAGCGAGAGCGTGCCCACGGCGTCGCAGGACTCGTCGCCACGGCTGAAGCGGCCGAAGCTTCCCGACTTCTCGTAGCGCACGCTCTCGCCGCGCTCGAGCACCCGCGCGCAGGCCGGCGTCGCGGCGACGGCGAAGCGCAGGTCGAGCTGCGTGCCGTGCACGGCGGAGAAGAGGTAGGGCCCCACCGTCTCGACCGAGATCACCCGGACGTCCGTCGCGGCGAAGGGATTCAGCCGGAACGCGGCGGTCTCGCACGCCGTCGCGCTGCCTAGCACCAGCGCCCAGAGCAATGCGACGTGACACCGGCCGCTGCGGATCTTCATTTCTTCGCCCGGGAGCCGGTCCCGTGGACCTCGCCGGAGGATCGGTGTGCGCGCGAGCAGCGCGTCGGGGCATCCTAACACAGCGCTCGCCCGGGGTGGCCGCCGCGCCGCACGCGGACCCGTACGGCGTCCAAATGCGCTCCACCGAGGGGTGCGCAGCCCGTTCTTCGTGGACGGTGCCGGGTGACCTGCCGGGCAGGCCACCCGTCCTCGCTATCGAAGAACGGGCTTCGCACATCCCGGAGCTCTTTGGACGAGGCTTCTTGGCAAGCGGAGCGCGTCAGCGCGGAGCGCGCAGCGAGGCGCAGCCGAGCGGAGTCGATGAGGTGGAGACTCGATCGTTGCGAGGCACGCGCGTCACTGCCTGGCTGCGATGCGTTCCTCCCAGTCCCTCTGATTGCGCCAGCCGTCGCGGACGAAGGGGCTCGCACGCAGCAGGGCGCGGACGCTGCGCCAGGCGAGGCGCCCGGGCCAGCGCATCGGGCGCTCGACGTCGACGAGCAGCACGACGCGCTCCTCGTCGGTGTCGTTCCACACCTCGTGCGGGTGGGTGTCGTCGAAGACCACCGCGCGGCCCTCCTCCCAGTGGAAGCGCTCGCGTCCGATCTGCATGAAGCACTTGCCGGCGTCCCGGGGCACCTTGAGGCCGAGGTGGCAGCGGATCAGGGCCTTGGTGATGCCGGAGTGCCGCGGGATGTGCAGGCCTGGCGCGAGGATCGAGAAGAAGGCGAGCTCGACGCCCGCAACGCGGTCGAGCGCACGCGCGGTCTCGGGGCAGAGCGCGCGGTTGCGCCGGGAGCGGCGGCCGAGCCCCTCGAAGAAGAAGACGTTCCAGCGCCGGTCGGGGTTGATGCGGTACTGGTCGGGCTGGATCTCGTGGAAGGCTGGGAGCTGGGCGCGCGTCTCGAGCACTGCGTCGAGCTCGCGGCGGATCGCGGGCCAGGCCGCCTCGAGCTCGGCGGCACAGCGGAATGCCCTCGGGTCGAAGAGGATCGGGGTGCCGACGAGCGAGGAGCGCGCCATCAGGGCGTCGAGCGCGCGCACCGGAAGTCGGCCGACGCGCTTCAGCAGGAGCCAGCGGGCGAAGCGCCTCGGGCCGAGCTCGCGGTAGCGCTCGCGCCAGGTCGGGACCCCACGCTCGCCCACGCGCGCCTGCGCGCCCGGATCCGCCCCACCGCCCACGGCACCCCTCTCGCTCGCCGGGGCCGGACGCTAGCACCGCGCGGCTCCGGACCGCGAGCGAGCGCGCCCGTTCGCGGCGCGCGAGGGGGTGTTCCCCCGAGGAGCGTTCGGGTAGATTTCGCGCGCCGCCTGGATCGGGAGCCCCTTTGAAGATCCTGGATCTCGTCTCGCAACGGCTGCCCGAGAAGTACGCGCTCCACGAGAAGTATCTGAACGCGCAGCTCGTGCGCGTGCTCAAGACGATCGGCTACGACGTCCCCTACACCGAGGCGCGCGGACCCTACCTCTTCGATGCCGAGGGCAACCGCTACCTCGACCTGCTCTCGGGCTGGGGCGTCTTCTCCGTCGGGCGCAACCACCCCCGGGTGATCGAGGCGGTGAACGACGTCCTCCACGCCGGCCTCCCGCATCTCGTGCAGATGGACGTGACGGTGCTCGCCGGGATCCTCGCCGAGCGGCTGGTCGCGAAGATGCCGCCGGGCCTCGAGAAGGTCTTCTTCTGCTCCTCGGGCACGGAGGCCGTCGAGAGCGCGATCAAGTTCGCCCGCTACGCGACGCGGCGCTCGAAGCTCGTCTTCGTCGAGCACGGCTTCCACGGCCTGACGATGGGCTCGCTCGCGCTGAACGGCACCGAGGTCTTCCGCGAGGGCTTCGGCCCACACCTGCCCGACACCGTGCGGGTGCCCTTCGACGACCTGCCGGCGCTCGAGGCGGCGCTCTCCGGCCGCGACGTCGCCGCCTTCTTCGTCGAGCCGATCGTCGGCCACGGCGTGCTGATCCCGAGCGACGAGTACCTGCCGCAGGCGCAGGCGCTGTGCCGCAAGTACGGCACGCTGCTCGTCGCGGACGAGGTGCAGACCGGCATCGGCCGCACCGGGAAGTTCCTCGCCGGCGAGCACTGGGACCTCGAGCCCGACATGGTGTGTCTCGCCAAGGCCCTCTCGGGCGGCTTCGTGCCGGTGGGCGCCGTGTGCGCGCGCAAGTGGATCTTCGACGCGCTCTTCGACCGCCTCGACCGCGCCGCCGTGCACGGCTCGACCTACTCGAAGAACAACCTCGCGATGGCGGCGGGCCTCGCGACGCTCGAGGTGATCGAGGAGGAGAAGCTCGTCGAGAATGCGGCCCGCATGGGCCAGCAGATCCTCGACGACCTGCGCCCGCTCGTCGGGCGCTACGAGTTCCTGAAGGAGGTGCGCGGCAAGGGCATGATGCTCGCCCTCGAGTTCGGCCGGCCCGAGAGCCTGCGGCTGCGCGCCGCCTGGAAGCTCCTCGAGGCGGCCAACGAGGGGCTCTTCTGCCAGCTGATCACCGTGCCGCTCTTCCAGCGTCACCGCATCCTCTCGCAGGTGGCCGGCCCCGGCATGCAGGTGGTGAAGTTCCTGCCGCCGCTCGGCATCGGCGAGGAGGACCGGCAGTGGATCGCCTCGGCCTGCGAGGAGGTGATCGCCGACGCCCACCGGGTCGGCGGCGCGATCTGGGACCTCGGCAAGCAGCTCGCCGGGGCTGCGATCCGGATGAAGACGCAGGGCGCCTGAGGGGGGGACGGGATGGCACTTTGCGCCGTCACCGGCGGCAACGGATTCGTCGGCTCGCAGATCGTGCGCGAGCTCCTGCGCCGCGGTCACGACGTGACGGCGCTCGTCGGCGCCGACCTCGACGCCGAGAACCTGCGCGGGCTGCCGGTGAAGATCCGGGACCTCGACCTGCTCGACCCGCGCGGCGTCCGCGCTACGCTCGACGGCGCCGAGTGGGTCGTGCACAGCGCCGCCTGCTACGCCTTCTGGGCGCGCGACTCGCGCAGGGTCTACCGCATCAACGTCGAGGGCACGCGCAACGTGCTGCGCGCCGCGCGCGAGCTCGGGGTGCGAAAGGTCGCCTACACCAGCAGCACGGCGACGCTCTCGCCGGGCTTCCGCGCCGACGGCGACCGCGATTCCCTCGGCGACGAGGACAACGTCTACGACCTGCGCCGCTTCCGCGGCCACTACAAGGCCTCGAAGGCGATGGCGGAGTCCGTGGCGCTGCGCGAGGCCGCACGCGGGCTCCCGCTCGTGATCCTGCACCCGACCACGGTGCTCGGGCCGGGGGACCGCCGGCCCACGCCGACGGGATCGATGATCCTGCACTACGTCAACGGGCACATGAAGATGTACGCGGAGATGATGCAGAACCTCGTCGACGTGCGCGACGTCGCGGCCGGCCACGCCCAGGCCCTCGAGCGCGGCGAGCCCGGCGAGCGCTGGGTGCTCGGCGGCGAGAACCTCGCGATGCGCGAGATCATGGCACACCTCGCCGAGCTGACCGGCATCCCGGCTCCGCGCATCGCCATTCCGCACCCGCTGCTCGCCGTGCTCGGCCGCGCCAACGAGTGGCTCTCTGCGCACGTGACGGGCCGCGAGCCCTGGATCACGCGCGAGGCCGCGCTGCACGCGCGCGACAGCCGCCGCTTCGACGCGTCGAAGGCGCGCCGCGAGCTCGGCTTCGAGCCGCGCGGCGCGCGCGCGGTGCTCGCGGGCGCGGTGCGCTGGTTCGCCTCGGAGGGCCGCTGCCCGCAGGCCGTCGCGGACCGGATCGAGCGGATCGGCGTCGTCGGGCCGGCGCTCCCCGGGGAGCCGTAGCGCGCGGGCGGCCGCCCGGTGGCCCGCTCACGGGGCGGCGGCGGCGGGCGCGAGGTCCGCGAGCGCATCCATCACCTCGGCCTGCACCTCGGGCCGGTGCAGATTGCCGAGGTGGCCGCCCGTCGGGAAGAAGCGCACGCGCTCGGGGCCGACGAGCTCCGTCAGCCACTCGACCTCCGCGTGGCGCGTCAGGAAGTCGTTGCGGTTGGCGAAGACGCGCAGCTTGGGATTGCCGCGCAACGGGCCCGCGATCGAGTGGAGGTCGTTCTCGGCGATCATCTGCTCCGCCGACGCGATCGTGCGCAGGCGGTCGCGGTAGTACGGGAGCACGAAGGCGTAGAAGTACATCTCGAAGGAGTAGTCGCCGATCTCCTCGTAGACGGGGAGGCGCCGCAGCGGGCGGCGCTCGGTGAGGAGCACGCCGAGGTCGTCGCGTCCCTGGCTGGTCCAGAGCAGGGCCTGGAGCGAGCGGCGGAAGGCGAACCCGATCAGGAACTCCGCCTCCTCGTTCGTGAAGGGCAGCTCCATCGCCGGCGTGAGCGTTCCGCCGCCGAAGTCGGCGACGTCGAGCCGGGTGTACGAGTTCCTGACGCCTCCGCCTCCGGCCTGGGTCGCGACCGTCACCGCCTTCAGCAGGATGCGGCGCACCTCGGCCTCGCGTTCGTCGGTGGGGAAGGCGAGCGGCACCGCGAAGAAGCCGTCGAGGCGCTCCATCCCGTAGAGCAGGTCGACCGGCGGGTCGAGCAGCAGGTAGCGGTCGAAGCGCACGAGCGGCTGCTCCGGATCCGCCTCCTCGGCGGCAACGTAGAAGCCGTGGAAGGCGCCGAGCGAGTAGCCGAGGAAGACGCGCGCGCCGATGCGGCCGGGGTGGCGCGCGGCGAGGTCGCGGTCGACCGCGTCGAGCGCCACGTGGACGTCGTGCGCGTCGACGGGAGCGTGGCCGGGCACCGGCACGCTCGAGCCGGATTCGACGAACTCGAACGAGAGCGCGTTGCTCACGATCGCGACCGAGAAGCCGCGCCCCCAGGCCATCTCCGCGAGCGCGAGGCTCCCGGAGCCGAGCCGGTGCGTGCCGAGTCCGGGCACGAGGAAGACGAGCGGCGCGCGACCCGGCTGCAGCCGGTACGAGTAGGGCAGGGCGCGCCCGGTGGCGGGGATCGCCACCTGCCCCGTCGCGAGGCAGTCGGCGAAGCCGGGATCGCGCGGCCCGAGAAAGGCGGCCTCCAGGCTCTGAACCGCTCCGGTGTCGTCGCCGGGCCCCTGCGGCGGCACGGGCTCGAGGCGCGCCTCGCGCGCCAGGCTCCAGAGCAGGCGCGCGTCGTCGTAGGCGTCGGCGCTGCTCGCCGCGAAGCGGCGGTAGCCCGGGATCGAGTCGACGAGGTCGTTGAAGGTGAGCGCCGGGCCGGCGGGGAAGAAGTAGCTCGCCGGGTCGAGGATCGCGTCGGGGATCAGGCCCACGCCGTCGCGGACCGTGTTCGGGCCGTAGATCGGCAGCACGACGAAGGTGGAGGGATGCCAGCCCCAGCGCGCGAAGACCAGCCCGAAGTCGTCCGGCGCCGCGTCGATCTCGAACCACTGCGTCGCGGGGTCCCAGAGCCCGCCGATCCCGACGGTGGTGTTGATCGCGAAGCGCGAGGTCTCGTCGCCCGCCGCGCCGAAGCGCCCCTGCAGCAGGTTCGCGACGAGGTTGCGCGGGAAGACGAGGTTCGCGGCGAAGTCGCGGATGCGGTTGCGCGCGAAGCGCGGGACGATCAGGCGGTAGAAGGCGCCGAGCGGATCGGCGAATGCGAGGATCAGCGCGTGGTTCAGCGCCCAGGCGCTGCGGTTCAGCGGCTCGAGCGGGTCGGCGACGTTGGGCGGCGGCAGCGATTCGCGGTGGAAGGCCTCCGCGCCGGGACCCTCGTACCCCGACCAGTCGCGGTGCTGCACGGGCTGTGCACAGCCCGTCGCCAGCACGAGCAGGACCACGAGCGCCGCCGACCGCATCCTCGCATCCTGCACCGGGGCGCCAGGGTACTTGGCCCCGCTCGCGGGGGCCATCCTCGTTGACAAGCGGCACGCTCCGCGCGCATCCTGCGCGCGATCCACGCGAGTCGGGGGGCGAGCGACAGGAGGATCGACGGTGCAGGGTGCAATTGCGAAGCGGATCGACGAGCTCGTCGCGTTCGGCTGGGAGCCGATCACCACCACCGAGACGAGCGCGTCACTCGCCGGCAGGCGGCCGTTCAGCTGGTGGCTCTTCCTGTTCGTGATCGTCTTCTTCCCGTTCTTCGGCGGGATCCTCTACCTGATCTTCTGGCTGGCGACGTCGCGGGCGACCGTGTTCCTGCACCAGGACGGCGACGCGGTGCACGCGGCGGGCGACCTGTGGCTGGTGCAGATGCAGGAGACGCAGCGCGAGGCCTTCCTCGCCGAGCGCAAGCAGATCCAGGAGCGCGGCTTCCTCGCCGTGATGTGGCCGAAGCTCCTCGCCTTCCTCGTCCTGCTCGGGGTCTGGGTCGCGTTCCTGCAGTGGTACTTCTAGAGCCGTCGCGTTCCTCGGCCTCCGGATCCCGCGCGTCGAGGGCTCGGATCGCGCGCCCGACGAGGCACCCAGCGCGGCGTGATGCGACCTACGCGCCGCCGCGGACGCGCGCGAGGGCCTCGAGGATCGCGCCGAGGACGCGCTCGTTGGAGACGACGTCGATCACGCCGATCCCGATGAACTGCACGCCGATGCAGACCAGCAGGAAGCCCATGATGCGCGTGAGCGCGTCGATCCCCTGCTCGCCGAGGAAGCCCTTCACCGCCCGCGCGCTGCGCAGCACGCCCCACGAGACCGCGACGACGAGCGCGATGCCCGCGGCGATCGCGAGGTGCTCCCAGGCCGATTTTGCACCCGCCGCCATGCCGATCGTGACGGCGATCGACCCCGGCCCGGAGAGCATCGGCATCGCGAGCGGAGTGAAGGCGATGTCGGTGCGGGGGGCGGTGGCGGTCGCCCCGTCCGCATCCGAGGGCGCGAGCATTGCGAAGCCGATCCGCGCGACGATGAGTCCCCCCGCGATGCGCAGCGACGGGATCGAGATGCCGAAGAAGCGCATGATCAAGGCGCCGGCGAAGAGGAAGACCCAGAGCACGCCCGTCGCGTAGAGGCAGGCGAGGGCGGCCTGGCGGCGGCGCTCCGGCTCGGAGAGCCGCGCGGTGAGCGCGAGGAAGACCACCGCGGTGCTGAACGGGTTCACGATCGGCAGCAGACCCACGAAGGTCGCGAGCACGGTGGTGAGCCAGTGTGCGAGCACCTGCCGATGCTAGCGTCCGCGCGCGGGATGCGACCGGACTCGGCGCGCGGGAGGGACGCGATGCGGGTAGAGATGGTCGCGATCGGAGTCGTGCTCGCGGCGCTCGGCGCGCGCGCGGACGAGCCGAAGGGCGGGCCGCAGGCGACGCCGCCGGCGTCGATCGAAGGGACGCTCTGGAGGCTCAGCGCGATCCGCGGCGAGAGTGCGGCCGCACTCGCCGCGCTGCCGCGCGCTCCCGAGCTGCGCTTCGAGGCCGGCCGGGTCCAGGGCTCGAGCGGCTGCAACCAGCTCGCGGGCTCCTACACGCTCGAGGGCGACCGCGTGGTGCTCGGCCCGCTCGCCGGCACGATGATGGCGTGCGCAGCACCGGTGATGGCGGTCGAGACGGCGTTGAAGCGCGAGCTCGCCGGCGCGCTCCGCTTCCGGGTCGCCGAGGGCCGCCTCGCGCTCTCCGCCGCATCGGACGCGGCGGACGCGGCGCCCCGGCTCGTCTTCGAGGCCGCGCCGCCGCCGCGCCTCGCGGGCACCGCCTGGGAGGTGACGGGCTTCAACAACGGGCGCAGCGCCGTGGTGAGCCCGCTCGTCGGGACCGCGCTGACGCTCTCCTTCCGCGACGGGCAGATCGCGGGCCACGCCGGCTGCAACGGCTTCCGCGCGACGTACTCGGTCGACGGGGATCGCCTCGAGGTCGGCCCGGTCGCGACCACGAAGAAGCTCTGCGACGCGAAGGGCATCATGCAGCAGGAGCGAGAGTTCCTGGCCGCGCTCGCGTCGGCGACGACCTGGGCCCTCGACCGCGGCATGCTCGACCTGCATCGCGCCGACGGCGAGCGCGTGCTGCACGCGAACCCCGCGCAGTAGGCGCCGGCCCCCCCGCGCCTTCCCTCCTCATTGCCGCCGCACCGGCTCGAGCGGCACCGCGTCCGCCTCGAAGTAGGGGCGCAGCTGGTTCAGGATCGCGAGGGCGGCGTCCGAGCGCTGCTGCATCTCCGCGACGGTGAAGAGCCGGCGCGCGTGGTCGCGCGCGCGGCGCACCGTCTCCATCAGGCTCTCGAAGCTCCCCTGCGCCTGGTCGCGGTCGGCGCCGCGCTCGAGCGCGCGCGCGAGCGAGCTCGATTCGCGCCGCAGGTGGCGGACCTCCTGGTCGAGCCGGAAGAAGGCGGTCCGCTGCGAGGATCCGACCGTCGGCGGCGGCTGTCGGCGGAAGGTGTCGGAGAGCGCGGAGGTCGCCGCCGCGAGCTGCTTCGCGAGCTCCGTCACCTTGGCCTGGTCCCAGGGCGTGAGCTCCGCGCGCGCGGCCGGAGCCGTTCCGAGGGCGAGGTACAGTGCGGTGACGACGACGGCGGCCGTGCGGATCGCGGGCGGCATCGGGCCTCCTGCACCCCGTCCGGGCCCGTTATGCCACAAATCCGCGGCCTGCGGCAGCGAAAAGTCGCCCGCTGAGGAATCCCCTCAGGCGGGGGCGCCCGCTGGCCGCAGCGCGCGCAGGTGCAGCATGCGCGCGACGAGGAGGCCGCCGCCGGCGGCGGCGACGTGCTTCAGTGTGTGGCCGCTGACGACGTGCCCGAGCGCCAGGATCTGCGGATCGAGCGCCTCGAGGAGCTTGGCCAGCACGTAGGCCGCGAAGACCGCGTAGAGGTCGTTGCCGTGCGTGTAGCGCGACGGGTGCATCCAGGCGATCAGCAGCAGGATCAGCACCGAGTAGCCCTGGAGGATCCCGTAGGGCATCACGTTGCCCTGGCCGGACCGCTCCGTCGCGCGCCAGTAGAAGACCGAGGCGGCGCCGACGAGGAGCATCGGCCCGAGCAGCGCCAGCCCGGCGCGCACGTGGATCCGGTCGAGGATCTGCGCCGCGACCAGCGACATGAACGCGATCGTCATCGGAAGCCGGTCCCAGAAGAGCCGCTCGTTGTCGGGCGCCAGGTGGTAGTAGGCGGATCCCAGCGCCGTGAGCAGCATGCCCAGGAAGAAGACGGCGTAGGGCACGCGCTCGACCTCGTGCTCGAAGCGCGTGCCCGGGCGCAGCGTGACGACGAGGCCGACCAGGCCCGCGAGGAGGAAGCCCAGGTTCGAGGCGACGTCGAGAAAGTTCTCGACGCCGAGCAGGTCGCGGTGGTCGGCGAAGTCGTGGTAGTCGAGCGGCTGCGGCATCGCGGGCAGCAGGAAGGCGCCGAGCGCGCAGACCAGCGTGAAGACCACGACGCCGAGGGTTCGCCTCGCCATTCGGCTCCTTCCGCGGCGATTCTGCCACGCCTGCGAATCCTTGACACTCGGTGACGCCGGTGCATCATCGGGCCCCGACTCCCCGCCCAGGCTGCGGCATCGCCGCTCCCGCCGGATCCGGAGTCCAGTGGAGGAGGATCCGCATGCGGCCCATCCCCGGCCTGATCTGTCTCGTTGCCGCCGCGACGCTCGCCGGCGGGTGCGCGACGCCGACCCAGCAGACCTGGACTCCGACCGTCGACACCTATGGCAACTCGCGCGCCCAGTACCTCTCGCGCGACACTGAAGAGTGTCGAGCGCTCGCGCAGCGCGCCGCCGGCTCGCCGACGGACCAGGCGATGCGCGGCGCGGTGGGCGGCGGCCTCGTCGGGGCCGCGGGCGGCGCCGCGATCGGCGCCGTGCTCGGCAACCCGGGCCGTGGCGCGGCGCTCGGCGCCGCGGCGCTCGGCATCGGCGCAGGCGCCTCGCGCGTGTCGCAGTCGAACACGACCTTCCAGCAGGCCTACATGCGCTGCATGCAGCAGCGCGGCCACAACGTCCTCGGCTGAGCCCCAGGAGAGCCCATGAACCCGAAATCGCTCGCCCTCGCTCTCGCCCTCGCCCTCGCGGCCGCCCCGGCGCTGGCCAAGGGCGATCCGCTCGCGGCCGCGCTCCAGAAGGTCGTCGAGCAGCAGATCTCGGCCTTCAACGCCGAGAACCTCGCCGGCTCGATGGCGACCATCGACACCCGCTCGCCGGAGTACCAGCCGACGGAGCAGGAGCTCGCCGCCCAGTTCCCGACCGGGAGCCTCAGCGCCGCGCTGACCTCCTTCCAGTTCGTCGGCCACGACGACGAGTTCGCCGTCGCGCGCGTGAAGATCCAGGTCAGCGCGCCGAAGGGCGAGGAGTTCGTCGACAACGTGAGCGACACGATGATGCTCTTCCACCAGCAGAACGGCGCCTGGCGGATTTGGGGCGACTACCTGATCGGC
>Ga0075428_100003821_pt1 | contig 16530 bp, 15 predicted proteins | sample RhiMetdeltSRZDD2_FD_75291 | JGI IMG/M metagenome (GOLD analysis project Ga0075428, IMG submission 75291) | Populus rhizosphere microbial communities from Tennessee, USA - Rhizosphere MetaG P. deltoides SRZDD2 | ecosystem: Host-associated > Plants > Roots > Rhizosphere > Soil | place: USA... | reverse complement strand
TGCTCCTGACCGAGGTGCGTGACAAGCCCTCCGAGCTCATGACCCTCGCTATGGTGCGGGCCACGATGTGCGAACGGTTGGCCCAGACGCTGGCACCGCATGACGCCGCCTCGTGCTTCCTCGTTGGCCTGTTCTCTGTCCTGGATGCCCTCCTGGATCGTCCTATGCCTGAAGTTCTCCATGCGCTCCCATTAGCCGAGGAGGTCCAGAGAGCCCTCCTGGATCAGACGGGAAGTCTTGGCGCGATCTTGCACAGCGTGCTAGCCTATGAACGGGGGAACTGGGAGGAGGCAACGCGTCTCGGCCTGGACCAGAATAGCACCGTGGACGCCTATCTGCACGCCATCGCCTGGGCGGTAGAGACTAAGGCCGCCCTCGGATAGATGCAGGGCACTGGCAGAGTTCAGAACACTATCGTCGCCCGGAAGCCCATGCTGCTGGCCCTGCCCTGAGGCACACGTCGAGCGGCAGGTGAGAATATCCTCAAAACTGACCCGCAGAAACGGTATAATAGCCCGCAGCAGGACAGAATATGGCCAGCGCCTTATCACAGAGAGGAGGGAGAGTCATGCCCGTGTGGGATAACTTGTTGACGGAGGATGAGCGCAAGGTGTACGAGGTCTTCCGGCAGCCCAAGACCCTGGGCACCCGGCCTGCCATTCTGGTGATAGATGTCAACTACGCCTTTGTGGGCCGCAAGCCTGAGCACATTGTGGAGTCAGTGCAGGACTACCGCACCTCTTGCGGCGCGCGCGGCTGGGAGGGGGTGGGCAACATCCAGAAGCTTTTAGCGAGCGGGCGTGCAGTGGGCGTGCCCATCATCTATACGACCGGCACGACCCGCTCGCGCCGAGGGACATCCTGGGCGAGTCGAGCGCGCGAGAAAGAAAGTCAGGGCGTGTTGACTCCCGGAGAGCTAGAACATCAGCATATTGGTAACACGATTGTCGAGGAGATTGGTCCCCAAGCCGAGGATCTCGTCATTGCGAAACGTGGTGCCAGCGGCTTCTTTGGGACCTCGCTCATCCGCGACCTCAACGAGATGGACATTGACACGGTGCTGGTGACGGGTACTACCACGAGTGGCTGTGTACGGGCCACAGTGGTGGATGCGGCGTGCTACAGCTTCTACGTAGGCGTGGTCGAGGAGTGCTGCTTCGACCGCTTCGAGATTAGCCACAGGGTGAGTCTCCTCGACATGCACGCGAAGTACGGTATCGTCATGTCCCTCGACGAGACGACAGCATACCTGCAGACCCAGGCTCAGCCCACCCCTGCACTCCACAGGGCACCGTAGTCTGGAGCGCTCCAGTGCTTGCCCCTCTCCACTCAGGCTGCTATGAGTCGCTTGCAACACCAAGCATCTTTCTAGCAGCCTGAGCGTCCCAGAAGCGTGCAAGGTCCCGAGAAGAAGCTCCTCCGGCAGAAAGCCGTCTTACTGGCTCATCATCTCACCTGGCACGCGATCATGTTGCCTCTGTCCACACAGTCCATGGGCTCTCCCGCCTTCAGCCCCTCTCCGACAACGACCACCACTTTACCATCGGGTCCCGTCGCCGCAATGCAGTCACCCTTACCATTGTCTTTCGCACAGGTCATCATAAAAGTCACAGGCGGGGCAGAGGCGACCACCACCGCTTGGCACGCGACCATGTTGCCTCTGTCCACACAGTCCATGGGCTCTCCCGCCTTCAGCCCCTCTCCGACAACGACCACCATTTTGCCATCGGGCCCCGTTGCCGCAATGCAGTCACCCTTACCATTATCTTTCGCACAGGTCATTTCCGTAGCCACCGCCAGGGTGGAGGCGAGACACATCACGGCGATGGCAACCCCTAGAGCCTGTCCAACTTTATGTAGCATAGGTTTTTCCTTCTCTCTTGACGATGTGAGGGGAGGCATATGCTATGCCTCCCCCTGGGCAGCAACGGCGTTCTCCTGCCTCTCAGCCTGGAGAACACCTAAGCTACTCCCGTAATGAGAGCAAAATACATGCCAGCACCTCATCTTCGCTGCGTTGGTGCTCCAGGAGCCACTCAGCCCCCGCTATAGCATGTACGGAACAGCGCCATACCGCTGTATACGAGCATCTGACAATATGTGGAACCTCTCACAATGAGAGCATCGGAAGAACACAAGGCATTTTCGCCCCAACAAAACCCTTTGCCCGCGCGATTCTCGCGGAACATGCTCAACGAGGCATTGAATAGACCAGGTAATGGGAGCCTTGCTATCATTTCCCTCCTGCCCCGCGAAGCCATGCAGCTCCAGCTGGAGGTGGAGACCAAGAAGCGTAGCATCATCAACCAATGTATCAAAAATTGCCTGGTCGAGAAGATCGACTCCAGGAAAATTCACATCGGGGTTGTGGGGAGGTCGTCGGTTATGTCAGAAGCTAAAAAATATTAACCTTTGAATATTTTGCGTGACTATCCCTATAGGAACGGGAGGAGGGAGAAAAAGACGGGGCACTGCCACGAGCAAAACCCCACAGAGTGCAATGACCAGCGAGAGCATAGCATAGAGGTGTTTATTCATATACTTCTTGGAATAATGCTGTATGCCTATTTCATGGACAAGGCCCTAATCATGCTGACGTAACAGATCAGGGCCGCATGCCGGACACATATGATCGGTTATCTCACAGGTTGACGAGAGTGTAAAGGATACAAAATAGTTTTGCAACGATACGTCGATAAAAAACTACACAACCGCTGTTTCCACCAATCATAGTATTCCAGAAACTCCAGATATCCTTTTATAACAGGGCTCCATGGGTCTCTACTATATGTACGAGTAGGTGGCCAGGTACATGGAAGCCTTGCGCCCCCCCGTGAATTAAGAAGCAATATGTTTTCTTTTCACTTCCGGCATACTATGGAGGCCAAAGGCCAGACGTTTTCTGAGAAGAGGGTCGAGGGGAAGTTTTTGCCCGACATGGACTAGAAGAATCTAAAACTTGAAGGCCTACCATATGATACTATATGTTCCTGTACTTAAAAACACAGCAAAATATGCACCAATCTCTGAGGCATCCTTATCCACGAGGGCTATAGTAAGAAGGGCTTCCCAGGATATTAGGACACAATATCAGTAGGCCGTCCAGGATGGGAGAGTACAGGGGACAAGGCTGCAAAACGAAGAAACCCTGATCCGGATGGAGAAACAGACCAGGGCTTCCCAGGAGCCTGCCCGTGAGAGTACTTCACGGGCAGGAGAGAGTATAAAGGTAACGAAATAAAATTGCATTAGCTACGCGTCAAGAATTTGTTAACTCATCTATGTTGAGGTCTCCCTGGAAGATGTGAAGCAGTTTGAGCGCACAGACAACGCGTGGCAACGACGTCTACCATCAGCCTACCGCTTCCAGAGCAGAAATCCATGGCCTACGCAGGAGATGCAAGAGTGAGCGCAAACAGTTGACTCCCAAAGGTCGAAAATGTACCAGCAACCCAAATTCCTGCTGCAAACGCGCCATCTACTCTAGCCTGGATCCCATCGAAACAGGCAACAACAAAGATCACTTCCAGCATACATAAATGAACAGCAATATTTGGAATCAGAGCTTACTTATAAAACTTAAAATAGCAAAGAACTGAGTTTAATATTCTAAAGAGTCATACTTGCCTTTTTGTTTCCATTCTGTGTAAGATTGCTCCTATGACAGCTTAAGTTACTTTCCTACAATAAAGCAAAGTAATTGGGGATGGTTGGAACCATGCAAAGACGCCAGGATCAAATCCGAGACAAACACCAGAGGCCAGCGAATCGTGAACACTATTTCCTCGTATTAGCGAATGGTGAGATCAAAAACTTTCCATGGAATGATACCGTCTTTGACTATGAAGTCTGGGATTTTGGCAACTGCTTCAGAATGCGACAGGAAGCGGAACAAGCACGGGACTCGATAAAAAAACTCTTACATCAATCGTTTTTTGAGGAGTTGGGCAATTACCCAGTTATAGATAAGGAGAAACTAAAAGAGGAGATTAAAATGCGGTTGCGGTATATACTTCCGCATTACGTGCGTGAAGACAAGGACGATTATTTTTACCTAGTGCGGGACGAAGACATTACCCGCGCGGCTGAGAGCCTTGCAGACCTGTTCCACAAAGTCATGTGATACTGACATACGGCCAACGAAGATCAATGTAATCACGGCCCCAAAGAATGCCCCTTGCGTAGAATCTACGTCTGCCCTCCCAAGCCTGACAAGCCGCCCCACAAAAGAGCTGAGATGCTAGCTACCGCGTGCCCAGCCAAGCGACTGCCACAAGCAGATTGACCCCCTATCTGCCCGCCTGAATGTCGCCTGCCTGTGACGCCATGATCGAGATTTTCATCAAGATTCTTGAGGTGTGTCACAACCAGCTCTGGGGCTGGACATGTGCTGCAGGATGGGCTAGGGTAAGATTGCAGGGGTGACGTAGGGCACCAGCGCAGCGAGGCGCTCAGCCTTGGCGCCAACCTATCAGGGGGAGGTAATGAGGATGAGGACCAGCACTAACCGTATCCTAACTACACAGGTCGGCAGCCTACCCCGTCCAGAGAGTATCAAGGCCCTCCTCCAAGCTCGCTTGAGCGGCCAGACTATTGACGAAGCTCAGCTCTCGGCGCGTGTCGCAGAAGCTGTGACAGACGTGGTACGCCAGCAGGCCGAGGTTGGTATTGATGTCATCTCTGACGGTGAGATGGGGAAGACGAGCTTTCTCGCCTATGCAGATGAGCGGCTGACGGGCTTCGTCGCGCTGCCGGTCAATGCCCCGGATGTCCCGTCGAGCAACGTCGGTGGCGCGTGGGCGCGGCGCCTCGACACCAGGCGGGAGTGGCAGGCCTTTCGTGAGTACTACCAGGAGTACTTACCGCGCGCTATGCCTCCCGCCACGCCACCTGTGGTGTGCCAGGGACCTATCTCTTATAAGGGCCAGGCGTTGCTACAGCGAGAACTCGCCACGTTCAAGACCGCCCTGCAAGGCGTCAACGTGGAGGAGGCGTTTGTGCCGGCTATCGCGCCAGGGATGGTCGGCAGAGGCCAGAACCAGTACTACGCCACCGATGAGGAATACGTGTTCGCCATTGCCGAGGCCCTGAAGACCGAATACCGAGCCATCGTCGACGCCGGGTTCATCCTCCAGATCGACGACCCAGGATTGGGCGAAACGTGGGACATGATGATTCCGGCTCCCCCGCTGGAGGAGTACCGACGCATACAGGCCAGGAATATCGACGCCCTCAACCATGCTCTGGCCGGCATCCCTGAGGAGCGCGTACGCTACCACCTCTGTTGGGGCAGCTGGCAGGGGCCGCATGTCCACGACCTCGGGCTGCGCGACATCGTGGATCTCTTGTTCAGGGTGAAGGCCCAGGCGTACTCCGTGGAGGCGGCGACGCCCCGTCATTCCTACGAGTGGCGCGTGTGGGAAGACGTGAAGCTACCCGAGGGCAAGGTGCTCATCCCTGGTGTCATTGCGCACACCACTGCCGTGGTCGAGCATCCCGAAACGGTGGCAGAAAGAATTATGAACTTTGCGCGTGTGGTGGGCCGGGAGCGGGTCATGGCCGGAGCCGACTGCGGGTTTGCCCAGGGGGCGATGTACCAGCGCCAGCATCCTACCGTCATGTGGGCCAAGTTCGAGGCCCTGGTGCAGGGGGCACGCCTCGCCTCGGAGCGCCTGTGGCGGTCGTAGTGCTGCGGCCCGACTGCCCCTGTAGTCAGCCGATAGGAAAAACAAAACATGTTTGCACTACTACCCCGGCAGCGGACTACTCGGGTAGGCTGCCACGGCGCCGCTGGGCGGCGCTGCCAGAGAGGGGAGCGTGCAGGGCTACTGGCAGAGACGTACAGTCAGAGGGCGGGACAAAAAGCTCTGATACGGTTGGCGAACGCCTGGAGATGATACCGCCTTGGATTGGCAGGCAGCAAACCGCGCGGGGCGTGTTGTGGCTTGAGGCTGCCCCGCCAGCCAGGTGACAACGCGCTCCCCAGGGAGCGCTCCGACCGTGGCCGCCGCCACACCCGTGGCCGCGCTTGCACCCGGGGGCCCCAGGCACGGCTCGCACACGTACCACCATCCGCCATGGCAAAGCGCACCACGCTCGCCTCCCCCCGAGCGGCCGTGGGCTGCTGCGGCCCCCGCTGCGCCCCCTTGCCCTGCGGCCAGTGGACGTGCTGCGGCGCCCAGTCTCCCTTCCCCGTGTCGAGCCCCATCGCTGCGGCGGTGCCAGAGACACCACGCGCCCACCAGGCGCAGGGGCACTCGGGGGCGGGCGCCGTGACATGGCGCAGGGCCTTCTATGGCCACGGGCGAGGTAGGGCACACGTCGGTGGGGCTCTTCTGCCCTAGCGCACGTTCCCCACCATACCCTGCGGCTGACCCAGGTGCCAAGCGCCTCCCTAGCTGACCAGAGACTATGAGTGAGTTCGCCAACAGTAGCCAGCCGTTTGAATTTCCTATACTCACCTACGACCCTGTGCAGTAGCTTCCCAGTGTCTACGCCGACATCGCGTTCCAGTGAAGTCGCGTAGGCAAACTGCCGATAGATCCTGGGATGGACAGCGCCAGCGTGTCACTTTGCGCCCTCTATGATGGCTCCAGGCCGCTGACGCGTTGTGGGGTGCTCAATGGACAAACCCTCGTGAAGGCGTCTGTCAACGTGACTCCCTAAGACGTTGTCAACGTATCGCAGAAACTGGGGCAAATGTGCAGCGTGCCGGGGTGAAGGTGGAGATTCCCTAGTACACGTCATCCATCGTCTCGCAGAAGGCATGCAACGCAGCCTAAGGGCAGAAGAAGGATGTGATGAACACACAAAACGAATCAAAGGCAACGGCCCTCGTGCGGACAAGACAACACAATGGCCGAGGCGTATGCTGGAGTCTCGTGCTCGCCGTGGTCTGGAGCCTGGGTCTCGTCTCCGCGGCTCAAACCGCCGATAATGGAGTGCCGGATCTGGGCGCGAACGCCAGTTTGCACGGCGCACGGCTGTTTCCGGCCAATAATCCTTGGAACCAGCGCATCGATACTGCTCCGGTCGACGCCAATTCCAATGCGATCATCAGCCGCAATGCTACGGCCAGGCTGCACCCGGACTTTGGCGCCAATTATGACGGTGGACCGTTTGGGATACCCTATCGTGTCGTCAGTGGTAGCCAGGCAAAAGTACAGATTGGCCCCATCCTGTATGCTGACGAGAGCGATCCTGGACTGTACCCGATTCCCGCTGACGCACCAATCGAGGGAGGGAGCCAGAGTACCGGAGACCGCCACGTCCTGGTGCTGGATCGTGACCATTGGATATTGTACGAGCTGTATAATGCGTATCCAAACAGTGACGGCAGTTGGCGTGCTGATGCTGCAGCAAAGTTCGACCTGCACTCCAATACCCTCCGTCCTGAGGGTTGGACGTCCGCTGATGCGGCCGGCTTGCCCATCCTCCCTGGTTTAGTACGCTATGACGAGGTCTATGAACAAAAGGCCATTCATCACGCGATCCGCTTTACCCTGCAGACCACCCGCAAAGACCATGTGCATCCCGCAACACATGACGCCAGCGCCCAAAGTGGCACCAGCTACGCACCAATGGGCGCTCGCTTCCGCTTAAAAGCGAGCTTTGACATCTCTTCTTATCCAGCGTCCGCCCAAGTCATCCTGCAGGCGATGAAGACCTATGGATTGATCTTAGCGGACAATGGTAGCAACATGTTTTTTTCCGGGGCGCCTGATAGCCGGTGGAATGATGAGGAGTTGAACACGCTAAAGAATATAGCTGCGTCGAACTTTGAGATGGTACAAAGAGGCTACGCTAGTGAGCCTTCCACTTCCTCTGACCCCCAGGCTCCGCCAGCCCCTCAAAACTTAAGGGTCCTGTTTTGAAAGTGGCGACGAGGGTTTCGCTTAGCGGTGCGGATAAATACCACAGGCTTAGTACGGGCTCTTTTGGGATGTGCAGAGCCGGAAGGAACTGGCCACCCTGACCGGGCACGGGGATGCTGTCGGGTCAGTGGCGTTTTCGCCGGACGGGCGCACACTGGCCAGCGCGAGTGGGGACAATTCAGTCAAGCTGTGGGATGGGGCTACGGATAAGGATGTTGAGGACTATGGACCGAGGAAATGAGCCAGAAAGAATGAGGAGGAAACGTGCTTATGATAGAGCCTTCTGGCTTCCCCCAAAGCGTCGGAGGGAGGCTGACCAGGCGCTATCTTAAGCCAATCGTCCGCAGGCTGGACAACCCGTGGGACAAAATCATCGGCCTCGCGGCATGATCATCTCTGTCGGACGGAATTTCTTCGTCGGATCATTGCCGAGCCGCCGCGTCCATTCGCCGTACGCCGGATTGGGCAGCACGGTTCAGTCATTACGGTAGCTGGCTTTTTGCACTTTGGCAAGACGATCCGCGCTAGTTTGCTTCTGGCCGGCGTCGTCATGCGTGTCGAGGTTCGGCGCAACGAACTCTTCGGAGAAACCGCACAGGTTGTCGCCAAAATATATCAATACATTGAAGCGCCCGTTGGTGATCTTGCGGCGTAGGGATTTGTCGGAGACACTGTCGCGCAGCAGTCGGTTGGCAATCTCTTCCGTGCGAACAAGCTCCTCCGTCTGGCTCCTCTGCCTGCCCAAGGCGCCTATCCTGAGGCAGTCCCCCGGGCACCCCTGAGGCGCTATCCTCCACTAGCCTGAGACGCCTGTCCACCACCAGCGACAGTCGCGCTCCGCCGTGCTGCAGGCCGCTCGGGCGTTCCACCGTGGCGCCCTGAGCGGCGTGGGAAGAGGTGTGAGCGAGGGGTGGCCACTGGCGGAAGCATACGGCCAGGGGGCAGAGCGAAAAGGGCTTTTGTTCTTCCTCGCCGCTAGGCGCGGCGAGGCACCAAAACGGCGTTTGCAATGCCTGTCCTTTCCACATATCATACGGTTGGCAGAAAGGTTGCAAGAAACCCTGGCATATAGCCACCAGGGTGAGGCGCAGCGAGAGGCGGACGCGCTGTACTGTCTATCAGCCAGGCGCAGTGGGGACAGAAGGGCACACTGTGAGTTTAACGTTGAGTATTCTGGACCAGAGTCCAGTGAACGACACCGAAACTGCCGCCGAGGCGTTTCAACATACCATTGAACTCGCCACCAAAGCGGAAGCATGGGGGTATCACCGATTCTGGGTGTCAGAGCACCACGGCTCCGACCGGGTCATGGGGGCGTCTCCAGAAGTGCTGATAGCGCATCTCCTCGCGAAAACGACGCGCATTCGTGTGGGCTCAGGCGGGGTGATGTTACAACATTACAGTCCATATAAAGTGGCAGAGAATTTTAACGTATTAGCGTCACTCGCCCCCGGCAGGGTGGACCTGGGCATTGGTCGAGGACCAGGTGGCTTGCCGCGCTCGACTAGAGCTTTGCAGCAGGGGCCAGGAGACCAGGCCCAGCCATTCGCAGAGAAATTGCTTGAACTGGAACAATTCCTCCACAATCGACTGGAGGAAACCCATCCCCTCTACGGCTTACGCGTCAGCCCGGTGCCCCCGCAACCAGCGGAGGTGTTTTTACTCGGGACCACCACGTCGAGCGCTGAACAGGCGGCAAGCCTGGGGATGCCGTACGTCTTTGCCCAGTTTCTTAATAGCGATGCCACCATAATGAACGAGGCACTGGCCACGTACCACAGATGCTTTGACGCCACGCAGCGCAAGCCACCTCGGGCCATGCTCGCACTCTCCGTGATTGCGGCAGATACCGACGAGGAAGCCAGGCAATATGCCTCCGATATCAAGATGATGCGGATTCGGCTGGCAAGCGGTAGGACCTTCAGCGTAGGGTCGTTGACGGCCGCTGAGGAATTCGCCAGGCAAGCCCAGGAAAGCTACACCGTTACTATGCACCAGATGAGTGTGGTGTACGGCTCTCGGGACACGGTGCTGCGGCACCTCGCTGACATGCAGCGTCGTTATCAGGTGGAGGAACTGATTATCGTCACAGCCATCAAGGATTTTCGCAAACGACTCCATTCCTATGAGTTACTCAGCAACGTCGCAAGGGGGGATGGACAATGACCCAACCACGTAAGTTGCGTTTCGGCACATTTCTGGCCGGTACTGGTAGTAACATGTCGTCATGGCGACATCCACACGCCATCGCCGACGCTGCCATCAATTTCGATTACTATAAAAACCTGACGCAAAAAGCTGAGGCGGCAAAGCTGGACTTCGCATTTTTTGGGGATGGTTTATACATTAGTGAAAAATCCCACCCCAACTTTCTCAATCGTTTTGAACCCCTGACTTTGCTTGCCACACTGGCTGGAGTCACGACCCATATTGGCCTGGCTGCCACGTTATCGACGACCTACAGTGACCCATACACTGTCGCACGGCAGTTTGCCTCTATCGACCACCTGAGTAACGGGCGGGCGGGGTGGAATATCGTGACCTCCCCGCTGGAAGGGTCGGCGCTCAATTACGGCAAGCCAGAACACCCGGAACACGACCTGCGCTATCGCATGGCTCACGAGTTTTTGGAAGTAACCAAGGGGCTATGGGATTCGTGGGAAGACGACGCCTTTGTCCGTGACAAAGCTACCGGCGTCTTCTTCGATCCCACGAAAATGCACCGCTTGAACCACAAAGGAGAATTTTTCTCCGTACAAGGCCCCTTAAATATCTCCAGGTCCAAACAGGGGCGGCCTGTGCTCATCCAGGCGGGCTCCTCGGAAGCGGGCAAAGCCTTTGCGGCGCGGCACGCCGATGCAATCTTTACCAGTCAGGGTTCACTGGCGGAGGCGGCACAGTTCGCGCGCGAGGTCAAGCAGCGCGCAGCGAAGTACGGCAGAAATCCAGAGGAAATTCTCATCTTTCCAGGGTGTAGTCCTGTTGTGGGGCGCACGCCAGCGGAAGCCGAACAGAAGTACCAGGAAATTGCCGGTTTGGTCGACATCGGTGACGCATTGAATTACCTGGGCCGGTATTTCAATGATCTCGACTTTACCCAGTTCGAATTGGATGCCCCGTTTCCTGAGCTTGGGAATTTTGCTCGTAACGGCTGGGAAAGCGCCACGGACAGGCTCAAACATGTGGCACGCGAAGAGCATTTGACGCTGCGTCAGATGGCGCTGCGCACCACGACCCCGAAAAGCGTGTTTGTGGGGACACCAACACACATCGCGGACACTATGCAAGCGTGGTTTGAAGCCGGCGCGGCGGACGGCTTCATGATCAGCGGTGCCGTCTTACCTGATGGACTATGTGATTTTATCGACCACGTCCTGCCCATTTTACAAGAGCGAGGTTTATTTCGGACCGAATACGAAGCCGACACGCTGCGTGGCAACCTGGGGCTGTCCAAACCGGAAAATCGTTACGCCATCGCAACAAGACAGGAGACAGCAATCATCCACGTGACCGTGCGCAGTTGAGTCTGCAGTAAACAGGGCCTTTTGTTCCCTCTCCCACTGGGAGAGGGTTAGGGTGAGGGGCTTCAGGGGGTGAGCCAGGCTGCCCAGTCCCTTCGGCGCCACTATGTGGGCGCAGGGAAGCGGGCCTGTTAAGCTAGGCTCGCTCTGCCGACGCAGTCGCAGGGGGCGCAGCGACCTTCACCCCCCGCCTTCTTCCGCTGGGAGAAGGTGCTAAGACGCAGTAGCCCAGTTCACGCCATTCAGCACGATCTGCTGAAACGCCGGGGTCTGAAAACTCCGCGCATCATGGCCGAGCAACAGCACAAAGACGTTGCCTTCACCGTACTTGCGCGTCCATCCCAGGGGAAAAGAGCCGCCTGGCATGTGCTTTGGCTGTCGTTCCGGCCCCCAGGGATGCGTACCTTCCGCCGCGTCAGCCGTAATAAAGACCTCATTGCCCTCGTTAAACGCCAGGCCCATGTACAGTTCATCGGTAGTCTTGAAGTTTGAGACACCACGCACACCGGGATGGCCTGGAGCACTCACGTTGACGGTGAACTCCCCATAGGGGGGATGGAAACTCGTGCCCGTAATCCACCCACCGCCGACAATTTCATGATATTCCGGCCAGGCCTTGGGTAGACATGTAGAGATGTGGAGACACACGAAGCCCTTGCCAGAGCGGATGAAATCTTTCAGGCCGTCCTGTTCGGCCCGCGCCAGGGCCAGGTCACCAAAATCCGGTAGGTTTTCCCGACGCGTATTGAACACCAGCGCATCATAGCCGCGCAGGTCAGCGGCGTGTGACAGGATCGAGGCGTCTTCGGTAATGGCCACCTCATGACCAGCTTCGCGCAGAAACGCTCCCAGGACCGGTGTGGATTCCTGGTAAGGATGCCTGCCTCCAGAAAGGACGAGAAGCTTCATACACGATTCCTCCAATGATTGAGCGAGCAGAAGTGATCGGCACATTATATGCGCGTCGTGGCGACACACAAAGGCAACAACAGCATCGAGCCTGCCCTAAACGTGGAGCGCGTAAGCGGCGGCTCTGGTTCCGGCAATACGCCCAAAGACGGCCCCCAGCATGAGCCCCGCACCGCTGGGATAATTGTGGTAAAAAATGCCACCCGTAATCTCGCCGGCCGCATAGAGGCCAGGAATGGGCGTGCCATCGCGGTGCAGCACTTCTGCCGCTGGGGTCGTCAGCACGCCGCCGTAGGTAAAGGTGATACCGCAGCGCACACTGTACGCCACAAAAGGTGGTGTGTCCAGGCAGAGGGCCCAGTTGGTCTTCACGGGTTCGATACCCTGCGTACGTTTGCCGTCCTTGATGGCCGGGTTGAAGGACCCGTCCTGCACCGCCGCATTATAGGCGGTGACGGTACGGACCAGCGCCTCTGGGGACAGGCCCAGCTTGCTGGCCAGCTCTGCGATAGTATCAGCGATGACCGGCCGGCTACCGGAACCGTAGCGGGTTTCCAGGCGTTCCACGGTCTGCTGATCAAAGATCTGATACGCGATGCCGCCGGGCTGGCGCAAAATCGCCGGGCCCATGACGGTATAGCTGTAGGACTTGAAATCCATCCCCTCATCAATGAAGCGCTGCGCGTCCTGGTTTACCATAATCCCAAGGGGATAGGACAGGCGGGCCGTGAGATCGCCCAGGTACAGGTCCCCTACCGCCGGCGACCCGGCATCCACCGGGACCGCGTGGGCGCCGTCCAGATGGCCGCCCATCTGGGCTCCCAGCGCTGCCACGTGCTCCAGCAATTCGCCGGTGTTGTGCCGCGTACCGCGCACGTGCACATCCTCCCACTCCGGTCCCAGGTAGCGGACGCGCTGCGCCGCGCTGGCCTCGAAGCCACCACAGGCCAGGATCACGGCGCCAGCGTGAATATCTACCCTGCCCTCCGGAGTCTGCGCCCGTACCCCCTGGATACGTCCCTCAGCCGTGGTCAGGAGATCCAGTACCAGCGCGTCATAGACCACACCAATGCCTCTCCCTTCAGCAGTGCGAAACAGGCGCTGCGTCAAGCCAGGGCCACCATTCCAGAATTGGATCACAGCGCCAGCTGGAAAGTGAATGCGACCGCCCTGGCGCACGGCCGTTTGGTACAGCTCAAAGCGTACCCCCAGGCTTTGCATCCAGCGCAGTGTCTGGTAGGAGCTATGCACGAGGACGCTGGTGAGGGTTGAGTCGGCCTTGCCTTCGGACATGCGTATAATATCCTGCGTATACGCCTCCGCCGAGTACGGCTGCACATCCAGGCGCGCTATCTCGGCCTCGCTGAGATCGGGTACCAGCGGCACAATGTCATCTAGCCCATCATAGACAAAACGCACAATGCCGCCTGTGAAGCGGCTATTACCGCCCCGCTCGTCGGCAGAGGCCTTCTCCAGCACCAGCACCTGCGCCCCAGCTTCGCACGCCGCCAGAGCCGCCGTCAAGGCGGCATTGCCGGCCCCTACGACTACGACATCGCTAAACAGTTCAGGCTCTTCCACCCTTTCCCTCCGTATCGGCTACCACGCTGGTTATACCGGTGTCTTTGCGACAGTCCGGGCCACTGTCTTATGAGGCCGGAGCTATCGTGGGGGCAGCAGCATGCTGAAACAGCTGCCCGAGCGGCAGGCGAAACCTGGGAACGACCTCACCACCCGTCAACTCATCCTGTCCTGTCAGGATGCGCACGTGCGTGGGCGAGTCATACACGTAGACCTGACGTTCCTCGGGGGCGACCACCCAGACTACCTGTACCCCATAGTGGAAATACTCACGCACCTTGGCCAGTACGTCCTTGAAGACGTCATTGGGGCTAATCACCTCCACGGCGAGGTCGGGCTCCACCTCCCAGTCGCCAGTCTCCGGCAAGGCTCTGTCTAACGGCCACCGTGCCGTGGACACAAACGCCACGTCCGGCCGACGGCCCAGGTTGTGCTCGGCATCTAGCACGAACAGCATTTCGGGCACAGATGTACCAAGCCCCTTATCTTCAGCATAAGGCCACAATCGACCATGAAGACGCGCAGCAATCCATGTTGCATAGGCACTCATTGGTGGTAGATCCACACGTTGGCCATTCACGATCTCATAGAGAGGCTCATCCTGGATAGCCAGGACGGTCTCAGGTTCGGATACCAGCAGGCTCGTAGATCCCATCATACGACCTTTCTACATGCTGAGACATTCCCCATGCGGCCTTGGCCACCCGGACGCGATTATAGCAGACCAGGCACTTTGGATCACAACTCGACGGCAAGCACGCGCATCGCTCAGCGCATGGCCTCGTGGAAACGCTGCATTGCCTCGATCTGCTTTGGGACCGCACCAACGCCTTGCCCTGAGGTATAGAACGTCACGTGCGTGGCGCCGAGGGCGTGCCAGCGCTCTGCGGCTTCCTGCCATTGCTCTGGTCCACCAATGCTACTACGGATCCAGGCTTCGATGCCGAACCCACCTGGATCACGGCCCTCGGTACGCAGGTAGTCGCGCAGACGCGCCAATTGGCCCGCCGTCCGTTCGTCGGGGTTTCCGAGCGGTATCCACCCTTGGCCATAGCGCGCCGCCCGCCGCAACACCGCCTCAGCGCCACCACCGAACCAGATCGGGATGGGCCGCTGGATCGGCAGCGGATTGATGCCAGCGTGCTGCACACGGTCGAAGGCACCCGTGAATGTCACCGTATGCTCGGTCCAGAGCCGGTTCATGAGCACGATCTGCTCTGCCTGGCGTCGACCACGTCTATGCCAGTCCTGCCCGAGGGCTTCATATTCCACTGGGTTCCAGCCGACGCCGATGCCGAGGCGCAGCCGCCCACCCGAGACAATATCCACCTGGGCCGCCTGCTTGGCCACCAGCGCCGTCTGCCGCTGCGGTAGGATGAGGACGCCACTGGCGAGCCCAACGCGCTCGGTTACCGCCGCGATATAGGACAACGTCACGAAGGTCTCATGGAACGCATCGTTGACATCATAGGGCCCTTGAAAGTCAGGCAAGGCAGCCCGATCGGCCCCCAGCACGTGATCAGACACTTCAATGAAATCAAAACCGATGGCTTCCGCCGCCTGGGCCCAGTCGCGGATAGCCACGCGATCTGCCGGCATGTCGCGGGTCGGAAAAAAGGCACCGATCTGAAAACGCATGGCATTCCCTTTGTCAGCGGCAAAGCGAAGTGCATATGCCAGCGATCACCGCTTTCTCTCTCAAAGTCATAACCGCAGCTCTTTTCGACTCTTGCATGCCCCCCTGATGTCGGGCAGTATGGGCTGCAGGCTCTGGTGTGTCAAGTACTGGTCTCCCCCTCCACTCCCGCGTTTGCCCTACAATCCGCAGCCACATAGCCGGTCTAGGCGGTAGGCGGACATCGCATCTGCAGGACCTTCTTGACTTGCACCAGGATGCTGCCTCAGATCAGAACCCCAGTAGTTGCAGCAGTACCGTGGGATGATTCTCCTGCACTCTAGCATGCTGACGAAACAGCAAGAAAGAGCATGGGAGCTCGCTACCAGGAAGGGGCGCTCGAAGAGGCAGATTCAATGAGTATGCATGTCTTCTCCTCGCAGTTCGCACACTGACCCCAGTGGAGCCTACTTCGTCCTCTCTCCGGCGACCCTGCTCAGCCCACTTGCGCCAGCGCCGCATCCGCCTGGGGCAGCCAGAAAGTCATGTCCATAGCGCGGTATAGCGCAATAGCGGCAGACAGCGCCGTGCGGGCTCGCTGCCGCTGGCCAGTCGTAGCGTACAGGGTGCCGAGACCGAGGTGGCAGTGCGCCTGCAGCGGGCGCATGCCGAGATCCTCGGCCAGGGCGAGAGCCTGCTGGTAGTGAGCTTCGGCCTGTTCGACCTCTGAGGGCTCACGCCGCACCATAATCTCGCCGAGGAGGCGCAGGCTATACGCCTCGCTGCCCCGTTCCTGGCGCCCACGAGCAAGCGCCAGCACCCGCTCGGCGAGGGCGTGCGCCTCCTCCAGACGACCAGCCAGCATCTGCGCCTCCCCCAGAGAAAGGCTACAGAGCCCCTGAAAGTCTGCCATGTCCGTTGCAATGGTCTGTTCTATCGCCTGCGTGAGCAGCGGCACGGCATCGGCGACGCGCCCGGCCACTGTGTACGCTGCCCCCAAGGCCGCAGCTATCCCGGGGAAATAGGCTGG
>Ga0075428_100003818_pt1 | contig 16534 bp, 5 predicted proteins | sample RhiMetdeltSRZDD2_FD_75291 | JGI IMG/M metagenome (GOLD analysis project Ga0075428, IMG submission 75291) | Populus rhizosphere microbial communities from Tennessee, USA - Rhizosphere MetaG P. deltoides SRZDD2 | ecosystem: Host-associated > Plants > Roots > Rhizosphere > Soil | place: USA... | reverse complement strand
ATTCAGGATTCATAACCCCAAGGTCGGCGGTTCGATCCCGCCCCCCGCTACGAATAAAATCAACAACTTACGATATTTGCCGCCTGAGAGCTTGGGAGTTCCAAACCCAAGGTGAGTCTCTTACTATTGCATTGTCAGCAATTTAGCCGAATTCAGAATTACAGCAACTTTACAACAACTTGATGAGTTGGTCCAAAGCGGTTACAAGTGGTCCACGTCGAGTGTCTATTCAGCTCTGGAACGTCGGTTCCTCGCCGTATGTACACGTGGGCGCAGAATTCCGCGAACTAATACTCAGTGTCAGGTTTGTAAACAGAAGATGTCGTAGCCACGAGCAACAACACGATTGCGGCAATCGCATTGCCGTCAAGCTATATCTGCAAAGGGTGATAGCTATCGCTGTTCGGCTTGCGGCAGTAACCAGAATTCCTATAGGTCGTGTGTGCACGAGCAGGAGAACGGTTAACAACTCTCGATTCGGGCATGTTGATAGGGCCGGCCTTGTGGGCGTTATGGAAATCACAATTAGCCGTTCACAGCGCCGGGCGAGCCTTGGACTCTTCGGACTGGAGAACAATCCACGCCGGATCTAATTTGTCTGCCGACGCAAGTAGCTTGATCTGGCCCGGCTGTTTCACTGACTGCACCAGGGGCATGGCGAGACCGTTGAATAGACTCCGTTTGGCGTCGCGAGGAGAAGAAGGTTTGTCGTCTTCGTGACAGCTTGGATCGCCATTGCCTACACCGATCAACCTCGCTGGTCCATCGACTTTGAATTTCACGAGATTATTCGCCGTGGGAACAGCGCGACCTTTCTCATCAAGAACCTCAACGGTAATGACGGAGACGTCCTCGCCATCGGCGGCTATCTTCTGACGATCTGCGCGCAGATTCAGCTTCACTGGTCCGCCTGTTGTCTCGCGTTTGCTCTTTAATAGTTCTGCGCCATCTGTGCTAACTGCCTCAATCATGCCCGGCGCGTAAGGTACTTTCCACTGGACGTGGGAATTCCTCTCAACTCTCTTTCTACCTAAACTCTTGCCGTTCAGAAAAAGCTCTACAGCGGGTAGGTTGGTATAGCACCAAACATCTATCTCCTCTCCTTCCCTGCCCGTCCAGTTCCAATGTGGAAACAAGTGAAGCACTGGCTGCGAATCCCACCACGATTTGTAGTAATAGAAGATGTCTTTAGGAAACCCGCAAGTGTCTAGAATGCCGAAGTGGGAACTTATGCACGGCCACCCGTATGGGCTCGGCTCGCCGCGATAATCAAACCCTGTCCACGCAAAACCTCCTCCGACAAACGGTCTGGCTGCATAAGTCTTCCACCATCCTTCAGTACCGTTGGCGTATCCCGGAAAGTTGACGTCGTAGGCACTGATGTATCCTTTCTCTTTGTCGGTGATGTAGATTCCGCGTGTGAAGAAACTACTGGCCGTTTCGCTTCCCACAGACGGTTGGTTTGGAAATTTTGCATGGAAGTCATCGATGTTTTTGGCCGCGAGATCGCCCCCGCGACCGCCTGCATTGCCGTAGTTGAAACCTTGAACATCGACGACGCTCGATACACCTTTACCCCAGGCACCGTTCATCGCCACTGTCACCGGTCTCGTTGGATCGAGTTGACGGACAAGTCGCTTCATGGTGGTCACGATCTGAGCACCACGCTCGGTGCCTTGCTCTCGTTCTTCATTACCCAGGCACCAGATGACCACACTCGGGTGATTTCGATCTCTACGCACTAAACGAGAAAGCTGACTAAGACCTTCCGGGTTTGACGACATCAGACGCGTTTCGTCCATTACCAGCATACCGAGTCGATCGCAAGCATCAAGTAACTCTGGTGTTGGTGGATTGTGCGAGGCCCGATACGCATTTGATCCCATCTCCTTCAGCCGTTCGATGCGGTAGTACTGCAAACGATCGGGAAGCGCAGTGCCGACACCCGCATGGTCCTGGTGGTTGCATGTGCCTTTCATCTTTACCGGTTGGTCATTCAGGAAGAACCCGTGATTGGGATCAAAGCGAATAGTTCGAATGCCGAAGGGTGTCTCAACTACATCTGTCACGACACTTTCAGTTTCCACCGAGGAAATCGCGCGGTACAGATTTGGGTGTTCAATCGACCACAGCGCCGGATTCGCAACAGTAGTGTCGAAAGAAAACTGAAGCGTAGCGCGAGGACCAACCGTCAAGCGCTTGCTATGCGCCGTTGCGACCGTACGACGACTTGCATCAATGATTCGAGATGTCACTCGGCAGTTTTGAGCCAGGTCGGTCTCGTTTTGGACTTCCGTCTTGATCGCGACCGTGGCTGACTTTCCCTCGACGCTGGAGGAAATGAAGTTTCCCCATGGCGTGACGTGCAAAGGATCAGTCTTGACAAGCCACACGTGGCGATAGATTCCCGCTCCTTCATAAAACCAGCCTTCGTTCTCCGTCGCATCTACGCGAACAACGAGAATGTTGGGTTCGGTGAAATTCACAAAGTCAGTCAAGTCGAAAATAAACGGAACATACCCGCTTAGATTCTCACCGATATAGTGCCCATTGAACATCACCATAGCGGCGCGAAAGACGCCGTCGAATTCCACGCTGATTCGTTTGCCTTTATCTGAAGATTGGAGTGTAAATACACGCCGATACCAACCGATGCTGGTCTCCGGGTATTCGCGACCCAGCGGTTTCGCGCCTTGGTGGTGCAGCATGGAAGCATTCGTGAAAGGAAGTTCAACGGCCCAATCGTGCGGTAGATCTATGCCTCGCCAATTCTTGTCGTCGAAGTTTGCGCGTGTGACCGGCAGGAAGTTGCCTGACTTCGCAAACTGCCCTTCGCGACGCCGTGATCCATAACCGAAATCTTTGTCGGCGTCATTCGCGTGGCCCAGAGCGAAGCGCCAGCCGAAATCCAACAGTAATCGTTCACGTGGTGAGTTTGTTTGCGGCTGTGCTGCCTCAGCCTTCACACCCTCGGCTGTTGCTGTTGCCTCCGCTCCTTCAACAGGAATTATTATGTTTGCGGCAGCGCCGGCAGACGCAAGCAAACTCGATTTGAGGAGTTGACGACGAGTTAGGCGGGACATGGGTCGTTCTCCGAAGCATTAAGATTTGGAAACTCGGCGAGAGATTAACAGAAAACGAGGTAGAGGCACTTCGGCGCGGTCAATTAAGCAACAGTCAACGGAAATTCTCCATTAACATAATGTCGCTGCCATTCTGGTCCATCTGTACGAGCAACAGTGATTTTTCGTCGGGCGAAACTGCCAACCCTGGATCCGTCTTGAACAGCGGTTTGTTCAACTTTGCTATTGTCGTAATCTTCTTCGTCTCGAAGTTGAAGAACTCGACTAGCGGATGCGAGGCCGTTTCAGCGGTAGCAAAATAGATTCCTTCCCCGGTGACTGCCCAATAGCGCCACAAACCTGCCTGATGGTGGTCGACGACTAAAGTCTCCTCTCCACCCGTAACCGGCACTCGCCAGATTCCAGGCATGGCCCTGCCTTTCGCGTAATAGAAGTATTGGCCATCGGCAGATTCGAAACCTTCGAAGCCGCCCCGTTTCGTCACCTGCACCGGTGCGCCGCCTTCCGCGGGAATTTTCCAGATTTGCATGCTACCGCTGCGTGTGCAACCAAAGTAAATCCAGCGCCCGTCTCGGGACCAGCTTGGCGTAACATCTTCGTCTGCATCGAAGGTCAAGCGGCGAGGGCCGCCGCCATCTGCGTTGACCACATAAATGGCAGCTTTGCCTCCAAGCCACGAATCGAACACTACCTGGCGGTCGTCGGGTGACCAACGTGGAGTACCTGTAAGCGCGCCGCTGATGTTGGTCAATTGGCGTGCGTTTGTTCCGTCAGCATCGCAAATCCAAATCTCAAAACTGCCGGAACGACGAGACGCAAAGACGATGTGTTTGCCATCAGACGAATACTGTGGGCCATTCTCTTCTAAGCTGGAAGCGATGAGTTTGTGGAACTGTTCCGCTGGGCGTTGAGCTAGGCCTTTGGTTTTTCCCAGGTCGAATTGCCACACGTTTGCGTCGCTCAGTGACTGCGTATACGACAGTCGATTGCCCTGAAGAGAAATCGTCGGGCTATAGACATCGCGCTCATTAGCGGTAAGCCGTTCGAGCGCTTTGTCGACGGTCGAGATCTTCCACAAACTGTAATTGCTACCGCCTCGGCGCGACGCAAACACGATCTCTTTTCCATCTGAGGTCCAGCTGAGACCGCGAATCGATGTGTTATCAATTGTCAATCGTTGTGGTTCGGAAGCTCCGGGCGAAAGAAGATAGATATCTGCCGCCGCAATGCTTAGTGACCTTACGAACGCCAGCGTTTTGGAAGCCGGTGAATACGCGGGAAAAAGATCGCCGAGGGAACCTCCCGGCGGTGACGTTAGTTTCGTTTTCTCACCAGATTCAACGCTGATGGCAAATATGCCAAAAGGCTCATCCTGAGACTCTTTATCTGGCGCTACCAGAAACTTTCCGTCCGGAGCGTAGCTCAAAGTATTTCCTATAACCACTGGACGATAAGGAAATATGTCCGCGAGTTTACGTTCGGCTCCGCCCAACGATGAGATGATAAACAGTTCGGCACTCTTTGCCGTTTGACGGAGAAACGCGATGTCATGCCTATCCGGCGACCACGTGGGATCTGTGTCTGCCGCAGGGTTAGTGGTCAAGCGAAGGGGTTGTTCCGCGCCTAATAGTTTTACGTAAATGTCTCGGTTGTCTTCATTTGCTCCATCCCAAACAAAAGCAATCTGCTTACCGTCGGGCGAAAATGCAGCCTGGTCTTCAGTACCTGCGAGACTAGTGACCGGACCGATGGTATATAGCGGAGCCGTTGGCCTTGGCTTCGACCGGGACAGAAGTGCCCAAAGACCCCCGGCCACTGAAGCACCAAAGACTACGAATACTAACGGCGCCGCAATACTCTTCAAGAGAGAGCGCCGGGTGGGCTCGACAACCGACATGACGCCTGCATGGCTCGCTTGCGGGGGGCCGTTATCAGCAGTTTCATCTTCGCGATCGTTGATGACTTCGGCCTCGGAGAGGTGAGGTTCCGATGTCGCCTGTTCGGCCCATACCTCACGAACGCCTGCGATAAACCGATAGCCCCTTTTGGGAATTGTTTCGATGTAAAGCTGCTCGGAGGTTTCTCCTCCCAGGATTTTTCTTAGAGAGGAAACGTTTTTTGCGAGGTTAACTTCTTCAACGAAGGTGTTTGGCCACACCTTCTTCATAAGTTCGTTTTTCTCAATCACGTGTCCGCCGTGCTCCACCAGCACAAGCAGAGTCTCAAACGCCTTGGGAGTAAGGGGAATATGCTGCTCCCCTCGCAGCAATAAGCGCTCGGTGGCATCGAGCCGAAAAGGCCCAAACTCATAAAGATGTCGGGCTGTTTGGCTCATCGTTCGATTAAGTTGGTTAATTGAACGGCCCCCATAACTTTACCAAAACTTTCCCAACACTTCGGAAAGACTTTTGGCACGCGAACGCTCATAAGAAGACTCAATTCTGATAAATGGTCGTGCGGAGGGTGTATCGCGCATCATTCTAGCTTACACCGATTCCTCCGCCAATGCTTTTGCACGTTAGCCGCGAAAACTCGGTTTGCTAAGGAGGCGCTATGGGTTGCAGATCGGTCCGCAGCATTTCTCTAACCATCCTGGGAATTCTCATTCTGGCAGTCAGTGCGTTTAGCTCAGCATGGTCACAGGAAGGTCGTGGCTTGCTCATCGGGCAGGTCACCGATTCGCAGGGCGCTGTTATACCGAGTGCCACCGTTACCGCAACACGGGAGAGTACGCAACAAGTCTATACCGCACAGACCAGCAGCGGCGGTAACTTTTCGATCCCGTATCTCTTGCCGGGCACATATACAGTATCAGTCGAGGCGAATGGATTTAAGAAGGAGGAACGCCGCGGAGTGACCGTGGATGTGGCGGCCAAGATCAATTTGAACATAGTGCTTGAGGTCGGCGCTGTTTCTGAAACCGTTTTGATACAAGCCGAGAGTTCATTGCTCAATACGGCTGACGCATCCGGAGGTACGGTTATCGATCCGGAGAGAGTGCAAAACCTGCCTCTCAATGGGCGACAGATATACACATTACTTGACCTCACGCCCGGCGTGAAATTCACGCAGACTACGTTTGGGCCCGGTGGCTTTTCTGGTACTCGCGGGTGGGACGAGACCAATCAATACTCCATCAATGGCGTTTCAGGTCTTTATAACCAATTCACTTTGAACGGCGCTCCGATCACTCAGCAAACGAGTACTAACACCGGCCAGTGGGAAGTTGCACCAAACGTGGACGCTGTGCACGAATTCAAGGTCATGACGAACACCTATGACGCACAGTATGGGCGCGCTGGTGGCGGTACGATTAACACCATCATCAAGAATGGCACGAAAGACTTTCATGGCACAGCCTTCGACTTCTGGCGTAATGACACTCTTGACGCAAACACATTTCAACTTAATGCCCAAGGTCTCCCCAGACAACGGCATAACCAGCATCAATTTGGTGGCACATTCGGCGGTCCAATCCCGAAGATGAAAGACACTTTTTTCTTTTTTAGTTTTGAAGGGTGGCGCGAGATACTGCCAAACGGACTCGTTAGAACCACTCCTGCTCTCGATGTGCGGCCGCGAGCGGATGGCGCCGTCGATTTCAGACAGTTTTTCGCCAGTCAGTTGCCGCTGTGCGGTGGCAACGTTACAACGGCTTGCTACAACCCGAATGGTCCTAGTCCACGCGGTGGAATTTACGATCCATTCAGTTGTGCGACCAAGAACGCCAACGGCACCTGCGCGACTCGCAACAGATTCTCTTTCAACGGGCAATTGGACGTGATTCCACCGAATCGCATAAGCCCGATTGGTTTGAGAATTTTGAATCTTTACCCGCTGCCGAATACTTCGGGGGCCGGTGAATTCAATAACTTCACCTCCACTAGCCCAGGCCAGTACGAATACAATCAACCACTCATCCGTATCGATCACAAATTCAGCGACAAGACGCACTTTTATGGAATGTATCTCTGGTGGGACGGAACTGAGAATCGAAGCACCAATGGTTTCCCCGGTCCTGCCATGAGGGGTGACATTAACTTTCGGTCTAACAAGACAGTTGTTCTGGATCTTACCCACACATTCAGCTCAACACTCTTCGGCGATCTGCGTGTCTCCTATAACCGCACCTACAAGACGACTGCAAATGGGTTGGTAGCAGCAGAACAGGCGGAACTGACCGATCAAGACCTCGGACTCACGATGCCCGTGCGGCAGGGAATCATCACGACCGTCACCAGGAACTGGGCGCCGACCATTTCGGTCGCCGGCGGATATGAACAGATAATCGGAAATGCAGTAAACCAGTCGACTGAGGCATTGATGTACGAGACTTATGAGATCTCGCCATCAATCAGCAAGACGGCAGGTCGCCATAGCCTGCACTTCGGCGGACAAGCGATGCGGCTACATGCGATTCCCGGCTTTATTCTCGGCACACCGAATGGCAGCTTTACCTTCAATCCGGACTTCACCCGGGCGAACGCGAACAACCAAGGGTCTGGCGCCAACAATGACGGCGCCGGCCTTGCAGCTCTGCTACTTGGCTATCCCACTGGTGGTAGTGTGGACTTCTCTTTCGACGTGTATGAGTACTATCACTATTTCGGTCTGTATCTGCAGGACGATTTGAAACTCCGTCGTAACCTGACGCTTAATCTTGGCCTGCGCTGGGATGTTGAACTCTCTCCCCACGAACGCTACAACAAACTGAACGCTGGCTTTGACTACACTGTTAAAAATCCAATCACCGATTTGATAAAGTTTCCGACACTGCCGAATGGTGCCAGCATCGTAAACCCGATAGTCGGAGGTTTCACATTCTCCAGCGATAAATTAGCCCCTTACGATACTCAGTGGAAGCATATCCAGCCACGCGTGGGCGTTGCTTATTCGCTCAATTCAAAGACAGTGCTGCGAGGTGGGTGGGGCATGTTTACCGCAGTCGCGAGAGAACTCGGTGGGAACACTACATGGACCCAGAACACTGGATTCACCGCCGGAAATCCGGCGGATGCGGGCAATACCCCGTCAGGATTTTTCAACTCCGGTATTCCCTACCCGAACGGTGTCTTCTTGCCACTGGGCAATTCAGCTGGACTGCTGTCCGGTGTTGGAAACCCGCAGAGCTTTGATCAACGAGACCGGAAGATTCCAGTAATTCAACAATACTCGTTCGGAATTCAGAGAGAGCTTCCAGGTAAGATCCTACTTGAGATCGCGTACGTCGGAAGCAAGACTAAGGATCTGCGCGTTGGCACCCAGATAAATCATTTGCCCACTGAGGTGATGGATCGGTGCATGAACGAACTCAATCAGAACAACCTTAATCCAGCCAATCCCGTAATCACCAGTTGCTCGTTTCTGGAGCAGACCGTGCCAAACCCGTTCTTCTTTGGGAACCTTAATTTGACTGGATTGCCGGCGACATTCATTCAAAGCTACAGGGCCGGCGGAGTAGGAGCGCAACAAACTGTTCGAGTGAAGATGCTGATGACTGCTTTCCCGCAGTTCTGGACGTCGTTGTTCTCTAATACTGAGCCGGTTGGTTCTTCGAATTACAACTCAATGATCGTAAAGGTTGACAAACGTCTTTCGGGGGGAGGACCACTGACGAAGGGTCTTAGCATCCTTGGATCATTTACCTACTCTCGCGACATGGGGGCCACGGGCTTTCTAAATAACTCCGCTCCGAACTCCGGTTCAGCAGGCGGCGGACGTTTGGACGACAAACCCTTCTATGCAGTTTCTACCACCGATCGTCCTTTCTTATTTGCATTCAGTGGAATCTGGGGCCTGCCTATCGGAAAAGGAGGGTTGTTGTTCAAAAACGCGAGCGGAGTGTTTGGCCACCTGGTCAATGATTGGAAAGTTGATTGGATCTTTAAGCATGCTTCCGGCACGCCAATCGGTCTTCCCAATGGTTTTAATTTCAACTGCCCAAATCACCCCAGCTTGCTTCCAGATCAACAGAATTACGGTCAGTGGCTCTACAACGAGAGTCCCGGCTGTTTTACGAGCATACAAGCCACGCCCACTGCCACAAACAGAACGTCAAACCCATACGCACCGATTGTTCAAGTACCCAGAGTCAGCAGTATCCGTACTCCATGGGCACCGCAATTGGCGTTAGCAATGTCGAAGGATTTTCGGCTTCGGGAGAATTTGACAATGCGCTTCAAAGCCGAGGCATTCAACGTTACTAACACGCCAATCTTTGGTGGTCCAAGCACTGCGAATCCGAACACCCCGGTGACTCCACGACCAGACAGGGCGCCGGCCGGACAACCTGGTTCTTGTGACGGTTATGGCTGCATCAGCAATAATCAATTGAATTTCCCGCGGCAGATGCAGTTCTCTTTGAAGTTCATTTTCTGAAGATATGTCTCGCGCAAAGGCGCAAAGGCGCAAAGAAGGATCCTAGAAACGCGGCAGCGCTTTGCGCCTTTGCGCGAGACATCTTCTCGGTCAAAACGGAGAACCAGCTGTCATGCAACGAAGTTTAAGGCGTTCGCTCCTATCCCTATTTGTTTGTTTTGCGGCGCTTACGTGCACATTGGGCCAAACACGCATATCACCGCAAACGGCGCCGGCGCGCCCCAAACGCAAGGCACACAGTCCGTCAGCAAACGGTAAGCGCCCAAATCTTGCGAAGGAACCTACGCTTTACGTAGTCGGTTATGCGCATCTGGATACCGAATGGCGCTGGGAGTATCCGCAGGTCATTCAGGAGTACCTCACAAAAACAATGCGCAACAATTTCATGCTGTTCGAAAAATATCCCAGCTACATCTTCAACTTCACTGGCGCCAATCGCTATCGCTTGATGAAGGAGTATTACCCGGCCGACTTTGAACGATTGAAGCAATATGTTGCTGCGGGACGCTGGTTTCCCGCCGGTTCGTCTATGGAAGAGGGCGACGTCAATTCGCCAAACGCAGAATCGATCATCAGACAAATCCTCTACGGCAACAATTGGTTTCGCAACGAGTTTGGCATTGCCAGTGACGAATACATGCTTCCGGACTGTTTTGGTTTTCCAGCTTCGTTGCCGAGTATCCTCGCGCACGCAGGCATCAAAGGTTTCTCAACTCAGAAGCTGTCATCAGCATGGCAACCTGCGCCTCACGTCGGTGGGCCGGACTCGCCTGAAAAGACGCCGGTGGGAATTCCATTCAACGTCGGCATTTGGGAAGGCCCAGATGGCAACACCGTGATCGCCGCACTCAACCCGCTGAGCTACGGAAGCCAGGTTAATTACGATCTAAGCAAGACTCCTCCACCAACACCCAGCCCCGATCCAAACGCAACGGGACCCAGTCAGTCTCGATCGAGGGCTCTCGAGGATTGGACCAGGCGAATACAAGTGAACGGAGATTTGACGGGAATTTTTGCTGACTATCACTACGTTGGAACGGGCGATGTTGGAGGCTCACCGAACCAAAACTCCGTTGGATTGATGGAGGCGATCACGACCAGAACGAAGACTAGTCTGCCACCGCCCTTCGCACCTGGTTCCCAGAGCACAACGCCGGCCGGTCCCATAGTCCCAGTGGGTGATGGTCCAATTCGGGTTGTATGGTCCAAAGCAGACCAGATGTTCCGAGATATTCTGAATTGTTGCCCCACGGAAAAGTTTCCGCGCTACAAGGGCGACCTGGAACTGATCAATCACTCAGCGGGTTCGCTTACATCACAGGCTTACCAGAAGCGCTGGATGAGAAAGAACGAACTGCTTGCGGACGCGGCGGAAAAAGCTTCGGTTGCAGCGGACTGGCTCGGTGGCCTCGCCTATCCTCGTGAGAGATTAAACAATGCCTGGACGTTAGTCATGGGCGGGCAGTTTCACGATATTTTGCCAGGTACGGCGACTCCAAAAGCATTTGAGTTTGCCTGGAACGACGACGTCATCGCGTTGAATCAATTCGCCGGCGTTCTGACCAGCGCTACCAGCGCGATCGCCTCCGGTCTTGACACACAGACCAAGGGTACGGCCATCGTGGTTTACAACCCACTCAACATTGCTCGTGAAGACATAGTGGAAGCAAGTCTTTCGTTTCCAGTTGGTCCACCAAGAGCTGTTAGAGTAATCGGTCCGGATGGGCGAGACGTACCAGCACAATTGAGTAACGGCAAAGTCTTGTTTGTTGCCAATACTCCCTCCGTGGGTTTCGCTGTCTTTGATGTGCAGCCTGCCGAAAGTAACGCTCAATCAACTACTCTCAAAGCAACGGAGTCTTCTCTCGAGAACGCACGATACCGCATCAAGATTGATAACGCGGGAGATGTCTCGAGTATTTTCGACAAAAAGACGAATCACGAGCTTCTTTCAGCACCTATACGTCTTGCGATTTCGACCGACAGTCCACGCCAGTGGCCCGCCTGGAATATGGATTTCGAAGACCAGCAGCGAGCGCCACGCGCGTTTGTGGGTGGGCCCGTAAAGACTCGCATCGTTGAAAACGGTCCTATACGAGTGGCATTAGAAATAACGCGTGAAACTGAAGACTCCAAGTTTGTGCAAACGATTAGCTTGTCTGCAGGCGACGCGGGCAATCGTGTCGAATTTGGTAATGTGATCGACTGGAAAACAAAGCAGGCAAATTTGAAAGTTACATTCCCACTTTCTGCCTCTAACAAATTGGCAACTTACAATTGGGACGTAGGAACGATCCAACGACCGACAGCGGAGGAGCGGCAGTTCGAGGTTGGATCTCATCAATGGATCGATCTCTCAGACCAGAACGGATCCTTTGGTGCTACCGTTCTGACGGATTGTAAGAACGGCTCGGACAAACCTGACGATAAGACAATTCGTTTGACACTTCTACGCACACCGGGAACTAGAGGTGCGTACGCAGATCAAACCACTCAGGATATCGGGCATCACGAAATCAGTTTCGGACTGGCTGGTCATTCGGGCGATTGGCGCAGAGACAGAACTGACTGGCAGGGTTACCGTCTTAATCAACCGCTGATCGCTTTTCAGAGTCCTTCACATTCCGGTGGTCTGGGAAAAACGTTTTCACTACTTCGTTTGAATAATAATAGTGTCCGTTTGATGGCGCTGAAGAAGGCAGAGCTAAGCGACGAAATCATAGTTCGTATCGTTGAAATCGATGGTCGAGCTGCGGAGAACGTCCATCTTGCGTTCGCCGCTCCAATTGTGGCAGCTCGTGAAGTGAATGGTCAGGAACAACCAGCAGGTCCCGGTGCTGTTTCTAGTGGAGAACTGGTGACGTCGCTTCGCCCTTATCAGCTACGGACGTTTGCCGTAAAGTTGGCTCCCGCGCGAACAAGAGTCGATACTGTACAGTCGCAGCCTGTCATGCTCGAGTACGATCTGTCCGTTGCCTCGCGCGTGGGACGACCGGCAGACGGAAGTTTCGACTGGGTGCCCAATAATCAAAACACATCGCAAGGAAGGGCCCTGCCCGCCGAGATGCTGCCGCGTGAAATCAACTACGCAGGCGTCCGATTCCAGTTGGCGCCTTCGGGTAAACCAAACGCATTAGTCACTCGGGGTCAAACGGTCGCCCTGCCGGCCGGCAAATACAATCGTGCATATATACTTGCAGCAGCGATCAATGGCGATCAGAAAGGAGAGTTTCGCGTTGGCGACAAAACAGTTGAACTCAATATTCAAGAGTGGACCGGGTTCATTGGTCAATGGGACAACCGGATTTGGAAACCGGCCGAGGAGATCATTCGCCCAACCGGAGCTCCACCCAATGCGCCAGTCAGAACTCGCCTCAATCCGTACGCTGAGATGACCGGTCTCAAACCCGGCTACATCAAACGAGCTGATGTGGGTTGGTTCTCATCACAACGCCACAACGTGGATGGCAGTTCCGAGCCTTATGCTTACTCATACCTGTTTGTTTATGTGATCGACCTGCCGCCCGGTGCGCAAACTCTGGCGCTCCCAGATAACGAACGCATTAGAATCATGGCACTAACCGTTGCCGACGAACCCTGGGTGGTCAAACCGGCCCATCCTCTCTATGACACCTTGGAGCGCGAGTGAGAATTCTAATCTGCGTAATCTGCCTAATCTTTGGCTTAATTCCTGCCCAGGCTCAACAGTCTAAGAACGATCCTAAACCCGTTCTCTACGTTATCGGCACTTCGCATCTCGATTCACAATGGAACTGGACTGTACAAGATTCTATTCGTGAATTCGTGCCTAACACTTTCTTCGAGAACTTTAAGCGCTTTGAGCGTTACCCAAATTACAGATTCAATTATGAAGGCGCTATTCATTACATGTGGTTCAAGGAGTACCACCCGGAGGCGTGGCCGACGCTCAAGAACTATGTAGCAAATGGACGCTGGCAAGTGTCAGGCTCATGGATCAATGCCGTTGACGTTAACGTTCCCTCTCCCGAATCGCTAATGCGGCAAGCGCTATATGGTAACCGGTTTTTTCGTCACGAATTCGGCAAGACCAGCCGCGACGTATATCTGCCAGATTGCTTCGGCTTCGGTTTTGCGCTTCCGTCAATTGCGACGCACTGCGGTTTATCAGGATTCACTACTCAGAAGCTCACTTGGGGATCCTCGTACGGTATTCCATTTCCAATCGGGCGTTGGAAAGGTGTTGATGGAAGCACAGTAGTCGCCGCGCTAAACCCGGGCGACTACGTCACGAAGATCAGGAGCGATGTATCTATAGATCCGAAGTGGTCCAACGACCTCACCCCGATCGGTGCGCGACGCAAAATCGGCGTTCGCCTTTTTGGCACAGGCGACATCGGCGGAGCCCCTGATGAAGAATCTGTAGATTGGCTGGAAAAGGCCATCGCGAATACCTCGGGTTCAGTCGATGTCAGAAACACATCGGCGGATCAGCTTTCTCGCGATCTGACGCCCGAAGAGAAGGCGGCCCTACCGGAATACGAAGGCGAGCTGACGATGAAAACGCACGGAGTCGGCTGTTACACGTCGCAAGCAGCGATGAAACGCTTCAATCGTGAAAACGAGATCCTCGCCGACGCCGCTGAGCGTGCGAGCGTTGCTGCCACGTTGTTAACCGGTCTTCCTTATCCTGGTGAAAGATTGCGCGAAGCGTGGATTCGATTTCTGTGGCACCAGTTTCATGACGACTTAACCGGCACTTCTATTCCTCAAGCTTATCAATTCTCGTGGAACGATGAACTGGTATCCGCCAATCAGTTTGCTGGTGTGCTGACAAGTGCTACTGCTGCGGTTGCAAAGTCGCTCGATACAAGAACGAATGGCATTCCGCTCGTCGTCTATAATCCCACCTCTGCTCAGCGCCAAGAGGTTGTAGAAGCAACAGTTGAGTTTGGCAGTCCGGCGCCGCATACAGTCCGCGTCATTGATGGCGTCAATGGCAGCAATGTACCGGCTCAGGTACTTTCCATTCAGGGCAATAAGGCCCGCATTCTGTTTGTCGCAGATGTCCCTCCCGTTGGTTTCAAAGTGTTTGAAGTTAAGGCGGCGCCATCAGCACAGCCCCGCGACTCTTCTCTTAAAGTTACCGATTCAAGCATGGAGAATGCGCGTTATCGCATAAAGCTGGATGGCAATGGCGACATTTCATCTGTGTTTGATAAGGAGGCTCGGCGCGAATTATTGAAAGAACCGATCAGACTCGAACTCAGGAATGATCCATCACCAGATAAGCCTGCATGGAGGATCCTTTGGGAAACCGTTAACTCGAAACCGCGTGAATACCTTTCCTCACCCACCATCAATATAGTTGAGCGTGGGCCTGTACGAGCAGTGATCGAAATTACAAGACACGCCGCCGGTTCCACTTTTGTGCAGCGCGTAATGCTGACCGAGGGAGGTGATCGCGTCGACGTAGAAAACCTCATCGACTGGAGGTCACCAAATTCTTTACTGAAGGCTTCATTTTCACTTGCGGCTTCCAATCGGAAAGCGACTTACGATCTCGGCCTCGGCACTATTGAACGCGGTAACAACACGCCTGAACATTACGAAGTGCCTGCACAGAGATGGGCCGATCTCACTGACGTGAGTGGTTCATTTGGTGCGGCAATCCTAAACGACAGCAAATACGGTTGGGATAAACCGGAAGACAATGTTCTTCGCCTTACGTTACTTCATACCGCGAAAGCGCGCGCTTACCCGTACCAGAGCAGCAATGATGTGGGGCACCATCGCTTTGTTTTTTCGATAGCCGGGCATGCGCGCGATTGGCGTGCTGGACGCGTGCCTGAACGCGCGGCAGCGCTAAATCAACCACTGCTTGCGTTTCAAACAGAGGCTCATGCCGGTAAAAATGGACGTATGGTTTCACTGTTGTCCCTTACAGGTTCAGAGCATCAGATAGCGGTTCATGCGTTGAAAAAAGCGGAAGACTCCGACGAGATTGTATTACGTGTGCAGGAACGTTATGGACGACCGGGTAAGACGCTCATAAAGTTTGCAACTCCAGTCACGGCTGTAAAAGAGATCAATGCTGCGGAAGAAGAAGTAGGCTCCTTTGTCAGCGGCAAGAGCTTGTCGATTGAGCTTAAGCCATATCAGCCACGTACATTTGCAGTGCGTCTGAAGAGTCTTGATCAGCAGCAAATAAACGCGACGATAGTGGATCTACCATTCAACCTCGATGGCGTTTCTGCGGACAACGATCGTTCCAATGGTGACTTTGATGGAAAGCATCAGACTTTTACTGCTGAACAGTTTCCAAGCGAATTATTGGTGAATGGCGTTCCTTTTAAGTTTGGCCCAAGCGGCCCATCACAAGCCAACACGTTAGTGCCGAAAGGCGAACCATTACGTCTACCGCAAGGTAGTTATAATCGAATGTATTTGGTGGCGGCGGCGATCGACGGTGATCAAGAAGCCAAGTTTAGAGTGGGAGGCGATGAAAAGAGTATCGTCATTCGAGAATGGCAGGGTCCCATTGGTCAATGGGACAGCCGCCTAAAGGTGCCGCGTCAGTTGCGGGAGGTGCACGTCGCACCTATGACCCGCGGGCAAACATGGACCGCAGACGCGATTCAAGCCGATTTAGTTGTTAGTTATGATCTGACAACCGGAAACGTTAGCGGCATCGATCAGATTCGACCTGGCTTTGTGAAACGTGAGGAAGTTGCGTATGTGGGAACGCATCGACATGCTCCTGAGGGTAATCAACCGTATATACCAACTTATTTGTTTTTGTACGCCATTGACCTTCCGCCCCGATTACCTCAGGTGCAGCTCCCAAACAACGATAAGATTAGAATTCTCGCCGTAACTGTCGTACACGATCGCTATCGTCTGTGGCCCGCTACACCGTTGTATGCAGCAGATCTGCCGGAGCCACGAAGCGTAAAATAAGGCACCCAGTAAGGTGGTAGTCTGAACACGATTGATACAGAGAAACTAACAGCGAGCATCTCATCCGACCCGCATGTCAGGTTTGCTGTACGTGGCTTGCGGTGGTGGATCGCGGGCCTCATTTTTCTGGCTAC
>Ga0075428_100003817_pt1 | contig 16536 bp, 14 predicted proteins | sample RhiMetdeltSRZDD2_FD_75291 | JGI IMG/M metagenome (GOLD analysis project Ga0075428, IMG submission 75291) | Populus rhizosphere microbial communities from Tennessee, USA - Rhizosphere MetaG P. deltoides SRZDD2 | ecosystem: Host-associated > Plants > Roots > Rhizosphere > Soil | place: USA... | reverse complement strand
GGTCACCCGAGCCAGGCTCCCGCCCGCCCGGTCCGCCCCCGGCGAGCCAAGCGAGAGAGCCTCGGGTACACTTCAAGGCATGCTCGATCTGATCCAGCCGCTCGTGGTGTCGAACGAGACCAAGATCGTCCTGCTGTCGCTCGATGGGCTCGGCGGGCTGCCACGGCCGGAGACCGGCAAATCAGAGCTCGAGACGGCCCGGATACCGAATCTGACGGCGCTCGCGCGAGAGTCGGCCTGTGGGCTCCTCCGGCACGTGGCGCCGGGGATCACGCCGGGCAGCGGGCCGGGGCACCTGGGGCTCTTCGGCTACGACGCACTCCAGTACCAGGTCGGCCGGGGCGTGCTCGAATCGCTCGGGATCGAGTTCGACCTCCGGCCCGGTGACGTCGCCGCGCGGGGCAACTTCTGCAGCGTCGACGCGAACGGGCTGATCACCGACCGTCGCGCCGGACGGATCAGCACCGAGGTCTGCGTGCGGCTGGTCGACCGGCTGCGCGCCATTCGGCTGCCGGGCGTGGAGATCTTCGTCGAGCCCGTGAAGGAGCACCGCTTCGTGCTGGTGCTGCGCGGGCCGCGGCTGAGCGGGCGGCTGTCCGAGACCGATCCGCAGCTGCTCGGCAAGCCGCCGCTGCCGGTGCGCGCGCTCGCCGCCGAGGCGGGCGCCACCGCCGAGCTGGTGAACACGTTCATCGGCGAGGCGCGGCGCCTGCTGCACGACGCGCACCCCGCCAACATGATCCTGCTGCGCGGCTTCGATCAGCTCCCGGAGCTGCCGCGATTCCCGGCGGTGTTCGGCCTCCGTGCCGCCGCCATCGCCGCCTATCCGATGTATCGCGGCCTCGCGAAGCTCGTCGGCATGGACGTGCTGAAGACGGGCGCGACGTACGCGGACGAGATCGCCACCCTGCGCGAGCACTGGGAGTCGTACGACTTCTTCTTCGTCCATTACAAGGACACCGACAAGGCCGGCGAGGACGGCGACTTCGACGCCAAGGTGGCGGCGCTCGAGCGCTTCGACGCCTTCGTGCCGGAGGTGCGCGCGCTCGCGCCCGACGTTCTCGTCGTCAGCGGCGATCACGCCACCCCGGCCATCCTGGCCGCCCACGGATGGCAGCCGGTGCCCGTGCTCCTGTGGAGCCGCTACTGCGGCGCCGATCCCGTCAGCGCGTTCACCGAGCGGGCCTGCGCCGCCGGCACCCTCGGATCCATCCCCGCCCATCACCTGATGCCCCTCGTCATGGCCAATGCGCTGAGGTTGACGAAATTCGGAGCGTGACCCGATGCGGTTCCTGATCCGCCTGCTCGGCGGCATCTGGCTCGCGACGCTGGTGGTGTTCGCCGGCTTTGCCTACCTGGAGGTGCGCGAGGAGCGCGCGCGCCAGATCGAAGACCTCCAGCGCCGCGCCGCCCTCGTCGGCTACGCGGTGGGCCAGGCCTCGGAGAGCCTCGTCGCCCGTGGCAGCAAGGCCGGATACGAGCGCGTCCTCTCGCGGTTCGGGCGCGCGGATCGCGGGGTGGCCATCTACGACTCCTTCGGCAGCGTGCTCGGCGCCACCTCCGAAGTCCGGCCGTACCTGGGCCCGATCTCCCCGATGATCAGCGAGGCCCTCCAGAAGAACGAGCAGGTCGCGCGCTTTCAGTCCGTCGCGGGACGCACGACGTGGGTCCACGTGCTCCCGCTCCTGCAAGACGAGCAGGCGATCGGCGCCGCTGTCGTGCTCCTCGACGCGCAGTATCTCGACGCCGCCGACTGGAACCTGTGGCGTCGCACGGCCGTCCGGATCGGCGTGCTGATGCTGCTGGTGACCGGGATCACCTGGGCGGCCGTGCGCTGGTCGGTCACGCGCCCCATGGCGAGGATTGCCGAGTGGACGAAGCAGCTGAAGGCGGGCCAGCCGGTGGCGCCCCCGCCCGACGCCGACGCCGGCCTCTTCGGCCCGCTCGCCACCGAGGTCACCAGCCTCGCGCGCACCCTCGCCCGCGTCCGCAACGCCGCCGAGCAGGAGGCGCGCCTCCGGCTGGCCGGCGAGAGTCTCTGGACGGAGGAGCGGCTGAAGCAGTTCGTCGAGGCCCGCTTCGGCAGCCGGCCGATCTTCATCGTGTCGAACCGGGAGCCGGTCAGTCACGTCCGTGAGGGCCGGGGCGTGCGCGAGATCGAGCCCGCCAGCGGTCTGGTGACCGCGCTGCAGCCGATCATGGAGGCGTGCGGAGGCGTATGGGTCGCGCATGGCAGCGGCAACGCCGATCGGCTGGTGGGTGAGCGCATCGGCCTGCCCTCGTCGGACCCGACCTATACGCTTCGCCGCGTCTGGCTCAGCGAGGAGGAAGAGGCGGGCTACTACTATGGGCTCGCCAACGAGGGGCTGTGGCCGCTCTGCCACATCGTCCACGAGCGCCCGCGGTTTCGCGCGGCCGACTGGCAGCAGTACAAGCTGGTGAACGAGCGCTTCGCTCGCACGCTCGTCGAGGAGATGGAAAAGGCCGACGAGCCGATCGTGCTCGTGCAGGACTATCACTTCGCCTTGCTGCCGCGCATGGTGAAGGAGGCGCGCCCGGACGCGCGGATCGCGCTGTTCTGGCACATTCCGTGGCCGAACTTCGAGGCCTTCGGCATCTGCCCGTGGCAGGAAGAGATCCTGCTCGGCATGCTGGGCGCCGATCTGGTGGGCTTCCACACCCAGTTCTACTGCAACAACTTCCTCGAGACGGTGGAGCGCTCGATCGAGGGACGCGTCGAGTGGGACCGGTTCACGGTCGTCCGCGGCCAGCACACAACCCACGTGCGGCCCTTCCCGATCAGCGTGGCCACCGAGGTGCTGGACGATCGCTCGCCTGTCACCCGCGAAGCCCTGCTGGCCGAGATCGGGGTGCCGTCGGCGGAGTTCCTCGGCATCGGCGTCGAGCGTGTCGACTACACGAAGGGGCTGCCCGAGCGCTTCCGCGCCATCCGGCGCTTCTTCGAGCGGTGGCCGGAGTTCCGCCGCCGCATGGTCTTCGTGCAGATCGCCTCGCCCAGCCGGACGCGCATCGCGCGCTACCAGGAGCTGGCCGAGGAGACGCGGGAGATCGTGCGCCGCATCAACACCGACCTGGGCGACCGGGGCTGGGAGCCGATCGTGTACCGCGAGCGCCATCACGACCACCGCGAGATCCAGCGCTACTACCGGCACGCGGACTTCTGCATGGTCACCTCGCTGCACGACGGCATGAACCTGGTGGCCAAGGAGTTCGTAGCGGCGCGGGAGAACGACGACGCGGCCCTGATCCTGAGCCGCTTCACGGGGGCCTCTCACGAGCTCCGCGACGCCCTGCTGGTGAATCCGTACGACGTCGAGGACGTGGCGTCGGCCATCTACCGGGCGGTGACGCTCGACCCCGAGGACCGGCGCTCGCGCATGAGCCGAATGCGCGCGCACGTGCGTGAGCACAACATCTTCGGCTGGGCGGGCCTGCTGCTCGCCGAGCTCGCCCGCATCCCTCGGGGCGCCGCCACCCGACCCGCCGCCTGACCGACGCCCGCTTGCGTCGGTTTCTGGTAAGTCTTACCTTCCACGCCGTGGCGCGCCGTCACGCAAGTGGCTGAAAACGCGAGGCTGTGACGTGGCATCGCGCTTGCCTTCCATCCCATCGAGTTTGCGAGCAGCAGAGCACAGAAAGGTGGGACGAGTCATGGAAGACGAGAAGCTAACCGACATCTCGATGAAGGGTGCGCCGGCCTGCGGGCGTTGCCACATGCTGGTCGCGCGATTTGCCCCCCAGGTGGTGGCTTCCACCGGCACGTACCATCGCGAGTGCTTCGAGGCGTGGTACTTCGGACGGTACGGTCGCCGACCGAGCCTGCTGCCTGGCCTGAACGGCGATCGCCACCGCTACCAGGTCCGCGAAGTCCAGCAGCGCGCCGCCTGATCGGCACCTGACGGGCGGCCGGGAGTGCCGGTAAGAAAAGGCCTTGTGTGCTCGGCCCCCGGCGTCATACTCCTGGCGTGATGCGCAGCATCCTCGTCTGCCCGGACGATTTTCTGTGGCGGCTCCTGGCTGACGCCGGACAGTCGCACTTCGACGCCCTGCACGTCGTGGAGGATCCGAAGGCGCGAGGCCGCATCGCGCAGCGGGGCGGCACCGTCCTCCTCGGCGATCTCGAGCGCCCGGCCCTCTACGAGCGGGCGTTCCGCACCGGTCACGAACCGGTCCTGCTCGCCGTCGAGCGGGCCCGGCAGGCCCGCGTCACCGCCGCCATCCGACGCGCAGCGCCGGAGGCGCCCATCGTGACGCTCGCCGAGTCGCTCGACGGCTTTGCCGAGCGCATCCTCGATCCCGCGCTCGACCGCGCGCTGACGCGGCTGCGCGTCGGGCGCATCCGGGCGCACTTCGCGCGTGCCGCGCGCGTGCTCATCCTCATGCAGGACGACCCCGATCCCGACGCCATCGCCTCCGCGCTCGCCTTCAAGGCGGTGCTCGGGCGTAATCGCACGGCGGCCACCCTCGGCACCTTCGGCACCATCACCCGTGCCGAAAACCGGGCGATGACCCGGATCCTCGAGATCGACGTGGAGGCGGTCAAGCCGCGATCGCTCGAGGACTACGACATGCTGGCGATGGTGGACGCCCAGCCGAGCTTCTTCGAGGAGCGCATCGAGCGCGTGGATTTCGTGGTCGACCATCATCCCGAGGAGGTGCCCGTCCGGGCGGCCCTCAAGGACATCCGTCCCTCGTACGGCGCCACCGCCACCATCCTGACCGAATATCTCCGCGCGGTCGACGCCAAGATCCCCCAGCGCCTGGCCACGGCTCTCCTCTACGGCATCAAGGCCGACACCCAGCACCTGGAGCGCGGCGCCACGCGCGCCGACATGGAGGCGTTCGCCTTCGTCCACGGCCTCGCCAACCATTCCGCGCTGCGCCGCATCGAGCGTCCGGAGCTGCCCGACGAGGCGCTGGACGTGCTGGCGCGCGGGATCGCGCAGCGGCAGGTCGTGAACGGCGTCGTGTTCGCGCACCTGGGCGCGGTGGCCTACCCCGAGCTCATCGCTCAGTTCGCGGACTTCTTCCTTCAGGTCGAGGGCGCGGAGTGGTCCGTGGTATCGGGAACGGTGCACGGCGAGCTGCACGTCTCCGTCCGCAACGTCGGCTACGTGCGCGCGGCCGGCGAGGTGGTGCGCCTCGCCTTCGGTGATCTGGGCGGCGCCGGCGGCCATCGCTCGATGGCCAAGGCCGTGATCCGGCTCCGCGACTGGCGCGCGCGCCAGGGCGCGGCCACGTCGCGCGCGCTCGCCCACGGCATCGTCAGTCGCTTCACGCGCGCGCTCCGGCCGTAGCGTGGAAGACACCGCGCGCCTCACCGAGTCCATCAAGGAGCTGCTCGGGGCCGGCCGCACAGAGCGCCTCGCCGACGTGCTCGAGGAATCGCACGCGGCCGACGTGGCCACCGTGCTCCGCGAGCTGCCGCTTGCCGACCAGGTCCAGCTCTTCCGCCTCCTCACCCCGCTCCACGCCGGCAACGTTCTGTCCGAGCTCGACGACGCCACGCGCACCGAGCTGGTCCGTGCCCTCGACGAGGTCGAGATCTCCCGCATCCTCGACCGCATGCCCTCCGATCACGTGGTGGAAGTGGTCGAGGAGCTGCCGCGCGAGGAGGCCGACAAGCTCCTCGACCTCATGCAGGAGGACAAGTCCGAGGAGGTCCACGAGCTCCTCGAGTACGGCGAGAAGACCGCGGGCCGGCTCATGTCGACGGGGTTCATCGCCGTCTACGAGAGCGCGACGGTCGGCCGCGCCATCGAGCACATCAGGAAGTCGGCCACGGGCGACAACGCCTTTTATCTGTACGTGCTCGACGAGCACGAGCACCTGGTCGGGCTGGTGCCCCTGCACCGCCTCCTGGCCGCCGATCCGGCCACGCCGATCGGGGCGATTCGCAGCGAGAGCGTGCAGACGGTGAGCGTCGACGCCGACCAGGAAGAGGTCGCCCAGCTCGCGCGGCGCTACAACCTCGTCGAGGTTCCCGTGGTCGACGTGAACCGGCGGCTCCTCGGCGCCATCAGCGCCGCCGACGTCATCGACGTCATCGACGAGGAGGCGACCGAAGACATCCAGCGCCTCGGCGGCGTCGGTGGCGACGAGACCGTGCTGGACCCGCCGCGCCAGGTTTTCCGCACCCGGCTCATCTGGCGTCTCGTGAATCTCGGCACCGCGGTCCTCGCCGCCTCCGTCATCGGACTCTTCGAGTCCTCCATCCATGCGCTGGCCACGCTGGCGGTGTTCATGCCGATCGTGGCGTCGATGGGCGGCATCGCCACCACGCAGACGGCCACCGTCGCCATCCGCGGGCTCGCCGTGGGCGATCTTACCCGCGGCATTCTTCGTCGCGTGCTCTGGAAGGAGGTCTGGCTCGGCCTCACGACTGGCGCGGCTAACGGCCTGGTGATTGCTGTGATTGCCTACCTATGGAAGGGGCTCTGGTTGCTGTCCGTCATTCTGGGGCTCGCCATGGTGCTCAACATGCTGGTGGCCGCCGTCGTCGGCACGCTGGTGCCGGTGGCCCTCAAGACGTTCCGCGTCGATCCCGCCATCGCGTCCGGCGTGATCATCACGACGTTCACGGATGTCTGCGGTTTCTTTTCGTTTTTGGGACTGGCCACGCTGCTTATTCGCTTCCTGCTGTAATCCGAGATCCGGCTTGGCATAGCGACAGTTCGGCGGGTAGAATACGGCCGCAAACGCCAACCACCGGCCTCAAGTCCCGCACGCTGGGGGGGAACACGTGGACGTAGCGCTGGAGAAGAGGCAGGTCGAACGCGCGTACGAGTTACTGGCTCCGGTCTACGACTTCATCTTCGACTGGATCTTCGCCCCCGGCCGCTGCGCCGCCGTCGCGCAGCTGGCGCTTGCCCCGAACGACAGCGTGCTGGAGGTCGGCATCGGCACCGGGCTCAACTTGCCGCTCTATCCGCCGCTGACGCGGCTCACCGGCATCGACCTCTCCTCCGAGATGCTCGACAAGGCGGTGGAGCGCGTGCAGAACCTCGCCATGCCGGACGTGACCCTCAAGGTCATGGACGCCACCTCGCTCGACTTCGCGGAGAACGAGTTCGACAAGGCGCTGGCCACCTACACGATCTCCGCCGTCCCCGATCCGGTGGCCGTGCTGCGCGAGATGTGCCGCGTGGTGAAGCCGGGCGGGACGATCGTCATCCTGAACCACTTCCGGAGCGAGGGCCGCGTGGTCAGCCGCGTGGAGGATCTGGTGGCGCCCGTGTGCACGCGGCTCGGCTGGAAATCGAATCTGGCCATGAAGCCGCTGCTCGCGGACGTGGGGCTGACGCCTGAGCTCGTGCAGCACGTGAACATGTTCAACGGGTGGCGCCTCGTGAAGTGCGTCAACCGCAAGTAGCGGTCCGGCTCACCTCTCTCGCCGCCGCTCTCGCCCTCGTCGTCCCCGTCGCGCTGGGTCTGCGTGCGCTCGTCATCGCGCTCGCCTTCCTCCTCGAGTTCCTGACCGACGGCCACCTGCCCATCCTCAGCCTGCTGACGCCGGCGCCGCTCCGCAGCGCCCTCGACGTCGGCATCGATCGCTACCGCCCGTCCGGATTCATGGGCGGCGCTCCCCTGGTGCTCGTGCATGGTCTCGCGCCGGACGGCAAGGACGATCCGCGGCTCCGCCAGGCGGCGATACTGCTGGCGCGGGCCGGCTTCGACGTGGCCGTGCCGACGCTGCCCGGCCTCACACGCGGCCGTCTGAGGCCGGAGGACGCGGGGCCGGTGGTGGCCGCGCTCAAGGCTCGGCCCGGATCCGCCTGCCTCGTCAGCGTGAGCGTCGGCGCCGCCCCGGCGTTCCTGGCCGCCGCCGAGCCGGAGATTCGCGACCGCGTTCGACTGGTGCTGGCGCTCGGGGGTTATGCGTCCGCGCTGGAGCTGATTCGTTTTCACCTCACGGGCGACTACGCGTGGGGCGGCGTGCGCGGACACGTGGCCCACGACCCGGCGCTCACGCGCATGATCATAAACGCCAACGCCGAGCTGGCGGCGCCCGCGCTGCGTGAGGCGCTGGCCACCGGCGACCGCGCGCGGGTGGAGGCCGGCCTGGCCTCACTGCCGGCGGAGACGCGCGCGCTGATCGCGCGCCTGTCACCCGAGCGCGTGGTGGGCGACGTCCGCGCGCCCATCGTCCTCGTCCACGGCCGCGACGATCCGGCCGTCCCGTTCACCGAGAGCCTGCGGCTGGCCGCCGCCCGTCCGGACGGTACGCGCGTGGTCCTGGTGGGCTCGATCGGTCACGTCGAGGGGGCGGCAGGCGGCGGGGGCGCGCTGTCCGACCTGGCGCGGCTGCTCGGGGCGGTCTACGCGTTGGTCGCGCTGGGCTGAGCGCCGGGCGGGCGGCCCTCGCCGGGCCGCTGCACGTTCCACGTCGACAGCTTCGCGAGCACGGTGTTGCGGTGCACGCCGAGCAGGCGCGCGGCGCGACTCACGTTCCACTGCACGCGCTCGAGCACGCGCAGGACGTACTGCCGCTCGAAGCGGTCGCAGGCCTCGCGCAGCGGCAGCCCATCGTCCTCGCTGAGGCGCGCTCCCATCTCCGGCATGGCCACGTCCAGCGGTACGTCGGGCAGGTGCAGCACCGGGCCGCGGGCGAGCACGACCGCACGATGCATGACGTTCTCCAGCTCGCGCACGTTGCCCGGCCAGTCGTAGCGGACGAGGACCTCCAGCGCCCCCGCCGACACCGAGCGGACGTCACGATTGCACTCGCGCGCCGCCTTCCGCACGAAGTGCTCGACCAGCCGCGGGATGTCGTCGCGCCGCTCGCGCAGCGGGGGAACGTGGATGGGGACCACGTTCAGACGGTAGTAGAGGTCCTCGCGGAACTTGCGCTCGCGCACGGCCATCTTGAGATTCACGTTGGTGGCGGCCAGCACGCGGACGTCGACGGGCACCGTGCGCTGTCCGCCCACGCGTTCGATCTCCCGCTCCTGGAGCACACGCAGGAGCTTCGCCTGCAGCTCGAGCCGGAGAGAGCCGATCTCGTCGAGGAAGACGGTGCCACCCTGGGCGAGCTCGAAGCGGCCGAGGCGCCGCGCGTGCGCGCCCGTGAACGCGCCCTTCTCGTGGCCGAAGAGCTCCGACTCGATGAGGGTCTCGGGGATGGCCGCCACGTTCACGGCGACGAAGGGCTGGGCGGCCCGCTCGCTCTTTCTGTGAATCGCGCGCGCGATGAGCTCCTTGCCGGTGCCGCTCTCGCCGGTGATGAGCACCGTGGTCGGCGTCGGCGCGATCTGGGTCACCAGCTGATAGACGCGCACCATCTCGGGGTGCCGGCCGACGAGGCCCTCGAAGCCGCCGGCGGCGGCGGTGCCGTTCGGGGTGAGCACCGAGCGCAGCGAGAACACCTCGCGCTCGAGGGCGCGCTTCTCGAGGGCGCGGTCGGCGAGGGCGAGGATGTCGTCCACGTCGAATGGCTTGGTGAGGTAGTCGTAGGCGCCACGGTGGAGCGCTTCGACGGCCGTGCGGACGTCGCGCACGGCGGTCACCAGCACGACGATGACCGACTCGTCGAGGGCCTTCACCCGCGACAGCACGTCGACGCCGGCCTCGCCCGGCATGCGCTGATCGAGCATGACCAGATCGACCTCGCGCGCGGCCAGCAGCTCGAGGGCGTCGGCACCGTTCTCCGCCTCCAGCACCTCGCAGGTCTCCTCGAGGATCGCGCGCATGGAGGCGCGCACGCCCGGCTCGTCGTCGACGACGAGCACGGTGCCGCGCCGCTTCATGGTCGGGAGCGGCGGCTCCGGCAGGACCGGGCCCGCGGTCACGGGTTCGGGCCGCGCTCGAGCACGAGGTACTGGTTGCGCGCTTCGGCGCCCGGACGATGCACGTACAGCAGCACGGAGTCCCCGGGGGCCAGCGACGCCAGCGCCCGGGAGAGATCCGCGGAATCCGAGACGGGCTGGCGGGAGACCTCGAGGATGACGTCGCCGCGCCGCAAGCCGGCGGCGTCCGCGGGACCGCCGCTGGCGACGTCGATGACGACCACGCCGCGCGTGTAGGGCACCCGGAGGCGTTCGGCCAGGTCGGGGGAGAGCGCCTCCGCGCGAAGGCCGAAGCCCTCGGTGGCCGACTCGGAGGCCACCGGCGTCGCGTCCTCCGACGGCATCTCGCCGACGGTGACGGTGACCGGCACCGGTTTGCTGTCGCGCACCACCACCAGCTTCACCTGCTGGCCGGGCATCACGTTGGCCACGTGACGCTGCAGATCGGGCACCTCACGGATGCGAGTGCCGCCGAACTCCACCACGACGTCGCCCGGACGCACCCCGCCGCCGTCCGCCGGCCCGCCCTTCATCACGTCCGCCACCAGCACGCCTTCGCGCTCGCGAACGCCGAAGGTGCCGGCGAGCTCGTCCGTCACGTCCTGGATGACGATGCCGAGCCAGCCGCGCACCACGCGCCCGCGCGCGATGAGCTGGCCCATGACCGCCTTGGCCTCGTTGATGGGAATCGAGAACCCGATGCCCTGACCGCTGGCCACGATGGCCGTGTTGATGCCGATCACCTTGCCGTCGATGTTCAGCAGCGGGCCGCCCGAGTTGCCCGGATTGATCGACGCGTCGGTCTGGATGAAGTTCTCGTACGTGGCCACCCCGACGCGGTTCCGCGCGGTGGCGGAGATGATCCCGACCGTCACCGTCCGGTCCAGCCCGAACGGATTGCCGATGGCGATGGCCCACTGCCCCACGCGCAGGCGATCCGAGTCGGCAAGCTCCGCGACGGGGAGCGGCGCCGGAGCCTCGACCTTCAGCACGGCCAGATCCGTCTTGGGATCGCGTCCCACCAGCTTGGCCGGGAACTTCCGGGAGTCCGAGAGTCGCACGGTGATGTCGCGAGCGTTCTCGATCACGTGGTTGTTCGTCAAGATGTATCCCTTCGGATGCACGATGACGCCGGAGCCGCTGGCGCGCCCGTCCTCGCGCGGCCGCCGCTTGAAGTATCGGTCGTACAGCTCGTCGCCGAAGAACTCACGGAAGCGCTCGTCGCCACCGCCGCCGTTCGACGGCGCCGAGCGCTCGGGCACGGCGCTGACGTTGACCACGGCCGGCGTCACACGGTCCGCCACCGCCGTGAACGCCTCCTCCATCGCGCGCAGCACGGCGCGCGGGTCGGTGCGGAGCGTCTCGGCTTTCGGCGGGTCGGCTTTGGGCTTGGGCCGCGGTGCCTGCGCCCACGCGGGGCTGACGACGAGACCGAGGAGGAGCGCGGCCACCACGCGTTTCATCGGCGACGCGATTCTACCGCCCTCGGGCGCGACTATGCCAGCTTGACGAGACGGAGCTCGAGGACGCGGGTGGTGGCGGCGGTGACCGGCGCCGCGGCCGCCCGCCGGAGCCCTGCCAGCCAGACGATCTGGCCGCCCGCGTCGATGATGGGCACGCGCGCGCGCTCCCAGCGCGGGACCTTGGCGTCGATCAGGAACGACTTGAGTCGCCGCTCGCCACCACCGAAGGCCTCGAAGCGGTCGCCGCGGCGGCGGGCGCGCACCACGAGGCGCGCCGGCATCGCGTCCGCGTCGAACGCCGCGCGCGTCGGCTCGCGCGGCGTCACGTACTGCGCGGCCGGCACCAGCCTCGCCTCGATGGCGCGGCTGATCTCCGGCAGCGTCACGCGCCCCGGCGGCTCGAGCGTGCGCGATGTCAGGGCGGGCGGCGCCTGGACGCCGACGCGAACGCGGTCGCCGCTCACCTCGACCACCACCCCGCCCAGCCGGAACGGCCGTCGCAGCGCCGCCGGCGCCAGCACCCGTCGCAGGCCGCGATGGCCCCACGCCCGCAGCGGCGCGCGACTGCCGAGGCGCGCGGCCGCCCGGCGCAGCACCTCGGCGGCGACGGTGGGCGGCAGCGCCGCCAGCGCGGCGCGGGGAAGCGTCCACGCGTTCGGCTCGGGGGCGGCCAGGCGCTCGAGCTCCCGCTCGGCCATCTCGTCGAGCGCGTCGACCTGCGCGCGCGCGGAACGCGCCAGCCGCGTGAGCGAGCCGACCACGTCGCCGGTTGCGCTCGAGCCGAGACCCGGCAGCAGCTGATGACGAACGCGGTTGCGGAAGAAGCGGAGGTCGCGGTTCGTCGGATCCTCGAGCCAGGGCAGCCCGGCCGCCTCGAGCGCCGCCACCGCGTCGTGATGGCGCACATCGAGCAGCGGCCGCATGATCCGCCCGCGCACGGCCGGGATTCCGGCGAGCCCGCGCACACCCGCGCCCTCGAGCATGCGCATCAGCACCGTTTCCGCCTGATCGTCGGCCGTGTGTCCGAGCGCGATGCGCTGGGCGCCGACGCGGTCGGCGGCCGCGGTGAGCGCGGCATGCCGCGCCGTGCGGGCGGCCGCCTCCACCGAGCCGGCGCCGACGTGCACGCACGCCACGTCCACGGCCACCCCGAGGCGGGCACCGAGCGCGCGCACGAATTCGGCGTCATGCGCGGAGTCGGCGCGCAGGCCATGATCGACATGTAGCACGTGAAGACGCAGGCGCCAGGCGGGTGCCAGCGCGAGGAGCGTGGCGAGCAGCGCCACCGAATCGGCGCCGCCGGAGACGGCGACGAGGATGGTTTCACCACCGGCGAGCATCGCGTGGCGGCGGAGGGCGAGATCGACCGTCGCCGCCAGGTCCACCGTCAGCCCCCCTGGAGCCCCACCCAGACTTCGCCGTCCTCGAAGTGCTCCTTCTTCCACACGGGCACGGTGCGCTTGAGGGTGTCGATCGCGTAGCGGCAGGCGTCGAATGCGTCGCCGCGGTGGGCCGCCGACACGGCGATAAGGACCGATGACTCGCCGATCTCCAGCCGGCCGATCCGATGCAGGATGGCCACGCGGCGGACGCCGCCCCAGCGGGTGCGGATGGCGGCGCCGATCTCGCGGATCTTGGCCTCAGCCATCGGCGCGTGGGCTTCGTACTCCAGAAACTTCACCGGCCGACCGTCCGTCTGATTTCGCACGACGCCGGAGAAGATGACGATGCCGCCGGCGCCGGCGTCGTCGACCTCGGCCGCGACGGCGTCAGGCGACAGCGGCGTCTCGACGACCCGATAGACGTCCGCCGCCGGTGCGTCGCTGCCACCGCTCACCGGCGGAAAGAAGCAGAGCTCGTCGTTGGGACGCAGGCGATGGTCGGCGTCGACATAGTCGTGGCCGACGGCGAAGAGGGTGTAGGGGCGGTACCGCGCCAGCTCGGGATGGCGATCGACCATGGCCTTCCACGCTGTCTCGACGGTACCGCCGTCAGGAAGCTCGACGTCCACCCGCTGTTGCCCGGTAGCTTCACGATACCGGGCAAAGAGGAGGACGCGTACGCGCACTGGCTAGAAGCGGTGAGACTGACCGCAGCCGCAGCTCGACTTCACGTTCGGGTTCTTGATCGCAAACCCGGCGCCCATCATGTCGTTCTGGACGAAGTCGATCTCGCTGCCCTGCAGATACGGCGCGCTCATCTTGTCGATGTAAACCTTGATGCCCTGTGCGTCGACGACGTCGTCGTCAGTCTGCGGCTGGTCTTCCCAGCCGAGCTCGTACGACATGCCCGAGCACCCGCCGCCGACGACCCGGATGCGCAGGCCCCACTCCGGCTTGCCCTCTTCCAGGCGCAGCTCCGACACTTTCTTGGCGGCTGTCTCGCTCATCGTGATCATTCGATCCTCCCGTAAAACAAGGAACTTTCAGGCCCGGCGCCCTGTCGTCATCGTATCACAGGATGCCACCCGCGGGCATGAGGGTGAGCTCCTCCAGCGCCGCGTGCGGGGGGAGCGTGACCATGAGCACCGCCGCCCGCGCCACGTCCTCCGGGCGCAGCATCTTGTCGCGCGGCGGGGTGGCGCCCATGGCGTCCCAGATCGGCGTGTCGACGGCACCGGGGACGAGCACGCCCACCCGCACGCCGTGCGGCCGGAGCTCCTCGGCCAGCACGCGGCTGAAGGCGTCGAGGCCGGCCTTGGACGCCGTGTAGACGGCCGAGCCCGGTAGCGCGCGCTTCGAGGCGATCGACGAGAGGTTCAGGATGGTGCCGGAGTGCTGCCGGATCATGGCCGGGAGCACCGCGCGGCAGCACATGATGGCACCGCGCAGGTTGAGCGACAGCATGGCGTCCCAGTCCGCCGGCTTGGTGTCGGCGACGGTGCCGAAGGAGGCCAGCCCGGCCGAGGTGACGAGGATGTCGATCCGGTTGGTCTGCGACAGCACTTCTTCGACGAGCGCGTCCACGGCGATGTCCTGGGTGACGTCGGTGGGAATGGCGAGTGCCCGTCCCCCGGCCTCCCGCACCTCCGCCGCCACCGCCGCCAGATCGGCGCGGGAACGGGCGGCCAGCACCACCGTGGCGCCTTCCGCCGCGAACGCCCGCGCGATGGCGCGGCCGATTCCGCGCCCGGCGCCCGTCACGATCGCGGTCTTGCCCTCGAGCGTCTGACTCATAGCTGCACTCCGCGGCTGCTCTTGATGAGCTCCATGAATTCGGCGCGCGTCTCCGGCCGGTCGCGGAACCCGCCGAGCATCGCCGAGGTCACTGCTTTCGAGTTCTGCTTCTCGACGCCGCGCATCAGCATACAGAGGTGAACGGCCTCCATGACGACGGCGACACCACGTGGCTGGAGCGCGTCTTCAAGCGCGTTCGCCACCTGAACGGTGAGCCGCTCCTGCACCTGGAGTCTCCGGCTGAACATTTCAACCAGCCTGGGGATCTTCGACAATCCAACGATCTTTCCCTTTGGCATATACGCGACATGCGCTTTCCCCACGAACGGCAGAAGGTGGTGTTCACAGTTGTGGGTCAGGTGCCCGCCGACCAGGAAAGTCGGATACGGCTCACACTTGAAGCTGTAGACCTCGTGCGGCTTGTCCGCGACGGGGAGACGCCGGACGTCCCGAACGGCAACGTACGCGGAGTCGGCGGGGACATAGAACGGAGTCTCCTGATGGAAGCCGTGCTTTCCGAACCATCCCGGCTGATGCCATCGGCTCGACACACGAAGTCTTGCGGTGCCCGAGGAGCCGGCATGAATGCGGGTCTCGAGATAGGCCCCGAGCTCTCGGAGAAATCCGGTGTTCGCGCTCACCAGTATTCGGGATTCATTCTGCGTTCGGTACCCATCGCCGTCGGCGTATCCGTCGAGAAAGCCCTGCATCATCCGTTCAGAGCTCGTGACAACCTTCGGGAATCGAAAGGTCTTCGTCTTGCTGCGAGAGCCAGTTTCAGCGAGACCGAGCCACCGACATAGCTTCTCGGCAATGGCCCGCGACACGACACGGACCCGGAACATCGGGACGTCGCGGTTCAAAAAGCTCGAGGGAACCACGACGTCCTCGATGTCCGAAGAACAGCCAGGGAAAGCCTCCGTCAACATCGCGCGGTACTTTTCCGCGAACGCGCGTTTCTTCACCACGAGACAGATCCGTCGCCCGTCTTGAATGCTGCCATCCGAGGCGACAGCACCCAGCACGTAGCCCACGGCGTATCCAGGCCTCACCTCGTACGGCACGCGACACAGGCTCTTGGGATTGACCCACTCGACGTCGTCACCCGGCTCGAGTCTCTCTGCCTCTTGCCAGCCCTGCCACGTTTTCACCGGATGATCCGGAGTAACCTGAAACCGGCCTTTCTCGGTCCGAACCTCGACAATGTCGCGCGTCTTCCGGGAGGTCACCGTCGTCACGGTCGTTGGCTTGAGGTGGCCTTCCACGAGCGTCCACAACCGGTCCCCGGGCCGAACGAGACGTGCGGGCTTCGCCCCATCGACGGCGTTCACGATCTGCTTGCTCGGCACGCACAAACTGAAGAAGTCGATGTCTTTCACGACCACCATTTCGTCATAGTCCTCGACGAAAAGCGCATCGTTGAGAACGTTCTCGACGCGCTGGTCGTAGCCGGAGGTCAGGTAGCGGAGCGCCTTTTCCACCCGCTCCGGGGTCTTCGCGAGCCCCTCGCGCTGGGCGTCCTCGCCCAGCTCCTTCAGCACCTGTTCGATGAGTCGCGCGATCATTCCTGGTCACCCCTGTACTCGAACCGATTCTTCGCCGTTTCAACCACCGAGATGCGCCGCAGGGTCCCCGCCGGCAGCGTGGGCGCCAGCACTCGCCAGAAGGCGCGGGCCAGGCTCTCGCCGGTCGTGATGACCCCGGCCAGGGCCGGCGCTTCCTCGAGCTTGTGGTGGTCGACCTGGTCGAGGAGCGAGCGCTCCACGCGAGCGTCGAGGGCCGCCAGGTCCACCGCCATGCCCGTCGTCGCATCGGGCACGCCGGCCACCGTGACCTCCAGATAGTAGTTGTGGCCGTGGGGCCGGTGACAGGCGCCATAGAGCTCGGCGTTGGCCGCCGCCGACAGCGCGGGGTTCGACAGTTCGTGCGCCGCGCTGAAGTGATAGACGCGCGTCAGCGCGACCTCACGCGCCATCGTACTCCACCGAGAGCGTGGCGTCCTCCCACACCCGCACCGAGGCGAGCCGCTCCAGCCCGAGCTTCGGCGCCAGCAGATCCCACACGGCCAGCGCGATGTTCTCCGTGGTGGGG
>Ga0075428_100003815_pt1 | contig 16541 bp, 11 predicted proteins | sample RhiMetdeltSRZDD2_FD_75291 | JGI IMG/M metagenome (GOLD analysis project Ga0075428, IMG submission 75291) | Populus rhizosphere microbial communities from Tennessee, USA - Rhizosphere MetaG P. deltoides SRZDD2 | ecosystem: Host-associated > Plants > Roots > Rhizosphere > Soil | place: USA... | reverse complement strand
GCGCAAGGACACGTTTGAAACCGGACAATGGTTCAAAGGGCGGGTTTATGAACGCCGTTGCGATCTATCGCCGAATGGGAAGTTCCTGATTTATTTCGCGGCGAAACAGAAGCCGCCGCTGTATTCGTGGACGGCTATCAGCAAGCCCCCTTACTTCACTGCGTTGGCGTTGTGGCGGAAGGGAGATTGTTGGAACGGCGGAGGATGGTTTTTGGACAACAAAATGATTCGGCTCAATCACAGTCCATTGGACGATCCAGAACTGCGCCGAGGTTTTCGCCCAGGCCCGATTAAGATTGGCGGGTTCGCGGAGTTTGGCGGCGAAGATGGCACGGTCTGGGACATCGTGCGAAAGCGCGATGGTTGGACGTGCGATAACGAGGGGAATTCTGTTGACCGCGGCGGTGGGCGGGGCTGGGCTCTTGATCCTCCTCAACAATGGACGAAACCGGGGCGGCGCGGACACGTTCTCCAGCAATCAATTCTCGGGATCGGTGGTAAGGGCGTCCCGTGGTACCAAATTAACTATCGGGTTTTGAAAGAGGGGGAAATGGTCCTCGACATCGGCGTGGTCGACTGGGCGGATTGGGACGACAAAGGGAATCTGCTGTTTGCGAAAGACGGATGCATCTTCCGGCAGCATCTGTCGTCGCTGCATCGTCCCTCACCGAAGAAGTTAGCGGATTTTAACGACTTGAAATTTGAGAACGTTGCAACGCCAACATGGGCAGAGCTCTGGTAAGCAGGATGTTTAGGCGGCAGGTGTTGGCAAATCACTGACATCCTCAAGGAGTTGGCTCAGACAAATGACATAGCCGTCCGGGTCTGTAATCTCAAACTCGGCCAGGCCATAAGGCATCCGCTCCAACTGGCGAGTCACGATGCCCCGAGCGTTGAACGCTGCAAATACCTCGCGGAAACGCTCACCTTCACGCCGGAGATAAACGTCCCAATCATACTGGCGCGGTTTGGAACGCTCTGGCGGCGAACCGCGACGCAACATCAACTCAACGTGCCCCTGCCGGAGGATAGCAAACTCGTGAGGCGGTGCGGCGGGAAACGGGTCGCCGACGAAACCGAGTGTGGCGCGATACCACTCCATAGACCGCGCGACATCGGCTACTCGCAAGAGGGGAATTGCTTTTGTGAGAGGCATGATGAGGTCGTGCGCGTAATGTCGCCTAACAGCTATTGAACTTCATCTTTGACGCATAGTAATGCTGCTGCCTGATCCACTTTCAAACGATTTGTTCTGATCATAATCTCGATTCAGTGCTCCGGCTCTGGAAATGGTTTTGAAACTGAAGGGCTTGATCCTTAATTCTCTGGCACTGTAACCTGAGGCGCCTGCAATGAGGGCTGATTATCCGTGACAGATCTATGCATGAATCGCGCACGTACTGGATGACTTACGGTGTGGCGGTCGTTTCAGTGGCTGTGGCGCTGGTGTTGAGCGAGCTGCTTGAGCCGTTCCTGGGTGACGCACGACCGTACCTGGCAGTTCTGGGCGCAGTGGTAGTCAGTGTCTGGCGCGGCGGCTGGCGACCGGCGGCATTCGCCGCGATGATCGGTTATCTCGGCACGGCTTACCTGTTCATCATGCCGCGCAAGGAAGCCGGCGTTCCGAGAAGCGATTTTGCCGAAGAACTGGCTGCCTACCTGATTTCGTGTGGGGTTGTAATTTCGCTGGGTGAACTATGGCACGGCGCCCGACGGCGCGCCGAGCAGCACCTCAAGAGCCTGGAACAAGAGATCGCCGAGCGCAAAGAAGCTGAGCGGCGCCTGATTGCCAATCTGGCCATCGCTCAAATCCTGGCGGAGTCGCCACAGCTCGAGGATGCCGTCCCAAGGGTGCTGCAAAAAGTGGGTGACACTCTGGGGTGGCAGGTGGGAGCGGTCTGGATTCCGGATGCCGACGAGAGATTCCTGCGTTGCTTGAAAATGTGGAAGGCTTTCCCGGACAAATTCGCGCGATTTGAGGCCGTGAGTTCCGGAGGCACGTTCACGTCCGGAATTGGTTTGCCCGGACGTGTCTGGTCAACGCTGAAGCCTGTCTGGATTCCTGATGTGACCAGGGATGAGAACTTTCCGCGCGGTCCGGTCGCGGCTGCTGAAGGCCTGCACGCTGCATTGGCGTTCCCGATTTGTGGCGAGAAGTTTCTTGGCATTATGGAATTCTTTAGCGATGAGATTCGCGAGCCGGACGAAGCGATGCTGACCCTGTTCGGCGTCATCGGCGGTCAGATAGGACAGTTCATTGAACGCAAGCGAGCCGAGCAAGCGCTACAGAAAGCCCAAGGAGAATTGAAACAGCACGCGACGGAACTCGAACACATGGTGGCCCAACGGACGGTGAAGTTGCACGAGACCGTGGAGGACCTAGAGGCCTTCTCGTATTCAATCGCTCATGACATGCGGGCGCCGTTGCGTTCGATGCAGGGCTTCGCCGCGATCCTCAAACAGGACTATGGCGATAAACTCGACGACACGGCGCAAGGGTACCTGCAGCGACTTGGCTCGGCAGCTGCCCGGATGGACCGCTTGATCGTAGATATCCTCAACTACAGTCAGGTGGTTCGCGGAGAACTCGATTTGGGTATCGTGGATACCCACAAGCTGGTGCTGGACATCATTCATTCGTATCCGCAGTTCGAGCACACGCACGCGGACATCTCCATCGAAGGGCGCCTGCCGCCCGTCCTGGCTAACGAAGCGGCGCTTACCCAGGTCATGTCAAATCTACTCGGTAACGCTGTAAAATTCGTTGCGCCTGGCCTGCGCCCATGCGTGCGGGTTGGGGCAAATCCCGAGGCCGCCCACGATGGGCGAGTCGAGCTTTGGGTGCAGGACAACGGCATCGGGATTCCGCCCGACCTGCAGAAGCGCTTGTTCAACATGTTCACTCGTCTGCATCGGCCGGGGCTCTACGAAGGCACCGGTATCGGGCTCGCCATCGTGAAGAAAGCAGTTGAACGCATGGGCGGCAGCGTGGGTGTGGATTCGAAGCCCGGCCAGGGCAGCCGCTTTTGGGTCCAGCTACGGCGCCCAATTCAGCAATGAAAGAGTTTTTGACAGTCTTGATCGAAGACGACGAAGACGACGTTTTCTTCTTCCAACGTGCCATGGAGAAAGTCGATTGGCCGGGTGCGATTCAAATTCTGCGCGATGGCGCCGAAGCCATCGCTTACCTGACAGGCGCTCATTCAGCTGCCGACCCGCGGCAGCATCCCACGCCATCGCTTGTTATTCTCGATTTGAATCTTCCGATTAAAACGGGTTTGGATGTCCTGCAAGCTTTTCGCGGCTGTGACCCTGATCACACGACGCCGGTCGTGGTGCTTACTTCATCAACATCCCAGCTCGACGTGCGCGATGCCTATCGTCTGGGGGCCAACTGCTATTTCACCAAGCCCTCACATCCGGATGGGCTGGTGGAGTTGCTGAAGGTGCTGAAGGCCCATTGGATCGATTACAACCGACTGGCCTGAATAAGCGTGTGAACGGCGGTTCGTCGATGCAGAAGATTGGATTTGAAATTGTGAACGGGACAAGGCGGGCATAGCCTTGCGCGTATGCGACTTTCTCGCAGCTCCCGACTCGTCTCTTTACTCTCTGTCGTCGCGTTGCCGTTCATTGGCCTGGCCGATGGCCCCACTGTGGAGACTTACACGTTCAAGACGGTGGGGACGAACGAATTGAAAGCGGATGTGCATCGGCCTGCGGGTGACGCAGTCCGGCCCGTGATTGTATTCATCCATGGAGGGGCACTGATGATGGGCAGCCGGACGATCACGCCCAGGGCCGGGTCGTTGCTGGAAGCGATGCTCAACGCGGGATACGTGGTGGTGTCGATCGATTATCGTCTGGCGCCGCAGGTGAAGCTGCCCGCGATTATTGAGGACGTGGTGGATGCGTGCGCGTGGGTCCGACAGGAAGGCCCGAAACGTTTCGGGATGAAGTCGGACGAACTTTTTGTGATGGGGGAATCGGCGGGCGGTTATTTGACGTTGATGAGCGGGTGGCGAGTGCAACCGCGCCCGCGCGCGCTGGTGTCGTTTTGGGGGTATGGGGATATCGCGGGCAGTTGGTACAGCAAGCCGGATGCGTTCTACCGGCAAAAGCAGTTGGTGACGAAGGAGGAGACGGAAAAATCCGGGGCGATGCTTTATCTCTACTGCCGGCAGCAGGGGCTTTGGCCGAAGGTGTTGACTGGCCACGATCCCGAGACGGAGCCGCGAGCTCTCGATCCGTTCTGCCCTGTGCGGAACGTGACGGCTGAGTATCCGCCGACGATGTTGATTCACGGCACGAAGGACACGGATGTTCCCTACGAACAGTCGGTGCAGATGGACAAGGAACTTGCGGCGCGCGGGGTCGCGCACGAATTCCTGACGATTCCCGACGGGGGCCACGGCTTTGATCGGCGGCAGCCTGAGATCGCGATCCGGGCGTATCAGCAGGTCGTGGAGTTCCTGCAAAAACACCGAGGCCGTGGGGTTGGGGATTGAGTCAACGATGTCAGATCGTTCTGTGGGCGATCGTCTTCAAAACATACATCACGTTGCATTCCCGATACCTCCTGGCTTCTTCGCTACCAATTCGTGATTGGTCCTGAGCACCTTTCTGCCGTGCCGCTTTTGTTTGACAGTTCGCGCGCCCTTGTTAGCTTCGGCGCTCGGTTTTTTCGGGCAATTCCAGTTAAACTGATCAGTTTTGCAAGTGTGATTTATGGCCAAAGCAGCTAAAGCGACCAAATACGTTTATGTGTTCGGCAACAAAAAAGCCGACGGTGACGGTTCCATGAAGCCCCTCCTCGGCGGCAAGGGCGCCAACCTCGCCGAGATGACCCGCATCGGTCTTCCCGTGCCTCCCGGATTCACGATCACCACCGAGGTTTGCACCTATTACTACGCGAACAAGCGGACCTATCCAAAGGAACTCCAAAAGCAGGTCGAGGCGGGCGTCGCGAACATGGAGAAGATTCTCGGCAAGAAATTCGGCGATTTGAAACGGCCCTTGCTGGTGGCCGTGCGCTCCGGCGCGCGTGACTCCATGCCCGGCATGATGGACACCATCCTCAATCTCGGGCTGAACGACGAGACGGTGCTCGCACTGGCCAAGACGAGCGGCAACGAGCGCTTCGCGTGGGACTGCTATCGCCGGTTCATCCAAATGTATGGCGACGTGGTCATGGGCGTGCAGAAACGCCCTGGTGAAGACCATGAACCGTTCGAAATGGTGATCGAGAAACTCAAGCAGGAACTTTTCCCGAGCAAGGAGCACGTTGAAGACACGCAGATCGATGCGGCCGGTTTGAAGATCCTCGTGCAGCGCTTCAAGGAACTCGTCAAGCACCGCGCCGGCAAAGAATTTCCAACGAACCCGTGGGACCAACTTAAAGGAGCCGTGGGCGCAGTCTTCGGCTCGTGGATGAACGACCGTGCGATCGTCTATCGTCGCAAGTACAACATTCCCACCGAATGGGGAACGGCGGTGAACGTGCAGGCGATGGTTTTCGGTAACACCGGCGAGACCTCCGGTTCGGGTGTGGCGTTCACGCGCGATCCCGCCACAGGCGAGAAAGTTTTCTACGGCGAATTCCTGATGAACGCGCAGGGCGAAGACGTCGTCGCTGGCGTACGCACGCCCAACCCCGTCGCCGAACTGGACGAGATCATGCCTTCGGCGTACACCGAGCTTGAACGCATTCGCAAAGTCCTCGAGAAGCACTTCAAGGACATGCAGGACTTCGAGTTCACCATCGAAGACGGCAAAGTGTTCATGCTCCAGACCCGCAACGGCAAGCGCACGGGCATTGCGGCGGTCCGCATCGCAGTCGAAATGGTAGACGAGAAGTTGATCGACTGGCAGACGGCGGTCACGCGCGTGCCTGCGGAGCAACTCGACCAGGTGCTCGCACCGATTTTTGACCGGACCGCGGTGAAGTCCGCGAAGGTCATCGCGAAAGGATTGCCGGCGGGTCCCGGCGCAGCCACCGGGCGGATTTATTTCAACGCCGAACGCGCAGTCGAAGCGGCGAAGAACGACAAGGTTTTGCTGGTGCGCGTGGAGACGTCACCCGAAGACCTGCGCGGTATGATCGCGGCCGAAGGCATTCTGACCGCCCGCGGCGGCGTCAGTTCGCACGCCGCGCTCGTGGCGCGCCAGATGGGCAAAGTTTGCGTGTGCGGCGCGAGCGCGCTGCAGGTCGACTATGAGAAGAAGACGTTGACGGTTGAAGGCCGCGTCTTCAACGAAGGCGATTACCTCTCTATCGACGGCACCGCCGGCGAAGTCTACGCGGGCGAAGTCAAAACCGCCGCCTCGGAAGTTATCCAGGTATTGCTGGAAAAATCGCTCAAGGCGAAGGAAAGCCGAACGTATCAAAACTTCGCGAAGCTCATGGATTGGTGCAGCAAGGTCACTCGCATGACGGTGCGCACCAACGCCGACACTCCCGAGCAGACCGCCAACGCGGTGTCGTTTGGCGCGACGGGAATCGGCCTCTGCCGCACGGAACACATGTTCTTTGAAGGCGACCGCATCGACGCGATGCGCGAAATGATCCTCGCCGAAAACACTCAGGACCGAAAGAAAGCGCTGGCGAAGTTGCTGCCGTACCAACGCGAGGATTTCGCGGGCATGTTCCGCGAACTGAAGGGCTTGCCCGCAACGATTCGTTTTCTTGATCCGCCCCTGCACGAGTTCCTGCCGCACGATCACGCGGCGCAGAGCGAGCTCGCGAACAAACTGAACGTGAGTGTGGACCGCATCACCAAGCGGGTCCACGAATTGCACGAGTTCAACCCCATGCTCGGTCACCGTGGTTGTCGTCTCGGCATCGCGTATCCGGAGATCAGCGAGATGCAGGCCCGCGCCGTGTTCGAGGCCGCCGGGGAAGTGCAGAAGGAAGGCGTCAAGGTGAAGCCCGAGATCATGATTCCGCTCGTGGGTTTCGCGAAGGAACTGCAGTTGCAGCTCGAAGTCGTCCACCGCGTCGCTGAAGAAGTCGCGAAAGAACAAAAGACGAAATTCAATTACCTCGTGGGAACGATGATCGAAATCCCGCGCGGCGCTCTCGTCGCAGACGAGATCGCGAAGGACGCGGAGTTCTTCAGCTTCGGCACCAACGACCTCACCCAAACCACGCTCGGCATGAGCCGCGACGACTCGGGCTCATTCCTGCCGACGTACCAGGAGCTGGAGATCGTAAAGAAAAACCCCTTCGCCTCCGTTGACCAAACCGGCGTCGGCAGGTTGATGGAAATTTCGTGCGAACTGGGCCGCAAGACGCGCCCGGACATCAAGCTGGGCATCTGCGGCGAACACGGCGGCGACCCCGACAGCGTGAAGTTCTGCCACAAGCTCGGCCTGACCTACGTCAGTTGCTCGCCCTTCCGCGTGCCCGTCGCCCGCCTGGCAGCCGCGCAAGCCGCGCTGGCCGAAGCCAAAGCCGCAAAAGGCGGTAACTCGAAAGCCAAGCGGAAGTAAGCTTCCCCCGGTTGGCAGCGGAAAGCGATGCGAGCTTAGGTGGCGGCCAGGGCCGCGCAACGAGGCGCTTCGCACGGGGAATCCAGCGGCGCTGGGGCGCGGGCGCACCAACTGAGAAACTCGAAGGTGGTGCGCATCATGGCTTCAAGGCGTTCCATGGTGCGCGGCTTCACCAAATAAGCATTCGCGCCGAGAGCGTAGGCGTGTTCGATGTCGCGTGGCTCCGCGGAATTACTGAAAACCAGCGTCGGAATGATCTTGAATCTGGAATGGCGCCGGAGCCAGTCGAGCAATTCAAAGCCGCTCACGCGGGCCATCTTCAAGTCAGTAATGACGACGGCGGGCAGAGGAAACATCGCGCGGTCCGAATACTCCCGTTTGCCCGTGAGATAGGCGATGACCTGCTCGCCGCTGGTGACAATGTGCACGGGATTGGCGACACCGATGGCTTTCAGCGCATGGTCGAGCAGAACAGCTTCATCCTCGCTGTCCTCGGCAATTAAGATGGGCAACCCTCGTGCGTTCATGATGTGCGAATGAATGCATCATCGGTGCCAACGAAGGCAGAAGTTATCCACAAGCGAAGCAGCCCCTCGCAAGTCTTAGTCTAGCAGAAAGTTACGCATCGAGACCGATAACGTGCGAAATATTCTACGTCCGCATGCACGGGACGGTGGCAGGTTCTTTTGCGCGATGGTCAAAGTGGTTGTCAGGGCAATCACCTAAAACGGAACGCAGCGCAGCGCCGGTATGGCTTTCGTCACAAGCGGTGATTTGCTCGGGCGTGCCGCAAACGACCACTTCGCCGCCTTTATCGCCTGCGTCGGGGCCGAGATCAATGACCCAGTCGGCGCATTTGATGATTTCCAAATTGTGTTCGATCACGAGCAGGGAGTTGCCGGCGTCGACGAGTCGCTGAAGCACTTCCAACAACACGCGCACGTCCTCGAAGTGCAGTCCGGTCGTGGGCTCATCGAGCACGTACAATGCGGGGCCGCATTCTTCAAAACGTTCGTCGGTGATTTCAGCGAGGTGCCGAATCAGTTTAAGGCGCTGGCTTTCGCCGCCGGACAGCGTGTTGATCGGTTGCCCGAGGCGCAGGTAACCGAGGCCGACGTCCTGAAGCAGCTTGAGACGGCCAAGGGCGCGGCGAGCCGCGGGCTTGTCCGCAAAGGACATCAACACGAGCAAGGCGGTGTCAACCGTCGCATCGAGCAGATCTGCGATGCTCCAATCCGTCACGGGCTGATTGGGAAGCGCAGCGCGCAATTTCACTTCAAGGATGTGCGCGCGGTAGCGACGACCATTGCACTCGGGACAGCGAATGAAAACGTCGCTGAGGAATTGCATTTCGATTTTCTCGAAGCCTGCGCCGCGGCAACGCTCGCACTGGCCCTGGGAGGAATTGAAGCTGAAGGCACTGGCGGAAAGGCCGCGCTGTTGCGCCAACTCGGTCTGGCCGAAGAGTTCGCGAATGGAGTCGAACGCGCCAATGTAAACGGCGGGGTTGGACCGCGGCGTGCGACCGAGCGCGGACTGATCGACGAGCACAACCTGACCAATGGATTCGTGGCCGCTGATTTCCCCAAGGTCACTGACGACTTCCGACTCGCTGTCCCCGTTTTCTTCGGCTTCGTCGGTCGGAGCGCAACGGTTGCTCAAACGGGCTTCGAGTTGCGGCACGAGCACCTCGCGCGCAAGCGTGGTTTTGCCCGAACCGCTCACGCCCGTGAGGCAGACAAAGCGGCGCAAAGGGAGTTCGACGGTGAGGTTCTTCAAGTTGTGTCGGGTCGCGCCGCTGATGACGAGGCGCAGGGTTTCGTGATCCACTTCGCGCCGTTCGGGAATAGCGATTTGGCGGCGGCCGCTCAGGTATTGACCCGTGAGTGAGCGTTTGTTGCGGCAGAGTTGCGCGAACGTGCCGTTGCAAACGATTTCACCGCCGGACTCGCCGTGGCCGGGACCGATGTCAACGATGCGGTCGGCGGCGCGCATAACACTGGCTTCGTGCTCCACAACAACGACGGTGTTGCCGGCGTCGCGCAACGCTTCGAGGATGCGGACGAGACGCTCGGTGTCACGCGCATGGAGCCCGACGCTCGGTTCATCGAGGACGTACAGTGTGTTTACGAGGCGAGTGCCAAGGCACGTGGTCAAGTTGACGCGTTCGGTTTCCCCGCCCGAAAGCGAGCGCGTGGGACGTTCAAGAGTAAGATAACCGAGACCGACATCGACAAGGTAACGCAACCGAGCGCGGACCTCTTGCAGCGCGATGTCGGCGTGTCCGGCGCTCGCCGGCAACTTGAAACTCGCAGCAATGTCGCAAGCCTTTTCCACAGGCAATTGATAGAATTGCGCCAGCGTGATCAGCCCATCGGCCGTGGCGGCTTTATACAGGAGCGCCTCTGGTTGGAAGCGCGCGCCGCGGCAATCGGGACACATGGTGTACGCGCGGTAACGCGAGAGGAGGACGCGGACGTGCATCTTGTAAGCCTTGGACTCGAGCCAGCGAAAGTAACCTTTTACGCCGTACCAGGCGCGCGGCCATTCATGCTCCTCGTCTTTGCCGTAATCGGGGTCACCGTTAATCACAATGTCCTGGTGGTTTTTCGAGAGACGATCGAATGGCACGTCCATGGCAATGCCCACATGTTTGCACATGCGCGCCAGGTCACGCTGGCACTCGGCACCCTGCCCTGTTTGCCAGGGCTTGACGGCGCCGCGAGCGAGAGTCAATGAGCGGTCAGGAATGGCGCGTTGATAATCGATGGTGATGATCCGTCCAAAGCCGCGGCAGGCCGGGCACGCGCCCACCGGATGATTGAAACTGAAGAGCGCAGTGGAAGGTTCGCGATAGGCGATGTCGCAAGTCGCGCAGTGCAATTGCGAGGAGTAGACCGCGGACGCCGGCGGAGCGGCGTCCCCGCCTGCCAACCAGCGCACGGTGAGACGGCCTTTGCCGAAGTGATAGGCGTGCTCGCATGCCTCAGCGAAGCGCGCGCGGTTTGCCGGCGTTATTTTGATGCGATCCTGGACGACCGTGAGTTCTCCCGTGTCGGCGCGGAGTTTTAGAAGCGCTTCGTCGAGGCGCAGAACGCTGTCATTCACGAGCACGCGCTGATAACCCTGCTTTGCGATCAGGGCGAGCATTTCCTCGATGGTCAATTTTTCGGAGAGCGGCAAATCGAAAGTGACGAGGACTTCACCGCCGTTCGCAGAGCGATCGAGAACGTCGGCCCAAATGGTATGTGGGGAATCCTTGCGCACGGGCTGACCGCACTGCCTGCAATGGAGTCGCGCGAGGCACGGCCACAGGACCTTCATGTAGTCGGTCAGTTCCGTCATAGTGCCGACGGTCGAACGCGTGGTCTTGACGGCGTTGCGCTGCTCAATTGCGACGGCCGGAGGGATGCCTTCGATGCGGTCGACCTGCGGCTTGTCCATGCGGTCGAAGAACTGCCGCGCGTAAGGGGAAAACGTTTCGATGTATCGGCGCTGGCCTTCGGCGAAAAGAGTGTCAAAGGCGAGGGAGCTTTTTCCGGAGCCGCTGAGGCCAGTAATGACGATCAACTTGCGCGTGGGCAGGTCCAAATCGAAATTTTTAAGGTTATTGTGCCGGACGCCGCGGAGGCGGATGGCCGGCGCAAGGGCTTTTCTCGTCATCGTAGCTGAAGTTATCGGGCCGCGGCTGGGCGCGCAAGATGCGGACGGGGAATGCCGATAAAAAAGCGAAAATCTACCGGTTTCGTCATGGAAAATGCTGCAACTAAGGGGGTTCGCAACGGGTCTTATGAGCAGGGCCCGCGGGGTCACGGAAAGGCAATAATATGAGCAATCATGGCATTCCTCGACGAGAGTTTCTCAAAGGCGTGACGGCCGGGGCCGCGCTCCTGCCGTTCTCCCCTGCTCTGCTGGCGCAAGAACAACGGCCGGACTACCGCGGTCCGAATGTTGTCATCGTCCGGTTCGGTGGCGGGGTGCGCCGGCGAGAAACGATCGATCCGGATCACACTTATGCGCCGTTCCTGTGCCACGAACTCACGAAGCGCGGGACGCTCTTCAAGAACATGGAGATCGAGCAGCTTGAAGGCGTCGAGACCAGCCACGGGCAAGGCACGCTGTACATCGTCACGGGGAAGTACGACCGTTACAAGGACGTACGCGGGCAGTTCCTCGGCGAGCGTTTTGAGGCGAAGGTGCCAACGGTGTTTGAGTATGTCCGCAAGCAATTCAACGTACCGGATCATCAAACGCTGATCGTCAACGGCGAGGACCGAACGAACGAGGAATTCTACACGTTCAGCAATCATCACGCGTTCGGCGTGAGTTACCGCTCGAATGTGCTGAGCCTGTATCGTTTCAAGACCTATCTGCTCCGCCGCAACATCGAGCTCGGCAAATGGAAGGGCAAAGAGCTTGAGAAAAAGAAGAAGGACCTCGCAAAGCTGGAGGCGGTTGATTTTCGCAACACGGAAAAGAACGGCCAGGGCCCGGAACTCACGCAATTCTGGGACCGCTGGCGTCAGCATTACGGCGAAACAGGTTTCGTGAATCCGCGCGGCGATCGGCTTCTCACCGAGTTGACCATTCGCGCGCTGAAGGAGTTGCGTCCGAAGTTAATCATGGTCAACTACAACGATCCCGATTACGTGCATTGGGGGAACATGACTCATTACACGCGCGGGATCGCGATCATCGACGAAGGGCTCCGCCAACTCGTCGCGACGGTCGAGGCTGATGAGGCATATCGCAATAACACCGTTTTTGTTGTCGTGCCGGATTGCGGGCGTGACACCAATCCCCTCGCTGCTGTGCCGTGCCAGCATCACTTTGGCTCGAAATCATCGCATGAAATTTTTGCGCTGGTCTTCGGTCCGGGTATGGCGCGCGCGGCAGTCGTGGATAAACGGACCAATCAATCGAGCATCGCCAAAACAATCGGCCAGATCATGGGCTTCAAGGCCGAATGGGCCGAAGGCCCCGTTCTCGAACAGACCTTCGCATAACTCATGGACTCCGAAGCCTCAGTCCCGCCCATCCACGTCGAAGAACGATCTTCCCTTGCGGCGGCTTCATCGCGTCGCGTGCTCCGGACCGCCTGGAAGACCATCGTGCTGTTCTGGAAATATTTGGCGGGCGCGTTCCTCTGCCAAACGATCCTCGGCAGCATCGCTGTGATTGGCTGGAGTTACCGCTTGTCGCAACGCTTTGCCCTGCGTTATTGGTGGTCTCGCAGCGAGTGCCGCCGACCGGGAATTCGCTTCACCGATCATCTTGCCGCACACAATCCCGCGCACGAGCATTTGCATTGGCCGAATTGGTTTTCGGCGCAAAACTTTCGCGATGCAATTCGCCGGAACGCAGATACGTCGACTGCGGGGTTCGTCTGGCAAGTGATCAAAGCTCCATTTCGATCGCTCGCAACGAACATCAAAATCGGCCTCCAGGGCATTTTTAACGTTTGGGTACTCACGATGCCGGCGTGCATCCTTTGGCTTTTCTCATGGTACGACGGTTGGAACAATTCCTTCAACAAAGGTTACGAGCAAGCTGCCGTCGGTCCCGCCGTCGGCGTGCTCGGCATCATGCTATTCATTGCCGCGATGATGTACGTGCCGCTGGCGCAGGCGCGACATGCGGTCAGCGGGGATTGGCGGTCGTTCTACAACTTTTCGTTCGTGTGGGGACTCGTACGACGGCACTGGCTTGCCTGCCTTTTGCTGGCGGGACTTGCGTCGCTCTTTTTCGTGCCGCTCATGATCATGAAAACCGCGCCGCAGTTTTTTGGGGCCGGCGCGAAGTTGGCGAACATAACCGACAAGCAGGTAGTCAAATTCCTCAACGGCTACTTTTTTGCGTGCGCATTTCTGGTGTTTCCCCTGTTCGTCGCTCTGCGCGTTCTCGCCGCGCGCATCTACGCACGCGGGGTTCTGCTTGGGGTTCAAACTGGCGAAATTTCCGTGACCGATCTTACTGCGAAAGAGCGCCTTGAACTTCAACGCCTGAATCTGATCCAAGTGAATCCGCCGCGCTCGCGTCATGTTCTTGTGCGTGTCGCGCGATCAACCACCTCACTTATTCTCTTCGGAGTCGGCCTGTGGGCGACCGCGTTCCTCTGGTTCACGTTCGTCGCGCAAATCTACATCTCGGAGTTCTTCAGCTACCACGGCGCGCACGGCTGGCTGAACCAACCGCTCGTCCAACTCCCCTGGTTCCGTTACATCCCCGCGCAGGCCCAAAACCCGGCAGCAGAACTTTTCCTGACTGTTTTCATCCTCGCCCTCGTGTTTGGCATCCCCGCGCTCGTCAGACGCGTGCGTAAGCTCGTGCATTGTTGATATTCCCGTCGGTCAGTCTGCGCTACGGCAAACGAATGTTATCGCCGGACAACCGACCGACGACTTCACCGGGAAGGCGATCGTCGATTGAGCCGGCGAGCGGGCGTTCGAGGTCGATGTGGCCGTCGCAAAAGAGAACATTGGCACGGCGAGTATGTCTGAAGTGAACGGTGGGTTCGGTGTCGTTAATGTAGTAAAACTCTTCCAAGAGGGGATTTGTTGACGAGGCGGGCTCCTGGAAGTCGTTGATTTGGCCTGCGTCCGCGAGAAGGGCAATGTCGTCCGGACGCGTAACTCGGTTGATCTTTATGGGCGGCTGTGTAGAGGGGCCGGAGAGCTGGAGGTTGTATCCGTAACCATAGGCGGCGCCCGTGGCCTTGAGTTTGAACAAGCGCGAGTTGTAGTTTAACGAAGGGCAGACCTCGACGCCGCGGCCGCCCAGGTACGGATAGAGCGCCCCCGCACTCGCTTCGAAGGCGCGCTGGCCTTCGTTGCCGGGCACCCACGGTTCAATCCAGCCGAACCAATAAACTGTCCCGCCATTCGTCGCGCCCGCGCTGTAGCGGAACGCATCGCCCTCGTGATCATCCCAGTACATTTGTGAAGCGAGGCCAAGCTGGCGCAGGTTGTTAACGCAGGTGATGCGGCGCGCCGAGAGCTTTGCCTGGCCAAGGGTCGGCAACAGAATGGCGGCGAGAATCGCGAGCACTGCGATGACGACGAGCAACTCGACCAACGTAAATGCTTGCGGACGGCGGCGGAGCGCCGTCCCGACGGCCTTCGGCCAGATGAATGCGCGTCGTGAGTTCATGGGCGATCCGCAGCTACGCGGTAAAAGGCGCGTCCCGGAGGAATCTCGGTGTCCTCCAGAAACATCCGGCCGTTTGTAAGCGCCGACTTCGCTTCAACGAGCGACCAGTCGACAAAGCTACTCGTCTTTTCCAACCGATAAACCCAGTTGGATTTCGCATCAAACTCCGCCCCAAAACCCCTGTTCGTGAAATCTCCACGAAGGGCAATGAGCGGGGGATCCGGGATGCTCCAAGTGATGTTATCGAAGGTTCCGTGCGCGAGAATCGAGCCGGCAAACTGGGGCGGCGCCTGCATCCCATCGCTGTAACTGATTACCGCGCACGTATCCACCCGGAAATCCGGAAAACTCGCGAGCGAAAGGTCCCTGACAGGGCCAAAGGCGGCGCCATTCCGCGTCATCACCGTGCGCAAGACCTGATTGCTGGCCGTGTAAGCGAGAGCGACGCGAAACAAATCCCCGGTGGTGAGTTCCAGTGGGTGATTGTCGCTAAAACGAATGGCGTTGTTGCTCGACACGACCGTTGGGGCCACCGTGGCGCCAAAGCCTGAGTCGGGAAAGTAATCGAACTCGATGAGGTTGCGCGGCCCGTAAGCAATGCTGGTACCCGCGCCGCGGAAAAAGGTTTTGTTCGTGATGCTATCGAAGCGGCAGAAGCCGATAGCGATTTCGAATGTGTAGGGTTTGTTCGGTGTCGTTCCGATGGCGATGTCTTGCAATTGCAAATCGAATCCGAAACTGAAATCGTCGGCCTTGGTCAGCACCGTTTGGAGGGGGCGATAGAACAAGCTGTTGGTGCGAGAGGAATCCCACGTGACTGCGAGGTTTTGATTCGTGGCGTTCCAATGGAAGAGCGACGTGTCGCCGAACTTTCGCCACTCGCGCAGCGAGGGATCGGCATCAAAATTCTCGACCGTCGCCGCCGCCCTTGAGGGAAGGGCGGCAGCGAGCCAGAGAAGCGTCCATGCTAGTTGGCGCATCTTTGGAAAACGGTTACTGGTCGTTGTGGTGGTGATGATCGCCCCAGCGTTGGCGATCCACCGCAGAAAAGGCGTCGATCTCCGACTTGCCGCTCACGACATCGACGCGCACGAAGCGGACAAAAGGAAGGTAAACACGCCGTCCGCGCGAATCGCGCGCCCAGGAGATATCGTAGGCCGCGCCGCCAGCCGAGCGGTGATAAAGTGCGCGAATTTGCGCGAGCGTGAGACCAGCAAAGTCTTCCTGCGTCAGCGTACGATCAACGGGCCGCGACACGTCGCCTGCGGCGTCCGTTGGAAAGAGCACGTCCACAGTCGGCGAGCGGTCGGGCGCAAGCGTGAAGAACCGCCGGCCATCCATGCTCACCGAAACGCGCGTGCCGCCGGTGTTGTGGGCGAAGAGTGAGCCATCCGTGGCAGGCGTGCCGATCCATTCAAAGGTATTGGGATCGAACGCATTGGTGATAATGAATCCCGAGTTACCGAAGATGATGAAGTCCAATCCAAAGATGTTCCGAGGATGATTCAGGATTGGCCGGTGGAAGCGAACCGTGAGCGATCCGCCTTCGCCCAGCGACACGATTTGATTGGTGCCATAGGGCGGATTGAAAGGATCGGTGACGTCACCGAATGGATTGACGCGCGAGGGCCGGCCCAGGGCGGTCTGAGGATCGGTGTAATTGACGGCGTAATTCGTGCCGGGATCGTAGGCGACAACGGCGTGAGCGAATTCGTCCGCGCGAAGCGGCAGGGAAGTGAGGCCGGCCAGAGCCAGCGTGAACCAACATATCTTGCTCATGAACTGATCTTTCTGTGCGCGCGTGAGCGCGAATTTAACAGCCAGAGACCAGCGCAGGAGCCGAAAAGAAAAAACCTTCAGGCTCCGGCAAAGCGGCGACTGAAGGCGAACCCACCCGAAAC
>Ga0075428_100003812_pt1 | contig 16545 bp, 16 predicted proteins | sample RhiMetdeltSRZDD2_FD_75291 | JGI IMG/M metagenome (GOLD analysis project Ga0075428, IMG submission 75291) | Populus rhizosphere microbial communities from Tennessee, USA - Rhizosphere MetaG P. deltoides SRZDD2 | ecosystem: Host-associated > Plants > Roots > Rhizosphere > Soil | place: USA... | reverse complement strand
ATCAGCACCAGCAGCAGGATGATGATCAGCAGCAGGTCCTGGTTGGAGATCGCGCCGCCCGCGGCGAGCTGATCCAGGCGCCCGGCGAGCTGGCTCACCTCCTCGGGGGTCATCGCGTCCACGCGGGCGCGCGCGTCCGCGGGGCTCACGCCCATCTTCTCGAGCTGCGTGGCGAGCTCCGGGCGCTCGAGCATGCTCTTCACACGCTCGCGCTCCGGGTCCTGGACGCCGATCATGCCGGCGTGAGCCTGCGGCACGGCGAGCACGGTTGCCATTGCGATGGTTCTTAGTAGTCTTCTCATGGTCGGTCCTCTCCTGGGCGAGACCTGCGAAATATAGATGGAAAGCGCGCCCGGCGTCAGCCAAATAGGAACGCCGCGTGGCGCTTTCGCTACATCGGGTCGAGCGGATAAACCGGGCGGCGCAGATGGCGGAAGCGGAGCTGCGAATAATCGGAAGTGCACACCCCGCTGCCGGCGCACTCGACGACCGCCCGCGCGATCGCGCCGAGCCCGGCCCGCCAGTGGACCCGGCTCTTCAGCATGAGGTAGCGCTTTGCGGCGGGGTCGATGCAGACCGCCCGGAAGGCGGCGATGTCATAGGGCTCGATCTGTCGCGAGGTCACGACAATCTCGATGCCGCCGGTGTCGAGCACCGCCGTCGGGCCCATATCCATCAGCTCGCCTCGCGCCATCGCGCCCTCGTTCCGGTAGAGCCCGTCGGCGACCCGCGCCACCCTGCCCTCGACCTCGCGCGGCGCGCCCTTGAGCCCGAGGCTCGGCATATCCACCTTGCCGCCGAGCGCGAGCCTCACCCGGGCGCCGGTCCCGGCCTCGCGCATTTGCGCCACGGCCTGCGGATCACAGATCGCGAACGCCGCCGCGTCCTCGAGCCGAGCCTCGAGCATCGCGCCGAGCACGCTCATCGTGTCCATCGTGCCGCCCGAGGCGCAGTTATCGTAATGATCGAGCAGCACGACCGGTTTGCCGCTCATCGAAACCGCGCGTTCGATCGATTTCTGCAGGGGTTCCGGGCGGTAGACGAACTGCTCGCGGCTCTGCCAGGCCATGTCGAGGAGCTCGTCGCAGTAGCGCCGCGCGAGCTCCGGATCGCTGTCGGTCACCACCACCGCCGAGACGCCGGCGTAGGGGATGTCGGCGTGCGGAAACCCCACGAAGAGGGTGGCCGAAAGCGCGCCGCGGCGTTCCATCTGGCGCGCGCGGTCCTGGATCTCGCGGTTCGGCGAATCGAGGCTCGACTGGCGCATCACGTGCGGCAGCATCGGTCTATGCCCGAACGCCAGCACAGGTTTTGTCCTCTGATCCAGTAGATCAAGGACCGGCTTCGCCGCGCGAATCCCGGTCTCGTACATGTCGACGTGCGGATAGGTCTGGTAGCCCGCGAGCGAGGTCGCCACGCGGCCGGTGGCGGGAAAGAGGTTGGCGTGCATGTCGTGCGCGACGCCGATCGGAATCCTCGGCGCCACGCGGCGGATGCGCGCGAGCAGCTCGCCCTCGCCGTCCTCGAAGCGCTCGCTCACCATCGCGCCGTGCAGGTCGAGGAGCACCGCATCGCAGCCCTGCGCCACCGCCTCGACGATCCGGCCGCTGATGTGCTCGTAGGCGTCCTGCGCCACGCGGCCGCTCGGCCAGGCCTGCGCGGCGACCGGGAGCACGACCTCCGCGCGGGCGCGCTCGGCAAGGTCGATGAACGCGCCGAGCGCGGTGCCGGTGCCCTTGAACTCCTCGTAGGCCTCGCGCCCCTCCCAGGGGCGCTCGCGCCCGTGGCCGAAGCGCTCGAGCGGCGTCGGCACCGGCGAGAAGGTGTTGGTCTCGTGCTTCATCTGCGCGAGGACCAGCTTCACGCGGGCGCGCTCCCTATTGCGGCTTGAGGCCGACGTCCTGGGCGATCTTGCCGAAAATCGCCATCCAGTGCTCGTAGCGCTTGCGCAGCTCCTCCGGCGTGCTCGGCGCCGGCGTGATGGCCGCTTTCTGAAACCGTTCGCGCACATCCGGCATCGCCAGGGCCTGTCCGATGGCCTTGTTCAGGATGGCGACATGCTCGGGCTGCATCTTCGCCGGACCCATGATGCTCGCCCACGACGGCATGTCGTACTCCGGCAGCGCCGCTTCGGCCATGGTTGGCACTTCAGGCACCGTCGCCGAGCGGCTGCGGGTCGTCACCGCCAGGATGCGCAGCTTGTCCTTCAAAGGCAGGCTCGAGGCGAGGCCGGTGATGTAATAGTCCACGCGCCCCGCGACGATGTCCGTTAGGACCTCCGGCGTGGCCTTGTACGGCACTTCGACGACGCGGATGCCGGTCATGGAGTTGAAGAGCATCACGTTCCAGTACGGCATCTGGCCGGCGCCGATCGTGCCGTAGGTCAGCTTGCCGGGATTCGCCTTCGCGTAGGCGACGAGTTCCTTGACGTCGCGCACCGGCAGGGCCGGGTTCGCCACCAGCGCGAACTCGGACGTCAGGAGAAGCGAAATCGGCGTGAAGTCGCGCAGCAGGTCGTACGTGACGTTCGCGTTCGCGTAGCGCGCGCCCGCCATGGACCCGCCGGCGAGGAGCAGGGTATAGCCGTCGGGTGGGGACTTCATCACGAAGGTCTGACCGATGCTGCCGCCCGCGCCCGGGCGGTTCTCGACGAAGAATTGCTGACCGAGGATCTGGCTCAGCTTCTCCGCGACGATTCGCGCGGGCAAGTCGTCGACCGTTCCCGCGCCGGTCGCCACGACGATCTTCACCGGTTTGGACGGATAGACCTGCGCGTGAGCCGAAAACGAAAGCGCCGCGACCAGAAAGAACCGAAGAATGGCCATGTCGTCCTCCTTGCAAGCAGTCTAGAGCATAGAATCGCCGCAGGAGGTCCGCCATGGCCGGAAGGAGGCAGTTTCTGAAAACCGTCACCGCACTAGGCGCCGCCGGCCTCGCCGGCCGCGCCTCCGCCGCCAGGGTTGCCTATGACCCGGCGGCGAAGTTCGCGCTCAAGATCACCGACGTGCCGTTCCGGCGCACGGCGGCCGGGCGAGAGCTCATGGCGCGCGTCTACCAGCCCGAAGGCGTCGGCCCGTTCCCGGTGCTCCTCGACCTGCACGGCGGCGGCTGGTACCGCAAGGACCGCTTCGCCAACGAGCCCATGGACCGCGCGATCGCGGCGGCGGGCATGCTCGTCGCGGCGGTCGACCTGCGGCTCTCGGACGAAGCCCCTTACCCGGCATCGGTGCAGGACGCGAACTACGGCGTACGCTGGCTGAAAGCGAGGGCGGCCGAGTGGAAGGGGGACGCTTCGACGCTCGGCGTGCTCGGCAGCTCGAGCGGCGGCCACATCGGCCTGCTCCTCGCCATGCGGCCGCGCGATGCGCGCTACAACGCCATTGCGCTGCCCGAGGCGCCGAAGCTCGATGCCACGTTCAACTACCTCGCCACGCGCGCGCCGGTGAGCGATCCGTACGCGCGCTTCCTGGTGTCGGAGAGGATCGGGAAGCAGGACCTGGTGAAGGCGAGCAGGACCTATTTCCAGCCGTTCGAAGACATCCACGAGGGAAACCCCCAGGAGATCCTCGACCGCAAGGAAAAGGTGAGCCTGCCGCCCCTGCTCATCATGCACGGCGGCGCCGACGACCACGTGCTGCCCGCGAACCAGAAGAAGTTCGCCGATTCCTGGCGCGCCGCGGGCGGCGAGTGCCGGTTCGAGCTCTTCGAGGGCGGCGAGCACGAGTGGACCGCCAACCCCGGGCCGCTCACCGAGCGCGCCTACGAGACGGTCAAGGGATTTCTCGCCCGCAGGCTCGCCTCGCTCACATCCGGATGACCACCTTGCCGAGGTGCGCGTCGGATTCGACGAACGCCTTGGCCTGCGGCAGCTCGTCGAAGCGATAGACGCGGTCGACGAGCGGCTTCAGCCGCCCGGAAGCGAAATACGGCAGGAAGTCCGCAGTGAAGCCGCGCACCGTCACCGCGCGGCTCTCGGCGCCGCGATGCTTGTTCGACACGCCGAAGAGCTTCAGGCGCTTCGCGTGCAGCGCGTCGATGTCGAGCTCGGCCTTCATCACCCGGTCGAGGTAGCCGACCGTGGCGAGGCGGCCCTGGAAGGCGAGACAGCGGATGCACTCGGCGAACACCGAGCCGCCGACGTTGTTGACCACGAGGTCGACGCCCTTCCCGCCGGTCGACTTCATGACCGCTTCGTGAAAGTCCGGTTTTCGGGTCTGGATCGCCACGTCGAGCCCCATCGCGCTTAACCGGTCCAGTTTTTCCTTCGAGCCGGACGTTCCGATGACCCTGGCCCCGATCGCCTTCGCCGCCTGCAGCGCGGCGACGCCGACGCCGGCGGACACGCCCGTCACGAGGAGCCACTCGCCCGCCTTGAGCCCGCCCTGCGCGACGAGCATGTCGTGCACCACCATGAAGGTCAGCGGGATCGCGCCCGCTTCTTCCCACGACAGGTTCGCCGGCACCGGGATCGCGTCGCTCTTGTCCATCAGCCCGAACTCCGCGAAGCCGCCGGGACAGCGTCCCATGACGCGCTCGCCCGTGCCCACCACCTCGCCCGCCGCCTCCTGCCCGCCGGCCTTGGCGGCCCCCGCGGCGATCAGGCCGTGGCCCGGGATGAGCTCGCCGCGGTTCAGGCTCGAGGCGTGGATCTTCACGAGATGCTGGTGCGCCGCGGGCTGCGGCGTCGGCACCTCGCGCAGCTCGAGATTCATTCGGTCTCCGGCCGACTGCAGGAAATACGCTCTCATGTCACCACCCAAAAACAGCGACAGACCACGGTTATTTCAAACGCCGGGAAAATCGTGGTCCGTCCCTGATTGAAAGACATTACTCGGCCTTGATGCCGGCTTCCTTCACCAGCTTGCCCCAGGTCTGGTACTCGCGCTCGATGTACTTGCCGAACTCGGCCGGCGACATCGGATGCGGCTCGACGCCGGTCTTCGCGAGCTGCGCGACGGTCTCCTTGTTGGCGAGCGCGCGCACGAGGTCTCGGTTCAGCCGCTCGACCACGTCCTTCGGCAGGTTCGCCGGCCCGAGAAAGCCGTACCAGTTGAGCGCCTCGTATCCCGGATAGCCCGACTCGGCCACCGTCGGCACGTCGGGCATGAGCGCCGCGCGCTTGAGGCCCGTGGTCGCGATCGCGCGCGCCTTGCCGGAGCGGATCTGCGAGACCGACGAGATCGGCGTCGCGAAGAACGAGTCCACCTGGCCGCCGAGGAAACCCTGCATCGCCGGCCCGCCGCCCTTGTAGGGGACATGAACGAGCGGCACCTTGGCGACGCGGCTGAGGAGCTCACCCGCGAGATGTCCCGCGCCGCCGATGCCCGAGCTCGCGTAGGTCAGCCCTTTCTTCTCGCGCGCCACCTTCACGTAGTCGGCGAGCGACTTCACCGGAAGCGTGGGCTGCACCACGAGCACGTTGGCGAACACCACCGCCATGCCGATCGGCGTCAGGTCCTTCAGCGGATCGTAGGGCGTCTTGAGGATGTGGGGGTTTACCGCGAGCGCGCCGACGTTCGCCAGCACCAGCGTGTAGCCGTCCGGCGCGGATTTCGCCGCGTAGTCGACCGCGATGTTGCCGCCGGCGCCGGCGCGGTTCTCCACCACCACCTGCTGGCCGAGAAGGTCGCCCATCGGCTTCTGCAGGATGCGCGCGGTGGTGTCGGTGCCGCCGCCGGGCTCGAAGCCCACGACCACGGTGACCGGCTTGCTGGGATACGCGCCCTGCGCGAGCGCGCCGCACGCGAACGGAACGGCTAGTACCGCCGCGAGCACTCCACTGAGTCTCGTCATCGTCGAAATCCTCCTTCTCGTTTTGGGCCCGCCGCTAGCGGCCCTTGAACGCCGGCTTGCGCTTTTCCATGAACGCGGTCCGGCCTTCCTTGTAATCGGCGCTGTCGAAGCACTCCTTGACGAGCGCGTTGCACATCGCCGCGTCGTAGTCGGTCTTCACCACTTCGCCGATGATGCGCTTGGCGGCGCGCATGGTGAGCGGGGCGTTCGCCGCGATGGCTTCGCAATATTCGCGCGTCAGCTTCTCGAGCTCGGCGGCCGCCACCACGCGGTGCACCAGGCCCATCTCTTTCGCTTCGGCGGCGCTGAACTGGCGCGCCGTGATCATGATTTCCTTCGCGTAAGCCGTGCCGACAATGTCGACCAGCTTCTTCATCGACCCGGCGCGATACCCGAGCCCGAGCTTGGCCGCCGGGATCGAGAAGCGCGCGCCGTCGGCCGCGAGCCGCAGGTCGCAGGCCGCGGCGATGCCCAGGCCCCCGCCGATGCAGTAGCCGCGGATCATGGCGATCGTCGGCTTGTCGAAGCCCTGCAGCTTCGCCTGGGCCGCGTCGCCGATCTGCTCGTAGCGCTGCACGGCCTCGGCGGTCGAGCGCTGGGACTCGAACTGCGAGATGTCGGCCCCGGAGACGAAAGCCTTGTCGCCCGCGCCGGTGAGCACGACCACGCGGATCGCGGGATCGGCGCCGAAGTCGTCGAGCACGCGCGGAATCGCCTCCCACATGCCCACCGACACCGCGTTGCGGCGCGCCGGATTGTTGAACACCAGCCAGCCGATCGCCCCGTCCTTGCGCGCGTCGACGCGCGCCTCGCTTTTCGCCTCGACGCTCAAATCACCCTCCGCTCGCGCAGCCCGCGGATGTCGCCGTCGGAGTAGCCGATCTCGCGCAGGATTTCGTCGGTGTGCTGGCCGATCTCGGGCGTCGCCGCCGCCATGCTGGAGGGCGTGCGCGAGAGCTTCACCGCCTGGTTGACGACCTTGAAGCGCCCGAGCTTCGGATGCTCGACCTCGGCGGCCGCGTGGAGGTGCTGCACCTGCGGGTCGGCGAACACCTGGTCGACGCTGTAGATCGGACCGCAGGGCACGCCGGCGGCGTTGAGCTTTTCGACCCATTCCTGGGACGCACGCGCCTTCAATGCCTGATTGAGAACCTCGTTCAAGCGCGCGCGATTCTTCGCCCGGTTCTCCTGGCCCTTGAACTCGGGCGCTTCCAGCAGGTCCTTGCGCCCGATCGACTCGCAGAGGCGCGCCCACATGCCTTCGCCCGAGGCGGCGACGTTGATGTGGCCGTCCGCGGTGGTGTAGGCCGAGGTCGGCATGCTGGTCGGGTGGTCGTTGCCGACCTGCGGCGGCACCTCGCCCTTCATGAGGTAGCGCGCGGCCTGGAAGTCGAGCAGCGCGATCCCGGACTGCAGCAGCGAGCTCTGCACCCACTGTCCCTTGCCGGAGGTCTCGCGCTCGAGCAGCGCCGTCATGATGCCGAGCGCTGCGAACAGGCCCCCCGCGACGTCGGCGATCGCGGCGCCGGTGCGCATCGGGCCCTTGCCCGGGGCACCGGTCACCGACATGAGCCCGCTCATGCCCTGCGCGATCTGGTCGAACCCCGGGCGCTCGCTGTAGGGGCCGTCCTGGCCGAAGCCCGAGATGCTGGCGAGGATGACGCGCGGATTCAGCTTTTCGAGCGAGGCGTAGTCGACCCCGAGGCGGTATTTCACGTCCGGGCGGTAGTTTTCGACCACCACGTCGGCAGTCTTGACCAGCCGGCCGAACACCTCGCGCGCCTCCGGCAGCTTGAGGTTCAGGGTCATTGCCCGCTTGTTGCGGTGCAGGTTCTGGAAGTCCGGGCCCTGCCGCGGCCCCCCCATGCCCTCGTTGGGGTCGACCCCGGGGGGCGACTCGATCTTGATGACGTCCGCCCCGAAATCGGCGAACTGCTTGACGCAGGTGGGCCCGGCGCGCACCCTGGACAGGTCGAGGATCCGGAAGCGGGCAAGCGCGGAAGAAGCAGAGATTTTGGCCATGGTGTGGCACGATTCTAAATCGGAGCCGCCCGGAATATGGCGCGGCACGGGGTGTTCCACTGCAAACCACGATCAAACAGGAGACTTATCGATGAAAAAGGTTTTGCTCGTCGCCGCTGCGTGCTTGCTCGCGTCGTGCGCCACGTACCAGGACATGGCACCGAGCTGGCTGCCCGGGAGCGGCTCGGTCAGCGTGAAGCTCAGCGGCGCCGAGGAAGTGCCGCCGACGAACGTCCAGGGATCCGGTAGCGGCACCATCCAAGTGAAGTCCGACGGCGCGGTCAGCGGCAGCGTCACCACCACGGGCGTGCAGGGCACCATGGCGCACATCCACCAGGGCGCGAAAGGCCAGAACGGCCCGGTCATCATCCCGCTCACGAAGAGCGGCGACACCTACACCGTGCCCGCCGGCGCCAAGCTCAACGACGCGCAGCTGAAGGCGTTCAAGGATGGCGGCCTGTACGTCAACGTCCACACCGCTGCCAACAAGGGCGGCGAAGTGCGCGGCCAGCTCAACCCGTAGCGACTTGAAGTCGATTCTGCTGCACCTCGCGCTGCTGGCCGCGGCTGGCAGCGCGAGCGCGCAGTACCCGGACCGGCCGATCCGGCTGGTGGTCCCCCAGGCGGCGGGGAGCGCGACCGACAACGTCTCTCGCACCCTGGCGCCGGAGTTGAGCAAGCAACTGGGGCAGAACGTCGTGGTCGACAACCGGCCCGGCGGCGCGCTCACCATCGGCATCGACATCGTGGCGAAGAGTCCGCCCGACGGCTACACCATCGGGCAGGGACCGGTCGGCGCCCTGGCCATCACGCGCCACATGGTGGCGAAGCTGCCCTACGACATCGAGCGCGACCTGCAGCCCGTTGCCCTCGTCACCACCGGCTACATGCTGCTCGCGGTTTCGCCGAAGACGCCGTTCCATTCGGTGAAGGAGCTGATCGACTATGCCAAGAAGAATCCCGGCAAGCTCTCGAACGCCTCGTCGAGCAACGGCTCTCCCGGGCACGTGAGCGGCGAGCTCTTCAAGTACATGACCGGCACCGACATCGTCCACGTTCCCTACAAGGGCGGCGCGGCGGCGATCGCGGACCTGATCGCGGGCAACGTCGAGCTCATGTTCGAGAGCACCAACTCGATCGCGCCGCATGTGCGCGCGGGCCGGGTGCGCGCGCTCGCGGTCACCGGGCTCAAGCGCTCGATCAGCCTCCCCGAGGTGCCGACCCTGGTCGAGGCCGGCGTCCCCGGCTACGAGGTCAATGCCTGGAGCGGCATCATCGCGCCCGCCGGCTTGCCGCGTCCGATCCTCGACAAGCTGAACAAGGCGATCAACGCGGCCATCGTCGCGCCCGAGACGCAGCAGCGCTTCGAGCAGCTCGGCAGCGAGGGCGGCGGCGGCACGCCGGAGGAGTTCGCCGCGCTGATCCGCCGCGATTCGGCGAAGTGGGCGGACGTGGTCAAGCGCTCCGGCGCGAAGATCGACTAGGAAAAAGAAAAAAGCTTCTTTCCGGCGACCGGCATCTCCGCGGTGAGGATCTCGCCGTTCAGCGAATCGGTGATGTAGAGCGTCCGGTCCTTGAACGCGATGTTGGTCATCAGGCGGTGCGCGTCGCCGCCGTGGACGAGATGCGTCGGCAGGCAGTTCGCGTCGAAGCGCCACACGCCGACGCCGAGATGGCACACCACGAGGCCGTCCTCGGCGTCCATCTCGATGCCGTCGGGGCCTGCGTGCCCGCCCGAGAGCTGGATCGCGACCCCGGTCTTCGACGGCGTGCCGCCTTCCATCAACGGCAGGCGCCAGATCTGCTGCGCGCGCGTGATGGCGACGTAGACCTGGGTGTTTTTCGTATTCAGGGTGATGCCGTTCGGAGAGGGCGCGTTGCTCACCAGCCTTTGAAGTTCTCCCGCATTCTTTCCTTCCATGCGCAGGCGCCATACCCGGCCCGTCGGATCGGCGATGCCGCTTTGGCCCTGGTCGGTGAAGTAGAGATCGCCGTTGTCGGCGAAGTGCAAGTCGTTGAGGCCCTTGAAGCCCTCGCTGAACGCGGTCTCGAGGCGCGGCTCGATCTTTCCGCTTTTCGGGTCCAGGACGAGCAGCCCGCGGCGGTAGTCGGCGATGAAGATGCGGCCGTCGCGGTGGATCTTGAGACCGTTCGGCCAGCCGTCGTACTGCGCGGCGAGCTCCCACTCGCCCTTCGGATCGATGCGGAAGATCCGGCCGAACGGGATGTCGACGCACCAGAGGTTGCCGTCGCGATCGAACGAAGGACCCTCCAGGAAGCTGTCGACCGGTGCGCCGGCCCGGTTGGGGTCCGACCAGGCGGTGCGACCCTTCTTGCGGAACTTCCCGGGAAGCGAACTGAAGGTCCGAGCTTCCCCTTTCCGGATCTCTTGGAAGGGATTGAACATGGAATGCGGCGAAGGATAAGGGTGTTAATCTAGCCACACAAGGAGGCGTCCCCCATGAAAAAGCTGCTGTTTCTTGCTCTGATGGTGTCCAGCGCCGCGGTACTTGCGCAAAGCAACATGCGCGTGCGCGGCACGATTTCATCGCTCGATGGCGATGTCCTTTCGGTGAAATCGCGCGAAGGCAAGGACCTGAAACTCACCCTCACCCCCGACGCGCAGATCGCGGTCGCCAAGAAGCTCTCGCTTACCGACATCAAGCCGGGCACGTACGTGGGCGTGACGTCGGTGGCGCAGGGCGGAAAGCAGGTCGCCAAGGAAGTGCACCTGATCCCGCCCGCCGCGCCGTCGGGCCACATGGACTGGGACCTGGTGCCCGGCTCGAAGATGACCAACGCCAACCTGCAGGCCGCGGTGGCGGCGGCCGGCGGCAACGAGATCACGCTCAAGTACAAGGACGGCGAGCAGAAGATCATGGTGCCCAACGGCACGCCGATCGTCGGCTTCGACAACGGCGACCGCTCGGCGCTCAAGAAAGGCGAGACGATCTGGACCAACGCGCGCGTCGAGGGCGACGGCAAGCTGGTCACGAACCGCGTCCAGGTGAGCAAGGGCGGCGTCAAGCCCGAGCACTGAGCCGGCGACGAGCGGTCGCGAGCTCCAAGTCGGGCCGCCTAAGCTCTGGAGGCGGCCTTTCCCGCGTTTTCTCCGGCGATGCGGCCGAACACCGAGCCGTTGGTGAGGCCGCTGCCGCCGGGATAGTTGAACCAGAAGATCCCGCCCACGAGCTCGCCCGCGGCGTAAAGGCCCTGGATCGGCGGGCCGTCCGAGCTCAACACCTGCGCGTGGTTGTTGATCTTCAGGCCGCCGAAGCTGAAGGTGATGCCGCAGGTCACCGCGTAGGCCTCGAACGGCGGCGTATCGAGCGTGTTGGCCCAGTTGCTCTTGTTCACTTCCAGACCTTCGGTGCGCCGCCCGTCCTTTACGTTGGGGTTGAACGGAATGTCCGTGCGAACCGCGGCGTTGTATTTTTTGATTTCGGAAAGAGCGACTTCCTGGTTGGTGTCATCCATTTTCGCAACCAGCTCTTCCAGCGTGTTGCCGCTGATCTTCGTCACCTGCCTGATGCGGTACTCGTCGCGCAACTGCGCCTTCACCTTCGCGTCGAAGATCTGCCAGGCGAACTGCTTCGGCTGCTGCAGGATCACCCGACCGTACTTCGCGTAGGTGTAGTTGCGGAAGTCGGCGCCTTCGTCGACGAAGCGCCTGCCCTCGGCGTTGATGTACACGCCCCAGGGATACGAGTGCTTCTGAAAGCCGTCGCCGACCGCGAGATCGCCCGTCTCGGGCGCGTTGCGGTCCCAGGCGACCGCGTGGCAGCCCGACCAGTTGCCGTGCGCCGCGGCTCCGGCGTCGAGCGCCATGCGGATCGCGTCGCCGGTGTTGAAGCGCGTGCCGCGCACCTTGGCGAGCTCCCAGCCCGGCCCCATGTAGCGCGTGCGCCATTCGGTGTTGGCCTGGAAGCCGCCGGCCGCGAGCACGACCGACCTGCTTTTCACGTCCTGGGTCCTGTGGTCTTTTTTGACGACGACCCCATGAACGCCGTCGTCATCGGCGATGAGCGAAACCGCGCGCGCGCCGTACCAGATGTCGATGCCGTGCTTGCGTGCGATCTGGGTCAGCGACTCGACCAGGCCCGGGCCGCCGCCGACCGCCTCGAGCGTAAGGCCGCCCCAGAACTTGAACCGGCCGCCGATGTTGAACGCCTGCCGGCCCCAGGCGGCGGTGAAGCGCACGCCCTTGTGGCGCATCCACAGGACCGCCGGAAAGCTTTCCTTCACCAGGAGCTCGGTGAGGTCCGGATCGCAGCGGTACTCGGTGACCCGGGCCATGTCGTCGATGAACTGCTCGGCGGTATAGGCGCCGAAGTCCGTGCGCGCCACCTCCTCGTCGCTCAGGTCGATCAGCTTCTTCAGGTCCTCGACGCCGTTGTACACGATGCGCATGAGGCCCGCGGTGAAGCGCGAGTTTCCGCCGGCTTCGTCCTCCGGAGCTCGCTCCAATACCAACACCCGCTGCGAGTGCTCCCGTGCGGAAAGAGCAGCGCACAACGCCGCGTTTCCTCCACCCACAATGATCACGTCGTACATCAGTCCGCCTTCACGTTCGCCGCGCGCACGACCTTGGCCCACCGCGCCTGCTCCTTCTTGATGAACGCCGCGTAGTCCTGCGGCGTCGAGCCCACCGCCTCGGCGTCGTCCGACTTGAAGCGTTCAAGTACCAGCGCGCTCTTCGCCGCCTTCGCCGCCTCCGCGGAGAGACGGCGCAGGATCGGCTCCGGCGTGCCGGCGGGCGCATTGAGACCGTACCACTGCGAGGTTTCGAAGCCGGGATAGCCCTGCTCGGCGACGGTGGGCACGTCGGGGAGCGAATGCAGGCGCTTCGAGGTGCCGACGGCGATCACGCGCAGCTTCCCGGACTTGACGTGCGGCATGAGCGGCGGCGTGCCGGCGGAAGTCGCCTGCGTTCGGCCGGCGATCAGGTCGGTGACGTTGGGCCCGGTGCCCTTGTAGGGGACGTGCTGCAGCTCCATGCCCGTCACCTGCTTCAGATATTCCATGGCGAGGTGGCCCGCCGAGCCGTTGCCGGCGCTGCCGTAGTTGATCTGCCCGGGCTTTGCCTTCGCCAGCGCGACGAACTCGCGCAGGTTCTTCGCCGGCACTTCGTGGTAGACCACGAAGATGTTCGGCACGATCGCGAGCAGCGACACCGCCGCGAAGTCCTTGTCGACGTCGTACGGCAGGTGCTCGTACATGTACGGGTTCATGGCGAGCGAGCCCACGTGGCCGATGATCAGCGTGTAGCCGTCGGGCGCGCTGCGCGCCACCTCCTGCATGGCGACGTTGCCCCCGCCGCCGGGCTTGTTCTCGATGACGAAGCTCGTGCCGAGACCCTTCGCCATCTCCTCCGACATGAAGCGCGCCACCAGCGTCGAGCTCCCGCCCGGCGCGAACGGCACGATCAGGCGGATGGGCTTCGACGGATAGTTCTGCGCCGAAGCGGTGGCCGCCGCAAGCGCCAAAACGAAAGCGAACAGCCTTATCGTCATGCGGAAAAGCCGTAAAGGCGGGCGGGGTTGTCGACCAGGATCTTCTTGCGGACCGCGGCGTCGGGTGCCCAGAGCGGGAGCTGGTTGAGCAGGCGTCCGTCGTCGATCGCGAAGAAGGGGCGTACGTCCATCGGGCCAATGCCGGGCATCGGCTCGGAATTGGGATGCGGCCAGTCGGTGCCCCACACGATGCGCTCGGGATTCGCCGCGATCAGCGCTTTCGCGAGCGGCGCCGCGTCGGCGAAATCCGGCCCCTGGTGCGACACGCGGTAGGCGCCGGAAACCTTCACGTAGGCCTTGCCGGAGCGCAGCAGCTCGACCAGGTCGGAGAAACCGGGCTGGCCGGCGCCGAGCGCGGCCTGCGCGCGGCCGAAGTGATCGAACACCACCGGCACCGGCGAGGCGAGCACCAGATCCTTGATCGAGGAGATCACCGGCAGGGTGACGTACATCTGGATGTGCCAGCGCCGCGCCTGCATGCGCTCGGCGGCGGCCTGAAAGCGCTTGCGCGCCGCGGCCGGGTCGGGGGCCGCGCCGCCGGTGGCGAGGTTGATGCGGATGCCGCGGATGCCGGCGCGTCCCATCGCATCGAGCTCGCCCTCGGGCGTCTTGTCGTCGATCACCGCGACACCCCGGGCGTTGGCGCCGCGCGCCTTCATGCCCCAGAGCGTGGCCGAGTTGTCGGTGCCGTAGACGCTCGGCGTGACGATCACCACGCGCTGCATGTGCAGCGCCTTGTGGAGCTGAGCCATCTCCTCGGGCAGCGCGGGCTCGGGCGTATAGACGCGGCCCGCGAACATCGGGAACTCGCGCATGTCGCCATGGATGTGCGTGTGGCAATCGCACGCACCCGCCGGCACGTCGAAGTTCACCGCGGTCGCCGGCTGCGAGGCCTTGGCGAGCGCGAAGCGCGGCGCGAGTGAGGCCGCGGCCGCGGCGAGCAGCATCTGGCGTCGAGTGGGCATGCCCTTCCTCCTCAGAATTGGTAGCGGCGCAGTCCGCCGTCGACCGGAATCACCGCGCCGGTGATATAGCGCGCGAGCGGCGAGGCGAGGAAGCAGGCCAGGTTCGCCAGGTCCTGCGGCTGGCCGTACTCGCCCACCGGGATGTCGTGCTCGCTTTCCCGCTGGCGAAATTCCGGCGGATAGTTGCGCAGGATCTGCTCGCTGATGATGCGCCCCGGCGGGATGCAGTTGACGGTGATCCCATGTTTTCCGACCTCGCGCGACAGGCCCTTGGCCCAGGAGTGCATCGCGGCCTTGGCGGCAAAGGCGCCGTTCAGTCCCTCGGGCTCGGATTTGCCGGTGACGTTGATGATGCGGCCCCACTTGCGCTCGATCATCTGCGGCAGCAGCGCGTGGGCGAGCTGCCGTTGCCGTACGAAGTTGAGCGTCAGCGCCTCTTCCCACTGCGCGTCGGTCGACTCGAGCGTGAAGCGCCGGCTGCCGCCGGCGTTGTTCACCAGGATGTCGACCGACCCAAGGCCCGCAAGGGCACCCTGAGCCACGGCCTGCGCCGCATTTTCCTTCAGGAAGTCACACTCAATGATGACCAGCTTCGCGCCGATTTCCTTCTCGAGCTCTTCCAGCAGATTGCGCCGCCGCGCCATCACGGCGAGGCGCACGCCCTCCTTCGCCAGCGTGGTCGCGATGGCGCGGCCGATGCCCATGCTCGCCCCGGTGACGAGCGCGGTGCGTCCGCGAAGCTGGAGGTCCATCTAGCGGTTGAACTGCAGGATGTGCATGCCGGTATTGGCGCGGTCGACGACGTAAATGTACCCCCGGTCGTCGACCTCGAGGTTGTTCGACTGGATTGCCACCTTGCAGCGCTCGCCGGAAGGCGTCTTGACGCAGCGCTTGTCGGTCTTGTCGGTGGTGGCGGGAATGTAATAGCCCGCCTCGCGCGGATGGTACGGATCGCGGATGTCGATCGCGCGCACGCCCGCGTTGAACCAGGTGACGAAGATGTACTGCCGCGCGTACATCGGCGGCTGGTTTTCGTTGGAGGAATGCGCGCCGAAGCGCCCGCCGCGGCTGCAGAAGCCGCCCTTCGAGTCGGGATGGTTCTCGGGCACGTTGAACGTGGCGACGCCCACCGGCATCTTCTCGTCGGTGATGTCGGCGACGAACACCAGCTGGCGCGGCTCCTGGCATTCGTTGGACAGCTCCTCGTTGACGAGGAACGCGAAGTCGCGGCGGTTGGCGCCCTTGTCCTTCGAGAACTCCGCCAGATCCAGGCCGAGCACCGGCAGCGCGGTATGCACGCCGTTGTTGACGGAGAGGTCCATGCGCCCGATCTGCGGCGCGAGCAGGTTCGCCGGGGTCGGCTCGTGCGGCCCGGCAAGGAGCTTCGCCCGGTCGACGATCTGCAAGACGCCGGCCTTGTTCGTGCCGTAGGCGAAGTAGATGCGGTTGCCCTTGATGCCGGTGGAGATCGGCCCGTGCAGGTCGGTCGGCACGTCGCCGCTCGCGCCGGGCTGCTGCCCGACGAGGCCGAAGTTGCGGATCAGCACGGGGTGCGCCGGATCGGAAAGGTCGAACACCTGGGTCATGCGGCGCGTGCGCCAGCCCTCCACTCCGGACACGAGGTAGCCGATCCCGGTGTCGCACTCCCACCAGCTCTTGTGCGTGTCCCTCAGCTTGTCGACCACTACCGTGACGCGCGAGGGCTTCTGCGGGTCGGTCACGTCCCAGATCTCGTGCGCCAGCTTGCCCATGCTGCGCAGCAGATAGACCTTCGACTTGTCCGCCTTCGGCAGGTCCGAGCCGTTGCACGCGCGCACCATCTGCGCCCCGCCGGCTTCTCCCTCGCCCGGCTCGCCGGGAATGTGCGCGAGATAGCGCGGCGCACGCGGATCGGTGACGTCGACGATCGAGGTACCGTTGTCCTCCTGGCGTCCGGTGAGCGGGTTCATGGCCTTGCCGCCATGGTGTCCGACGTAGGCGATAAAGCGCGCGCCCTGCCGGTGGATGATCGGCTGGTAGGCGCTGCGGCCCTGCAGCTCGTCGTGGCCGGCGAGCGTCATGTTCGACGCGCTCGCGCCGTGCTGCGCGATTGCCGAGCCGGCGAGGACAGCCAAAGCAAGAAACGCAAGCAGTCTCATCAATGCCCCCTCCTGAAGGTGAGTGAATCCTACCGGACCACGCTCTCCGGCACGTTGTTTGCGGTGAAACGCGCACTGGCTAGGCCAGGCGAGATTCGGTTTTTTACTCATTTA
>Ga0075428_100003811_pt1 | contig 16546 bp, 24 predicted proteins | sample RhiMetdeltSRZDD2_FD_75291 | JGI IMG/M metagenome (GOLD analysis project Ga0075428, IMG submission 75291) | Populus rhizosphere microbial communities from Tennessee, USA - Rhizosphere MetaG P. deltoides SRZDD2 | ecosystem: Host-associated > Plants > Roots > Rhizosphere > Soil | place: USA... | reverse complement strand
TTTCGCCTGGGCGTGATCGAGACGTGGGATTCGAAGTGGTTCGCCCGTCATGACTATCCGAAGCTGCTGCATGAAGATTTTCGCATCACGAAATTTTTAAAGAGCCGGCTCTATCACGCCGGCATCTCGCGCATCGAGATCGAAAGAGCTGCGAATAAGGCCAAGATCAATATTCATACGGCGCGCCCCGGTATCGTGATCGGCAAAAAAGGCGCGGAGATCGAAAAACTCAAGGAAGAAATTACCAAGCTCACCAAGCGTGAGACGTACATCAACATTCACGAAGTGCGACGACCGGATCTCGACGGCCAGTTGGCCGCGGAAAACGTCGCGCTGCAGTTAGAGCGCCGTGTCGCCTTTCGCCGCGCCATGAAGGAAAGCGTTTCCCGCGCCATGCGCATGGGCGCCCAAGGCGTAAAAATTCAAAGCGCTGGCAGGTTGGGCGGTTCCGAAATCGCCCGTACCGAATGGTACCGTGAAGGGCGCGTGCCGCTCCATACGTTGCGGGCGGATATCAGCTACGGTTTCGCCGAGGCGCGCACGACCTATGGCGTGATCGGCGTCAAAGTTTGGATTTTTCGCGGCGAGGTTTTGACCGCGGAAGAAGAGCAGCAGAAGGCTATGATGGGTGGGTGATCGGCGGAAGGTACCCACGACGACAACTGATTGAAAAATGCTCGAACCAAAAAAAGTTAAATATCGGAAATTGCAAAAAGGACGCCGGCGCGGCACCGCTCACCGCGGTTCGACTTTGGCATTTGGCGATTATGGGCTGAAGGCAGTCGGGCGCGGCTGGATGAGCGCGCGGGAGATCGAGGCAGCGCGCGTTGCGCTGACGCGTTATCTCAAGCGCGGCGGCAAGGTGTGGATTCGTATTTTTCCCGATAAGCCGTTGACCAAAAAGCCGCTCGAAACGCGCATGGGAAAGGGCAAAGGGGCGCCCGAAATGTGGGTTGCGGTTGTCCAACCGGGACGAATCCTCTTCGAGATGGAAGGGGTCGAGGGGCCGCTTGCCAAGGAGGCGTTTCGTTTAGCGGCGCACAAGTTGTCGATTCCGACGATTACGGTGCAGCGGAGGCGCGTGGCTCATGGAAGCTAAAGAACTGCGCGAAATGAGTGCCGAAGATCTGGATCAAAAGCGGGCTTCTTTGCGCGAGGAGATCGGCAACCTGAAACTCAAACGAGCCACCGGCCGGCTGGAGAATCCGATGAAGCTCAAAGAGACCAAGCGTGACTTGGCGCGCGTCGAAACGATTCTTCGTGAAAAGGCGCCCGTGGATCAGAGAGGGTGAGCATGAACAGCCCAGGGTCGAGAAAAGAACGAGCTGGCTTGGTGGTCAGCGACCGCATGCAAAAAACCGTGGTGGTTTCGGTCGAGCGCACCGTCATGCACCCGCGCTATAAAAAAATCCTGCGACGGCGCACGAGAGTCAAGGCCCATGACGAGCAGAGCCAATGTCATGTCGGTGATCGCGTGCTCATCGTCGAGTGCCGCCCGCTCAGCCGCGACAAGCGTTGGCGGGTGAGCAAAGTGTTGGAGCGGGGGCATGCGATGGAGGCAGATGTGAAAGGAGCCGGCGCCTAGATTTGCTTGTGTCCGGGCGGTTGAGATCGATCCATGATCCAGATGCGAACGACATTAGATGTGGCCGACAATTCCGGCGCGCGCCGCGTGCAGTGCATCAAGGTGCTCGGCGGCAGCAAGCGCAAGTATGCCTCGATCGGCGATATTATCGTGGTTTCCGTCAAAGAAGCGATTCCTAACGGGAAAGTAAAAAAAGGCGAGGTCATGAAAGCCGTGGTGGTGCGTACGGCGAAGGAATTGGGCCGGCCCGACGGCACCTACATCCGTTTCGACAATAATTCGGCGGTGTTGATTGACAACCAGAAAGAGCCGATTGGCACGCGTATCTTCGGACCGGTGGCGCGCGAGCTTAGGGCCAAGAAGTTCATGAAGATTATTTCTCTCGCGCCGGAAGTGCTTTGAACGCAGATCGAGGAGAGCTTACTCGTGCAGATTCGGAAAAACGACAGCGTCATGGTCATCGGCGGCAAGGAACGGGGCAAGACCGGCAAAGTGCTCCGCGTGTTGCTGGAAAAAGACGCTGTGATTATCGAACGGCTCAATATCGTTAAACGGCACACTAAGCCGCGCGGGCCGCAGCAGCCCGGCGGGATCGTCGAGAAAGAGGCCGCCATTCATGCCTCCAATGTCATGTTTTTGTGCGATAAATGTAACGCGCCGGTGCGCATCGGCCGAAAAGTGCTCGCCAACGGGACCAAGATCCGTATCTGCCGCCGCTGCAACGAAGCTTTAGACTGATGGTGCGCATGGCACGATTGAAAACAAAATATCTGAACGATGTCGTTCCGGCGATGATGCAGGAGTTCAACTATAAGAACTCTATGCAAGTCCCCCGGTTAACAAAAATCACATTGAACGTTGGCTTGGGTGAAGCGACGCAGAATGTCAAGGTCGTCGACACGGCGGTTGCCGAGATCATGTTGATCACCGGGCAAAAGCCGGTGGTCACGCGCGCGAAAAAGGCGATCGCAAATTTCAAGCTGCGCGAGGGAGTGCCGATCGGCTGCATGGTGACTTTACGGCGCGAGCGCATGTTCGAATTCCTCGATCGGTTGATCCACGTCGCCTTGCCGCGCGTGCGCGACTTCAAAGGCATCTCCGATCGCTCCTTCGACGGTCGGGGCAATTACTCCCTAGGCCTGCGCGAGCAGATTATTTTTCCAGAGATTCACGCGGATAAGGTCGAAAAGACCCGTGGGATGACGATCACGATCGCGACCACGGCGAAGACAGACGGGGAAGGTCGAGCGCTGCTCAAATTCATGGGCATGCCGTTCGCCAGTTAGTCGACAAAGGGAGACTTCCATTGGCCAAGACATGTCTCAGAATTAAGGCTGAAAGGCCGAACAAGTTCAAAGTGCGCGAATACAACCGCTGTCCGCTGTGCGGGCGGTCGCGGGCTTTTTATCGCCGCTTTCGCATGTGCCGACTGTGCTTGCGCGATCATGCGCGCAAAGGGCATATCCCGGGACTGATTAAGGCCAGTTGGTAGGTTTCGGAGAATACCATGGGAATGACGGATCCAATTGCGGATATGCTAACGCGGATACGAAACGCGTCGCGGGCGCGCCACCAAAGAGTCGCGGTGCCGTGGTCTCGGTTAAAAGAGAACATCGTGAAAATTTTGATCGAAGAAGGTTATTTAAAAGACCAAAAGAAGGTCAAGGCCGCGGTGGGGTTTGGCGAGGAGATGGTGATCCAACTCAAGTTTGATCGCGAGAATCGCCCGATCATTACCGGCATGAAACGGGTGAGCTCGCCGGGGCGCCGGGTGTACGTCGGTGCCAAGGCGTTGGCGCCGGTTCGTAAAGGCTTGGGAATTCATGTGCTCTCGACGCCGAAAGGAATCTTGGTCGATCGGGTAGCGCAGAAAGCCAAGGTCGGCGGCGAACTTATTTGCTCGGTATGGTAGGTTGAGGCGAGGTCCCAGGTGTCACGCATAGGAAAATTACCGGTAACAATTCCCGCGGGTGTTAAAGTCGCGGTCGATCCCAACGCCGTTCGTCTCGAAGGACCCAAGGGAAAACTGCAAGCGGTGATTCCGCCCGGCGTTCAAGTCAAAGTCGATGGCAATGTGGTACGCATCGAGCGCCAGCAAGATGACCGCAAGATCCGCGCACTGCACGGGCTGACGCGTAAATTGATCGCCAACATGGCTCAGGGAGTGAGCCAGGGATTTAGCCGTATCCTCGACATCAATGGCGTCGGTTACCGCGCAGAAGTCAGAGGCCAAGAAGTGCATATGACTCTGGGTTATTCTCATCCAGTGGTTTTTCCGCTGCCGCAGGGAGTGACGGCATCAGTCGAACGCCAGATCATCATCACTTTGAGCAGCGCCGATCGCCAATTGCTCGGTGAAACGGCCGCCAAAATCCGTGATCTCAGACCCCCCGAGCCGTACAAGGGCAAGGGAATCAAATATCGCGAGGAGTTCATCAAGCGCAAAGCGGGCAAAGCAGTGGGCTCGGCAGGCAAGTAGACGGCAAGGATTTAAAGATAATGAACAGACGGGGAGATATCGCGCGGCTGCGGCGCAAGATGCGCGTTCGCCACAAAGTCGTCGGCACGGATGTGCGTCCGCGGATTTGCGTCTTTCGCAGCAACAAGCATATTTACGCTCAGGTGATTTCCGACGCTCAGGGTAAAACTCTGGCGGCGGTATCGACGCTGGCAGGCGAGCTGGCCGCGGCGAACGAGAAGGCCAAGGGCGTTGAAGTAGCCAAACAGGTCGGGCTCGCGCTGGCGAAAGCGTGTAAGGAAAAAAATATCAGCAGGGTCATTTTCGACCGCAACGGGTTTCTTTTTCATGGGCGCGTGAAGGCGGTGGCCGACGGCGCTCGCGAAGGCGGATTGGAATTTTGACAGCAAGTCTGTAGACGCGAGGTGCCTTTGGAACGGATCGATGCGCAGGGATTAGAGCTTAAGGAAAAAGTCGTCCATATCAGCCGAGTGGCCAAAGTGGTCAAAGGCGGCCGGCGGTTCAGCTTCAGCGCTCTCGTCGTGGTTGGCGATAGCCGGTCGGTAGTTGGTTACGGTATGGGCAAGGCTAACGAAGTGCCCGAGGCGATCCGCAAAGGCTTGGAGCAAGCGAAGAAGAACTTGATACGCGTGCCCGTGATGGACGGCACGATCCCGTTCGAAGTGACCGGTCACTACGGCGCCGGCTATGTCATTCTTAAACCGGCGTCCGACGGCACCGGCGTGATTGCCGGCGGCGGCGTGCGCGCCGTCGTCGAGGCGTCGGGCATTCAAAACGTTCTGACCAAGTGCATTGGCTCGAACAACCCGCACAACATGGTCAAGGCGACGATTGAGGCGTTGCGCGAACTACGCGCCCCGGAAGAGATCGCCGACCGGCGTGGCAAAGTTTTGGCGGAGATTCGTTGACTATGAGACTCGATGACTTAAGACCGGCGCCGGGCTCGAAGAAGAAGCGCAAACGAGTTGGACGGGGCGATGGCTCCGGGCATGGCAAAACCTCGTGCCGCGGCCATAAAGGTCAAGGGGCGCGTTCTGGCGGCAATGTTCAGCCAGGATTCGAAGGCGGCCAAATGCCTTTGCAGCGCCGTTTGCCAAAGCGTGGTTTTCATAATCCATTCCGGGTGCAAATGTCGGTGGTCAATTTAAGTCAACTCGAAGCGCTTGCCGATGCCAGCGAGATCGGCCCGGAAAACTTGGCGGCGCATGGTTTGATCGCCGGCAAAAACCGGCGGGTCAAAATTCTCGGCGAAGGTTCGCTGTCGCGCGCCTTGACGGTCAAGGCCCATGGCTTTTCGGCATCCGCCAAAGAGAAAATCGAAGCGGCCGGCGGCAAAGCGGAGTTGATCGCAATTCATGCTTAACGGTTTTCAAAACGCCTCGCGCATTCCCGAGCTGCGCCGCCGCCTGTTATTCACATTGGGCATGCTGGCGGTGTATCGCCTGGGCGTGCACGTGCCGACGCCGGGCATCGACCGACAGGCGATGGCGGCGTTTTTCGATCAGCAAAAAAACACCTTATTTGGATTTCTGAATCTGTTTTCCGGCGGCGCGCTGGAACAGTTTTCGGTTTTTTCATTGGGCATCATGCCCTATATCAGCGCGTCTATTATCTTGCAGCTTTTGACCGTAGTTTTCCCCTATCTAGAAAGGCTCTCGAAAGAGGGGGAAATCGGCCGACGTAAGATCACCCAGTACACCCGCTATGGCACAGTAGTGTTGTCAATTATTCAAGGCATGATGATCAGCGTCGGCTTGGAAGGGACGCAGGGGCCCGGCGGGCACAGTCTGGTGTTGACTCCAGGCTGGGGATTTCGCCTGATGACCGTGATTACATTGACCTCGGGCACGGCCTTTATTATGTGGCTCGGCGAGCAGATCACCGAGCGCGGCATCGGTAACGGCATTTCCTTGATTATTTTTGCCGGCATCGTCGCACGACTGCCCTCGGCGGTCACCACGACCTTGCAATTCATGCGTGAAGGCGAGTTGGGGCCGCTGGTTGCTTTGTTGATTCTTGCGCTCAGCGTGCTCGTCGTCGGCGCGATTATTTTTGTCGAACGTGGTCAACGTCGTATACCCGTGCAATATGCCAAGCGTGTGGTGGGGCGCAAAATGTACGGCGGCATGACCTCGCATCTGCCCTTGAAGATCAACACCGCCAATGTCATACCGCCGATCTTTGCATCGTCGATATTGATTTTTCCGGCGACGCTGGCGCAGTTTGCTAACCATCCGTGGGTTCAAACGGCCGCCGGCGCATTGACGCCGGGGGCATGGCTGCACGATTTGGTTTACGTTATTCTGATCATCTTTTTCGCTTTCTTTTATACCGCGGTAGTGTTTAACCCGAGCGATGTCGCGGAAAATATGAAAAAGGCGGGCGGTTACATTCCGGGCATTCGTCCCGGACAGAAGACCGCTGAGTTTATCGAGCGCGTGTTGTCGCGCATCACGTTAAGCGGCGCGATTTATCTGTGCATCGTTTCACTGCTGCCGACTATTTTGGTCCGGCAGTTCAATGTGCCTTTCTATTTTGGCGGCACGGCGCTTTTGATCGTCGTCGGCGTCGCTCTTGATACCGTGGCGCAGATGGAAACGCATTTGATCACCCGCAATTACGAAGGATTCATGAAGCGGGGGCGATTGCGCGGACGAAGGGGCTAGCATGGCGGCGGGCGCGCGCGTTGTATTGTTGGGACCGCCGGGCGCCGGAAAAGGAACTCAGGCCAAGCTGCTTCAGGATAAATTTGGCGTTTGTCAGATTTCGACGGGCGATATCTTGCGCAAGGCCGTGGCGGAGCAGACCCCATTAGGCAAGGAGGCGTCGCAGTATATCAATCGTGGCGCCTTGGTGCCGGACAGCGTGATCGTCGACTTGGTGGCGACGCGATTGCAGGAGAAGGACTGCGAGAAGGGATTTATTCTCGACGGATTTCCCCGAACGATTCCCCAGGCGGAGAGTCTGGACGCGATTCTTAAGCAGAGAGGAATCGGACTGAATTCCGTTTTATCAGTCCGGGTGCCGAAAGACGTCATCATCGAGCGATTAGCGGGGCGGCGCACTTGTCGGAGCTGTGGCGCGCTCAGCCATGTGACTCTCAGTCCGTCGAAAAAAGCCGGCATCTGCGACCGTTGTGGCGGCGAGCTTTACCAGCGCGACGATGACCGCGAGGAGACGATCGCGCATCGGCTGAAAGTTTACGATGACCAAACCGCGCCCTTGCTGAATTATTACCGCGGGCAAGGCTTGCTTCGAGAAGTCGGCGGGGTCGGCGCCGTTGATGAAATTCGCGCGCGGGTGATTGCAGCCCTGGGAGATCTCGCGCCATGATTTCGCTCAAATCGGCTCGCGAAATCGAGATCATGAGGCGGGCCAATATCATCGTTGCCGAGGTTCTGCAGGCGCTGAAAGAGCGCGTCGCTCCGGGCGTGACCACCTTGGATTTGGACGCCGTTGCCGAGGAGTTGACCTTAAAAAAAAAAGCGATTCCGGCGTTCAAGGGTTATAACGTCGCAGGGCGCGTCTATCCGCGTTGTTTATGTGCATCCATCAATGATGAGATCGTTCATGGCATTCCATCGAACCGGGCGCTTCGTGAAGGCGATATTATTGGGCTCGATTACGGGGTTATTTACGAGGGATTTTACGGCGATTCGGCGATTACAGTTGGGGTTGGTCGGGTGAACGAGGCTGCGCAGCATCTGATGAATGTTACGGAGGAGTCGCTGCGCCACGGGATCGCGGAGCTGCACGAAGGAAAGCGGCTGGGCGATCTAGGTGCTGCCGTGCAACGGGTCGCCGAGAGCGCCGGTTATGCCGTCGTACGGGCTTTCGTCGGACATGGAATCGGCAAAAAATTGCACGAGGAACCGCCGGTGCCGAATTACGGCGAGCCGGACCGAGGCCTTCGTTTAAAAGAAGGAATGGTGCTGGCGATCGAGCCGATGGTCACCGCCGGCGGTTATGAAGTTGAAATTAAAGAAGACGGTTGGACCGCGGTAACAAAAGATGGTAGCTTAGCCGCCCACTTCGAGCACTCGGTGGCGATCACCCAAAACGGCCCGTATATTTTGAGTCAACTGTAAATTGCGAGGAGATGCGCCGCAGGCAGAGTTTTCTATGCCCAAAGAAGACGCCATTGAAGTGACCGGCACGGTGCTGGAGACGTTGCCCAACGCGATGTTTCGCGTCGAATTGGACAACGGCCATAAGGTGTTAGCCCATATTTCCGGCAAGATGCGCATGCACTACATCAAGATACTTCCCGGCGATAAGGTGAAGATCGAGCTGTCGCCGTATGACTTGGCGCGCGGCCGAATTATTTTTCGGGAACGATAAAAAAAAGAGGAGCAGTTGTGAAGGTCAGGGCCTCGGTAAAAAAGATCTGCAACAAGTGCAAGGTAATTCGTCGCAAAGGGGTGGTGCGGATCCAGTGCGAGAACACCAAACACAAGCAACGTCAGGGATAGTCAGCCGTTGATGACTTGGTCATGGACGGATCGAGATTGGCCATTTGAAAATCCAAACGGAGTAAAACCATGGCACGTATCGCGGGCGTAGATTTGCCCAAGAGCAAGAGAATGGAAGTGGCGCTCACGTACATTTATGGGATCGGGCGCAGCTCATCGCGGGAGATACTCACCAAGGCGGGAGTTTCGTTCGACTTGAAGAGCGACGATTTGACCGACGACGATACCGCCAAGATTCGCCAGGTCATCGAGCAGGACTACAAAGTGGAAGGCGATCTGCGGCGCGATGTCACGGCCAACATCAAGCGGCACCTCGACATGGGATCGTATCGCGGCCAACGCCACCGCAAGAATTTGCCGGCGCGCGGCCAGCGGACGCACACGAACGCGCGCACCCGCAAAGGACCGCGCAAGACGGTCGCCGGTAAAAAGACGGCGCCCTCAAAGGGCTAACAGGAGCAGCTTATGGCAGACGCTACGGATGAGAAGCAGAAAACTGAAGGTCAAGCAGATCAAAAGGCGAGCGAACGCGCCGCGCGAAAAAAACGCGGCCGAAAAAACATCGCCGAAGGCGTGGTGCATATTCACTCGACCTTTAACAACACCATCGTCACAATCACGGACTACCAAGGCAACGTCATTTCCTGGTCGAGCGCGGGCGCGATGGGCTTCAAAGGGTCGCGTAAAGGCACGCCCTTCGCCGCCCAGCAGGCGGCTGATAGCGCGGCCAAAAAAGCGATGGATCACGGTTTGCGCAGTGTCCAGATTTTCGTTCGGGGTCCGGGAGCGGGGCGGGAGTCGGCACTGCGCGCGCTGCAGTCGGCGGGCATCAACATCAGCTTGATCAAAGACGTGACGCCGATCCCGCATAACGGCTGCCGTCCGCCCAAACGAAGACGGGTTTGATGATCAGAGGAGGAAATCGGATTGGCTAGATACACGGAATCAGTGTGCCGCCTCTGCAGGCGTGAAAATTTGAAGCTCTTTCTCAAGGGCGAGCGCTGCTATACGGACAAATGCGCTATCGAACGGCGAAACTACCCTCCCGGGCAGCATGGTCAGGGCAGGCCCAAGTTCTCCGAGTACAGCATTCAGTTGCGCGAGAAACAGAAGGTGAAACGCATGTACGGCTTGTTGGAAAAACAGTTTCGCCGCACGTTTGCCGAAGCTTCGCGAACCAAGGGCATCACCGGCGAAACCTTGCTGGTCTTGCTCGAGCGCCGGCTCGATAACGTCGCCTACCGGCTTGGCTTCGCCACTTCGCGCGCGGAGGCCCGAACCTTAGTTCGACATGGGCATGTCCTCGTTAACGGCAAAAAGGTCAATATTCCTTCGTACACCGTCCGAGCGGGCGATGTGGTTTCGGTCAAAGAGCCGAGCCGCCAACTCGGGCGCGTGCAGTCGGCAATGGAAGGCGCCCAGCGGCGCGGTGTCCCCGACTGGGCAGAGGTGGACCGCGACACATGCAGCGGCAAGATCAAAATCTTACCGACGCGGAGCGATGTCACGATGCCGATCAACGAAAAATTGATCGTTGAATTGTATTCCAAGTGAGTTCGAATTTGGGAGATGTTATGTCGACAATGTATAAACATTGGACGGATTTGATTAAGCCCAAACAATTGGAGGTGGAAGAGAAAACTCTGACCTCAACCTATGGCAAATTTTACGCCGAGCCGTTTGAGCGCGGTTTCGGCCAAACCATCGGCAATTCGCTGCGGCGCATTATGCTTTCCTCGCTCATGGGCGCCTCGATTGTCGCGGTGCGCATTAAGGGCATCTTGCACGAGTTTTCCACCGTGCCGGGCGTCACCGAAGATGTCGCCGATATCATTTTGAACCTCAAGGAAATCAGGTTGCGGCTGAACGAAAGCGAGCAACAGACCGTGCATATCGATGCCAAGGGCCCGGGAGTCGTTTATGCCAAAGACATCGTCGCCCCGCCGAGCGTCGAGATCTTAAATCCCGAGCACAAGATCGCCACCTTGTCGCGCGACGCCAAACTGGAAATGGAGCTCTTGATCAAGCTCGGTCGCGGCTATGTGCCCGCGGAGCGCAACAAGGAAGAAGGCGCACCGGTGGATACGATTTTTATCGACGCGGTTTTTTCGCCGATCCAGAAGGTCAATTTCACCGTCACCAACGCCCGCGTCGGTCAGCGCACCGACTACGACCGCGTGGTGTTCGACGTGCACACGGATGGCAGCGTGAAGCCGGACGACGCCATGGCCTATGCGGCCAAAATTTTGCAGGATCAGCTCGCCATCTTCGTCAACTTTCAAGAGGAGCCACGCGCAGAGAAGAAAGACGACGGCCCGGCGATCCCGCTCAATGAAAATTTATTTCGCAGCGTGGACGAGCTCGAGTTCTCGGTGCGCTCGCAGAATTGTCTGCAAAATGCCGACATCAAGTATATCGGGGAATTAGTTCAGAAGAGCGAGCAGGAGATGCTTCGGACCAAGAACTTCGGCCATAAGTCGCTCAACGAGATCAAAGAGATTCTCAAGGAAATGGGGCTCGAGCTGGGCATGAAGATCGATCATTTTCCGTCGCGCGAAGAGATCGACGCTCGCAAACGCGCCGCCGAGAAAGAACCGGTCTAAGCCATGCGTCATCTAAAGTCGGGGAGACAGCTCAGCCGCAACTCCGCCCATCGCTGGGCGCTAATGCGCAACCTTATCACGGCGCTTTTGCGCGAAGAAAAAATCCGCACCACGGATCCCAAAGCCAAGGAATTGCGCCGTTGGGTCGAGCGCGTGATCACGCTCGGCAAACAAGGCAGCCTGCACGCGCGTCGTCAAGTTTTAGCCATTGTTCAGGACAAAGCCGTAGTGCGAAAGCTATTCGACACAATCGGGCCACGCTTCAAGGACCGACCCGGTGGATACACCCGGATCATCAAAATCGGCATCCGCCGCGGCGATGCGGCGCAGATGTCCGTCATCGAGCTCGTCGGCGCTGAAAGCGAAAAGGAAGCGTCCAAAGATGGCGCGAAAAAAGGCCGCCGCGCGCGCCGCCGGCAGAAAACCGAACAGCAAGAAGCAGCGGCATAGTCGTCACCCAAAATTCGCTCGATCCACAGCCCGCGCGTGATCCGAAATGATCCGACGGGCTGTTGTTTTTTGAGAACTTGGATTGCGCTTGGTCAATTAAATTTATACTGAGGCGATTATTGGCCGTTCGAGCCAAACTCTCCTGCAATGGGCTTGCGGATACTCAACAATACCGTGAGAGCTTGAAGGGCTCACCGATGAAAATCTCAAAGCAATTTGGGCATATCTAAGTTTACCACGGTGAAAAAAAGGCAAGTGTCGCTGCCGGCTTTGCCGGCGCTAGCTCCAGCCAAGTCAGCTGACGGATAACGCACGAATAATGCGCTCCGGTGATTCTCCGATCCTTTGGCCAGCATTTCGTGAGCCGTGGCATTCTTTTGTTCCTTAGATAGTCGTGATAATGAAGCCCCGTGGACACAAATAACCCCGGCGTTTTACGCCGCTCTTTGAATGATTTTCTGCGCATCGACATGGATGCCGCAGCGTTGGCCCGACTCGAGTGGCGCGACTTCGGCAATGGACTGTCAATGTCGCGTCTGGCGCGCGCAGGGCAGCGTGAGATGGTGCTTTACCAGATCGCGGCCGATGCTTCGCCGGATGCATTCGTGCAGCATGAGCATATCGGCGGTGAGTTCTACTTGGTGCTGAAAGGCAAGATCGTCGACGAGACGGGCGAGTACGAAAAAGGCGATATGGTTTTTTTGGATCCTCAATCGGTGCATACGCCGCGGGCGTTGGGCGAGACGGTGGTTTTAGTGCTGTGGCCGCGGGGTGTGCGCCTTGTTGATTGAGTGAATTTTATTTTCTGCGTCATCCAGGAGGCAAGAATGAAAACTCTCGGATTCATCGGCACGGGCGGCATGGGCAGCGCCATGGCGGCTAATTTAATTAAAGCAGGAAACAAACTGGTCGTTAATGATTTGCGCCGTGAGCAGGCCAAAGGCCTCGAAAGTCAGGGCGCGGTTTTTAAAGAATCGCCCAAGGCGGTGGCCGAGTCCTGCGAGATGGTGCTCTCCATGCTGCCGTATAACGAAGCGGTGCGCGCTGTCGGCCTCGGCGCCGGCGGTTTGCACGAGGCGGCGAGCGGCGCCAGACTTTGGATCGATTTCAGCAGCATCGATAAAAAAACCATCGTCGGCGTCAATCACGAGCTTGCAAAAAACGGCTGGACTGTCGTCGACGGCTCGGCGGGCGGCGTCGAGGAAGCGGCAGCAGCCGGGACTTTGTCCCTTTGGCTCTCGGGTTCGAAGTCAGTCTTCGAAGAGCATCAGGCGGTGTTCAAAGCGATGGGCAACAAGGTGCTCTACGTCGGTGAGCTGGGCAACGCCAAGCTGGTGAAAAATGCCATGGCGATGTTCGCCGCGGTGACCCATTTAACCTTGGCGGAGATTTGCTCATGGCTAAAAAAAGGCGGGCTAACCGAGGAAACCTTTCGCACGATCTTGAAAAACTCGCCGCAGGATTCCGTCGCCATCGACCGGATCATGGAGATCGTCGTGAGCCGCAAGTATAAGCCGCGCAAGTCGTGGATGCCGAAAGACGTTGGCTTCGGTCTCGATATGGCGCGCGAGATGGAAGTGCCGATGCCTTTCGTCGCGTTGGCGTATCAAATGTTTTCGATCGCCCAAGCGACCGGCATGGATGGCTACGAAGCGACCGGTATTGCGTGCAACGTTTACGACGTCATCACCGGACAAAAGAAGGGCGTCTGACAGATGGCCGGACTGCCATCGGAACGCATTTCCCGGTTTCTCACTTATCTTTTGCGTCATCGGCCCACGGAATATCCCTTGGTGTTCGATGAGCGCGGCTTCGTCGAGTGGGGTGATATCGTCAAAATCGTCCAAGAGCGCTTCTACGACGTTACCGAAGAGCAAATTCGCGCGGTTGTCACCGACTCCGAAAAGAAGCGTTTTGGGCTGCAAGAAGGCAAGGTGCGCGCGACCTACGGCCATTCGTTCGCGGTGGATCTCACTGATGAAGCGGTCGAACCTCCGTTCGAGCTTTACTACGGCGCAGCGCGCGATCTGGCGGAATCGATGCTCCGGAGCGGTCTCAAGCCGCGCGACCGCCAATATGTGCACTTGAGTGTGTCAGCCGAAGAGGCAGAGTCGGTGGCTCGGCGCCACGATCCAGCGCCGGCGATCATCGTCGTTGACGCTCAAGGCGCGCATGGCGATGGCGTTCGTTTCTACAAGTCGGGGCCACTGTTCCTTGCGGAAAACGTGCCGGCAAAGTTTCTGTCGCTACGGTAGCGTTAGACGATAGCTCCTCGTCGCCTCATCTTCCACGGTGCGATGATTGGAGCTGCTGGAGGAGAAGCCATTGGGGCTCTAAGCTGAGGTCATTGGGTTCGCAGGAATGATTCAACACCGGTTATTGTTGTCTATTGCTCTTGTTTGCACGCCATAGGTCATTACGTTAAAGTACCTTCGATAGTGGCAATTATTCCCCTGATATTTCGCTAGGTCTCCTTGTCCGGCAGCGCTTCGGACGCCGGCGCGGACTAGAATAATTAAGAGCCGAGATGCGCAGTCACCTTAGGGAGCTTTTAACCCGAGCTATCGAGAAAATCGCAAGAGGAGGGGAGCTGAATTCAGCGGAGCTTCCCCCGTTGCTTCTCGAGCCGCCGAAGCAGCGCGAGTTCGGCGATCTGTCGAGCAACGTTGCCATGCTCTGGGCGAAGAGCGCGAAAAAGCCGCCGCGGGTGATTGCTGAGATGATTCTCAAGAACATTGAGGATCCCGACGGCATTCTCGCGCGTATGGAAATTGCCGGGCCAGGCTTTTTAAATTTCACCTTCGCGGCGGAATTTTATTACGCGCAATTGCGCGCGCTTGCCGCTGGAGAAGTAGGACAATTCGATCTCGGCCACGGCGAGCCTGTGCAAGTCGAGTTCGCCAGCGTCAATCCCACCGGCCCGCTCCACGTCGGTCACGGCCGCGTCGCGGTGATCGGCGACGTGCTGGCGCGCCTGCACCAAGCCACCGGCTTTGATGTTGAGCGCGAATATTACGTCAACGACGCCGGCAGTCAGATGGATAATCTCGGCCTCTCCATCTTGGCGCGCTATCGCGAGTCGTTCGGGGAAAAAGTCGATTTTCCCGAAGGCGGTTATCCGGGCGATTACGTCGCGGAGATCGCCGCTGAAATTAAGCAAAAGCACAGCGACAAATTCCTGCACGAACCAAAAGAAGCGGCCGTGAGGTTTTTTCGCGAGCATGGCGGCGATTCTTTACTCAACACCATTCGCGCGCAGTTGCGAGATTTTGGCATCGAGTTCGATTCCTTCTTCAGTGAAAAGGCGATGCGTGAGCGTGGCGAAGTCGAGCGCGCGATGGACGAATTGCGCGCTCGTGGCTTGCTCTATTCGCAGGACGGCGCCGAATGGTATAGATCGACCCAGTTCGGCGACGACAAAGACCGCGCGGTCGTTAAAAGCGACGGCGAGCTTACCTACTTCGCCGCCGACATCGCTTACCATCGGAATAAGTTCGAGCGCCATTTTCGGAAACTGATCAACGTTTGGGGCGCGGATCACCATGGCTACGTGCCGCGCTTGAAAGCGGCGATGCGAGGGCTTGGTTACGACCCCAATGTTCTACAGATTGTTCTGGTGCAAATGGTTCAACTCACCCGCGGCGGAGAGCCCGTGCGCATGGGCAAGCGCACCGGCGAGTTCGTCGCCCTGGAAGAAGTCTTGGCGGAAGTGGGGCGGGACGCGGCGCGTTTTTTTTTCCTGATGCGCAAATCGGACAGCCATCTGGACTTCGACTTGGATCTTGCCAAAAAACAGTCGAGCGAGAATCCGGTTTTTTATGTCCAATACGCCCATGCCCGAGTCGCAAGCATTTTCGAGCAAGCGACGAAGAGCGGCGTACAGATAGGCGACCGTCGTGCCGCTCCGGTGCAGCGACTGGAACTCACCGAAGAGCTGGAGTTGATCCGTGCGATGATCCAGTTCAACGATGTGTTGGAAGAAAGCGTCCGCGAGCTCGAACCGCACCGGCTGGTTTTTTATCTGCTGGATCTGGCCGGCCAGTTCCATCGCTACTACAATCGCACGCGGGTTATTTCGGAGGACAGCGATTTAAGCCGGGCGCGCCTGTTGTTGATCGAAAACGTGCAGAAAACGGTTCGCCGGGGGCTGGACATCCTGGGTGTCGACGCGCCCATGAAAATGGCAGTTCGCCCGGAAACGGATAGTTGATTCGCCCAACGAAGCGCGAGGACAAACTCATGGCGGAAAATCGCAGAGGCAAGGAAAATCGCTTCTACTTCAGCCGAGGGCAGATGGTGTTACTCGGTGCGGCGTTTACATTGGCGACACTAGTCATTTTTTTTCTTGGGATTTTCGTCGGCAAGAGCATCGAAGAAAGAAAACTGCTGAAAAAGGAAGAGCCGCTGGTCAAGATCCCGGTCAAACCAGGGAGCGCGGAACCGAGCGCCGCGCCGGCGCCTCCGGCCCAACCTAGAGATGAGATCACCTTCAATGATTCTCTATCTGGAGTCGCCAATTCGTTGGCCGCGGCGGAAGAAAATTCGCGTGAGGCAAAGTCGGTCGAAAAAATCGTACAGCCGGAGCCGAAAGTAAAAACCGTGGTTGCCAAAACGGAAGCGCCGGCGCCGGCGATAAGAATGGCCGAGAAGAAAGTCGCAGTCGAAGACGTGCCGAAAAAACGGGGAACAACCTCTGCGGAATCGAAAGAGTCGAGTAAGACTTGGCGCGCCCAGGTGAATGCTTTTCCGGATGAGCGATCGGCTCAGCAAATAGTTGATCGGCTTAAGAATAAAGGCTACAACGCCTATGTTACGGAGGTCCAGAACGGGGGCAAAACATGGTTTCGCGTCAGCGTCGGCAAGTTCGGTTCGCGCGAAGACGCGGACAAGATGGTGGAGACACTGCGCACGAAGGAAAGTTATCCGAAGGCGTTTGCGGCAACCAAGTAAATCGGCG
>Ga0075428_100003809_pt1 | contig 16548 bp, 13 predicted proteins | sample RhiMetdeltSRZDD2_FD_75291 | JGI IMG/M metagenome (GOLD analysis project Ga0075428, IMG submission 75291) | Populus rhizosphere microbial communities from Tennessee, USA - Rhizosphere MetaG P. deltoides SRZDD2 | ecosystem: Host-associated > Plants > Roots > Rhizosphere > Soil | place: USA... | reverse complement strand
CTCGTACCGTTCCAGATCGTCGGCGTGCTGCTGCTCGCCGTCGTCGTCGCCGTGGTGGCCCTGGCGAAGCGCGCGAGGTGAAGATGGTCGGCCTGCACGAATACTTGATCCTGAGCGGCTTGCTCTTCCTCATCGGCGCCGTGGGCGTGCTCACCCGGAGCAACGGACTCATCCTGTTCATGTCCTTGGAGCTCATGCTGAACGCGGTGAACCTGACCTTCGTGGCGTTTTCGCGCTACACCGGACGTCTCGATGGCCACGTCTTCGTCTTCCTGGTGACGGCGGTGGCGGCGGCGGAAGCCGCCGTGGGCCTGGCCATCTTCGTCAACCTCTTCCGGCTGCACCGCTCGGTGAACGTGGATCAGATGAACGCCATGGGGGACTAGGGTGGAACGCACTTGGCTCTGGCTCATTCCGGCGGCGCCGCTCGCCACCAGCGCGCTGTGCGGCGCTGTCGCCCTCGCCTGGTGCCGGCGGACCGACCCGGCACCACGACGCCTGGTGGGTGTCGTGGCCTGTCTCGGGCCGGCGCTGTCCTTCGCTCTGGCGCTCCTCGCCTGGGCCGAGCTGCGCGGCCTCATGCCGCAGGGACGCTGGCTGTCGCAGACGCTCTGGCGCTGGCTCGAGTCGGGGGCCTTGCAGCTCGACATCGGCTTCGTTATCGACCCCTTGTCGTCGTTGATGTTGCTCTTCGTCACCGGCGTCGGCACTTTGATCCACGTCTACTCCACGGGATACATGCACGAGGATCGTGGCGTCGTCCGCTACTTCGCCTATCTCAATCTGTTCATGTTCGCCATGCTGGTGCTGGTGCTCGCCGACAGCCTGCCGCTCCTCTTCGTCGGCTGGGAGGGGGTCGGGCTCTGCTCCTATTTGCTCATCGGCTTCTGGTTCGAGGACCCCGCCAAGGCGGCGGCGGGCAAGAAAGCTTTCGTGGTCAACCGCATCGGCGATTTCGGCGTTCTCATCGCCATGTTCCTCATCTTCTGGACCCTGCAGGGCGCCGGGGCTCCAGGCCTCACCTTCGCCGCCATGCGCAATCATGTCGAGGCGTTCACTCCGGCCATCGCCACGACGATCTGCCTGCTCCTCTTCCTCGGCGCCGCGGGGAAATCGGCGCAGATCCCGCTCTACGTCTGGCTCCCCGACGCCATGGCCGGACCGACTCCGGTCTCCGCCCTCATCCACGCCGCCACCATGGTGACCGCCGGCGTCTACATGGTGGCGCGCATGCACTTCCTCTTCGACCTGGCTCCGGTGGCGAGTACGACCGTGGCGGCGATCGGGGCGGCGACGGCGCTGCTGGCGGCGACGATCGCGGTGGCGCAGAACGACTTCAAGAAGGTGCTCGCCTATTCCACCGTGAGCCAGCTCGGCTACATGTTCGTCGGCGTCGGCGTCGGTGCCTACGGGGCGGGTGTTTTCCACGTCTTCACCCATGCCTTCTTCAAGGCTTGCCTGTTCCTCGGCTCGGGGGCAGTGATCCACGCTCTCCACGACGAGCAGGACATCCGCCGCATGGGCGGCTTGCGCCGCAAGATGCCGCTCACCTTCTGGACCTTCGTGATCGCCACCTTGGCGCTCGCGGGCTTGCCGCCGCTGGCGGGTTTCTTCAGCAAGGACCACATCCTGTGGGAAGCGTTGTCGCGGCCGAACCCGCTCTTGCCCTGGCTGCCGAGCGTGCTCTGGGCGGTGCTGGTGCTGGCCGCCCTGTGCACCGCCTTCTACATGTGGCGTCTGGTGTCGCTGGTGTTCCTGGGCAGCTTCCGCGGCGAGCAGCACACCTACGCCCACGCCCACGAGGCGCCTCCCAGCATGGCCATGCCGCTGGTACTGCTCGCGATGGGGAGCCTCCTCGTCGGTTTCCTCGGCGTGCCCCACGCCCTCGGTGGGTCGAACCGGCTCGAGACCTGGCTGCACCCGAGCTTCGCCGTCGCCGGCAGCGCGGCGACGGAGCACGGGGCGACTACGGTGGCGAGCACTGCGGCAGGAGAAACGGCCCTGCACGAGAGCAGCGCGGCGCTGGCGGAGCACGCCGGCTCGGCGCCGCTCTCCGAGCCGGGAGCCATGGCGGTGGCGCTCGCGGCGGCGCTGCTCGGTCTCGGGCTCGGCTTCCAGCTCTATGCGCGCCGGCCGCAAACGGCTGCCGCCCTCGCCGGGCGGCTGCAGCCGCTGCAGCGCCTGCTCGCGGGGAAGTACTTCGTCGACGAGCTCTACGCCGCGGTGATCGTGCGACCCTTCCGGTTGCTCTCAGAGGCTCTCTGGCGTCTCGTGGACGTGCGCCTCATCGATGGGGTGATCAACCTGCTCGGCGGGGTGACCCGGGCCTTCTCCTTCGTCTTCCGCTTCGCCCAGAGCGGTTACGTGCAGACCTACGCTTTCGTCGTCGTCCTGGGTGTGCTGGTACTCCTGCTGCGCGTGTTGTGAGGCGCGGAGGTCGATCGTGTCGTTGCTGAGCGCCATCGTCTTCGCCCCCCTGGTGGCCGCGCTGGGCGTGCTCGTCCTGCCGCGCACCGCCACCCGGGCGATCCGCTCCGTGGCCTTGGCCGGAATGCTCGTGGATCTGGTGCTGTCGCTCTGGCTCCTGCCGCAGTTCGGTGGCGACGGCGCCTTCCAGTTCGTCGAGCGCCACCCCTGGATCGCGCGCTGGGGCATCGAATACCACCTGGGGGTGGACGGCATCAGCTTGTGGCTGGTGCTGCTCACGGCGCTCCTCGGGCCCGTCGCCGTCCTCGGCTCGTGGGCGGGGATCACGACCCGGGTGCGCGAGTTCCACGTCCTCCTCTTGCTGCTGCAGACGGGAATGCAGGGCGTCTTCTTGAGCCTCGACCTCTTTCTCTTCTACATCTTCTGGGAAGTGTCCTTGGTGCCCATGTACTTCCTCATCGGCATCTGGGGACACGAGCGGCGTCTATACGCGGCGATCAAGTTCGTCCTCTTCACCCTGGCCGGGTCGCTGCTCATGCTGGTGGCGATCCTCTCCCTCGTGGTGCAGCACGCCAACCAGGTGGGCTACTACAGCTTCGACCTCCAGACCCTGATCGCGGCGCACATCGATCCGAGCCACCAGGTGTGGTACTTCGCCGCCTTCGCCCTGGCCTTCGCCATCAAGGTGCCACTGTGGCCACTGCACACCTGGCTGCCCGACGCGCACGTCGAGGCGCCCACGGCGGGCTCGGTCATCCTGGCCGGGATCCTGTTGAAGATGGGAGGCTACGGCTTCCTGCGCTTCGCCATGCCGCTCTTCCCGCACGGGCTCGACGTCGCGACGCCGCTCCTCATGCTCGTCGCCGTCGTCGGCATCGTCTACGGCGCGATGGTGGCCATGGTGCAGCCGGACATGAAGAAGCTGGTGGCGTATTCCTCGGTGAGCCACCTGGGATTCGTCATGCTCGGCATCTTGAGCGCCCGCAGCCAAGGGTTGGAGGGCGGCATCTACCAGATGCTCAACCACGGCCTGTCCACGGGAGCGCTCTTCCTCCTGGTGGGCGTGCTCTACGAGCGCCGCCACTCCCGCGCCATCGCCGATTTCGGCGGCCTGGCGCGCAGCATGCCGGTCTACGCCACGGTGCTGATCTTCGTCACCTTGTCCTCCATCGGCTTGCCCGGCCTGAACGGCTTCGTCGGCGAGTTCCTCATCCTCCTCGGCGCCTTCCACCAGCATCGCCTGCTCACCATCGTGGCCAGCACGGGCGTGGTTCTCGGTGCCATCTACATGCTGTGGATGGTGGAGCGTGTGCTCTTCGGTCCGGTGCGCCACGAGGAGAACCGCAAGCTGCCCGATCTATCGCCGCGGGAGATCCTCACCTTTGCCCCGCTCCTCATCCTCATCGTCGTCATGGGCGTGTATCCGCGTCCGTTCCTGCAGCGCATGCACGCCTCCGTCGATCGGCTCGTGCGCCAGGTGCAGCTCGACGAACGCCTCACCGAGACCACGCCTTCGCCTGGAGCGAACACGCCGGCGCTCGGCGCGAGCTCTGCGGAGCCACTCGGCGTGTCGAGCGCGACTTCGAATCTCGCTCCGGAGGCGAGCGCCGCCGCTCCGGCGCCGCGGCAGGAGGGCTCGCCATGAGCTTCGAGTTCGCCTGGCATCCCGAAGCCTGGCAGCTGGTCGCGCCCATTCTGGCGGTGGTCGGCACGGCGCTCGTCGTCATGGTGGGGGATCTCTTCCTGAAGCCGCCGTCGTGGACCGGGCCGACGCTCCTCGGGCTCGCCGTCGCCATGGCGCTCGCGGTCTCGCACTGGAACGTGCCGCTCCCCGGCGCCGAGGCCGCCCTGGCCGGCGCTCTCCGGCTCGATCGCTTCGCCGTGTTCCTGCAGGTCGCCATCCTGGGCTGCGCGGCGCTCTCGCTCCTCGGTGCCCAGAGCTACAACGCCCGCGCCGGCATCGACCGCGCCGAGTTCCACCTCCTGCTGCTCTTCTCCACCGCCGGCATGCTGGTCCTGGTTGCAAGCGCCGATCTCATCACCATGTTCCTCGGCCTCGAGCTGCTCTCCTTCCCGGCCTACGTTCTCTGCGGCTTTCTGCGCCAGCAAATCAAATCGAACGAGGCGGCCCTCAAGTACTTCGTCCTCGGTTCCTTCGCCTCCTCGGTGTTCCTCTATGGTGTCGCCCTCGTCTGGGGGGCGACCGGCAGCACCCAGCTGGCGGAAATCGCCCGGGCCGCCGAAACGCCGCTCTTCCATCTCGGGGCGCTCCTCGTCGTCGTCGGCTTCCTCTTCAAGGTGGGTGTGGTGCCCTTCCACATGTGGGTTCCCGACGTCTACGAGGGCGCGCCGACGCCGGTCACCATGTTCATGGCCGCGGCGGTGAAGGTGGCCGCCTTCGGCGCCTTGACGCGCACGCTGCTCGGCGGCGCCTTGCACACCACCTTGCCCCTCGGCAGCATCCTCTGGTGGTTCGCCGCCTTGACCATGACGGTGGGCAACATGTCGGCCCTCACGCAGGACAACATCAAGCGCATGCTGGCGTTTTCCTCGGTGGCGCACGCGGGCTACATGCTGGTCGGCTTGGCCGCGGTGGCGACGCTCGGCTCGGAGCAAGGGGCGTCGGCGGTGCTCTACTATCTCTTGGCCTATGCCGCCATGAACATCGGGGCCTTCACCGTGGTCACCCTGCTCGGGCGGCGCGCCGAGGGCGACCTGCGCTTCGATCGGGACTGGAGCGGCGTGGCGCAGCGCCATCCCGGGCTCAGCCTCGCCATGGCGTTGTTCATGATCGCCCTCGGGGGCTTGCCACCCACGGCGGGGTTCTTCGGCAAGTACGCCCTCTTCCGCGCCGCCCTCGACGCGCATCTGACGAGTCTCGTCGTCATTGCCGTCCTCAACACCCTCGTCTCGGTGTACTACTACTTGCGCGTCGTCGTCGCCATGTACATGAAGCCGGAGCGCGAGCCCGTCTCCGGGGTGCTGGAAGGTTTGCTGTCCCGCACCCACGCTTTCGAGGGGCCCGGGGCCATGGCGGCGACGCCCGCGGTGGAGAAACCGCCGGAGCCGCGCCTCGCCGAAGCCGGCCACTGGGGTCCTCGCCTCGCCATCGTGACCTGCGTGCTGCTGACGCTCTGGCTCGGCGTCGGGCCCGGCATCGGTCGCCTGCCGGGACTGACGCAGATCATGGAGTGGGCCGAGGCAGCGGTCGCGTCCTTGCGCTAGACTCCGGCTCCCCCACCCCGAGGGAGCGCTCATGCCCACGGATCGAGCCCGCGAACGCAGCGCCCGGCCCGGAAGCGCCGCGGCCGGCAGGGAGGCATGGGAACGGGAAGTGCTGCAGCCCTTCCTGGAACGCTCTCCCGAACGCGACGAGCCCTTCACCACCAGCTCCGGCGTCCCCGTCGAACGCCTGTACACGCCGGCCGATGTCGCCGGACTCGATCCCGAGGCCGACCTCGGTTATCCCGGTGCCTTCCCCTACACGCGCGGCGTCTACCCGACGATGTACCGGGGCCGCTTGTGGACGATGCGGCAATACGCCGGCTTCGGCACCGCGGCGGAATCGAACCGTCGTTATCGCTATCTCCTCGAGCGCGGGCAGACCGGACTTTCCGTCGCCTTCGACCTGTGCACCCAGATCGGCTACGACTCGGACCACGTCCTGGCGCGCGGCGAGGTGGGGAAGGTGGGCGTCGCCATCGCCACCCTGGAGGACATGGAAACGCTCCTCGAGGGCATCCCGCTGGAGCGCGTCTCCACCTCCATGACCATCAACGCCACCGCTTCGATCCTTCTCGCCATGGTGCTGGTGGTGGCGCGGCGGCGCGGGGTGCCGTGGACGGCGCTGCGCGGTACGGTACAGAACGACATCCTCAAGGAGTACATCGCCCGGGGCACGTACATCTATCCGCCGGCGCAGTCGATGCGCCTGGTGACCGACATGTTCGCCTTCTGCGCCCACGAAGTCCCCGAATGGAACCCGATCAGCATCTCCGGCTATCACATCCGCGAGGCTGGTTCGACCGCGGCGCAAGAAGTGGCCTTCACCTTGGCCGACGGCATCGCCTACGTGCAAGCGGCCCTCGACGCCGGACAGGACGTGGACCACTTCGCCGGGCGACTCAGCTTCTTCTTCAACGCCCACAACGACCTGCTCGAGGAGGTCGCCAAGTTTCGCGCCGCCCGCCGCCTGTGGGCCCGGCTCATGCGCCAGCGCTTCGGCGCCCGCCGGCCGGAATCCTGCCAGCTGCGCTTCCATGCCCAGACCTCGGGAGCTTCGCTCACGGCGCAGCAGCCGGAGAACAACGTCGTCCGCGTCACCGTGCAGGCGCTGGCGGCGGTACTGGGTGGGGCGCAGAGCCTGCATACCAACGGCATGGACGAGGCGCTGGCGCTGCCCACCGAGGACGCGGCGCGCATCGCGCTGCGGACGCAGCAGATCCTGGCTTACGAGTCCGGTGTGGCCCAGACCGTGGATCCTCTCGGCGGCTCGTACGCCATCGAGAGCCTGACCCATCAGATCGAGAAGGAAGCGCAGCAGTTGCTCGAGCGCGTCGAGGCCATGGGCGGCATGGTGAAGGCCATCGAGCGCGGCTTCGTGCAGCGGGAGATCCAGGAGGCCGCTTACACCCTGCAGCGGCAGATCGAAGCAGAGACGCGCGTCGTGGTCGGAGTGAACCGCTTTCGCGAGGAGAGCCCGGCGCGGATTCCCATCCTGCGCGTCGATCCGGCCCTGGAGCGCGCCCAAGTGAAACGGCTGCAGGCCTTCCGCGCCCGGCGCGACGGTGCCGCGGCGAAAGCGTCACTGGAGGCGGTGCGGCGCGCCGCCGCGGGAACGGAAAACCTCATGCCACCCATCGTCGACGCGGTGGAGAAGGGCGCGACGCTGGGGGAGATCAGCGACGAGCTGCGCAGCGTCTTCGGCGAGCATCGCGCCGATGTGACCATCTGAGGGGGAAGGCGCCACAGCGGCGCCACCAAGGCCACCGGAGCCGAGATTGCCGTCTGGCGATGACCGCAGCAGGGGAGCCGAAACGATGGGGGCAGCGAAGAAACGCGACCAGCCGATCCGCGTGCTCATCGCCAAACCGGGGTTGGACGGCCACGACCGTGGCGCCAAATACATCGCTCGGGCTTTTCAGGAGGCAGGCATGGAGGTCATCTACACCGGCATTCGCCAGACCCCGGATGCCATCGTGAATGCCGCCATCCAGGAGGACGTGGCGGCGGTGGGGCTGTCCATTCTTTCAGGAGCGCACCGCGAGCTCTTCGCCGAGATCATGCGGCGATTGCGCGAGCAGGGAGGCGGCGACATCCTCGTCTTCGCCGGCGGCATCATCCCTGACGAGGATCTGGCCTACTGCCGCGAGCTCGGCATCCAAGCGGTGTTCACTCCGGGGACACCGGTCGACACGGCCATCCGCTTCGTCGAGGAGAACGTGCGCCGATGAGCGAACCACGCCATGAGCGAAGAAGCGAGCGCCCGGAGACGGCGCGCGCGAGCGGCACGGTGGTACCGGCTATCGACGGCACGGTGGTACCGGGTGTCGTCGGCGCGGCGATGCCTGCCGTCGGGGTCGAGGTGCTGGCGCACGCGGCGGATTTGCCGGGACTGCAGCGCTGGAGCGCCGGAGCCTCGGGCTACGACCTGCGCGCCGCGGTGTCCGCGCCGCTGGCGCTCGAACCGGGACGGCTGGCGCTCGTGCCCACCGGGCTGCGTCTGGAGATCCCGGCGGGTTTCGAAGCGCAGGTGCGGCCGCGGAGCGGTCTCGCCGTCAAGCATCACCTCGGTGTTCTCAACAGCCCCGGCACCATCGACAGCGACTACCGTGGCGAGTTGATGGTCCTGCTCTTCAACTTCGGCAGCGAAACCTTCCACATCGTGCGGGGCGAACGCATCGCCCAGCTCGTCTTCGTGCGCGTGCACCATCCGGCCCTGGAGTTGCGGGATCTTTCCAGCACCGAGCGTGCCGACGGCGGCTTCGGGCACACCGGGAGCCGCTGACTTGGACCCGGCCCTCGCTGCCGGGACGGCCGCTGCGGCCGCAGCACTCCTCGGCGCTTCCGCCCATTTCGGCTGGCGTCGCTACCTGGGCCCGCCCCCGCCGGGTCTGCCCGCCGTGCTCGCCTATCACAAGGTGGGAACTCCCGAACTCGGCGGCACCTGGTGTACCCGCCGCCAATTCGCCGCCCATCTCGACGCCTTGCGCGGCGCCGGTGTCCGCGGCATCGACACGGACACGTTCGCCGCCCGCCTCGAGGCAGTGATCGCTGCCCACGCTGCTACCGAGTCCGCACCCCGTCGTGCCGCCTCGGAGGGAGGCGCCGCGAGCGAAGTGCTCCTCACCTTCGACGACGCCTTCGCGAGCTTCGCCGAGCACGCCTGGCCCGAGCTGCAAGTGCGGCGCCACCCGGTGCTCCTCTTCGTCATCAGTGACTTCGTCGGCCAGCGGGCGCGCTGGGATCTGCCGCTCCCGGGACGGCGCCGCCCGCACCTCGACTGGCCCAGCCTGCGTGCTCTCGCCGCCGCGGGCGTCGAGTTCGGGTCGCACTCCGCCCAGCATCGCGATCTCCGCCGGCTCACGGACGCCGCCCTGCAGCAAGAACTGGCGGGCTCGCGCCAGCAGTTGGAGGACGCTCTCGGTGTCGGCGTGCGCACGGTCAGCTACCCGTTCGGTCGCTGCGACGAACGCGTCATCGCCGCCGCCGGCGCGGCCGGCTATCGCCTCGGCTTCGCCATGTGCCCGCCCGGACCGCCCGCACCTCCACGGCCCCTCGCACTCCGGCGCTACGGCGTCTATGTCATCGATCCACCGAGCGCCGTGCTCGACAAGGTCGATCCGCGCCGCCGACTCTTCTGGGTCCAAGATCTCGTCACCCGGGGCATCAGCGCCGTGGCCGGGCTCGCCGCCGCGGCGAGCGTGGCGCGGGATCGCACCTAGTGGCTCTCGGCGCGCGGTGCCGGAACGAGCGACGGATAAGCGAGGGAGAAACGTCGCCGGTAATAGATGCGTGTGGCGCCCACGAGGAGGACGAGGAGGAGGAGGAAGAGCGGTTGGTGCAGGCCCGCAGCAAGGGCGAAGAGCGTGGTGCCACCGACGCTCACCATGCCGCTCGTGCAGCGCCTCGGCGCGAGCCACGACGCCGTGGCGAGGATGGCGAGGCCGAGGCTCGCCCCGAGCAGGAACGGCGCCCGGGCCGCCGCGGCCGCGCCGCAGCCGGCGAGAGCCAAGACAGCGGCGACGATGCGGGTGCGCTGCACACCGAGCACGACCCCACTGCTCTGCTTGCCCGTGCGTCGATCCCCTTCCAGATCGAGAAGCGTCGTGTGCAGGAACACCGCACCGACCGCGAACATGCAGGCTCCGAGCCGCGCCCCCCAAGGGACCGCCGCGCTGATCTCGCCAGCGCCGATCCAGGTCGCCAGACCACCGTAGCCGATGGCGTTCGCCACCAGGTCGCATCCGGGCCGGGCGCTCCAGCGCAGCGGCGGCAAGCTGTACGAGAGACCCAGCGCCGCGGCGGCGCTGAGACCGACCGGCGCCACGCCGAGTCCCCACGCCGTGGCGAGGGCAGCGCCCAGCAGCAGCGAGGCCACCAGCACATAGGTGCGGGCGCGAAAGATCCCGCGCTGGAGGAAAAAGCCCTTGCCGTTCAGGCGGTCGCTCTCCGCGTCGACGACCTGGTTGACCAGATGGACGGCGGCGAGCACCAGGCTCAACAGCAGGAAGCGGAGCGTCGGGAAGCCCTCGCCTGCGATCAGGCCATGGCCCAGGAGGAAGAAGCTCCATGCCGGCACGAGAACGAGAGGACGCAAGGCGAAGAAGAAATCGACCACGACCATGCGGCGAGAGTACGCGTGCCCGCGGGAGCGATCAACGTTTCTTGTCGGCGCCGGTGTAATCGAGGTCGAAGCTCTTGCCGCGGGCGCCGCGGGTGTAATTCACGACGCCGGCTCTTTCCACCACGCTCGGGCTGGTGAGCTGCATGTCGGCGAGCTCCTGCAACGAGGCGGGATAGCGACCCTGGAGTGCGCGGTAGGTTTCGAGGTCGCGCTGCAACGTCGCCCGCGCGGTGTAGACCTCGATCTCCGTGCGCGCCGCCCGGGAGCCCCCATCGCGGAGCCCGAGGATCATGAGGGCGCAGCCCAACGCGATGAGCGCCAGGGCCCAGAAGAGGATCGACGGCTGCGGCATGGCGCGGAGGCCGAGCCCGAGACGCCGGCGCGGCACCGGCCTGGGCGCCGGGGTGGAGAGCGCGGCCGCCACCGGAGCGGCCTTCGGTATCTCCACCGGCCGGGGCATTTCGAGAATGCTCGTGAGCCCGGCGTCCACGGCGGCGGCGACGATCTCGTACACCTCGTATTCGGGCAAGCGGCCGCAGGCGACGAGCTCGGCCAGGCGCATCGGACTGCGCAGCTTCGAGAGCAGCGTTTGCGAGCGCTCGTCCAGCGAGGTCGGCAGGGTGGTGATCGGCGCCAGCAGGGCCTGCGGGCTGGGGAGCTTGGTGAGGATGTGCGGCCACTCGTCGACGCGACGCGCCGCTTCCAGAAGCACCGCCTCCATCTTCAGCCCTACGGTATGGCTCAGGCCGCGGAGCGAATCGTCGCCGCCCAGGAAGCGGTAGGTACCTTCCTTCCAGTTATAGGTGCGGAAGACGAGATCCTGCGTCATATCCAGCACCGCTTGCCGCAGCTCCTCCGGCGTGAGCAGGCGCTTGTCCAGGAGGACGTCCGCTACGTCCTTCTTGTTTTCTTCGACCTCCAAGGTCAGGTGCAGGGTCTGCCAGGCGTCCAGGTAGCCGGTTTTCTTCATGAACTCCAGCAGCGGATCGTCGCCGATGCGGCGGCGGTCCCGACAAGAGACGAGCATGCCCTTGTCGAAGTAGAAGGTGAGCAGCTTGTCGTAGCTCTCGACGCGCAAGAGCCCGGTCTTGTGCTGCATCGCCACGAGCTGGAGGATCTCGGCGAGACCGAATTCCTGGAGGGCTCCCTGCATACGTCACCGTCCCTCGGCCGGATGAGCGTTGCCGAGCCGGCGCCAGGAGCGCCGCAGACGCAACAGTCCCTGCAGGTAGGCCAGGAAAAAGACCACGACGGCCAGGCGCAAGGCCTGGGCGTTGGCCGACACGAACCACGGGCTCGTGCGGTCGCCGCCGGCTTGCACGAGGGCATGGGCCGTGAGCAAGGCTGCCCACGCCAGGAGCAGAGTCCACAGAGCCGCCATCGGGGCGCCACACGTGAGGTCGGCCGCCCCGGGGAAGATGGTGCCGATCCAGCGCGGCATGCGGTCCACCAAGCGTGCCGCTTGTTGATGCCGCGGCCGCGAGCGATGCGTCAGTACGCCCTCGTACGCCTCGTTCCGTTCGAAGCGAGGCGTGGGGGTCTCGCAGTAGGGACACATAGGCGCGCGCCCTTCGCGACGCGGAGCGCAATGACTGCAGACGACGCGGCGGCACGTGCGGCACTCGAACGCCAGCGAACGCGCCCGCCAGCGCGATAGCAGCAGCACGGTCAGGCCGAGGAGGACCGTCGCGGTCTTCCACGGCGAGAGACCGTCCCAACCGGCGCCGCGCCAGCCCTCCAGGAGCATCTCGGCGCGCTGGGGCTTGGCGCGCCCTTCGTCCCCGGCCAGACGCAGCAGTTCCTTGGGTCCGAGCACGACGTCGAGCACCGGGATCTGCCCGTGCAGCCAAGCGGCACGCTGCTGCGTGATTCTGTCGAAGTCCAGCTCCGCCGCGCGATGCAGCTCCTGATCGACCTCGCCGAACTGCAGCAGCCGGATGTAGGCCTGGGCCAGGTTGGCGTGGGCGAAGGGGTTGTCCGGCTCCAGCGATTGCGCCTTCCGATAACCGGCGGCGGCGCGATGCATGTCGCCGCGGACGAAGTAGACGTTGGCGAGATTCACGTACGGTGCAGCCCAGTTCGGGTCCGCGGCGAGGGCCGCGCTGTAATGACTCTCGGCGCCGGCCAGGTCGCCGCGCCGCCGCGCCAGCAAGCCGAGCACGAGCTCGCGTTCCCGCCCATGGCTCACGTCACGGACCAGGCTGGCCTCGAGGCGCGGGTCGCCGCCCTCGTGCTGGGCTGCGGCCAAGCGCGCGCTGGCGCTGCGCGGATCCAGGAGCATGGCGTGGGTCTGCAGCCAGGGGAGAGGGATCTCGCCCACGGCCAGGGCGAAACACAGCGCCGCCAGGGTCCGCCGCTCCTTGCGGGAAGAAAAGGAAGCGAGGCAGAGCAGAGCCAGCAGGATGGCGCCGAAGGGAGAGCGCCACAGACACCAGAGAAGTGCCACGGAGACCACGAGACTGCCGGCGAACACGCCGCGTCTTTGCGCTTCGGCGAGATGTTGCACGAAGAAGAGCGACCGCCCGAGCATGAGGACGACCAGCGTCACCAGCGTGGCCAGCAAGAGAGCGTGCGCACCGCGCTCGAGCTTTTGCAGCAGCCGCGACTGCTGGACGGCATCGGCGAAGACGCAGCGGGCGGCGTCGCGGGCCGCCAAGCTAGCGCTCGCCGGGTCGTGCTGGCGGAGTTCGAGGACGAAGCGTTCGAGGTGCGGCGCGACCCAGGTGGGGTCGGCGAGGGAAGCGCGTTGCAGGAGCTCCAGTCGCTCTGCCAGCGGTTGGTGCCGCGACACCAGGACCAGGGCGCGGGCGAGCGCTTCCGACCGTTCCGCGCCCCGTTCGCGCTCGGCCTGGTAGTACTGCCGCAGCGGCGCGGTGGGGAGCTCGAGCTCCTTGGCGAAGGACCCCGTCCCCGCCAGGAATCCGAGCGCGACGAGGACAGCGCTCCCGATCAGCCTCATCCGCGTGTCTCCGTGCGGTCGATGTGCGGGTGCATGCATGCTCGCTCTCGCTGGGAAGGCTGCGAGACGACCGCAAGGACCGTGCCCGCTTGCAATTGCGGCATCCAACGGGCTAGTCTGGGCGCCGGTTCGTCGTCGGGAGCGAGCGCTCACCATTGTGGCTCGGGGGAATGCATGCAGAAGGCCTACATCGGCGAGATCGCCCCGTTCGCCGGGCAGGTGGTGTGTCTCGAGGGCTGGGTCTACAACTTCCGGACCGGTGGAAAGCTGTTCTTCCTGCTCTTGCGGGACGGAACGGGCATCATGCAGTGCGTGGCGGTGAAGCCGGAAATCGGTGCGGAACGGTTCGAGGAGCTGCAGCGGTTGACCCAGGAGTCTTCCGTACGCGTCTGGGGGCCGGTGCGCCCGGAAGGGCGCGCTCCTGGCGGCTACGAGCTGTCCATGCAGGGTTTCGAGATCGTGCAGATCGCCGAGGAGTTTCCCATCACGCCGAAGGAGCATGGCAGCTCCTTCCTCCTCGACAACCGCCATCTGTGGCTGCGCAGCAAGAAGCAGTTCGCCATCCTCAAGGTGCGGGCGCGCCTCCAGAAGGCCATTCGTGACTTCTTCGATTCCCGCGGTTTCACCCTTCTCGACACGCCGATCTTCACGCCCAACGCCTGCGAGGGCACGTCGACGCTCTTCGAGACCGAGTATTTCGGCGAGAAGGCGTACCTGACCCAGAGCGGCCAGCTGTACAACGAGGCGACTGCGGCCGCCTTCGGTAAGGTCTACACCTTCGGGCCGACCTTCCGCGCCGAGAAGTCGAAGACCCGGCGCCACCTCACGGAGTTCTGGATGGTGGAGCCCGAGGTGGCTTGGGCGCACCTCGACGACATCATCCAGCTCGGTGAGGACATGATTCTCTATCTGATCGCCGAGGTCCTCAAGGACTGCCGGCAGCTGCTCGTGGAGCACCTCGAGCGCGACGTCACCAAGATCGAGGCCGTCCGCGGACCCTTCCCGCGGCTCCACTACAACGAGGCCGTCGATCTCCTGCACTCGAAGGGTCACTCCTTCGAGTGGGGTAGCGATTTCGGTGCCCCGGACGAAACGGTGCTCTGCGAGCAGTTTGATTCGCCCCTGGTCGTGCACCACTTCCCGGCGCAGGTGAAAGCCTTCTACATGGAGCCCGACCCGCAGGACCCACGTGCCTGCCTTTCGGCTGACTTCCTGGCGCCCGAGGGCTACGGCGAGATCATCGGCGGCGGCGAACGCAGCGCCAACCTTGCTTTCCTGCGCGAGCAGATCCGCAAGCACGACCTGCCGGAGCAAGCCTTCGGCTGGTACCTCGACCTGCGCCGGTACGGTGCCTTCCCGCACTCCGGCTTCGGCCTCGGGCTCGAGCGCACCGTCTCCTGGCTCTGCGGCATCCACCATCTACGCGAAGCGATCCCGTTCCCGCGTACGATCCAGCGCCTGACGCCCTGAACGCGTCCTCCCTCCATGCGCCCCGCGACATGGCTGCGCCCTGCCTCGGGAGGCGAGGTTCCTGTGCGGGCGCCACACGGCAAGCGGGCCTCGGCCCAGCTGGCGGAAAACGCCGAGAGCTCTGGCACGGCGTAGCGTCGTTCCCGCCGATGGAAAACGGTGAGCGGTGTGCCAGGCGGACCACGGCCCAGCTGGCGGAAAACGCCGAGAGCTCTGGCACGGCCTAGCGTCATTCCCGCCGATGGAAAACGGTGAGCGGTGTGCCAGGCGGACCACGACCCAGCCGGCGGAAAACGCCGAGATGGGATGAGAAGGCCGTCCCCCCGTCTGTGCGCAGTACCGTGTGGTCTGCAGTAGGGCGGGCTCCCTGCGAGAGGGCCCTTGAGAACAGGAGGACGGCCGTGGGGAAGCATAGTACTCCGAGAGCTGGTCAGACAATCGGGGTGGACGTGAGCGACCGGACGAGCCGGATTTGTGTCCTCGATGCAGCGGGCAGGGTTGAAGAGGAAGCCAAGATCCCTACGACACCGCCCGCATTGCGGCGATGGTTCGGGGGCAGATCCCGGGCCCGCGTCGCCCTCGAAGTCGGCACCCACTCGCCATGGATGTTGGGCGTGCTGGAGGACTGTGGTCACGAGGTCCTGGTGGCCAACCCGCGCAAGCTCGAGCTTCTGTCCAAGAGCGACTCCAAATCCGATCGCACCGACGCGGAGCTCCTGGCGCGAGTCGCCCGTGCCGATGCCAAGCTGCTCGGTCCGATTCGACATCGCAGCGCCCAAGCCCAGGCCGATCGGGCCGTGCTGCGCGCACGTGATGCGCTGGTGCGCTCCCGCACCATGCTGGTCAACCACGTCAGGGGTTCGGTGAAACCCTTCGGTGTACGCATCTCCGGGTGCAGCACGCGCTCCTTCAGCAAACGTGCCACCGAGCTTCCCGACGAGATCCGCGACCGGGTTGCTCCCGTGCTGCAGGTGCTCGAAACCATCAACGCCCAGGTCAGAGCGTACGACGAAAGGATCGAGGCCATGCTGGAGCGTTACCCGTCCACGCAGCTCTTACGCCAGGTCGCCGGCGTGGGCTCTCTCACCGCTCTCGCCTTTGTGCTGACGCTCGACGATCCGCATCGCTTCCACCGAAGCCGGCGGGTCGGGTCGTACTTGGGGCTAAGGCCCCGTCGTAGCCAGTCCGGCGCCGAGGACCCCCAGCTGCACATCACTCGAGCCGGGGATCCTGTCCTGCGGCGGTTGCTGGTGCACAGCGCTCACTACATCCTCGGCCCCTTCGGCCCGGACACGGATCTGCGCCGCAAGGGACTGGCCCTGGCAGCACGCGGAGGGAAGAACGCCAAGAAGCGCGCCGTCGTGGCAGTGGCGCGAAAACTGGCGGTGCTGCTGCACCACCTGTGGATCACAGGAGAGGTGTACGAACCGCTGCACAACACCCTACGAACCGAACCAGCTTGAAAGGGCGGAGGAACGCGAGAACGACGACGTCCTGAGGAGATCTTCAAACGCTCGACTGTCCTGGTCCTGGTGACTGCGACTGAGCTCTCTTGGCCCCGATGCACGGGAGCCCGCCGCTGAGATTGCAGCACCGGATCCGGACGGACCCCAACATGCACCGGTCCCCACTGAGGCGGGGCCACAAGAGTGCGAATGGAAGCCCGGCAGCGAGCGTTGAAGTCACCCAGAGTTGAGGCCGCCAAGTCGGCCTTGACTGGGGATTGCCTTCTCATGGAAGAGCTCTGGCACGGCGTAGCGTCGTTCCCGCCGATGGAAAACGGTGAGCGGTGTGCCAGGCGGACCACGGCCCAGCTGGCGGAAAACGCCGAGAGCTCTGGCACGGC
>Ga0075428_100003808_pt1 | contig 16549 bp, 14 predicted proteins | sample RhiMetdeltSRZDD2_FD_75291 | JGI IMG/M metagenome (GOLD analysis project Ga0075428, IMG submission 75291) | Populus rhizosphere microbial communities from Tennessee, USA - Rhizosphere MetaG P. deltoides SRZDD2 | ecosystem: Host-associated > Plants > Roots > Rhizosphere > Soil | place: USA... | reverse complement strand
CGGGGTTCTCGCGCTCGGATTTACCGCGCTTCTCGCGGTGAGCGGTTGTACCGCCGCTAACGAGCGGGACCTGGAGGGTGTGAACATCCAGAACCCCGCGAAGGCGGAGATCTACGCGAACCTGGACGGTCACCCCAACATCGTTCGGCTCTGCGTCGACGGCGTTGCGCTGCTGACCACGACCCGCGAGCTCGACGGAGTCCAGCGGATCCCCGAGTGGGACGCGTGGTGCAAGTCGTGAGCGTCGCCGACCAGAAGTTCACTGTCGCGACGGAGGCTGAGATCCAAAGTCGTATCGATCGTCGCTGGAACTGGACCGTCCGCTGGGTATCGCTACTGGTCGCCGCGGTTCTCGGCGGTTCGGTGTTCTTCATCGTCCAGGGGTGCCAGCACCAGATGACCCGGGACGGCTCGAACGCCCAGCTCTGCATCGGACGGGGCGGCTCGTGGGTCGACGGCGACTGCGTGATGCCGCGTGACCGGTGAGCAGCTTCTCGTTGGCGTCGGGATCGTCCTCTGCGTCATCATGGTGATCCTGACCGGGATCCTGATCTGCGGCTCGCTGGGTCAAGACCTCGGGTGGTGGACGGTTCCGTAAAAGATCTCACTCATATCTCACCGCGGTGGTTGACACCGTGGTGAGATATGAGTATAATTGAACTAGACCGTAGACGAGAGGAAAATTACATGTGGGTAATGACGTCCTTCGGGATTCTGATGCCAACGCTTCGTCCGCCGCAGACCGTACCGAAGGATGACCCGCGAACCGTCCAGATCAGGGCACGGGTCGCCGGTCACCTAGACGTCCTGCGGGAGCGGTACATGCCCGCCACGCTCGGCCCCACGATCGAGCTGCCGAACACCGACTACGAGTTTCGCGCGTACTGCACGCCCGTCGACTGGGCGACCGCGCTGGCTCAGATCTCGCTCGAGATCGACTACGTCAAGTTCAAGCCGACCGCCGAGGGCCACGCGCTGCACACGCTGTACAACCGCATCTGGGCCGTGATGTTCGAGTTCATGTCGACGCCCAAGCACCGGAGTGAGTACTGGTCCGCGCAGAAGGTCACCACGACCACCGTCACGACCCAGCGACTGGGTCGGGTGGGCGAGTGGGAGATCGACTGGGGCAGCGACGCCGACCTCGAGGTGAACTCTGAGTGGGACGACGACTGGTCCTCCCCGATCACCCGGGCCAGCGGTCAGCTCGATCACCGCAGCTGCGCACACGCCACTACGAAGGGTGCTCGCCGGCGTTGCCGGCGGCGCTGGCTGAACCGTAACCGTTGACACGACACCATTAGTATGATATGATAGAATCTCAACCGGGTGGGACGGAGCGGGAGGAACGGAACGCCTCCCGCCCACCCGGGGGACATGGGCCAGAGCTCTTGGGTGGAGCTCTCTGCGGAGATGGTGTGGGTTCGATTCCCACCTGGTCCACGGGCCTAATGGTGGCAACGTGGGAAAGCCTCCACGTTCCGGTTCGACGCCGGGTGGGCTCTCGCGGCGCGTTGGGTAGCTCCCGACGCGAAGTCGAACGGTGACACGTCGCACGTGGTAAAATGATCACACCGTTCGTCGAGCTCTGCAGGGCTCGTGGAGAGACGTGGTGTAGTGGCGCACAAGGCCCTCTCGACGGGATCCCGGCGGTTATCCGCCTCCCGTCTGGGGGCCCAGGAGTGAGGTTCGAATCCTCACCGTCTCACGCACGAAGGAGGTGCAACGATGGATCAGGCAAAGGCTCTTCGCATGATCGAGACCATTGTCTCGACTCACCTAGAGATGATCGGCGTCGAGTGCGGCCCGGGCGCGTCCCAGGCCATGCGAGAGGCCGTGGTCGACATCCAGGGTCTCATTCGTGAGATCTTCCAGGACGTCGCCGACGAGGCGCGGGCGACCGCGGACCCCGTCATCGACGAGGTGTACCGGCGCAACCGCGACCGGGAGATTCTGGGGCCGGGCGCATAGCGCCCGGTTTTCCGGTTGCACCATAATGAGACTTATTGTACAATAGACATAGACGGTAGACCAACGAGAGGAGCACCAAGTGGACATCAAGTGGATTCGGCGAGACAGCGGCTGGCACACCTTCCACATGCTGGCCGACGGGAATCGCCCCGTCCTAGCGATGTTCGTCAACGAGAACGATCCCGAGCTAGTCATCTGGGTCGGCGACCCGCGTCTCGCGCACCTGATCAAGGAGACGTGGACCGGCGCCCAGCAGACCCTCGGCCGGGCCCACACCCACCCCAAGATCGACGAGTCGGGCGTCACCACGATCGTCTGCATCGGTTCGATCGCCAGCTACGTCCTCCCCCGCATCGCCACGCTCATGGCGCGCGTGTACCTCCCCGCCGACGCAGAGATCCAGCCGTGAACGACAAGGAACTGTACGAGGCGCTCGACACGGTGTGGAGCAAGTTGCCGGACGACGCCACGCAGCAGGAGTTTACGGAGGTCGTCCGCGAGCTCGTTCATGGATACTGGAAGCCCTCGATCACGATCACGGGTCGGCGCTGGTTAGGCGTGGTGGACCGTGCCTGACTGGGACAACGAGGGTGACGACCACGGTCCGGTCATTCCACTGTGGACGGCGTTGGTATTCCTCGGAGCGCTGGCGGTGCTCGCCGTCATACTGACACTTTTATCCGATCGCGCGTAAATCATCGTACGCGCGGTCCGCGAGGCCCGGCACCCTTGTGGGAGGAGGTGCCGGGCCTCGGCGTTTGCGTCCACGGGGGCCGGGGTAATCTATCCAGCGTCGGAACGTTGACGTCTCCAGGAGGACACCATGACCGAGAACGAGGGCACCACCGAACGGTTTGCCACCGTCGATGAACTTCGCGACGCGTCGGCGCAGGTAACGGGCGAGGAGGCCGCCGAGCAGGCCGGTCTGCGGGAGGCGATCCGGAACGCAACGCCGGACACGCCCGAGAACCGTGCGGCGGCCGATGACGAGAAGGCCGGTGGCGTATAGCTCTCACTTGCTACCCTGCAATCGTGATACGAAGAATGCAGGGTGGCTTTCTCACCGTCGTGTTGTGGTTCGCGGTGATCTCGATCGCCGTCGCACTGGCCGGGATACTCGGCCTAGTCTGGGAGGATGTCCAGACCGTCACCGGCCCGTGATATGCTGTGAGGCATGGGCCAACTGACACTCGTTGCCGTACTGACCGCTCTCGCTACCCACCGCCTCACGCGGTTCGTCACGCGGGACCAGTTCCCGCTGATGGCGTTGCCGCGTGAGGCGTTCGTGGTTCGCTGGTCCCGCATTCCGATCGACCCGGCCACGTCGCAGGCCGACGCGGCGCTGGTTCGACGTCACCGAAACGACACGTTCAAGCCAAAGAAGGACGGCACGGGATCGCGTCAGACGAATCTGCTGATGCACTCGCTCGCCTACCTCTGGGAGTGTGACTGGTGTGCCTCGGTGTGGGTCGGCGCACTGATCACCTTGGGCGCCTGGCACTGGACCGTACTCGGGGTCTACCCTGTCTACATCTCCGTGCTGGTGTGGCTCTCCGCAAGCACGGCTACCGGTCTGATCGCGCAACGAGAGCCAGAGTAGCGGAGGTGGGTCGTGGCCGACCGGCGACGTGACAGCCTCGCGGCGTCGGCCACGTCCATCCGCACAAGCTCGCGCGACGGACTCGACAACCTCACCGCCGCCGCGACGATCGTACATTCCACGCGCAACCTGATGATCCGGTACGACCGGTGGCAAGACGAGTCGTGGGCGTTCGCCGACGCCATCGGCGAGTATGACGCGGGTATCAACTGGCTCAGCAGCTCGCTGTCTCGGGTTCGTCTGATGGCCGCCAAGATCACGCGGGGTGGTGACGAGCCGGAGCCGATCGAGGAGGGCCCGGCCGCAGACATCATGGCCGAGCTCGCCGGTGGGCTACCCGGTCAGGCCGCGATGATGGCGGATTTCGGCGTCCACCTCACCGCGGTCGGAGACTGCTGGCTGACTGGCGAGGTACAAGACAACGGCGAGCAGCTGTGGGCCGTCCGGTCGGCCGAGGAGGTTCAACCCATCCAGGCCAAGCGCGCCGGCGGTATGAGCTTCCGCGGACTGCTTCGTCGCGAGGCGCCGACCGGCGCCGACGAGGGCACCTACCAGATCCAGGTGGACGACGGTGTGTGGCGAACCATCTCGCCGGACTCGCTGGTGTGTCGCATCTGGGAGAAGGACCGTCGGCGCAGCTGGAAGGCACGGTCGGTCGGCAAGGCGGCCATCGGCATCTTGCGCGAGATCGACCTGTACAACCGCCGCATCATCGCACTGTTGATCTCTCGACTCGCCATGAACGGCATCCTCACCGTGCCGGAGGAAATGACCATTCCGGTCCGGCCCGAGTTCCAGGACGCGCCGAACCCGCTGGTCGCGGAGCTCGTTGAGATCGCCGCGCGGGCAATCTCTGAGCCGGGTACCGCGCTAGCCGCGATTCCGATCCCGTGGCGCGTCCCGGCGCAGTTCGCCGACTCCATCAAGCACATCACCTTCCACGAACAGGGCACCCAGGCGCGAATGTCGCTGCTGGACGACCGGGATAAGGCGATCACCCGGCTTGCCCGAACGCTCCGCATGCCGCTCGAGGCGCTACTCGGCACGGGTGATTCCAACCACTGGAACGCGTGGCTCGGCGACGAGCAGTCCATCAAGATTTATATCTCCCCGCCGTCCGAGACGGTGTGTGGCGGCCTGACCGTAGGCTACCTGCACCCGCGGCTACGCGCGGCGAGCCAGCCACTCGTCGTCAACGGCGACCGCATCATCGTCTGGTACGACACCAGCGAGCTCACCGCGAAGCCCGATAAGAGCGAGCAGGCGGCGGTGCTTCACGATCGCATCGTCATCTCGGACGAGAGCTTGCGTAAGGAGTCCGGTTTCGATGAGTCCGCGGAGCCAACGCAGGAAGAGATCAAGCACCAGGCTCTGATCAAGTTGCTCGGTAACCCGCAGCTCGCCGCCGAGGCGTACGAGAAGCTCACCGGCGACAAGTTCACCCCACCAGCTCCGCCACCCGGCGCACCCGCGCCGAACGGCCCAGGCGAGGGGGGACCGTCCGGCAACGGCGCGACCGCCGCGCCGGGTGGCGGCAACACCCGACCGGACCAACCCGGCGAGGCGCCGTCGGCGAACGGCGGCCCCGGCCAGCGTCCGGTCACCGTCGTCGTGCAGAGGTGACGCGTGGAGATCGTCGCGCTGTCCCTCGCCGAGATCGACGACAGGGTCGCCGAGGCCGAGGCGCGCTTTCGCGCAGCGCTGACCAAGTCTGTCAACGCCGCCGTCCGCCGCGTTCTCAACGGCTCGCTGGTCGCGGCCGCCGATCCCGTCACACCGGGCGACGCCGACGTCGTCGTCGACACGTGGATTTCCGAGGTTGAGGGTAAGCTCGTACCGTACGTTGCCACTCTGTACTACGGTGCCGCCGACTCGGTGAACCAGTCGCTCGGAAACGGCGCGCCCGCGCCCGATGCCGCCGTGTTTCTCACTGCCGTCGTCAACCGGATCAAGGACTTCGCCACCGAACTGTGGGAGCTCGTTCGGAACGCGCTCGTGCAGGGGCTGCAGCTCGGCGACACGACGCAACAGCTCGCTAAGCGCGTCAAGGCGGTCGTCGCGGTGTCGGAGGCGCGGGCCCTGGTAATCGCCCGCACCGAGGCTCACTCCGCCCTGGAGGCGGGTGCGCTGGCCCAGGTACGCGCGGCCGGCCTAGACGGAAAGAAGGAGTGGCGGTCCACCGACGACCCGCGCACCCGGCCGACGCACGTCGCCGCCGACGGGCAAACTGTCGCGCTGGCCGAGAAGTTCGAGGTCGGCGGCGCGTTCCTCGACTTTCCGGGAGATCCGAACGTCAACGCGCCCGCGGAGATCATCAACTGCAGGTGCACGCAGCTCTTCCACATCTCCACCGACCTCACCGCGGAGGATGAGCCGCAGCCGGTAACGGCCGCCGCGGCGGACTTCGACGAGTCGAAGGTCAAGCGCGACACCGAGGGTAAGTTCGCAAAGAAGGCGAGCGCCAAGCTTCCGAAGATCTTCATTGACATGCAGGTCACCGACCTGAGTGACGCCGAGCGAAAGTCGGAGAAGAAGGGCGCCAACCCGGGCGGCATCTTCGCGCTGGATCACGACGCGCTCTACGTTAAGCAGGCTAAGACGCCGCTGCACGCCGGCAACGAGGTGCTCGCTAGCGCGCTGTACAACGCCGCCGGCGTCGAGGTTCCTCAGGTCTACGTCGCCACCGGAACGCCGGAGCTTGGCGCGTTGCAGACGTATACACACCTCGTTCCCGGCGCCGTGCCCAATCTCAAGACGAAGATGAATGACCCACAGTACCGGGCCGAGGTCTGGCGCGGGTTCGCCATGGACGCGTGGCTGGCCAACTGGGACGTCGTCGGCGCCAACCCACAGGGTGGCTACGACAACATCGTCACGGATGAGTCGGGCAACCCGGTGCGCATCGACGTCGGAGGCGCGCTGCTGTTCACCGGACTCGGCGCGCCGAAGGGTGGCAAGCTCGGCGCCGAGGCGCGCGAGGTCGACACGCTGCGTGATAAGAAGTTGAACCCAACATCCGCGGCGCTGTTCGGCGCCATGACGGAGGACGACATCCGCGCGTCCATCCAGGCGACCGTCGCGACGCTGCACCCCGACGACATCCGTAAGTCGGTGAAGGCCGCCGGACTGTTGGACTCGCTGGCCGACACACTCATCTCGCGACGTAAGTATCTGCTGGATCGCTACGGCGTCAAGGGTGTCGAGGGCGACGCGCCGACGCAGCCGGACGTCGTCATCTCGACGAAGAAGACCGTCGCAGATCCGGCCACCATCATAAAGACGGCCGCGAAGAAGGCGAAGAAGGTTGCGTCGAAGAAGACCACTGCGAAGGCTTTGCCGACCGGTGAACTTGGCGGGCAGCCACTTAAGATCACCACCGGTGTCATTTGGCCCAAGACGCCGTACGGACATATGGAGGTCATCGCCGAGTCGCCCGACGGCACCGACGTGCTGCGCTGGAACGCCGAGACGAAGAAGTATGAGGTTGCGTCTGAGGGTCTGACGACCACGGTCTACGAGTACTCGAAGAAGGAGGCGTACGCAACTCTCAAGGATCACCTGTGGGTGACGCCGTTCCCGCTGGTCGAACACCCACCGAAGGGTGACCCCGACGCCAGTTCGGACCCGCTGTCACACGTTCCGACGTGGGTTAAGAACAGCGATGCGTCGCCGCCGCCGTCGTCCGCGCAGATTCTCACAGATCTCGGGGAGTTGACGCTCGACGAGTGGTCGGCGCTTCCGACCAGCAAGCGTCACTTCCTGAAGAAGATCGCAGAGATGCAGTCCAGCGTGTTGCCAGACATGTCCGCGGCGGTGCTCGCTAAGCTCAACAAGTACGACACACAGCTGGCGAATCCACCAAAGAGCGTCGTGCCGTTGTGGCTGAAGGGCATCGGCGCGCCGCCGGCCGGCAGCCAGCCGATCCTCGACCAGATCGGTGACCTCACGATCGAGCAGTGGGGTAACCTCGACGCCGATCAGCGGCAATTTATCTACGAACTGGCGTCGAAGCAGTCTGCGTTCAACATCGCCGGTACCACCGACGTTCTTAAGAAGCTCGACGACTTCGACCTGGCACTGGGCGTTTCGTCGAAGGGAGTACCCGGCGCGGGTGAGAAGCCGCACTGGCTCGGTAGCCCGTTGATCGCGGTGCAGCCCTGGGAGGTGCTGTCGTACGCGGGCAACATCACCAAGGCCGACTGGGACAACCTCAGTGCCAACGAGCAGCAGAACTTCCAGGAGCACCTGTCTGACGCGCAGTTCGAGGACCCAGAGTTCGTACAGGGTATGATGGAGAAGCTCGTCGAGTGGGACGAGGCCGGTCCCGGCATGTCTGACATGCTCGAGCCGTCCGGTAACCTCAAGGTCTGGATGGGTAACCCGGACGCGCCGGTCGGTACGGCCGAGCAGGTGCTCGTCGACGTAGGTAAGATCAGCCTAGGTGACTGGCAGGTGTTGACGCCGGTACAGAAGGCTCACGTCAAAAAGATGGTCAGCGTCGCCGCGTTCGCCGATCAGACCAAGTCCGGCCAGATTCTCGCCGTGCTCGACGAGTGGGACGGCGTCGAGGCACCGGGTGAGTTCATCGACACCGAAACCCCGCTGGACGCCGCCATTGCCGCGGGCGTCAACTGGGATGACGTCATTGAGGACGCGCAAGTCAGTCCTGTAGATACGATACTCGCGAAGAGCGTTGGTGGTAAGTATCATGTAATCGTAGGCAACTTCAACACAATTCGGGTCGTGAACGCTGAGACTGGCTTCATCGTAGATGCGTACCCGATGGCTATTTCTCCAGACACTCTCGAGACGAACCTACACCAGTACTCAACGACGTGGGTCGCGGGTAACGTCGACGTGTCATCGCCGTTTGCGTCGCCGGTACCGGCGATCGAAAACGAGCAGACGATTAGCAACTGGCCGGGTGTCGCGCAAGCTAAGTACCAGCCGATGCAGGTCGTGGCCGTCACGCCGGACGGTAAGCACCGCATTATCAGAAACGCGGCCAACACCAAGTTTTACGTTCAGAGTAACCAGGGGACATCGGATGAGTCTGACTGGGTTGTGAGTGAGGGTGGTGCCGCCGCCATTCTCGAGACCATCGCTAAGATGGTGGCGCCGGTGTGGGAGGTGCCCGCGGGTAGCGAGCCGGTCATCTTGACCAGCATAAACGGCGACACGCCCGATAACATCACGCCGACCATCTCTGCGCCAACGCTCACGCCCACATCCGTGTCGGTGCCTAACGTCTCCGGCGACGTGTCAGGTATCTTCTGGTCTAAGAAGAAGACGATTCAGACCAGCGTCAAGGAGAGCGGGGTTCACTGGCACTCGCCGGCCGCTAAGATCTGGACCGCCATTCTTCAGGAGAAGCAGGTTCATCCCGAACTGTCACTGCTGCAGATCTTGCACATCCTCGACGAGGGCACCAAGACGAAGAAGTCGCCGACGCCCCACACGGATAAGATCAAGAAGTGGCTCACCACGTCGGCCGGTCAGACCAACGCGGCGCTCTCGGACGTTGACGACGTACTCGGTACGGCGCCCGGCGTCCAGTCGGCGACGCCGTCCGTGTCTACGCCGTCCGCGCCGTTCGGCGGCGTTGGCGAGGGTGACATCTCGGGACTTGCAGAGAAGCAGCGGCAGGACATCTACGCCGAGTTTAAGAAGCAGCCGGCGACGTACTTGAGCTCACCTCCCGCCGACGTCTGGCTCGCCGTTAAGCAGATGTCGAGCGATTACGGTCTGACGACGCTGCAGATCCTACGGGTCATCGACGATGTCGATGCAAAGAAGGTCAAGGCCGAGGATAAGCACCTCTTTGAGAAGAAGATCCTCGACTGGCTCAAGACTCCCGCGGGCGCGGCCGTCGCATCCGGCAAGCCGACGCCGAAGCCGCCGACGCCGGCGTTCTCCGCAGGTACGTCGGTCGCCGTCGCGCCGTTCGAGGAGACCTCCCACCACTCGTACATCGTCCAGTCGTATACGGACCTAAAGAAGCAGCACGACGAGCAGATGGCGCAGTACGGCGAGTGGTCGCCGTCGCAGCGTAAGGGACTGCGCGCCTACACCGGCGGCATCTACACCAGCATCAACCCATACCTGTGGGGAAAGCTCGATAGTCTCTCGCCGTCGAACACCACGGCCATGCGACAGGCGCAGCTCGGTATGCGACTGTCCACGCGGCCGATGCTGGTGCATCGAGGTGTCGGCTACCGCGGCGTCGGCGGGGCGAACAGCCACGCGCAACTCGAGCAGATGGTTGGCCAGACGTACCTCAGCGAAGGCTTCAGTTCGGCCAGCTACGGAGATACCGAGGCGTTTTCCAGCAAGCAGGTCACCGTCGAGATCGAGGTACCGCCGGGCACACCCATGGCGTTCGTAGACCTGATCACCCAGAGTCCCGGGGAGCACGAGGTATTGCTGGCCGCCGGACTGCACTTTAGGATCATCAAGGTGTCGAAGAAGGGCAGCAAGTCTGTCGTACGCGTGAGGGTGGTGCCGGCGCCGTGACCGACCCGCAGGACTTTGGCTTCGCGTTGAACACGCTGGTCGAGGCAGCACGCGGCATGACCGACGCGGAGGCGCGTGACTTTCTCGTCACCGGCGTGCCGTACTGGCAGCGTGTCAACACCGCACCTGCGGTAGTTGGTGACCGGCAGGGACTGACTGATGAGCAGATCGACGGCATTCTCACGTCGGCGCTGCTGCCCGGCGACCCGCACACCGGCGCCATGGTCGCGCTCGTCCCGCGATCGGAGGACGCCGCCCGACTGGCCGTGGATGGCGGGGAGGACGTCGAGCAGTTGCACCTGACGCTCGCGTTCCTCGGTGAGGCCGCCGACGTACCGGACGAGGCGCGCGGCGAGGTCATCGAGCGCGCCCTCGCGCACTTCGTCGACCAGCTGCCGATCACCGGCACCGGGTTCGCGGTGGCAGAGTTCAACCCACTGGGCTCTGATCCGTGCTGTGTACTGATCGTCGGTGACGACACGGGGCGACTCGAAGCGGAGCAACACTTCGTCTGCGACTTCATCGTGACGATACCCGGCTGGATGCCGCCCGACCAGAGGTCCCCCTGGGTCCCACACATTACTCTGATGTACGTCGACCCGGCGGACATCGACGTTAAGGAGCTGTCCTTCCTCACCGGACCTGTGATCTTCGACCGGGTGCGCGTCGCGTTCGGCGGTGAGGTCGTGGACGTTCCGTTGATGTCAAGTCTCGTGGCTGCCGAGACGTTTCACCTACAGCATCAGCAAAAAGATCACGGTCGTCGGTACACCGCCGGTGCCGATCTGCTGAGTGATTTGACGAAACTTGCTCACTCCGCAGTTGCTTATCGAGACGCACATCGTCGAGATTATGAAGATCCTAACGATCCGTACGGTCCACGCCCCGACTTACTGCTTCACGGTATCGCCGTCGAGCAACACTTTGACGGCGAACCCAAGGTGGTTAGCGCCGCGGAGCTTGATGAGTTGATCGCCTCGGGGCAACCGGAGCTGTGGCGCGGCGTAAAGGCACGTGAGAGTGGTCGAACGGCTGCCGACATCAATGAAGAGTTGCGTAACGGTCCGGTGTACTACGGCGCCGGGATATACGGTAACGGAGTGTACACGGCATTGCGTGAAAACCACGCACACGCGTTCTCTGACGGCACAACTGGCGCGGTGAGTCGTATGACACTTCGACCCGACGCCCGCGTCGGTGATTATGAGGAGATTCGACGTGAGTGGTCGTCCTACGCAAACGGCATCCAAGATCCAACTGTGTATGACTTTATGGGTGACCCGGGTCGGTACGCGGCGGCGCGAGGCTGGGATGCGTATGTTACGCCCGAGCAATCCATCGTTGTGTTGAATCGAACGGCGCTTGTGATCGAGGAGGCGAAAACGTGACACCTGAGTTGTCCCAACGACTGGGTCGCGCTCTCGGCACACACTCGGTGACGGTCGCCGAACGCGAGGCCGTCGTCGCGGCGAGTCGTACGGCCAGTACGTGGGCAGATTTGTCGAGCGTGATTCGTTCCTTGGTGATCGAAATCGAAAATCGCACGGTTATCACATAGTGCTACCCTACCGTCTAGGAGGTGCGCCGTGCCGTGGAGCGTCGTGAAGAGGGGCGCGGAGTGGTGCGTCGTTAAGAGCGCCGACGGCAAGACGGTTGCCTGCCACGACAGTCAAGAGTCGGCAGAGGCGCAGCGCCGGGCGCTGTACGCGAACGAGGGTGACATGAGTGCCGATACGTTGACCGCCGCGGAAACCACGATGAACTTCCTCGTAGATGACCCGAGTGCGTGGGAGGGCATCCTCGGCATCGAGGGCGTTGAGGGCGGTAGTGGCCGTCAGTTCGCGCACAACTCCCTGATCTTCGACAGCACCGTGGACGGTCGGATGCCGCTAGACTGGCAGAAGGTCTACAGCCACGGCGGCACCAACGACGAGACGGTACGTGTCGGCACCGTTCACCTCATCTGGCGTGACGGACCTGTGCAGCTCGAGGGCTTCGACGAGCCGGTCATGCTCATTCGCGGTGAGGGCAACTTCGACCTCGGCGGACCACCGGACGACGACGCCCACGAGGCGTTTCGCCGCGCCGATAAGGGCACGCTGAACGGCATGTCTATGGTCGTCGACAAAATCAAGGACGCGGACGTTGAGGCCGTGTACCCGGTTGCCGCCGCGCCTACGACGGAGTCGCTGGCCGAGGGCGACGTCGTATCCATGATCTTCGGTAAGCCAGAGAAGGAGATTTATCACCGGGGTCGCGTACGCGGCGTGGCGCTGGTCGAGTATCCCGAGTTTACCGAGTCTCGGGTCACTCTTAAGTCGAAGAACCGTGCCGTCACCGGCGCACCCGAGCCTCGCCGGTCGCCGACCGGTGCGTACGCGCTCGGCGACGAACACTTCGCGACCGTTAGCGACGGACCGTGGAACGCGCCGGTGCAGATTCGCCGACTGGCCGGTGACCTGAGGTTGACCACCGCGGTGCGCGCGTTCGCCACGATCGGACACTTCGAGTCCGGCCAGGTGGCACGCGACCAGTGCGCGCTGCTACACCACGAGATCGACGACAACGGCGTACCGGGCGCGGCCAACGTTACCGCGATCACCGCAGCGCTGCGCGCCTTGAGCGTGTTTAAGCTACCAGCCGAGCGTGCCGAGGCCGCCCGGGCTCACCTACTGCGACACCTGGAGGCCGCCGGTATGGCTCCCCCGATCGACGCACCGGCGACTCAGCCTCTGACCGCCGCGGCTCACGTCATCACCATCCCTGACCTACCGCCCGCCTCGTGGTTCACCGAGCCGGTCGACGTAGACCAGCACGGCGCGCTGACGGTCACCGACCAGGGGCGTGTCTACGGCTGGCTCGCACCGAGCAACGTGGCGCACCGGTCGTTCCAAGATCGCAGTGTGTACGCGCCACGGAATGTCGACTACACACGGTTCCTCGGCGGGGAGACCATCGTCGCCGGCGGCAGCCGCGTCATCACCGGCCCGATCACCATGGAGTGCGGCCACGCCAACCCACACGACTCGCGTCGCGCCGACCTCAACTGGGCGCCCGACCACTACCACAACACGTGTTCGGTGGTCGCGTCTGTCACCATCGGTGAGTCGGCGCGCGGTACGTGGGTCGCCGGCGCGTTGGTCGCCGGCGTCACACCCGAGCAGATCACTCGGATGATGACGTGTCGACTGTCCGGCGACTGGCAGCCGGTCCGTGACCAGCCCGGTCGCCGTGAGCTCGTGGCCGCGCTGCTCGTACCTGTGCCGGGCTTCCCACTGGCTCGAAGCGCCCCGTCCGTTCGGGTGGATAACGGTGAGCTCGTCGCCGCGTCCGTACCCGTTCGCGTCGTGCGTCACGACGAGGATGTGGACGTCGATCAGGCACATCGAGATGCCGAGCGCGCCGCGTATCAGGCGGTCGTCGCGAGCATGCAGCGACGCATCGGTCGCACGCCGGCCGACAAGATCGCCGCACTCGCGCTACGCGTGCACGGCGGTACGGCGACGCTCGACGCCGAGACGTTCCACAAGGGTCACGCCGACCAGGACAGTCACGGCAACTGGGCGCGCAAGGTGGGCGACGCCGTGGACCGAACCCTCGCCGGACTCGGAGACGTGATGTTCCAGCAGCCCAAGGAGGACTTCGAGTATCCACACACCGGCGAACTTCCAGCGCCCGGACGATTTGACAACGAGCCATTTCCGACCGCCGAGAGGCACAAGGAACTGATCTCTGACGTGGTCGATCGGTTCGATCTGTCGGCGCGGCAGAAGCTTCGACTACGTCAGTCCGACTGGAGCCGTGACATTACGCGAGCGGCCTCGCAGGGTGAGTGGGATTACGTGAAGAAGCTCCTGAAGAAGTCGGGTGTCGCACGCAACATAGAGGAGGACTGAGATGTGTGGATGCAATAAGTCGAAGGTCGCGGTCACCTCGGTGCAGCTCGCGCAGCAGGAGGCCGACGCCCGCGCGGCGCAGGATATGCCGCTGACCCAGGTGATGCGAGAGCGTCGCGACGCCGCGCAAGCCAGCGTCGCCGCAGCTATCGCCAACTCCCGTTCGTAGGACGTCGTCCGTATCGTTTGACACTCGGCCCGGTACCGCACTATGCTGGTACCGGGCCGACCATGTCATAACGATGTACTCGTGATAGGTGGCTCACCGTGCCCAAGAACACAGGACCCGTTCAGCGCCCGGAGGACATCACCGCGCTGACCGCGGAGGAGCTGGCCGCTCTTGAGACGGCGGCCACCCAGGAGTTCGACGCCGTAACCGGCGATCCCGCCATCGACGCAACCGGCATGGCGCGTGCCTCCGAGCTTGTGGAGATCGTAGAGGCAGCCCGCGCCGACGGCGTCCGTCGTACCCAGGAGGCCGCGCAGCGTGCCGCCGAACTCGAGTCCATGCGCGGTCGCATGACCGTTCCGGAGCCGGAGGGCGGCGACGGCGAGGGTGACGCCGAGGGCGAAGGCACGGAGGGTGGATCCGACGGCGGCGCCGGCGCTCCCGTTCCGGCCGGCGCGGTGGTCGCCGGCGGCGCCACGACCCAGCCGGTCCAGGCTGTGCGGAAGCTCAACCCGTCGCTCGCCGACGCCCAGCGTCTCGCGCCGAAGGTCACCGCGCCTCGTCGGGAGTCCGCGCTGATCGCGTCCTCGGACATCCCGGGGTTCCCGACCGGCGGCAAGCTCGACGGCATGAACGGTCTCGTCGCCGCGATGCAGGCACGCGCCAGCGCCCTGCCGATCTCGCACACCGAGAGCGGCAACTGGGAGGAGGCGCCGCGCTTCCCCATCGCGACGATCCAGCGTGAGTTCAAGTACAAGATGGACCTGAGCGCGACGCCGGCGCAGATCAACGAGGTACTTACGGCCGCGACCAACCCGGACGTGCTCGTCGCCGCCGGCGGCTGGTGCTCGCCGTCCGAGATCTCCTACGACTTCTTCAACGTCGTGTGCGAGGACGGCATGCTCGACCTCCCCACGATCGGCATCAACCGGGGCGGCATCCGCTGGCCGATCTCGGCCTCGTTCGGCGACCTGGTCGGAAACGCCGCCATGTGGACGTGGACCGAGCTGCAGGACGTCGCGGCCGTCACCGGCACCGGCGCCGGCACCAAGACCTGCGCCCGAGTGCCGTGCCCGACGTTCGACGAAGAGCGCCTGCAGTGCGACGGCATCTGCCTCACGGTCGGTAACCTCACCGAGGACGCCTTTCCTGAGCTGATCGCGAACCACACCCGACTGCTGTTCGCGGCGCACGCGCACAAGATGAACGGCCGGTACATCACCGCGCTACTCGCCGAGTCCGGCACCGCGATTACCGGCATGGGCGCCGCGGGTTCGGGCGTCGTCGCCCCGGTGCTCGGCGCGATCTCGCTCGCCGCGATCGACTACCGCGACAAGTACGCCATGTGTGAGGATGCGGTGCTCGAGGTCATCCTGCCGCGCTGGCTGCGGGCGGCCATGCGGTCCGATCTTCGGAAGCGCGGTGGTGACTACGCGTACCTCACGGTCGCGGATGCGGCGCTGATGAACATGTTCGACATGGAGAACGTCCGCGTCCAGTGGGTCAACGACTGGCAGGTCCGGACGTCCGGATTCCCGGGTCAAACTTCGCCGATTGTGGTCTGGCCGACCACCGTGCAGTTCATGATCTTCGCGCCGGGAACGTTCGTTCTCGGCCGCGGTCTGCGGCTGAACCTGGGTGTCATCCGCGACTCCGTTCTCAACGCCACCAACGACCACACCGGCATCTGGCAGGAAGAGTGCTGGCTGATCGCGAAGATGGGTCACGAGTCCCGTCTCTACACCGTTCCGATCTGCCCGGACGGCACCGTCGGTGCCATGGACCTCACTGCCTGTGGCGTGTAGTGGTCGACACAACGGAATCTGAGGCGAGCGGCGGGAGGTGAGGCGACGTGGTTAACGCACGACTACACGTACCCGCGCCGAACTTCACGCCGCTGCCGTACGGGCTGTTCTCGGCCGTACAGTGGCGCGACGACGCCGACCCGCACTGGCGGCTCGGTATCACGTATGAGCCGCTGTGCGGCGGTGTGGGTACGACGTACGAGGGTTGCTTCTCCGTCACCGGCAGCGGGGGACCACCTCCGCCACCACCGGCGAAGACGTCCACCGGTGACTTTACGCGTCGCGGCGCCACGGCGTTTACCGTGTACTCTGACATCGACTGCTCGGCACCTGGTTTCTGGGATCGCGCGGAGAGCGCCGCGATCGAACTCGTGGGACGCGCCGAGCAGCGTCAGGTCGAGCGTGCGCTGTGGACCGGCGTCGCCGGGCTACAGCCCGTTGTCTACCCGCACCTCGCCGAGGACACCGCGTTCATCGAGAACGACGGCCAACCGGGATCTGTGACGCTCCAGACCGCCGCGACCGTCGTTACCGGTAGCATTCTCGACGTCGTCGAGGGTCTCGGCGTACTCGAGGAGCAGCTCGCCCTGTGCTA
>Ga0075428_100003805_pt1 | contig 16551 bp, 12 predicted proteins | sample RhiMetdeltSRZDD2_FD_75291 | JGI IMG/M metagenome (GOLD analysis project Ga0075428, IMG submission 75291) | Populus rhizosphere microbial communities from Tennessee, USA - Rhizosphere MetaG P. deltoides SRZDD2 | ecosystem: Host-associated > Plants > Roots > Rhizosphere > Soil | place: USA... | reverse complement strand
GATCGACCACATCGCTCGCATCAAAGCCGACAGCAAGAATCGCGACGAGGAGGTGAAAGAGCTCTGTAATCTGGCCAGGCACAAGCTCACGACGGTGAAGATCTCGGCCTTTTACGCACTCAGCAAGGGACAGCCGCTCTACCTGGATCTGGCTCCCGTGATTCGGCGTTTGTTGGAAGCTTACGGTCCGGAACGACTGATGTGGGCTACCGACTGCCCGTTTCAAGTTCAAAACGGACATACCTACCTTGACTCAATCACCCTGATCCGTGACCGCCTGGATTTTCTGTCCGACAGCGCTCGTCAGTGGCTCTTAACAAAGACAGCCGAACGCGTATTCTTTTCTTAACTGTGGAAATGGAGGGACGCGGAGCCAACGATGATGTGACTTTCAGCCAAAGAAAGCTTCGGGCCTGATCACCGCCTTGGTTCTGCAGGAGTCACAAGACATCTATTCGCTCTTTTCCCCTTGCAATGGCCTATCCCAAAACTGCCATAGAACGAGGAACGCCCCCAACGGGGGAAGCCCCATGAGCGCCATACTCCTTACAATCAACAGTCCTGAGATCAGTACATCTCTCCACGTCATCTCTCACCTTCCTCGTTGCACATCGTTGTGGCCAACCAACGAGCCCGATATCCTGACATGACCGTGAGCCTGGCGCGTACGCGATCAACAAGTTGAGCGCTGGCTATCATAGATATGACCGACATAGCCAATCGATTGCGTCATGAGCCGTCTGAAATCATCCGTACAGGATTGCACTATGCCTCGTTCCGTTACCTGGCTTCAGTCATGCCGCCATGTTCAGAACGATTCGTAGGATCCCACCAACATTTCTAAAACAGCTTGACAAAGAAGTCCCTATGGTTAGAATTTGAAGTCTGTTCAGTCTTGAAAACATTCGATGAATCAATTTCATCATCGCCTTCATTTCAGCGATCAGGCATACGCGCGATTCTTACCGCGACGGTGGTTTGTCTGAATGGTGCCTGCAGTTGATGCAAAGCGCGTTGATGAGAAGCCTATTCAGGTATTCTGAGCGAACATGAACTTTAAAGGAAAAGTGGCAATCGTCACAGGGGCGGCGGCGGGAATTGGCAGGGCGACGGCTATCGCATTTGCGGAACATGGCGCTTCGGTGGCACTGCTTGATCGCAACGTAGCTGGAGTTGAAGAGACGGCGTCGATGGTGCGTCAGAAAGGCGGGCCGGCGTTGGCGCTGCGCGCCGACGTCGGAATCGAGCAGGAAGTCGCAGAAGCATTCCGACAGATTGCTATCACCTTTGAGCAAATCGATATTCTGATCAACAACGCAGGCGTCGAACTCTACAAGGACTTTCTTGACTTCGAATCGGTTGAATGGGACCGGTTGCTGGCCGTCAATCTCAACAGCGTGTATTACTGTTCCAAACAAGCCATTCCGTTTATGATCCGGTCCGGGGAAGGAAGCATCGTCAATCTGTCTTCAGTTCAGGCGCTAGCCACCACAGGACAGGTCTCTCCTTATGCCGCCGCCAAAGGGGGCATCCTTTCACTGACGCGTGACATGGCTCGTGAATTCGGCAAGCACAAGATTCGAGTGAACTCGATTTGTCCGGGTTGCATCCACACGCCGATGATGGACCGGACCCTGGCCACCATGCCGAATGCAGAGGTCGTTGTGGAACGCATGGCTCAAGCCATCCCCCTGCAGCGTTTGGGCAAGGCCGAAGACATTGCCAAAGTGGCGCTATTTCTGGCTTCTCCCTACGCGGACTACATATCGGGGGCCGCGCTGGTGGTGGACGGAGGATTACTATCGAAATTGCCATTGCCGGAATATTGGTAGAGGCTCCCCTTTCATTAAGGGAGAATCTGTCGGATCATGCAGTCGAATGCCGCCCTGCGAGTAGCGGGGTCGTGTTCGGTCGAAATCTTGTTCGAGTTCCCATAGAAAATCCAAGGAGGAGTTATGCCAGCAACTCAGCCCAGTAAGCATTCTTCCACAGTCGAAGCCTTCCTTTCAGAAGGGCCTCAGCGATTGTTTATCGGAGGAGGGTGGTTGCCTTCGAAGAAGGGCCAGACGTTTCAGACGCTCGATCCCGGCGCCGGTTCTGTTTTGAGCGCTGTTTATGATGCGGGGAGTGAAGACGTCGACTTTGCCGTGCAGACAGCGAGGCAGGCTTTTCGAACGTCGGGCTGGGCACAGATGACGCCCAACGCCAGGGGCGTGTATCTCCACCGACTGGCCGATCTGGTCGAGAAGAACAAAGCGACCTTGGCGGAAATCGAGTCTTTGGATGTGGGGAAGCCACTGCCTCAAGCTACCTGGGATATTGAAAACTTCTCGGCGACGCTCCGCTATTACACCGATCTGGCCGTTCACATTCAATACAAGACGCCCATTGCTGTTTCCAAGCACGAGGCCCGAGTTGTCCGACATCCCTATGGAGTGTGCGGCTTTATTTTCCCCTGGAATTTCCCGTTCCTGTTGGTGGGCTGGGGAATCTCACCGGCACTGGCGGCCGGGAACACCGTCGTCATTAAGCCTGCGGAAGACACGCCGCTCTCCACGCTCTTCCTGACGAAGTTGGTGAAAGAGGCAGGCATTCCCGATGGCGTGGTGAACGTCGTGACCGGCTTGGGAACCACGGCTGGTGAAGCATTGGCCACTCATCCAGGGCTGAGCCGCATGTCCTTTACAGGGTCGCCCGAGGTAGGACGACTGGTCGCCGAGTCTTGCGGGCGCAACCTGATTCCAGTAAAGCTGGAACTGGGAGGTAAAGGTGCCGCGGTCCTTTTCGATGACATCGACGTTGAGAAAACCGTGGATGCACTGTGTGGCGCGGTGACCTTGAACACGGGACAAGTCTGCTGCACGGCCACGCGCTGGTTGGTGCATGAATCGATCTACGATCAATTTGTGGAACGGACTCGATCGCGTATGGCTGCGGTTCAGATTGGCTATTGGAACGATCCGCAAACCCAGATGGGTCCTGTCGTCAGCCAGAAGCAAAGGGAACGGGTTTTGGGCTATTTGGAGAAAGCGAAACAGCAAGGTGCCGAAACCGTTGTTCCGGGAGGCGTGGCAGAAGTCCCCGGCAAGCCGGACGGCTTCTATGTGAAGCCTGCCGTACTTGCAGGGTCTCCCGATAATGTGGCTGTGCGCGAAGAGATCTTCGGACCGGTTCCGTACGTTCTGAAGTTCAAAGCAGAAGAGGAGGCCATCGAGCTGGTGAACCGCTCAACCTACGGACTGGCCAACAGCGTCTGGAGTCAGGATCTGGATCGGGCCAATCGCGTGGCAGAGTCGCTGGTGGCAGGCAATGGCTGGATCAACGCGCACAACGTATTCGTGCATGGTGTGCCCTACGGCGGTGTCAACCTGAGCGGTCTCGGCGGCGGGGTGCTGGGTCCCGACACTCTGTTTGATTACCTGCGTAGTCAATCGATTGTGCGGCCACTATAAGGTTTTGATGGAAGCGGTTCCCGTAAATTCCCCCTTGACAAAGGGGGCAGCGGCGCAGCGACCGTGGTCGTTACGCCGCTTGGGGTTATCCTGCGAATTGGCGAAAGCTTGACCTGAGTGGGTTGCAGTTCAGGCAGCATTGACCATGTTCTCATGGCCTTCCGGTGTCGCGAGACAACCCCCGCGCCTGCGGCGCTGCCCCCTTTTCTAAGGGGGAATCTGTCTCACCTGCATCGTTTCCGTTGTTTCTTCACAGTTTTCGACTTTTGTGGCAACGCGGGATCTCTAACTCTCAGAGGCATGATTTCATGAAAGCTTGGCGATTTTACGGTTTCAACGATTTGCGGATGGACGAAACGGCCCTTCCTGTCTGCAAGCCTCATCACGTGATCGTGAAAGTGCAGTGTGTGCAGCCCAGCGTCACGGAAGCGCAACTGGCCCGTGGGATCAAGACTCTGGCCTATGAGCGCATCAAGAAGAGACTCGAAACCGAAGCCCCGGTGCAGTTGTTTGGTCACGAATTCTGCGCGGAGATTGTGGAAGTGGGCGAGGGGGTTTTTAAGTTTCAAGTTGGCGACCGAATCGCGGCCCGCGCGAAGCTTCCCTGCCAGAGCTGCTCGCTCTGCCTTTCGGGCCGGATGACTTTGTGTCGAAAAGGCCCCGTGATTGGATTTGACCTCCCCGGCTGCTTTTCGGAGTTCGCATTGATTCCGGAAATTGCATTGGTCAAGGTCGATGACCGGATCTCGCACAGCGAGGCCGCCTGCCTCCAATCGCTCAGCGACAGTGTCGCGGCCGTGGAAACCGCTGACATTCAGGTGGGTGACACGGTGGCGATTTTCGGACAAGGGAGCATGGGATTCGAGTGTATGCAGGTGGCGCGAAACTGCGGGGCAGGGAAGATCATCACCGTCGATGTGCGTGACGAAGCCTGCCAGAAATCGCGGGAACTGGGAGCCGACACTTCCATCAACGCCAATCAAGACGATCCGGTCGCAGCCATTCGAGAGCTTACCGAAGGGAATGGCGCCGATGTCGTATTTGAATGCGCCGGAGGAAGCCCGCGGCAGGGGCTTTCGGGCGTAAAGACTCTCACGCAAGCCATCGACGCGGTGCGTTCCGGCGGCAAGGTGATCGGTGTGTCCTGGTTTGGCGAACCTTTCCCCGTCGATATCGATCTGCTGCGCGAACGCAGTCTGCGTTACTTGTTTCCGGATATCAGCACTTCGGCTCACTTGGAATACACCGTCCGGCTGGTTGCTTCCGGCAGGGTTCAAGTCAAGCCGATGATTACCCACGTGCTTCCCGGGATCGAGTCTGTGCCTCAAGCGTTTGAAATTACTGCCAACAAAGGAAAATACAAAGCCATCAGCCCGGCTCAAGTGATGCTATGAACCAAGCAACGCGGCTCTCGGCCGCAGTCCCCTCACGCCTTGTGAAAGAAATCCGAACAATCCGCACCTCGCTACTTTCCGACGCCCTCGGCAAGGGAGGCGCGATGGATCACGACATGCAGTGCCTTTCGGCCAACTGCCGCATGGCAGGTCCGGCAGTGACAGTGCGCGTCCACACGGCAGACATCCTCATGGTGGGAATTACTCTATCCCATTGTCCAAAGGGAAGCGTGCTGGTGATCGACGGGCAGGGAGAACTCAATACGGCGCTCTGGGGTGAAGTCACCACACTGGCAGCCCGATTGAAAGGACTGCAGGGAGTGGTCATTGACGGTGCCATTCGGGATCTTTACAAGATTCGTCACGATAAACTCCCGGTATTCGCTCGAGCAGTCGTCCCGAATGCCGGAGGCGTTCAATACGCCGGCGAGTTTCAGGTCCCGGTCCAGTGTGGCGGCGCCATCGTGCATCCCGGCGACTGGGTGGTGGGCGATGAAGACGGCGTAGTCGTGGTTCCACAAGACCGTCTGGAGTCGGTGATTGAAGCCGCCAAGCGGCTGGCGGTGGTCGAAAAGAAAATCGAAGACGAAGTCGCCAAGGGAAAAGATTTGGCGACGCTGCTTCGCTACCATGAACTGTTGGAGAAGAAGACTTCGGAAGGTGTACTGCCACAAATGAGATTCCTGGAGAAGGGCAAAGGATGAGCGGCCGTTTGGAACGAGTCACCCACGTTGCGACTGCACCTGCACTGGAACTGGTCGAAGGAGTATCGGTTGTTTTCTTTGCCAATGGGGAACTGGGCGCAAACGGCTTCAGTACTGGCCTGGCTCGCTTCAAACCCGGTGCGCAGTTGCCTTGCCATAAGCACGAATGCGGCGAATCGATTACGGTTCTACAGGGAGAATGTGACATTGCGATCGAAGGACGAATCTATCGGCTTACCCCCTGTGATTCCATTCACGTCCCAGCCGGCATGGCCCACGGAATGAAGAGCCTCGAACCTTCCACGGATCTTCTGGCGCATGTGGCTTTCTCGTCGGCGACGGTGACGCGGGAACTTGTGACCACACCCTTTTCCGAGCGCGACCTGCGAGACGCAGTGGCCTCCAGGAAAGGAGGAGAGGCCCTTTCGAGATTCTCCCGAGCGGAAGAGTATGAGCTCTCGGCCAAGGCGTTGTTTCGAGATCTGTTTGCGAAGAGGCTAGGATCGAAGGGAATCTGTGGCGGATACGGCCGGTTTGCTCCGGGAGCTTCGCTGCCTTGCCACACACACCTCTATGATGAGTCCATTACCATCGTTGAAGGCGGTGCCACGTGTCTCGTCGCTGGCAGACGATACTCGCTCAGTGGCTGCGATACGGCCTTGGTTCCCCAAGGTCTGCCTCATCGTTTCATCAATGAAACCAATGAGCCGATGGCAATGGTCTGGGTCTACGCGGGCGACGAGCCTGAACGAGTGATTGTCGATAACGCGATTTGCTCGGGAGAGCGGAAGTAAGTAGAGTTGCTCCGCCGCGTATCCGTTCCCTTGTGATGATTGTATCGAACGCTGGCCGTTTGAAAGCCGAGGCGGTGAGCGTTCGCCGGCCGACTCCAGAAGTAGATTCCGGTCTCAAAGGACTCAGCGTGAAAACAACAACGCAGTTGCCTCCAATCAAGGAGCAGGCATCGTCTGCGAAGCGCGAAGCTCAGAACCTCCAGGAGCTGACCCCCCAACAATGGAAATCAGGCATTGCCGCCTGGCTCGGCTGGCTCTTCGATGGGCTGGACATGCACTTGTACACCCTGGTTGCGGCTCCGTTTGTGATGCAGTTGGTCGCGGCTAGCAGTCTTGCCGATCCCCAGGTAAAGCGGTATAGCTCATGGATTCAGGCCGCTTTCCTCATTGGCTGGGCGCTGGGTGGAGGTTTTTTTGGACGGGTCGGCGACTTGCTGGGCCGCAGCCGAGCACTGAGCTTGACGATCATTACCTATGCCTTGTTTACCGGACTTTCGTCGTTTGCCCAGACGTGGTGGCACTTACTGATTTTTCGATTTCTGGCGGCTCTTGGCATCGGCGGCGAGTGGGCCGTCGGGTCGTCTTTGCTCTCAGAGACCTGGCCCAAGCGTTGGGGCCCTTGGATCGCCGCCGTTCTTCAGAGCGGTGTCAACATCGGTGTCTTGCTGGCCTGCATTACCACCTACCTCATGGCAGGGCAGAATCCACGGTGGGTATTCCTCGTCGGAATTCTTCCAGCGTTGCTGGTGTTCTGGATTCGGCGAGCCGTGCCGGAACCCGAGGAATGGCACCAGGCCAAGACCGAAGCTCGTCAGCAACCCCCAGTATGGGATTTGTTTCGGGGCGATGTCCTTCCTATCAGTATCAAGACGATTGTGGTTTGCTCGCTGACGCTGACTGCTTGGTGGGCTTTTCAATTCTGGAACCAGCAGCATTTGCGCAACCTTCCTGAGCTGGCGTCCTGGACTGTCGCACAGCGGGAACAACTGGTGAGCAAATCGTTTTTCATCATCATCGCTTCCGCCATTCTTGGGAATTTCATCGCCGGGTGGTTGGCCAGCCTGTTCAGTTACCGGCGCGCCATCGCCATCATGTGTCTTGGCTTCTTCATTTCCTTTATGGGTGCCTACGCAGTGCCGCGCGACTACGGCTCCCTCATGATCTGGCTGGCTCTGATTGGACTTTTCTCCGGAGTGTTTGGGTTGTTTACCATGTACCTGCCCCCACTCTTTCCAACATTGCTGCGAACGACCGGCGCCGGCTTCTGCTACAACATCGGTCGCATTGCGGCAGCCTTCGGAACTGTCTTCTTTGGATTGTTCGCAAAGGTGGGCGATTTCCGGGTGGCACTCTTCTCGGTCGGCTTTCTGATCCCGGTCGCAATGATCTTTGCTTTGATCCTGCCTGATCTCAAACTCAACAAGGCTGAATGAACAATGATAAATAGCTCTCGAAGGGTCTTGCGAAGCCTTGCCGGGTTTTGCTTGCTGGCACTTGTTGTATGCATGGGTTGTGTGGGATCCGTTTTTGCCCAGCAGCCGCAGATTCCTTCTATTCCCGAGGACGTGGTCTGGGAGCCCGCCATTGAGTACGCCATTGCCGGGGCCATGCCTGTGAATCTGCTGATGGACGTCGTGCGCCCGCTAAAGCAAAGCGGACGCCTGCCAGCAGTCGTGTGCATTCATGGAGGTGGGTTTCGGGCAGGCAATCGGGAGAGTTATCTGCCGCTGTGCATTCGCCTGGCTCAGCACGGGTACGTCGCTGCCACCATTAGCTATCGGCTTTCGCCACGCGATCAATTTCCTGCGCCCGTTCATGATGTTAAAGCCGCCGTGCGATGGCTGCGGGCCAACGCGGCGCGCTTCGGCATTGATCCTGAGCGGATCGGCGTGACGGGTGGTTCTGCTGGGGGGCATCTCGCTTTATTTCTCGGGCTCACAAGTGGAATTGCCGAGTTTGAAGGCAACGGACCGAATCTCGATCAATCGAGTCGTGTGGCGTGTGTCGTGAACTACTATGGCCCCACCGATTTCACCAAGTCCTACGGCAAGAGCGTCGACGCAGCGGATGTACTACCCCTGTTTCTTGGCGGCGACCTTGAGCACGAACGCTCGGCCCACATCAAGGCCAGTCCTTTGAATTGGGTCAGCCCGAGCGCCGCTCCCGTTCTCACGATTCATGGGACGGAAGACAAATACGTCGCCTATGAGCAAGCCGTATGGCTCAATGAACGGCTCAAGGCTGCTGGCGTTGAAACCGAGCTGGAGACGTTGGAAGGGGCCGGACACGGATTCAAAGGGAAGGATGCCGAGCGAGCTGAGCGGCGACTATTCGAATTCTTTGACAAGCATCTATCTGCGAGTAAACCGGAACGAAACATCCTCATTGCCGACCACGGTCCGGGCGGGGAAGTGATCTCAATCTTGTGGCCTTCCGGCAAGATTCTCTGGCGCGTGCCCAACAACCGTGGCCGCGACGTACAAGCGTTGCCAAACGGGCATCTGCTGATGACACTGGATGTGACGCGACGAGTCGTCGAACTCGATCAGGATCATCGCACCGTCTGGACCTACGGTGCTGCCGAGGGCTTGGAGCTCCCGACCGCGGCCCAGCGTCTGGAGAACGGCAATACGATGATCGCAGATGCCAAGCGCGGCAGGATCATCGATGTGGATCGTTCTGGGAAGATTGTTTGGAGCTATGAGAGTGCGGATATTGGGAACATGCTCATGCGCAGCTGCCGCCGGACCGCTGCGGGTACGACACTCATCGGTGTGGAAAGGGCGGGCAAAGTTATTGAAGTGGACAAGGCGGGTCAGGTCGTCTGGACCTATGTTCCTGAAGATGCTCCCAACCGTTTTCCCTATCAAGCGCACCGGTTGCCAAACGGCAATAATCTTGTCGGGCTGGCCAATCCTGGCGAACTCTTGGAAGTCGATAGAGCTGGAAAGGTCGTCCGTTCGATCGCAGGGAAGAAAATGGATATTCGATTGGGATGGGTGACGGGGACACAGCCGTTGCCTGACGGAGGCCTGCTGGTTGCTGACTACACGGGAAAACGCCTGCTGGAGATCGATGCGTCTGGTCGTGTCGTGCATCAGATGAGAACTGACTGGAACATTGCCAGCATCTCATTGGTTCCGTGAATACGGAATGGATTGCGGGCAATTCCCCCTTAGCAAAGGGGGAGACGCCGAAGCGACGGTGGTCGCAAAGGCGTGGGGGTTGTCTTGCAAACTCCGGAAGGCCTAGCTAGGTGGAGAAATTCCATTCACGATAGGATGCGCTGAAGTCAGGCCCTCACCAATTCGCAACACAACCCCCTAGCGGCTTCGCGACCGCTGTCGCTACGCCGCCGCCCCCTTTGACTAAGGGGGAATTTCTTCGCCTATTACGAGATTGACGTTTGTGCTTGCTTGATTCTTCGATTCTCGTAGCCTGCCAAACTACATCATGAAAATAAATCGCTACCTGCTCAGCAGCACCCTGGTCGCTGCACTGGGGAGTTTCCTGTTTGGTTTTGACACGGCGGTGATTTCAGGTACCACCGAAGCATTGAGGCAGGTATTCCAGCTCAGCAGCAGTCAGCTGGGATTCACCGTCGCCAGCGCGCTGGTGGGCACCATCCTTGGATCGCTGCTAGCCGGCAAACCGGCGGAACTCCTGGGCCGGAAGCGAACGCTCACGATGCTGGGCATCGCGTACTTTGTTTCTTCGCTCGGCTGCGGATTTGCCTGGAATTGGGCGTCGCTGCTCATTTTCCGTTTCCTGGGGGGAATCGCCATCGGAGTCGCCTCCGTGGTTTCGCCCATGTATATCGCGGAGATCGCCCCGCCAGAATCGCGCGGGCGGCTGGTTGCTGTGAGCCAGTTCAACACGGTGCTGGGCATTCTAGTGGCCTATTTTACGAACTACGTCATCGCCCTGGTCTTTGCGAGTCCGGGTGCCGACGGCGCAATGGTGGCGTGGCGATGGATGTTCGGAATCCTGGCTGTACCTTCGGTGGTGTTCTTCTTTATGGTTCTGCAAATCCCCGAGAGCCCGCGCTGGCTGGTGAAGCAGCACCGGTTACCTGAGGCTTTGGACATCTTGCGACGGTTGGGCAATCAAGACGCAGATCAACTGATTGGCGAGATTTCCCAATCGTTACATGAAGAAACGGTCAGGACCCATGAACCGTTCTACGTGCCCAAATACAGCAGGCCGATTCTCCTGGCCATCATGGTGGCCACGTTCAATCAACTGTCGGGTATTAATGCGTTGATCTACTACACGGCCGATATTTTCCGCATGGCTGGCGCAGAACGGGCGAGCGCGCTGTTCCAGTCGGTGATCATTGGGGTGACTTGCCTCGTTGCCACGGCTCTGGCGATGAGCGTCATCGATCGCTTCGGGCGGAAGAAGTTGCTGTTGATTGGCGCGGCAGGAATGTCGTTCTGCCTGGCTGTTACCGCGTATGCCTTCTACCAGAAGAGTGGAGGCGGATTGGTGCTGGTGAGCCTGATGGGCTACATCGGCTTCTTCGCCTTTTCACAAGGTTCGGTGATCTGGGTGTTCCTGAGCGAAATCTTCCCAAACCGCGTGCGTGCCCGTGGTCAGGCCCTCGGGAGTTTTGTGCACTGGATCTGGTGTGCTGTGGTGAGTTGGACTTTCCCGATTATTGCCGAGCAATCCGGCGGTCATGCCTTTCTGTTTTTCTCCCTCATGATGCTCTTGCAACTCGTAGTGGTTTCGAAGTTCCTGCCGGAAACCAAAGGTGTCTCTCTGGAGCAGATTCAGCGAACGTTGGGAATTGAGTAGAAGGGAATATCGACGGCGGGAGGCAACGCCAAAAGCGGTGCTTCGTCCCGTCGCTGTCGCCTGTATTAGGACTCGTCACTCCGACCCAGCGAAACGCGAGCCGGAATCCAGTGGATCCCAAGAGAGGCTGCGAGGGCCCTGAATTTTCCAGACCACTGCCGATAGAATCTTCACGCCAGCTGAGGAATGACTTCACCCGCCACGTCTGTCAGGCGTTGCATGCGGCCGTTGTGGAAGTACGTGAGCTGAGTATGATCCAAACCGAGCTTGTGAAGAACCGTCGCGTGAAGGTCATTGATGGAGTGGGGTTCCACGGCGGGGCGGTAGCCGAATTCATCCGTGGCGCCGATGACCTGACCGCCCTTGATGCCTCCCCCAGCGAGCCAGATTGAAAAGCCATAAGGACTGTGGTCGCGGCCAGAGATCGATTGTGAGATCGGCATTCTTCCGAACTCCGTGTGCCAAACGACCAGTGTCGAGTCGAGCAATCCGCGTGCTTTCAAATCTTTGAGCAACCCACGAATGGGTTTGTCAACCGCGGCTGCGCGTTTGCGATGGTTCTCTTCAAGTTTGCCATGCGCATCCCACGATTCTGCAGCCATGCCGCCGCCATAGAGCTGCACGAAGCGAACGCCTTTCTCCACAAGCCGCCTGGCCAAAATACAGTTGCGGCCGAAATGCTCGCAGGCCGGGTCGTCCATGCCGTACAGCTTGCGGGTGGTCTCGGTTTCTTTCGACAGGTCGATGACTTCTGGAGCCTGGCTTTGCATGCGGAACGCCAGCTCATAAGAAGCGATCCGCGAGGCCAGTTCGCCTTCTTCCGGATGGCGCGCCACATGGTGTTCGTTGAGCATCTTGATGAAATCCAGCCGGCTGCGCTGGTGCTGGGCTTCAACAAATTTCGGTGATGCCAGATCTACAATCGGATCTCCTTGGTTGCGGAACGGAGTGCCCTGATAAACACCAGGAAGGAACCCAGCACTCCAGTTCTGCGCCCCGCCCAGCGGAGGACCCACATTGTCCATGAGCACCACAAAAGCCGGCAGATTCTGGTTCTCGCTTCCCAAGCCATAGGTAGCCCAGGAGCCCACACTGGGTCGTCCAGGCTGGATGAATCCCGTCATCATTTGCAGGATGGCTGGCGTGTGATTGTTACTGAGCGCATGCATGGATCGAACGATGGCGATGTCGTCGATGCACTCGGCCGTGTGTGAGAACAGTTCCGAGACTTCGATGCCCGATTGCCCATACTTTTTGAAGGTGAACGGGCTTTTCAAAAACGTTCCGGGATTCGGGAAGAAGGGGGTGATGTTCAGGCTGGCGGGTGGAGCTTCCAGATGGCGCCTGTCTAGTTCTGGCTTGGGATCAAACGTGTCCAGATGACTGGCACCGCCGTTCATGAAGAGGGAAATGACGGCTTTGGCTTTCGGCGCAAAATGTGGTTTCTTGGGAAACAGAGGGGAATTGTCCGGAACGCTCCCAGCCAGCAGTTGGTCTTGCTTCAGAAGGTCGCATAAAGCCAAGCTGGCAATGCCGCCCCCCAACTCCCACAGAAAGCGTCGTCTCGATTCTAAATTCATACGGGTCTCCTCAAACAGGCGAGAGGGAAGGGTGAAGGGATAAGGGTGTCGTCCCCCTCACCCCTAGCCCCTCTCCCGCGTTGGGGAGAGGGGAACCGAAATCGTTTCTGCGCAGGCACGCTGCCGTCAGTGCCCTTTCCCCTTTCGCCTCAGTCCACATAGACAAACTCATTCGAATTGAACAGCGAGTGACACAAATCGGTGAGCGCCGCTTTGTCAGGATCCGGAATCTCGGCCGGATCGATTCCTTGCTCCTGGAGTTTCTTCGTTAAGCCATCGTGATAAGCGAACTGCTTCTTCAGAAAATCCTGAGAAGCTGTCAGCTCCATAGAATCTGGAGGACGCCCGTACGACAAGCGAAACGCCCGCCGAATTTGCTCGACTTGGTCTTTGCCCACCTCGTTGCGAAGCCGTTCGGCAAACAACGCAGACTGTCCGATAACAAACTTGTTGTTGAGCAGTTGCAACGCCTGAGGCGCGACCGTGGTCGTACTCCGCTTGGGGCAGGATGAAACGAGATCAGGCGGATCGAACAGATCCATGATGGGCGCCGTTACGGTGCGTTTCTGTGCGACATAGATGCTCCGGCGCCACAGCTCCGGGCCATCCTGGGTCACCGGCCAACCCGACTTCGAGATGGCTTCAATCAATCCGATCAATCCTGGATCGACTTCCGGGAAAACGCTAGGGCCGCCCGGTTTGAGATTCAGCCCGCCGCTTACGGCGAGCATTGAGTCGCGAATGATCTCCCCTTCCACGCGTTGCATGGGCATTTTCCACAGTAACTGGTTTTGCGGATCCTTCTTCTGATTGACCACGCTCGTGAAATCCGAAGCCTGCTGGTAGGTGCTGGACATGAGGATGAGCCTGTGCATGGCCTTTATGCTCCAACCTTGACGAACAAACTCAGTCGCCAGCCAGTCGAGCAGCTCCGGATGCGTCGGCGCTGCACCCATGCGTCCAAAGTCATTGGGTGTTTCTACGATCCCCTTTCCAAAATGATGTTGCCACACGCGGTTCACCATCACCCGTGCGGTCAAAGGATTCTCTTCGCTCGCCAACCACTGTGCCAAGGCCAGCCTGCGACCGGTGGTCTTGCTTTGTGGTGCTGGTTTAGGGAAAGCGATTTCCCGTCCCGAAGCGCTCAGCACCAGTGGCGGGCCCGGCTCCATAGGCGATCCCTTGCTCAATGTGCTGCCTCGATGGAGGAAATAGCTGTTGGCCGGGGTTATGGTGGGATCGGTAATCGCCATCGCCGAAGGCAGGGCAGGGGGCTTGGATTTTTCCAGGTCGGCGATTTGTTGTTTCAGCGCCTCGGCTTTCTTTCGATCCTCGGCGTTCAAGCCCGCCATCACGTCGGCTTCGGTGACGCCGACTGAACCAATCGCCTGTATCGCCTGGCGCTTCTGGGCTTCGGTTCGCTTGGCCGGGTCGGTCTTGATGGCCACTTGAATGGGTTCAGCCAGTTCCTTGTATTTTGCTTCAAGCAGACGGTCTCGTACCGGCTTTTGAAGCAAGCGGAGCTGCTGCGTGAACTTGTCGATCTGTTGATCGATCCCGAACACCTGCTTTTCGTACTTTTCTACGAGGTGGTCCGGGACCAGAGGAATGTCGGTCCGCAGGCTGGGCGCAAAGACAGAGACCATGCGGTAGTAATCTTTCTGAGCCAGCGGGTCGTATTTGTGGTTGTGGCAGCGGGCGCAACCCATCGTGAGGCCGAGGAAGGCTGCACTCGTGGTCGAGACGATGTCGTCGAGCTCGTCCTGCCGGGTCATTTCGTTCTGCATCAGCACCATGTCACCGATGAACGGGCCATTGCGGCAAAAGCCCAGCGCCGTCAGGGAATCATAGGTGCGGTCGGGCAGTTCGTCACCAGCCAGTTGTTCGAGGATGAACCGGTTGTAAGGCTTGTCTTGATTCAGAGCGCGAATCACATAGTCGCGATACCGCCAAGCGTTGGGGCGGAGGAGATCATACTCATAACCGTCACTGTCCGCATAGCGTGCCACGTCCAGCCAATGCCTTGCCCAGCGCTCACCGTAGCGTTCGGAGTCGAGCAAACGGTTGATGAGCTTCTCGTAAGCATTGGGCGCCGGATCGTTCTCGAAAGCCTGTACCTCCTCCGGACGTGGTGGCAGCCCTATCAGGTCGAAATAGACCCGGCGTATCAGGGTGCGCCGCGAAGCGCGCGGCGCTGGTTGCAGCCCCTTCGATTCCAAAGCCGCCAGAACGAATGCATCGATTGGGTTCTTCACGCGAGCCACATTCTTCACCACGGGCACCGGTGGTCTGACCGGCTTTACAAACGACCACCAGTGTCTTTCTTCCTCGGTCACGGGACGATACTCGAGCTTCTGCAGATCTTTCAATCTGGCTTGCCGCGACCGTTCAGCGTCTTCGGACTGGCGATCCGGCGGCCATTCGGCCCCGCCTACGATCCATTCTTTGATCAGAGCCAGCTCGGCTTCTGGCAGAGGCTCTCCGACGCCAAACGGCATATAGGCTTTTTCCAATCGTGCCACGCGCCGGTAAAGCCGGCTCTGTTCTGGCTTCCCAGCGACGACGACAGGGCCGTGCCAGCCGCCACTCAGAAAGCCGGAGCGCGTCTCTAGCGTCAATCCGGAGTATTTTCGTTCGTCATTGTGGCAATTGCCGCAGCGCGCGGACAGGATCGGCTGCACCTTTTCCTTGAAAAGTCTTGCGTTCGCCGACAACGCTTCCCGCGCTTCCGTACCCACAGATGCATTCGAGTCGACTCCCTCCGGCCAGACTGCACCCTGCTCAATCCAGGTTTTCAGTAGCGTCACTTCAGATTCGGGCAAAGCGTCTCCGTCCATTGGCATGAACGGCTTTTCGAGTCGCGCCACCCGGCGATACAGGCGGCTTTGCTGCGGATTGCCCGGGACGACCACGGGCCCGTGCGTTCCACCCGTCTCTACCGCTGCCGCAGACTCCAGGCTTAACCCGGAGAGCTTCAGTGTATGGTTATGGCAAGACTGGCATCGGGCTGTGAGGATCGGAAGTATTTTGCTCGAGAAAAATGCTGCCTGAGACCCCCCTTGTCGCGCCTGCACTGCGGTTGCGGATCCCGTTCTGGTGCCTATGCTGCAAAGCAGAGCAACAGCGAGTAGCGCCGGTGCGGTCCGAGACTTCCTCACGGCAAGGTTTCTTGATCGAGGGTCGAGGAAATGGAACATGCGTATTTCCCGCAGGGACGGTTGTTGGTGAAGTCCATTCAATTTCTGGACATTCGTTTGAATATTAGTCAACAGCGGGTTTTCAGTCAACTGCAAAACCCGCAGTACGACCTTCAATGACACTAGGAGTCAAAAAGGTCAATAAATGCTTGACAGTAAAAACTGATCTGCTTGCAAAGTGAGTATTGTTCAATATATTATTTCGATGAAGAAACTTAGTTCATATCATTTGTTGAGAACCATCAACTCTCGTCACACTGCGTGACTTCGAGAGGAGAGAGGCCTTAACACCGATTCTCCAGGAGGCACACGGATGCGACCATTCGCTATCGCTTCAGGTTTTTGGACTGCAATCGCCTTGTCCGCTGCACTGTACGCTGCCCAGAATCGGCCAGCACCTAAAACGATCGTTCCGGAAGTGCCGGCCAATAAGGACGCGGGCTTCACATCCATATTCGATGGTAAGACGCTGAAGGGTTGGGATGCCAATCCGAACATTTGGCGCGTGGAGAACGGCACCCTTGTCGGTGAACTCACGGCGACTAACCAGGCACCCGGTAGTTTCATCATCTGGAGCGGGGGCAAGCTTAAGAATTTCGAGCTCAAGATGGAGCATCGTATCACCGACGC
>Ga0075428_100003803_pt1 | contig 16553 bp, 15 predicted proteins | sample RhiMetdeltSRZDD2_FD_75291 | JGI IMG/M metagenome (GOLD analysis project Ga0075428, IMG submission 75291) | Populus rhizosphere microbial communities from Tennessee, USA - Rhizosphere MetaG P. deltoides SRZDD2 | ecosystem: Host-associated > Plants > Roots > Rhizosphere > Soil | place: USA... | reverse complement strand
TTTGGAGATAATGCGCAAGCTTGGCGTCCGACGTGTAGTACCAGAGCGTGTAGTTGTTGATGTCGCCGCTGAAATCGGGCGGGACGATGACGACGCCGATCTGGACCACTGAACCGGCGTTCGGGTTGTGGCCGTCAGCCGCAATGCCTTCACAGCGTGAGGTGCGAACCACTACAGGCGTGACCGGCTGACCTTCGCCGACCAGATGAAACTCGGGAGGGACGAGCGACTGGGCTTGCGCTGTCGGAATCAGCCCAACGCCGATGCTCTCGACGCAGTTGGTAAACTCGACCTCGAATGCATCACCCGCGGCAACGCGCACTGTCGCGGATGTTCCCGCGAAGCCGGCGCAGATTAGAAACAAAGCTAATGCAAGACACGATATTGTTTTGATCATAGTTACACTCCGTTTCGACCAGCTTCGATTTACTCGAATGGCTGATGCCTGGTTAATCCTTGCGTCAACGACCCGGTTGGGATAGAGCGCGGCCTGATCGCTCACCTCACTCGCGTTGTCAACGCGGCAGACCCTAACGCGAATGGCGTGGCTGTGTCTTTTACGGTGGCTTGAATTTTCTTTTACATTCTTTAAAGGATGTCAAAGCAGCTTGTAAGCTCCCAAAACGAATCGAGTTAGCTGTTTGACGGGTTCGAGCTGAATCCGCGAGATGGGTGTTGATCAGGAACGGCTAGCCAATAGGCTACACCACAGTTTTTCGAAACGTGGCTGATGCTGGCGGTCGATTGATGAACAAGAATGAGCTGTCGAAGAGGTCAAACTGGCTCACAACATCTGAGTTCTATTGCGTCCGGAAGCCCCGTTCGTGGGCGAAGACTATTGCCTGCGCACGCGTCCACACGCCGAGCTTGTCGAACAGATTCGACACGTGATTGCGCACTGTCTTTTCACTGATCGAAAGACGCTCCGCAATCTGCGCGTTGCCGAGGCCTTCGGTAATCAGCGTCAGCACCTCTCGCTCGCGAGGGGAGAGCGAGGCGAACGCGGGGTCCTCGCCCCGAGCCGAACCCTTGAGCCCCATGAACTCCAGCACCTCATCGCAGAAACGCTCCCAGGCCGGTTCATTCTCCAGCAGGATGTGGTTCATCGAATCAAGCTCGACGAACTGGGCGCCCGGGATTCCGGCCGCCAGGATGTGCCCTTCTGCAATCGGGACGACGCTGTCGCCACGCGCGTGCAGCACAAGGGTCGGCGTCCGCACCTCCCCGAGCAGCGCGGTGACGTCAATCGTAGCCCGCGACTCGAGGAGTTGTGCGGCGATCTCCGCCGTCAGGGTCTTCCGGCAAAGGTCGTTGTACCAGCCTAGCTGTTCCTCCGTCCCCCCGGGGATGAACCTCGAAGTGAAGACCTGGCGGAAGGTGGGGTTATCGCTACCCCATTCAAGACGAACGAGATCAATCATCGCCTTGTAAAAGCTCGCCCGGTCGGGGTCCCCGCGGCGATACGGGCCTCGGGCGTAGCCGCCGTAAAGCACGAGTCGCGAGACGCGCTCCGGGTGTTTCACGGCGTAGGCCACGCAGATCGCTCCTCCCTGAGAAATGCCCAGCATAGAGAAGGGCTCCCGCAAGTCGGCCGCCGCGATCACGTCCTCCACATCCTCGACCCAGCGCTCGAGGGAGAGGTCACCGACGTTAAGGTCGGTCATCCCGCAGCCTCGTTCGTCATAACGAATGTAGCGGAAGTGCTCACTGAAGAAGCGGATCCAGTGCCGCCAGACCGGGCTCTCCCATTCGTAATCGAGGTGGGTCAGCCAGTTCGCGGCCTTGACCATCACAGCGCCCGCACCCGCATCGGCCCAGGCGAGTTGGACTCCGTCCGCGGTACGAACATACCGGATTCGCTGGGTGACCCTTTTAGTCATTCTGTGTTCCGCTGATGGCCTCTTCGAATGGTGGAGGTCACTCAATCGCCCGATCGGGACGAATGTCCCGGGTCTGTGACCCGCAGTATATCCAAACCGGGACGAAACGCCCATAGCGTGGAAATCAGTAAACACCCATCATGAAGGAGGAAAGGGAAAGACCTCGCGGCCCTCAGACGCAAACGCGAGATGCGTGACCCATTGACCTCAGCGAGTTCCGGCGGAGGAGCGCGAGGCCGTCAACAACGAGGATTACAATGTTGACCTTTGTTGAGTCGAAAAACCTTCGGTTGGTTCAGCACCTACATGATCTAGTGCGCGAACATCCCGACTTCGAAGTGCTACTTGAGCCAACCAAATACCTCTATTGCTTCCGCTATGTACCGAATGCTCTGTCGGATCGTCGGGAGGAGCCCGAGATTCAATGCAAACTCGATCATCTGAACCAGGAGATTGTCGCGGCAATCCAGCACCTCGACTGTGCGCGGGTGATGACGACCAGCATCCGCGACCGTATCGCTATCCGGATGCCGATTTTTTCTAGCGAGATATCAGAGGAAGACGTAGAAGTCGTCTTCGAGTCAATCGCCCGATGGGGGCGTCTGCTTTCCCGAAATCACAAATACGAATCTGCAGAAGGGGAGGAAACGAAATGTTCAAACGAGTTCTATTCTTCGCCTATGGAAGTATCAGCTACTTAATCTTCCTTGGAACGTTTCTGTACGCGATCTGTTTCATCGGCAACTTTGGAGTCTCAAGGACGCTGGATGGCGCCCCAAGAGGACCTCTGGGAGCCAGTTTTGCCATTGACGCCGGGTTGCTGGCACTGTTTGCGGTTCAGCACAGCGTGATGGCGCGCAAGTGGTTCAAGGATTGGTGGACGCGTATGGTTCCGAAGACAATCGAGCGGTCAACTTACGTACTGTTCTCGAGCCTCGCGCTCATCCTGCTGTTTTGGCAGTGGCGGCCGTTGGGCGCCGTGATCTGGTCTGTTGAGGACCCCACCGTGACGTTCGTGCTCCGCGCGTTGTTCGCATTCGGCTGGGGGCTGGTGCTGGTTTCTACATTCCTGATCAACCACTTCGACCTGTTTGGCCTGCGTCAGGTATGGCTTTATCTGGTTGGCCGATCTGATAAGACTGTGCGTTTCGCCACCCCGGGGCCTTACAGGCTGGTGCGGCATCCGCTCTACGTCGGCTGGCTCTTTGCCTTCTGGATGACGCCGGTGATGACGTTGGCTCACCTGCTCTTCTCGATCGCGACGACCGCCTACATCCTGCTTGCGATCCAATTCGAGGAACGAGACCTGGTGCGTGAGCACGGCGAAGCGTACGAAGCGTACCGCAGATCCGTCCCTATGCTCGTGCCCCTTGTCGGCAACCGCGGTTCAGGCTTGAGGTCTGAAATCGCCAAGGAAGAGCCGAACCGCGTTATAACCCGGTGAAGTTGAACTCGGCAGAGACCGAACCGTTAGGATTTCGAACCTGCAGCGTGTCTCCAGGCTTGATCTTCTTGCCCACCTTCTTGCCGATCAATCCGGTTCCTGGCTTCTCGGGATCAGCGCCGACTCAGGTTCGCACTTGCCGAAATTCCACCAACACTGCGTTGGTGGGATTTGCAAGAGAGAGTGTCCAAACTCCACTAGCCCGACGACTCTTTAGTTGTCGGACCGAGTTACGCATTCGCTTGATGTCGGGCCGCCAGCTGCCCGCAAGCCGCCGAGATGTCCTGACCTCGGGGGCGGCGAATAAATGAAGGCAATCCTCTTTCGGTCAGGATCTTCTGAAACGCAAGTATTCGTTCGATCGGAGATGCCGCGTACGGAAGCTCGGGCGCCGGATTGTGCGGGATCAGATTCACCTTCGCCCGAATGCCAGATAGCAAGCGAACAAGCTCGCGAGCCTGTTGATCGCTGTCGTTTACGCGGTCGAGCATCACGTACTCGAACGTCAGCCGTTCGCGTTCGCCCAACGGATATTGCCTGCAGGCTTCCATCAATTCCGCGAGCGGATACTTTCGATTGATCGGAAACAAGTTGTTGCGAAGCTCGTCAGTTGACGCGGTGAGCGAGATTGCCAGACGCGGTCGGATTTCCTCTCTCCCGAGATCGTAGATTCGCGGGACTATCCCGGCGGTTGAAAGAGTCACGCCCCGCGGCGCAATTGCCAGACCCTTCTGATCGACAAACAAACGCACGGCCTTGATAACCTGATCGTAGTTCAATAACGGCTCGCCCATTCCCATCATTACGATGTTCGTGCGGTGCGGAACCTCCACCCCCTCACCATAGACTCGATTCAATACCAGTATTACTTGAGAAACTATCTCGCCCGCGGTCATATTGCGTTTCAATCCCAGCACTCCGGTCATGCAAAAGGTGCACGCAAGCGGGCATCCGACCTGACTCGATATACAAATCGTGTCGCGACGCTCTTCTGGCATGAACACCGATTCGGCCTCCGACGCGTCCGGAAGCTTCAACAAAAACCGCCGCGTTCCGTCTGATGACAAAAACTCGCTTTCGATTTTCGTCCGGGTGACCACGGCGTTATCGAAGAGGATTCGCCGCAGCGTCTTTGGCAGATCGGTCATCGCTTCAAAGCTGGTAATCCGGCGGCGGTAGACTGCATCGTAAAGCTGCCGGGCGCGATACGGCTTTTCATCTAACGAAGTTAAGAACCCGGTCACCTCATCTTGCGTTAGGCCAAGTAACTCAGTGGGTTCGGCTAATTCACTGCTCATCTGAGGGATTATATGGAGCACCGTTAGTACGGAGCAAGAACTACGGTTCGGCGGGAGGTAGAGACCGACAGCTCGCCGGATGTGAAGAGGTTCCGCCGGACAGAGCTACGGGCCGGCGTCGCGCAATTCTCCGTCGACAACCTGAAGGAGATCGAGCATCAGTGACATGTTGCCCGACGACTCTATCGTACGCGGGTACGGCGTATCAGACCTCTTGAATTCGAAGGAGCCTTCGGTGACATCCAAAAATGTCTTGAGCGCCTCGATACCTGTTTCCCCGTTTTGTGCCCCAACGATATGGCCGTCGTTGAATTGAATCTCGCCTTTTGCGGCTGGTGACACAACCGTCAAAACTCCGGTTAGCTTGTTGTTTTCGATTAACTGTATGACATCAAACATGCTCACGATGGCGAAATTCCCGAGTAACATGTCCGGTGTCTTCCACCTAAGCTGGTCAGCGACTGCATCGGGCGGCCCCGCGGTTACTGCCGTCGGGATCAACGGCTTCCCTTCGATCAGACTCTCGAGCAGGGCCGCGTAACCGGGCGTCAAATCGAGGAATCGTACACCCATACCCATCTGCGGCATAGCGTATCGCACTTCTGCCGCTGTCTCTATCAATGTGTCATGAATGCGAAACCGAAGTCTCAAATGCGATCCCGGTGGGTGACAAGTGAGTGAGTCGATAAACGCGCCGGTCGTGCTCAAATCTTGAATGCGAGTGGCCAGATAGTTGAGGCCCGATCCTTCACACTCCACCTCGCAGATATAACTGATTCGCTTTGACTCTCTTCGATCGTCGTTTGTAATCATAACAATCGTTCTTTCATCCAGTTTGTATTCAACTCAATCAATCGGTTGGGGCTGCATACTCGGGTTCCGGTTCCGGTAATCGCTGATTCAGCGTCTTATGCCGGCCCGCTACTTCTCGCTCCTCGGCCGCGTCTGGATCCACTGCTGAAACAAAACTCTCCAACTCATCAAGCATCGCAAAAAACGCGTCGGTCGCCGCCGCTTTAGCGACTGCGATGTCCAGATGGCCCGACGGAGTAATAAGCGGTCTCTTTTCCGTATCGTCATCCAGAGCTTGACCTTGTGGTCCCGAAGCTACTGGATTGGCGCGGGTTCGTCTTAAAGACGCGTTCGCCTTGAACTCGGGACTTAACACTTCAAGGTCGGCTGTCTGTGCGGACTCGAGCTCGCCACAGTTAGCAGCGGTTACGGGTCCGATCTCTTCGGTAAACATCTCGTCGACCGGCCCTTCAAACAGGGAGATTCCTCGCGACGGATCGACACGAACAGCCTGGTCCGGAATAGTCGGAGATTTCTCAAAAACCATGAACCGAACTACTCGATCCGATCTCTCTCTCACTTCAAACCGAAATGAGTTTCTTACTGCCGGCGCCAGGCTTTCTATGATCCTTTGGTGCTCCTCGCTTGCAACAAGTACGACTGTTGCGCCCAAAGATTTGAACCAAAGCGCAAGTTGATTTGCGCGTTCTCTCACTTCGTCTGATTTAGCGCCAACCAACAGGTGGTCAACGGGATCAACCACGATGCGTTCGGGTGAAGATTTATCGAGTATTGGTCCGAGTTCGCTCAACAGGGCTTCGAAGCCCAGATTGTCTTGTATTCGCTCGCTTAAGTCAGCGGAGTATTTGAATAGGGTGAGCGCGCCGCTGCGAGTGTCTTTCTCGCAGTCATAGCCGAGGTGGCCGAATCGCCTGACTATGTCGTCTCTCCTCTGAGTCGTAATAAGCACCCCGTGCCGTCCGTGCTTCAACCCTTCTATGAGAAACTCGATTCCAACCAGTGACTTGCCTGAGGCGTCTCCGTGAGCCAGATACAAACGACCCCGCTCGAGTCCGCCAAGCAGTTTGTCAACCGGCTCAACGCCGCAGTTTATGGTGCGTCCAGCTTTTGTTTTGACCTTTTCGTTTACTACTGCGTCCAGCTTACTTTCAATCAGCCTTTCGATGACTGCTCGATCTTGCGGCTTAAGATCCACAAACCGCACACCCATTCCTATGAACGGGATACTGTAACAAACCTCTCCGGAGCCTTCAATTCGAGTCGTAGAAACAGAGAAGCTGAGAGTGAGAAGTGTTCCCGCTTCGCACCAAAGCTTTGAGTGGATAAAAGCGCCGCTCGCGCTGATATCGCTGATCCGCGCGATCAGACGGTTACCGCCGTTCTCGCATACCATCTCGGATGAATAAGGTACGCGCGGCGCTCCGCGTTTTTCGTGCTGTTTCATTCTGTCTGAGCAGCTTTCATCAGAGCTCAAGGGCAGGATGCGGGATCAACCCATTAAGCTTTTCGGGAGTTAGATGGGGGCAGGCTGAAGTTTATTTAGATCATTTTAATCCGCTGAGCTTTCTGGCGATCAAATCGTATTCGAACCCGAGCCGCGCAAGATGATCGTACAGTCGTTTTGCCGCGGCGCGGTCTGCGGGCCGGCCGTGGGTTCTGATCCGGCGAGCAATGGCGCGATCAATCAGTGATTCCTCGGGCGCTTCGCCGAACACCAGGTCCAGAGCTTCATCGGCCTTGGCGCGTGAGACCTTTTTGTGAGCGAGTTCGCGGGCCAGCCTTGCTCTGCCCAACGGCTTCAAGCCGACTCGATGGCTCGCGTAGCTATGAGCGAACCTGGCATCGTTGACGTATCCAAGCTCTTTGAGCCGATCGATGCAGTCTTCAACCAGGCCCGCATCTGCCCACCCTTTCGCGGTCAGTCGATCGCGCAACTGGCCTTCGCTCAAAGATCGAGCTGCAAGTATTGTTAGAGCAGCCTTCATTACCCTCTTGCTCGGCTGTTCGGCGCTGGCGCGTTCGCCCTCTGGGGACCGCGTGGCCGTTCGTCCCCGAGCCGGACGCTCGTCAGGCTTTGAGCCGACTTCGCTCTCTACCTTGTCACTTGTTCTGTTCCCTCTAAGAGCCAATTGACGAATTGCTTTGTCTCGGGCTTGGTTGCGTCGAGCGCGCCGGTTCGTCGTCGCGAGCGTTCCATCTCTTCACGCGCTTGATCTGAAACCGATCGGACTCCGGAAACTCGCAAACGGAACTCATCAGCGTTGGTCGCTCCGGTCAGCGCCTCTTCGTATGTTATCAATCCGCGAGAATACAGATCAAACAACGACTGGTCGAAGGTCTGCATGCCGTATTGCGACGTCCCCTGCGCGATCGCCTCGCGAATGGTAGCGGTCTTCTCCGGGTGAATGATGCAATCGCGTATGTAAGGAGTGACTATCATGACTTCGACCGCGGGCACGCGACCCTGAATAGCCTCTGCCGCGCGCACAAGCCTCATCGAGACCACCGCCTTCAGCACGCTGGCAAGCTGCAGCCGAATTGCGCGCTGTTGGTGAGGAGGAAACACAGATACGATACGATTGAGCGTTTCGGTTGCATCAAGCGTGTGCAAAGTCGATAGAACCAGGTGACCTGTTTCGGCTGCAGTGATCGCCGTTTCAATGGTTTCGTAGTCGCGCATTTCCCCAACTAGAATTACATCTGGATCCTGTCTTAACGCGCCGCGCAGCGCCTCTGAGAAGCTGCGGGTATCGACGTCTACCTCGCGCTGATTGACATAGGACTTCTTGTCGCGATGAAGGAATTCGATCGGGTCTTCGATGGTTACGATGTGACCGGTGCGAGTCCGGTTCATATAATCGATCATCGCCGCAAGCGTTGTCGACTTTCCTGAACCGGTCGAGCCGGTGACCAGAACGAGTCCGCGATTCTCATCGGCGATCTTTTCGATCACCGGAGGCAGGCGTAGCTCTTCGGTCGTGCGCACCGTTGTTGGAATGACTCTCAGTACCATGCCAACTGTTCCACGTTGTTGAAATATGTTGCAGCGGAAGCGCCCCAGCCCGGATACGCCGTATGCGATATCAATTTCAGAATTCTCGCCAAACCGCTGTTTTTGGCGGTTGTTCATAATCGAGAAGGCCATATTGAGCGAGTCTTCCCCCGCCAATCGCTGTGCTTCCACCATCGGTTGGAGTTCGCCGTTGACACGCATGAATGGGAAGCTGCCCGCCTTTATGTGGAGATCAGATGCGCCCTTGCTGCATGCGATGGTCAGCAGTTGATCGATACTCGGTGACATTTGTCTTTGCCTCGGAAAGCGTCTTAGCTTGCCAGGAGAGTGCGGGGACGCCTCTCGAAAGCCTTGACGGCAGACGGCTGACCCACCATCCGGAGCCTTATGATGGTCGTCGAAGACGGATTAGAAGGGGCATTGCGGAAGACTCAGACCGCCAAACACTTACGTCTCTTGGCGATGAGCGTCAACATTATAGGATCAACCCAATGACGGGGCAACAGTAATGATTTTGGGTTGCATAGACTTTAGTCTGAGCGCACTGGACGGTCATGATCCAGGGTCTACCCTAACTCATTTGCAGTCCAATCACAGACTAAAGTCTATGCTACTCACTGGGATGTCTGGGGTTAGACAGAAGCGCCGGACCATCGGAAAAGTCTATGCCACTCATTGTGGGGGTTGGCTGGGGTTCGCAAGCCACGCGCGGAACATCTCCGCCGCCTTTGCGCGCGGGACCAACAAATCGGTATCAACGCGCTTGCCTTCACTCTTCACCTTTATCAGCTTTAACAACTGTCCGAGCTCCGGGCTCGTTTCCTTCATGCGAAGGGCCCAGAACAGCGCATTCAACAGGCCTGACTTTTCCTTGGCAATTTCCGCAGTTGGAGCGAACGCCATGATCCTGATCCGCGCCAACTCGTCCGTGATCTCGAGGCTAATCGTCGATGATGTCAGGTTGGAAACGGGCCCAAGCGCGTGCGACTCGCCGATGTTCGAAAGAATTTCCAGTGCATTTCGATCAATAATCTTCGAGCCCGACGACTTGATTATTCTAATATCCTGGAATGACCCGTCTGGCATAACCTTGAAGCCCGCCATAACCGAAAACTTCACTTCCGGAATATCCAACCCGCCTTCTTCGAACAACTTTGCTATGTTGCCGACGGTGTCCTTAATCGGCGCTATGTTGATCTCACCGAATTTTGTTTGTGTAGATTTATTCTGCTCGGCTACCTTCGCCGCCTCTTCGGCGGCTTTGCGCTCGGCCGCTTCTTTTTCTTGTCTTTCTTTTTCCGCCTTCTCACGGGCCAGTTCCAGCTCTCGCTTGCGTTTTTCGACGCGCGCCCGGATTTCCTCGAGCGACATCGCAGGTCCCTTGGCCGTCGGACGTAACATCTGCGGAGGGTAAAACAGCTTTACCATCAAAGCGTCCGGGTCGAACTTCTTGTAAGCTTTGTTGACGACTCGCAGGTGTGCGAATTGTGAAAAGAAAGCCTGGTATACCAGATAGGCGATGAACACTCCGTGAGCGGCAACTGACACAGTGAGGATTGGGTAGAAACGGCGCCGGCGCTTGAGGTCTATCGAATCGACGGCTACTGCGCCGCGGATCATTTGGAGTGGATGAGCGATCGAAGCCGCGACTAGCGTGGCAAGTCTTACCCAGAACGAGTCTTCTGTGCGATCTGGGAGAAACGCTGCGCGCAGATATGAGAGTGGGCCGCTCGCAACCTCGTGAACGGTTTCCGCTAACGCGCGGGCGAGACGCGCAACGAGACCTGGCCACGGAATGATCCAGATTATGCGATCCGGATTCGGTTCAGTACCCTTCGATTTGAGGGCAACTTTTTCCATTGCGAAACTCTACCTGGCGCCTCGCGCAATTCGTTGTTGCGCGCTAAGTACTGACGCCTCAATTGTACAATACGCAGCGTCGAACTGAAAAAGTGCAAACGCAAAAGCCCCAGATATAAAGGACATGAAGAAGTATTAGCTTATCCCTTTCGTTGAGGCTTATCAATCCGAGTGCCTCACGGCTCCTCACTGGAGAACATACTGAAGAATTCCTCAACCGAGGCTGGGGGAACGGACGCCACACCCATGTTTTCCTCGACGTGGGTGCGCTTGCTCATTCCGACCAGCGCCGTCGTGACTCCCGGTGTCGACCTTACGAACTGAATTGCGCGTTGAGCATCGGTGCTCAGCCCTTTCAATGCCTCGCCTACAAACGGCGGCAGATTCTGGCTAAGCTTCGCTTGAAACATTGAAGCGCTGCACATAACCGTAACCCCCAGCCGAGACGCCGCCATCAACAGTGAGAGGGGTTCGCCGTCAACGGGCTGATTGTCGCTGGTCAAGGCTTCGGGCATCGCTAGATTGTGCGGCAACTGGATTGCCCGGAAACGGTGCGCATCGCCGCCGACATCGCGGGCGATCGCCGTTACTTCCTCCAGCGATAAATACCCGCGCGAACCCGGTTGCTGCCTATAACCGTTCCAGGTTGCGGTGCCGTAGCAACCGATCCTCCCATCCGAAGCCGCTCGCTCCAGAAATTCAAACGCGGCTCGAAGCCGTCGGTCGAATTCATCCCGATCCACCGCTTCAAGCTGACTCTCGGGATTGTGAACGTAATAAATGTCTATGGTGTCGAGCCCAAGATTTTTCAGGCTGCGGGTGAGCTGGTCTTCAAGATAGGCGGGAGTCATACAGTGACTGCCAGCCGCGATTTCCTCCGCGCGCGCCAGCCCCTTGTCTACGACGTTCTCGATTATCCACGCTCGCGCATCTCGAGGCGGCTCGTCTTCGAAGGGGAAAAATCCGCCCTTGGTTGCCACGACTATCTCATCGCGCGCGGCTTTGCCGCCGTCGAACATCTGCTTTAGCGCGCCGCCGATCGCGCGCTCGCTACGCTGGAAGCGATAGTTAATTGCCGAGTCGATTACATTGCATCCCAACTCGATCGCGCGTTTGATTGCCTCGTGATAATTCCGATCTGTGTGTTCGTCCCAGTGACCCAAATACGTTCCGAGACCGATCGAAGATAACGCGAGGCCGTCACGCTCGCGGAAGTGACCACGAGAGACAGTTGAATTCATTCGTTGAGCGTAACGTCTGGTTCCTTCGGGTGTCGCTTTATTCATTGATCATCCCTCGTTTGACGGCCAGATTCTAACAGACACGTCTCGGCAATTGAACGAAAGCAGTTAGGCTGTTGGTGGTGGATTGCGGCGCCTGTTTGTTGACGGTGGTATCGAGGGTTGACCGAGGATCAGGTCCCTCGCCTTTTCCATAATCTTCTTCTCGCTCTTAAACGCAAGCTTCTGAATCGCCTCATCGATCCGAAACCACCGCGCTTCGTTTACTTCAAGATCGTGGTCGCGCACGTCCCCCGACCTGTAGTGAAGAAGATAAAAGTAAACAAACTTGTGATAACGAACCGGATCGCCTTCCTCTTTTGAGAAGTACCAGTACTCGACCTTATCGATGCGGTCGATCATGATTGCATCGATTCCCGTTTCCTCACGGACCTCGCGAAGCGCGGCATCTTCGGTTGATTCGCCCTTATCGACGATTCCCTTTGGCAACTGCCAGCGGTTGTCGGCGCCCACGGATATAAGTGCGACGTCTATTTGTCCGTCGTGCTCACGATAAGCGACGCCCCCGGCGGAGATCTGTAGCTTGGTTGGGACTTTGCTCACGGAACTATTCTGAAAGGCCCGACATCCCCGCCTTCTTTGCTTTGAACGGGGCAGGCAAGGATTCAAGCGCTCAACGCAGCTGCTGCGGAGGCCTGCAGGCGATCACAGATTATTCTTGTTCGGCGGCTACCAGCGACGAGATCTCGAGCGTGCTCGGCAGCACGCCGCGCCAGGCCGATTCAACAGCGGCGACCGGCAAATGAATCACCGGCGCTCCGTTAACTGCGATCTTTAGTTGGTCGCCTCCGGTTTTGCCGATCACGGTTACCGGGACGTCTGACTCCCGAGCGATCTCCTGAATTTGAGCAACGTTGCCAGCGGCCGCCGATAGGATGATTCGAGAAGGTGTCTCGGCGAATAACAATGCCGCCGCTGACAATTCGCCTTCCAGGTCTATCTGACAACCGATTGCGTTGCGGCGATAGCTCGAAAAACAGCTCTCGGCGACTGCCACCGCAAGTCCTCCGTCGGAACAATCGTGCGCCGATTCAACAAGTCCCGCCTGAATGATCTTTAGACAAGCGTCCTGAACGCGACGTTCGAGGCCCAGGTCAAGCTGGGGCACACGCCCCTCAAGCTTGCCCAGCGTCGCGACTGCGTATTCGCTCGCACCGAGATCGTTAGCCGTCCTGCCGATCAAAATGATTGCGCGATCACCCGCCTTGAACCATTGAGTCGTGATGTGCCGCGGGTCTTCGACTATGCCGACCATGCCTATCACCGGTGTTGGGTGAATACCTCGGCCATCGGTCTCATTGTAGAAGCTTACGTTGCCGCCGGTGACCGGTGTGCCAAACACCTCGCATGCCTCAGCCATTCCGTCTATCACCTCGCTGAATTGCCACATCACTTCGGGCCGCTCCGGCGAGCCGAAGTTGAGACAGTTCGTCAGCGCAAGGGGACGAGCCCCGCTGACGATCAGGTTTCTACAGGCTTCCGCGATGACATGGCTGGCGCCGGCTCGAGGATCGACTTCACAATACCGGGCATTCGAATCCAATGTCATCGCTATCCCGCGCCGCTTTTCTTTTACTCGAATCACCGCCGCATCAGAGCCGGGCAGAACCACAGTATTGGTCCGAACCATGTGATCGTACTGGCGATAAACCCATTCCTTGGAGGCGATCGTGGGTTGGGCGATGATTCGCAGAAAAGTAGCGGCGAGATCGCCGGGTGACTGTTCGACCTGCTCTACGTCGATCGCTGGTCTAGTCGCAGGCTTTTCCAACGGACGCTGATAAACCGGAGCTTCATCCGTGAGTGCCGAATTGGGAATGTCGGCCACTGTCTGCCCGCCATTCTTTACCCGCAAGTGACCGTCAGCGGTGACGTGACCAATGACAACCGCGTCAAGCTCCCACTTTTTGAAGATGTCGACTACTTCCCGCGAACGGCCTTTTGCCGCCACTATCAACATGCGCTCCTGGGACTCGGAGAGCATGATTTCATAAGGAGTCATTCCCGTTTCGCGTTGTGGCACAAGCTCGATGTTTATCTCGACGCCGTTACCCGCGCGTGCTCCCATCTCGCAAGATGAGCTGGTCAAACCCGCGGCGCCCATGTCCTGAATACCGACAATCGCTCCCGCGCGCATCGCTTCGAGGCACGCTTCGAGCAAGAGTTTTTCCAAAAAAGGATCGCCCACCTGGACCGTGGGCCGCTTTGATTGCGCCTCCTCCCCGAACTCTTCAGAGGCCATGGTCGCGCCGTGAATACCGTCGCGTCCGGTCTTTGCCCCAACGTAGATGACCGGGTTGCCGACCCCCGCGGCCCGGCCGTAGAAGATATGCTCCTTGCGCATCAGCCCAAGTGTGAAGGCGTTCACCAGCGGGTTGCGCGAGTAGCAGTCGCCAAACCTGACTTCGCCGGCGATGGTCGGAACTCCGAATGCGTTTCCGTAGTCGCCGATGCCTTTAACGACGCCCGCCATGATCGAGCGGTTGCGCGCGGCTGTCGCTTTCGCTTGATCTGTGGCGTCTTCGCCGGCCGTCAGCGGGCCAAAATGAAGCGAGTTCATCGCCGCCAGCGGGCGCGCGCCCATCGTGAACACATCGCGCAGTATCCCTCCGACGCCGGTCGCCGCGCCCTGATACGGTTCAATAAACGAAGGATGATTGTGCGATTCGATCTTGAACGCGGCCGCGAGACCTCCACCGATGTCGACCACGCCAGCGTTCTCTCCGGGTCCTTGCAGAACGCATTCACCCTTGGTCGGCAGGCGTCTCAGGTGCACTCTCGATGATTTGTACGAGCAGTGCTCGGACCACATAACCGAGAAGATGCCAAGCTCGGTGTAGGTTGGACGGCGTCCCAGAAGCTGGATTATTCGGTTGTACTCTTCGTCGGTGATCCCGTGGCTTCGAATAAGCTCGGGGGTGATAACGGGTTCGCTCATTTGGTTCTTATCTGTAGAAAAAGGTGGATTAAGTTGACCGATATGCTAACCGACGGAGTTAAGGCTAATCAAGCGGGCGCATTCGAGATTATTTGGAGTGCGCCGCCAATTTCGCATTCGACGGCTCATTTGGAGTGCGCCGCCAATTTCGAATTTGGGGACTTTCGCATGTGCGGCGGCGCTTTGGTCTTGGTGCCAGGCACGCAGAAACCTGCAAGGACTGCGCACTCAAATGAAGGGTGGAATGCTCTGCTAAGGGCGCTTTATTGCGGTTCACACTACGCTACAAAAGCGCCGCCACGCATGCGAAAGTCAACTCATGCGACAAGGGGCGGCGCACTCCAAATAAGGGGTGGACTCCAAATAAGGGGTGCACTTCAAATAAGGGGTGCACTTCAAATAGGGGGTGCACTCCAAATAAAATGCCCGCACTTTGAATGGAACTACGAAGCCTTAGCAAGCTCTGCCAAAGTATCAGCAAGTGAATAGAAAATAATCCGCCCGTCGGCGCTTCCGAGGAGCTGTTCGCTCGCGCGTTCCGGGTGGGGCATCATACCCATCACATTCCGCTCGCGATTGCATATACCCGCGATGTTATCGAGTGATCCGTTGGGATTTGCATCTGTCGTGAAATCCCCGTCCGCATCCGAATACCGAAAGATGATCCGGTTCTCGCTCTGAAGCTCGGCCAGTGTCTCGACGTCGCAGAAATAGTTGCCGTCTCCGTGGGCTATCGGAACCGAGAGCACCTGTCCTCGCTGGCAGCGATTGGTGAAGGGTGTATCTGTCGCTTCGATGCGAATGTTTACGTGATCGCAAATAAATCGAAGGTTTTGGTTTCTAAGCAGCGCGCCTGGCAGTAACCCGGCTTCACACAGAATCTGAAACCCGTTGCAGATTCCCATCACCAGCCCGCCGCGCGATGCGAATTCCTTTACCGCGCCCATCACCGGGCTAAAGCGGGCTATGGCGCCAGTCCTGAGATAATCGCCGTATGAAAAGCCACCCGGCAGAATGACCGCATCGCAGTCGGCGACGGTGTTCTGGCGATGCCAGATAAAATCAACAGGCTGGCCGATTACTTTGCTGATTACGTGGTAGGTGTCGTGATCGCAGTTTGAACCCGGAAACATCACTACGCCGAATTTCATTCAATCCTCCGATTCTTGGTCAGCGGTCTGGGAATGCCGCCTCGGGGTTCGTAAGCGGCATTATCGCACGATCAAGAATCGGAATCTAGTTCGACGTGAAAATCTTCGATGATCGGGTTGGCGAGAACGTCTCGGGCCATGCGCTCGATTTCGGCGCGTGCTTCCTCAGGCGAAAGCGAGCCGTCGACGGTTACCACGAAGTACTTGCCTTGGCGTACATCATCGATTCCGCGGTAGCCGATTGTTTCTACGGCGTGATGAATTGCTTTGCCCTGAGGGTCGAGCACCGAGGGTTTTAATGTTACGTAGATTTTAGCTTTCATAAAAGACAGTCCGTAGTCCGTAGTCCGTGGTCCTTGTTCGTAGTTCGTAGTTCGTAGTTCGTAGTTTCTGGTTTGTAGTCTTTTGGTCGTACCTTCTGCTACGGACTACGGACTACGGACTAATCCGCAAACACCCGCTTGAATATCTTATCGACATTCCGTAGTTGTTTGCTCACGTCAAACAGCTCGTCCAGTTCCTCGCGGGAGAGTTTTTCGGTGATCCGCTTGTCATTCATTACCAGATCGCGGAAGTTTGCGCTTTCATCCCACACTCGCATCGCAAGAGGCTGAACAATCGCATACGCGTCTTCTCGAGAGACTCCCTTGCGCGTCAACTCCAGCAGCAACTGGCCGCTTGCAGTCACGCCGCCAAGCGAATCCAGATTCGTGCGCATGCGGGTCGGATAAACAGCAAGACCATCGATTAACCATTCGGTCTTGTTGATCAGATAGTCGGTTAGAATGCACGAGTCCGCCAGGATCACTCGCTCCACCGATGAGTGCGAAATATCCCGCTCGTGCCACAGCGCTA
>Ga0075428_100003799_pt1 | contig 16563 bp, 11 predicted proteins | sample RhiMetdeltSRZDD2_FD_75291 | JGI IMG/M metagenome (GOLD analysis project Ga0075428, IMG submission 75291) | Populus rhizosphere microbial communities from Tennessee, USA - Rhizosphere MetaG P. deltoides SRZDD2 | ecosystem: Host-associated > Plants > Roots > Rhizosphere > Soil | place: USA... | reverse complement strand
ACCACGCCCAGCACGCGTCTGGCGCGCAGCCTGCAGGGGTCCCTGGTGTTGAAGCACGGCGCCGAGGGCATGCTCTGTGCTGCGTTCCTCGACCGCAGGGCTGCCATCGCGCTCAAGGTGGCCGACGGCAGCGCGCGCGCCGCGATGCCTGTCCTCCTCCACCTCCTGCATGCGTTCGGTTGGCAGAGGGACGCGCCCGGTCTGCTCGACCTGCAGGAGCCGGTGCTGCGAGGCAACGACGGCCAGGTGGTGGGATGCCTGCGCGTCCGCGCGCCGATGTGAGGGCCGGTCGCTCCGAGATGGCCGGCTGGCGGTCGTGGCGAGTACCATGGTCGACGGGAGCGCAAACGGGGAGGGGAAGCGTGCAGCGTCATTTTCTCGCCGTCGCCGGCAACATCGGAGTCGGCAAGACGCACCTCACGCGCTACCTCGGCGAACGCCTGGGCTGGGAAGTGTTCTTCGAGCCCGTGGTGGACAATCCGTACCTCGATGATTTCTACGGCGACATGCGGCGCTGGAGCTTTCCGCTGCAGATTTTTTTCCTCTCCAAGCGCTTCGAAATGCACCGCAAGATGATGACGAACATGTTGTCCTGCATCCAGGACCGAACCATCTACGAGGATGCCGAGATTTTCGCCCGCACCCTGCACGATACCGGCGCCATGGACGCGCGTGATTTCGCCAACTACATGGAACTGTTCCAATGCATGACCTCCTACCTGCAAGCGCCGAGTACGATCATCTACCTGCGTGCCGACGTCGAGACGCTGATGCAGCGCATCGCCCATCGCGGGCGCGAGTGCGAGCAGGGGATTGCCCGGCCGTACTTGGAGCGACTGAATGCGGCCTACGACGACTGGGCAGCGCGCAGCGCACCAGACCTGCGCTTCATCGTCGTCGAAACAGCCGGTCTCGAGCGCGTCGAGGAGCACCCCGCGATCGTCAAGCTCATCCACGGGATCGAAACGGGTGCCGCGCCGGGGACGAAGCCTTCCCCGACGCGCCGCGCCGGAGGGCGCCGCTGATGCGGGCCCCACGTGCGACATGCCTCCTGCTCGTGCTGCTTGCCTGCGGCTCGGCGCGTGCACAGAGCAGCGCTCCGGGTGGTCTGCGGGGCCTGCTGCACGTGCGCAGCGCCGACACGCCAGGACGAGGCATCCTGGAGATCGGCGCCTTCTCGACACTGCACTGGATCGAGGACGACGCCGCCAACCAGCACCTGTTTTCCATCACCGATCTGCAGCTCTCCTACGGGCTGTCGCCCTACCTCGAGGTCGCCGTCGACGCGCCGCTGCGCACCTGGCGCGTGGACGCCGCTTCTGGTACCACGTTCGCGCCAGCGAGTCTCGTCGGCTTCGGCGATCTGCTCGCGAGCGGCAAGCTGCAGTTGCCGCTGCCCTGGCGCACGTTTCGACTCGGAGGGTTCGGCGTCGCCAGCCTGCCGACGGGAAGCGTGTCGCGCGGCATGAGCAGCGAGACCACGGACGTCGAAGCCGGCGGACTGCTGACGCTCGACTTCACGCGCATGAAGCACTTCATTCCGACGCGCATCCATCTCAACGGCAGCTATCGCTGGAACCGCAACGAGGAGCGCGGCATCGGCCTGGCGCCTTTCGATTCGTTGCTGGACGGTGGCTTCTGGCCGCCCGCATACCCGGCCGTTCCCGTCGGCGAATCCGTGACATACAACGACCAATTGTTCCTGCGCGCCGGGCTCGAGTTCACCACCCGCATCGTCGATCTGTGGACGGAGTATTCCGTCGACCTGTTGCCGCAGATCTCGCACCTGGAATACGGGGATGCGGTTTCGTTTCTCACGCAGGGCGCGACGGTCAAATTCCGCAACGGCCTCAACATCAAGCTGGCGGCCGCGGTGTCGTTGCAGAACGATCAATCGCTCGAGCCGGACGTGTCTGGGTCGGTGGAGCCGCCTCCCTTGCTGCCCCAGGCGCCGGATTGGCAGCTCACGCTCGGGCTCTCCTGGCGCGGCGGCTTGGCGACAAGCGACGACGATCAGGACGGCATCCCCGACAGCCGCGATGGCTGCCCCAAACAAGCCGAGGATTTCGATGGGTTCCAAGACCAGGATGGTTGTCCCGATACCGACAACGACCAGGACGGTGTCCTCGACACCAAGGACCTGGCGCCGGATCTGCCCGAGGACGTGGATGGCTTCGAAGACGAGGACGGCCGCCCCGACAACGACAACGACGCCGACGGAATCAGCGACGACAAGGACGGTTGTCCCAACGAACCCGAGGACTTCGATGGCGATCGGGACGTGGACGGCTGCCCCGATTTGCAGCGCGAGGGATAGACCTCAGGCGGTTCCGGGATCCTCTGTCCCTTCGCGCGACTTGATGTCCTCCCACAGCGCGTCCATCTCGGCTAGGCTCGCTTCCTCGAGCGTGCGGCCGCGCGCGCGCAATGCGTCTTCGACTTGCGAGAAACGCGCCACGAACTTGGTCACCGTCGACTGCAGCGCGGCCTCGGGGTCGACGTCGAGGAAACGTCCGAGGTTGATGACGGAGAAGAGCAGATCCCCGAGCTCGTCCTGGATGCGCGCGGGCGCGGCGCTCACGAGCGCCTCCCGCAACTCCTGGCCTTCCTCCTCGATCTTTCGCTGCACTTGTGCGGCCGTTTCCCACTCGAAGCCCACTGACGCGACGCGTTGCTGCACAGTGAGCGCGCGCCGCATCGGTGGCAGCGACCGGGGCAGCGAATCCAACAGCCTGGGCGCAGGTTCCCCGCGTGCGGCGGCTTCGGCTTCTTTCATGCTGCGCCAGTGGCGTGCCCCTTCCTCGGGGCTCGTTGCTTCCCGATCGGCGAACACGTGCGGATGGCGGCGAACGATCTTCTCTTGCGTATGTTGCGCGATGGCGGCGAGGTCGGGCCCGCCGCGCTCTTGCAGCATCAGGGCGCACGAGAGCAGAACGAAGAGAACGTCGCCGAGCTCTTCGGCGCAGGCGTCTGCGGCGCCATCGCGCGCCGCATCCTGGAGCTCGTAGGCCTCGTCGAGGAGGTAGGCGCTCATGGCCGCGAGCGTCTGCGCGCGGTCCCAGGGGCAGCCGCGATCGCTGCGCAGGAAACGCAAGGTTTCCACCAGTTGCTGCAGGGGTTCGATTCTCGGCCTCCTGTGTGCGTTCCGGACTAGACGATTCGGGAAGGACCCGGTCATGCTAGCGCACGCCGGAGGATGGCGCACGGGGCTCGCGCGGAGGTGACGATTGGCAGAAGCGGGCAAGAAGAGGACGACCCAGGTCGGACTCGGGTCATGGATCCCGCCGCGCGCATCCTTTCCCGATCTCCTCGTCGTCCCCGGTTTGCTGTTGCTCTTCGTACTGGCTGCACGCGTCCCGGTGATGACGCCGGACGTTTGGTGGCACCTGGCGACCGGGCGCTTGGTGGCGCAGGAAGGCATCCCGGAGTCCGATCCATTCTCGTACACGCTCGCGGGTGTGCCATGGACCGCGCACGAATGGGCGAGCGATCTCGCGCTCTACGGCGTGTATGCGAGCGCCGGACTCCTCGGAATCGTCATGCTGCGCGCGGCGTTGCTGGTGGCTGCATTCGGGATGGCCACTGCAGCTGCACGATTGCAGGCAGGCCCGATGCAGGCACTCGCCGTTCTGGTGCCGGCGGCGTGGGCCTCGCAACGCAACTGGCTGGATCGCCCGCAGCTCGTGACCTACTTGTTCGCGGCGATCTTGCTCTGGGTGCTCGAGCGCCAGAGGCTGCGGCCGACGCGATGGGTTTGGGCCTTGCCGCCGTTGTTCGCGCTGTGGGTGAATCTGCACGGTGGATTCTTTCTCGGACTGGGGCTCCTCGCGGTGTGGGCGCTGGCGGAGCTGTGGGCGGCGCGCGCCACTCCGTCCGCGGCGCGGCCTCTCGTCCTGGTGACTTGTGCCTCTCTGATCGCCACGCTGCTCAACCCCCACGGCTGGGAGGGCGCGATCTATCCGCTGCGCTACGTGGGCGCTGGTCTGGGCGCCAGCTTGCAAGAAGAAGGCGCCGGTCGTCTCGACAGCGTGTATGCCTGGCTGCACTTCGGATTGGTCACGAGCACGCTCGTGCTGTTCCTCTGGCGCCGCAAGGTGCCGCTCGCGCACGTGCTGCTCGTCTGCATCCTCGGGTGGATTTCAATGCCTCGCATCGCCGGCGTCGCCTTGCCCTTCGCGGCCGAGCGCCATGCACCGCTCTTCCTCCTCGCCGGCACACCGATTCTGGCTTGGCAAATCGCCGCGGCGTGCGGCAATCGGCGTGTCCGCGTCCCCGACTCGAAGCTGCTCCGCCGTCTCGGCATCGCCGCGGGAGCGCTCGCCAGCGTGTGGCTTCTCGCACGCTTGCCGCGCGATCCGAGCCCAGAGGCACGGCTGCTTCCCGGTCGCTATCCGCAGGCGGCAGTCAGCTGGTACCAGTCCCATCCCATTCCGGGGCCCCTGATCAATCCATACCGGTGGGGTGGTTATCTGGCCTTCGCGCTCTACCCCGGGACCAAGGTTTGGATCGACTCGCGCGGCGATCTCTACGGCAGCGAGCGTTTGCGCGAGTACGAGATCCTGCATCGCGCGTCGCCCGGGAGCGACGCGGCCATCGCCGCCGTGCTCGCACGCTACGATGCGAACGTCATCGTCTGGCCACTCCTCACCCTCGACTTCGGTGCGCTGCAGGTGCATCCGTTCAGCGAGTACTTGCTGCGCTCGGGTGGGTGGCGCCTGGTGTTCTACGACCGTCCGGATGCCGCGCATCCCGAGCATCCATCCGCAGTGTCGGCGGTGTTCCTGCGCGAGCACCCGCGCAACGCCGCGCTGCTGGCGCGCTACGCACCCGTCCGCTTGCCAGCGGGGCTGCCACGCGGGACAGGACAGAGCCGCGCAAACGGACGTTGACAGTGAACGGACGCGCTCCCTATGCTTTCCTGTTCGGCGGTGGTCGTTGACACACGTCCTACGCGACGAGCGCGAGGCAGACCGGGAGCGCGATGTCCGTGCAGCACATCACGATCCGCGGCGCCCGCCAGCACAATCTCAAGAACATCGATCTCGACATCCCGCGCCGGCGACTCGTCGTCGTGAGCGGTGTCAGCGGCTCGGGCAAGAGCTCGCTCGTCTTCGACACGCTGTATGCCGAAGGGCAGCGGCGCTACGTCGAATCGCTGTCCACGTATACGAAGCAGTTCCTCGAGCGCATGCAACGGCCGGATGTGGACGAGGTCGGAGGTGTGAGCCCCGCCATCGCCATCCGCCAGCACAATCATGTCAAATCGGCGCGCAGCACCGTGGGCACGGCCACGGAAGTCTACGATTATTTGCGACTGCTCTTCGCCCGCGCCGGCGACGTGCACTGTTCGCGCTGCGGCAAACGTGCCGCGGCCACGTCGCCCTCGCTCGGAGCGCAGCGGATCCTGGACTCCTTCGCCAACGGCACGCGGGTGCACGTTCTCTTCACCATGCCGCGCGGCGTGCACGACCGCGCCGAGGACCTGCTGGCGCAAGCGCTGAGCGCTGGGTTTGCGCGCATCTGGTGCAACGGTGCGAGCCTCGATCTGGAACCGACACCGGTCTTGCCGCAAGACTTGGAGCAGCTCGATGTGGTGGTGGATCGTGTCGTCGTGCGCTCCGAAGCGCGCGGCCGTCTGGTGGAAGCCTTGGAGACCGCGTACCGCGCCGGCAACGCCGGCGCGCAGGTGGTGGCGCTCGGATCGGACGCGCCGCTGCGCCTCGATCCGCGCCCCGTCTGTCCGGACTGCCGCATCGATCTGCCGCAGCCGGTTCCGGCGATGTTCTCCTTCAACAGCCCGCTCGGTGCCTGTCCCGACTGCCGCGGCTTCGGCACGCGGCTCGACTTCGACGAGCGTCTCATCGTGCCGGATCCCGAGCTCAGCCTGGAGGATGGCGCCATCGCACCGTGGGCGGCCGGCAAGTTCGAGTATTACTCGCGGCGCTTGGAAGAGTTCTGCCGTCGAACGCGCATTCCACTGCAGACGCCCTGGGCCGAGCTGCCGCGCGCGACGCAGAAAACGATTCTGGAGGGCACGAAAGGCTGGCGCGGGGTGGTGCCATTCCTCGAGGCGTTGCGCGCCAAGGCCTACAAGAAGTACGCCCGGTTCTTCACCCGGCGTTTCATGGACGAGAGCACTTGCCGCAGCTGCGGCGGGGCGCGACTGCAGCGCGAGGCGTTGAGCGTGCGCCTGGGTGATCGCGACATCGCCGCGCTGTCGCGACTGCCCTTGGCTGCGCTGCGCGAGCACTTGGCAACGCTGGCATTGCAGGGCGAAGCCGTCGTGATCGCGGCCGACATCTTGGCGGAGCTGCGCGCACGTCTCGATTTCCTCTGCGAGGTCGGAGTCGATTACCTGACGCTCGACCGGCTGACGCGCACGCTCTCTGGCGGCGAGGCGCAGCGCATCAACCTGGCCAGCGCCCTTGGCTCGAACCTCGTCGACGCGCTGTACATCCTCGACGAACCGACGGTCGGAATGCATGCGCGGGACACCGCGCGCTTGGTGCGCACCATGGAGCGCCTGCGGGACCTCGGCAACACCGTGGTCGTGGTCGAGCACGACACCCAAGTCATTGCCGCCGCGGATTACTTCGTCGATCTCGGTCCGGGTGCGGGTGTGCAGGGGGGCGAAGTGATGTTCGCCGGCACGCTGGGGTCGAAGGCCGAGGGACCGGTCGCAGAGCGCGGCAGCGTCGACGCCTCGCGCACCTTGGCGCACTTGCACGGGAGCGCCGAAGTGCCGCAGCCGGTCAAGCGCCGCGATCCGGGTCCGCGCTGGCTGGAGATCACCGGTGCACGGCTGCACAACCTCCAGCGCGTCGACCTGCGCTTGCCGCTCGGATTGTTCGTGGGGGTCACCGGCGTCAGTGGCTCCGGCAAGAGCACCTTGGTGAACCAGGTGCTGCAGCGCGCGGTCACTGGTCAGGTGCCCCCAAGCCGCGGCGCCAATGGTTGGTACGACGCCATCCGCGGCGCGCACCTCGTGCACGAGGTCGTTGTCGTCGATGCCACCCCGATCGGCCGCACGCCGCGGTCGAATCCATTGTCTTACATGAAGGGCATGGCCGACGTGCGCGCATTGTTCGCCGCGACGTCGGCGGCACGTCTGCAGCGCTTCGGCCCCGGTCACTTCAGCTTCAACACCAAGGGCGGTCGCTGCGAGCAATGCGAGGGCATGGGATCCATCCTGATCGAAATGCATTTCATGGCCGATCTCTTCGTGCCATGCGAGCATTGCGAGGGCCGGCGGTTCAAGCCCGAGGTGCTGGCGGTGCAATACCGCGGGTGCAACGTCGCCGAGGTGCTGGAGATGACGGTGGCCGAGGCCATGACGTTCTTTCACGACTCGCCGAGCCTCGGGCAGAAGCTGCACCTGCTCAAGCGTGCGGGCTTGGGGTATCTGCGCCTGGGCCAGCCGGCGCCGACACTTTCCGGCGGCGAGTCGCAGCGGCTCAAGCTGGCGCGCGCGTTGGCGGCGACGCGCAGCGGCAACGTCTTGTACTTACTCGACGAGCCAACGACAGGCCTGCACCTGGACGATGTGTCGCGCCTGCTGCGCATCTTGCACGAGCTGGTGGACCGGGGTCACACGCTCGTCGTCATCGAGCATCACTTGGACGTAGTGGCCGCGGTGGACTGGGTGATCGATCTCGGTCCCGAGGCCGGTGCCGGCGGCGGTGAGATCGTCTATGCCGGACCGCCCGCGGGGCTGATGCAGGAGCCGCGCTCGTGGACCGGGCGATGCCTGCAGCAGCATCTCGACGAACGCCGCAGCCGTGAAGCGCCGGCGGCAGCGGCGAGCTAGTCGCAGAGCCGGGGGACAGGGAGCGAGTCCCGGCGTCGATTCCGACATCGGTGGGGAGGTGGATGTCATGGAAGGCACCGAGGCAACCGAGATCTCGCGAGCGATGACGCGCTGCGTGCACGACTTGGGCGGCGAACGCGAACCGCTGCGATTGGTGCGCCGCGCCATCGATCTGTTGCGCCGCGAGCTCGGCGCGAGCTGGAGCCTGGCGCATGGCACCGGCGACGGACCGCTCGCCGGATTCCACGTCGCGCACGCCTGTCCGGATGCAGACGCCGTTCTCGCGAACATGCACTTGCCCGAGCAGCCCGACGCCGAACGCATGGCCGTCGGCGGCAACGACACGAGCCCGGCGCTCGTGCTCTGGCTGCCACGTCATTCGCGGCTCGTGCTGTGCTTCGGGTTGGACGCCGGCGGAACACCGGCGGCGCGGGCACTCCTGGGCGAGGTCGGACGCTATCTGCTGGCGCGACTCGAGGACGCACTGGAGTTGCAACGCACACGTTTGGCGACGGCGGCGCTCGAACGGCGCATCTCGGATCTGTCGTTGTTGTTCAAGGGCCTCGACGTCACGTTGCGCTCCATGGAGCTCACGCATGTGCTGCGAGCATTCATGGCCTGCGTCACCTCGGGCGAAGCCATCGGCTTCAATCGCGCCTTCCTGCTCTTGCTCGACGAGGACAACCAAGAGCTGCGTGGCGCCGTCGCCGTGGGGCCGGAATCCGGCGAGGAAGCGCGGCGCATCTGGACCAGCCTCGAGCGGCTGAGCCTCGAGGAAGTGCTGCGGCGTGCGGTCGAGGAATCGCACACGGAGCCGGCACCCGGGTCGCTCGCGGCGCGCATCCTCGGCTTCTGCGTGCCGCTCGACGCCGAGGCCAGCTTGCTGGCGCGCGTCGTGCTGTCGCCGGAGCCGTACAACATCCATTTCTACCGCGGGGAAAAGCCCGAGCCATTCGCCGAGGCTTTCGGCGCCAGCGAATTCGTCGTCATCCCCATCCTCGGCCGGGAACGCGCGCTCGGGGTCATCGTGGCCGACAACCTCTACAGCAACGACGCCATCGAGAGCGACCGCGTCTACTTGCTTTCGGGCTTGGCGAACCACGTGGGGGTCGTGATCGAGAACGCCCTCATGTTCGAGGACGTGAGCCGACGCTACGCCGAGCTGAACGAGGTGCAGACCATCAATCGTGCCCTGTTGTCGAGCGTCGACTACGTCGATGTGTTACGACGCATCGCGCAGATCAGCGCCTCGGTGCTGCACGCGACGGGCTCGTTGCTCTACATCGCGCAGGGACCGAAGACGCCGCCGCGACTCGAGATGCAGTATCACGTCGACGGCGAATCCCTGCCGGAAGCGGTGACGGAGCGCTGCGCCGAGATCGCGCGCGAGACCCTCGGCCGCGGTCCGGGCGCACGCCAAACTCACGTCGATGGGCTCACGGGTGTCGAAGCCGCCGAAGTGGTGAGCGCCCCGATGAGCAGCGACAACGAGGTCGTCGGCGTGCTGATGCTCTATCGCGCCGTGGCCGCCACGGGCCGCAGCGCGTTCGATCGCCACAGCCGGCGGTTCCTGTCGATCATCGCCGACCAAGCCGCGATCGCCGTGCTCTCGGGGCGGCGCGTGCAGACGATTCGCGATGACCAGCGCCGCATCGAGGTGCTGAACGATCTGCTGCACCGCAACGAGAAGCTGGCAGCGCTCGGCCAAGCCTCGTCGAAGATCGCGCATGAGATCCGCAATCCGCTCACGGCGCTCGGCGGTTTCGCGCGGCGCATGTTGCGCACCGCCACGCTCGGTGCCGAGGAGCGCGAGGCGGTCGAGGTGATCGCGCAGGAGACCTCGCGGCTGGAGCGGATTCTGAACGACCAGCTCGCGTTCGTGCGCAGCGCGCGGTTGCAGCGCGCATCGACGAGCCTCAACGACCTCGTGCACGAGAGCACCATGCTGTTGCGCCAGCAGCTGCGTGCCAGCCGTGGTGAGCTACAGCTCGACCTCGCGACCGAACTGCCGCCGGTCGAGGTCGATCCTGATCGGATGAAGCAGGTGTTGGTGAACCTGTTGATGAACGCCATCGCTGCCGTCCCGATCGGCGGCCGCATCCGCGTCGCCACTTGCCGGGCCGACGAATCGGTGCAGCTCGAGGTGGCGAACACCGGCGAGGCGATTCCCGCCGCCGTCCGCGAGCTGCTGTTCGTGCCGTTCATGACCACGCGTCAGGAGGGCACCGGTCTCGGCCTGGCCGTGGTGCATCAGATCGTGATGGAGCATGGCGCCCGGATCGAGGTGCTCTCCGAGGCTCCCTGGGGTACGATTTTCCGCCTGCGCTTCGAAATCTCGCCTTCCAGCTGATCGACCCCTCTTCTCGCCGCATCGATCGCCGTGACTGGAACGATCCCGATTCGGCCTCCGGACGGCACGAGTGGCTGGCTTGGCCTTTGCTGTACCGCGAAGGTTCCCGTCCTTGGAGGGTTGGGTGGAACGCTGGGTGGATCTGGCGATGGTGGCTCACGAGCTGGGCGGGGCGTTGGCGCCGACGCGCAACGCACTCCAGCTCCTCGATGGCGCGAGCGGACTGGCGCCGGAACAAACACGCTTGTTGGCCATCGCCGGCCGCGGTTTGGCGCGTGCGGAACGGGTGCTCCAGAACCTGTCGAGCATCGCCTGGCTCGAGGATGCAGACCTGCGACTGGAGTCCACCGACATCGGCGCGGTGCTGCGCGAGCTGGTGGAGGAATCGACGGTGGAATCGCAGGCGCGTGTCATCCGCGTGCAGCTCACGCTCGACCGTGGGCTCGGCGCGATTCCCACCGCGCGCTTCGCCTTCGAGCAGGTGCTGGTCAACCTGTTGTCGAACGCGTTCAAGTTCACGCCCGCCACAGGTGCGATCGAGATCTCGGCGCAGCCGGTGCAGGGCGCCGTGCTGCCGGGTCGGATGCTCCTGCTCGCCGGCGGCTTCGGTTTCAAACCTGCTTTCGTCAAGGTCCGAGTCGCCGACAACGGCGTGGGGTTGTCGGATGCGACACGGCGCCGGCTGTTCCAGCCGTTCTGCCGGGGCAGCGAAGCGACCGGGGTGCCTGGCATGGGACTCGGACTGGCCGTGTCGCAGCGCTTGGCGCGACGCATGGGTGGCGATCTGCGGGCGGAAACGCCGGCGCGCGGTGCGAGCTTCGTCCTCACGCTGCCGGCCGACTCGCCGACGCTCGAGTTCATCGGACGTGTGGACCGGATCGTGCACGAGTGGTCGCAGCGTTTGGCGCTCGTTCCCTGCAGTCTCGCCGTGATTCGCCTGGACGCCGGGTGTGCGGAGGCGACGGTGGCGCTCGAGTCGGGCTTGCGCCAGTCCGCGCGGGACGAATCTTGCCGCGTGGTGGCGCTCGCGGACGAGACGTGGGTCGCATGGTCGGTGGCGGAGCTTCGGACCTTCGCACCAGCGCTCGCCGCATCGCTGCGCTCGGTCCTCGGTGCGGGAGCGAGCGCGAAGCTGCGTCTGGCGCTGCGGCGAGTCCCTCGTGGCGCAGCCGCGGATCCGGTGCTGCTGCAGGCGGCAGTGCGTTGCAAGCATGGGGTCGCCGCGCTCGAGCGCAAGCGGGAGGTGCTGCATGGCCAGAATTCTGGTCGTTGACGACGATTCCGACATTCTCGAAACGCTGCGATTCGCTTTCGAGCAGCAAGGTCATGCGGTGACCGTGGAGGCCGACGGCCGCTCGGCGCTGGTGCGGGCGCAGCAGGATCCGCCCGATCTCGCCGTTCTCGACGTCATGCTGCCGGGGCTCAATGGCTACGAGGTGTCGCGGCGGCTGAAGGACGACATGCGCGCCGGCGCGCTGCCCGCGTTTCCGATCCTCATGCTGACGGCGCGGCGCGTGCCCTCGGGCGCCCGGCAAGAGTTCTTGTCGAGCTGGTCGCACGCCGATGTCACGGTGTGGAAGCCCTACGATCTGGGCTTCCTGCTGTTCCAGGTACGCGAGACGCTCGAGGCCGGCGATCACGCCGCATGTTTGGAGCAACCATGATGCGCGTTCTCATCGTCGACGACGATCAGGACATTGCCCGCATTCTGCGCTTTCGTCTGCAGAAGAAAGGCTTCGAGTGTGTGCTCGCCGCCAACGGACTCGAAGCGCTGGAAAAGATCGATACCCACCATCCCGACCTGGTGCTGCTCGACGTGATGATGCCGAAGATGGATGGGTTCACCGCTTGCCGCGAGATTCGCAAGCGCAACGCCTGGTGCCGCATTCCCGTCATCATGCTGACCGCCAAGGGGGATATCGCCGACAAGGTGAGCGGCATCGGCGAAGGCGCCGACGACTACATCGTCAAGCCGTTCGAGTTCGAGGAGCTCCTGGCGCGCGTGCACATGATCTTGCGCCGCACGCAAGAGACGATGAGCGCCAATCCACTCACCGGGCTCCCGGGCAACAACGTCATCTCGAAGAAGGTCGAGAGCGTGATCGCCGCCGGCACTCCGTTCGCGGCCTGCTATGCCGACCTGGATCACTTCAAGGCCTACAATGACGAGTACGGCTTCGAGGCCGGGGACAAGGTCATCAAGTTCCTGGCCGAGATCCTGGTGCGGGTGACGCGGGAGAAGTCGCAGCAGTCGTTCGTCGGCCACATCGGCGGCGATGATTTCCTCTTCCTGGTGGATCTGGATGCATTCGAGACCTGTTGCCAGACGGTGATCCAACGCTTCGACGCCGGCATCTCGCAGTTCTATCGCGACGAGCACGTGCGCTCGGGCTTTCTCGAGAGCATCAATCGACAAGGGCAGCGGATGCGGTTCCCGCTCATGAGCTTGTCGATCGGCGTGGTCACCAACAGCCAGCGCACGGCCGGCGACGCCATGCAGGTGTCGAATCGAGCGGCGGAGATGAAGAAGTACGCCAAGGGGCAAGCGGGAAGCTGTTACCGCGTCGATCGACGCACGGTGGGTGCCGGACCCGCAGCCGAGGATGCCGAGGGCATGCCTGGAGGCGGCGACGGTGCCAAGGATGCGGCTGGCGGGGGACGTTGACACCTCTGGGAGCCACTCCTATACTCGCCGGCTCGATGCGAAGGTAGCTCAGATGGTAGAGCAACGGACTGAAAATCCGTGTGTCGGCAGTTCGATTCTGCCCCTTCGCACCAGGTTTCCTCGCGTTCGAGACTTGTGTCTCGGCCAACGGGTTCCGGAGCTGGTGTAGCTCAGCCGGTAGAGCAACGCACTCGTAATGCGTAGGTCCGCGGTTCGATTCCGCGCACCAGCTCCAGCTCGCTCCGTCCGGCGCAGCCTGCCCGCGCAGGAAAGGCGCGCATGCATTCCCAGACCAAAGTCCTCATGTCGAGCATCTCCGGCATCCGCGGCATCGTCGGCGCCGGTCTCGATGCCGAGGTGGCATGCCGCATGGCGGCCGCCTTCGGCACTTGGGCGCCCGAAGGCCCGATCGTCGTCGGCCGGGACTCGCGCCTCAGCGGCCCGATGTTGCTGCATGCGGTGGCGGCCGGGCTCCTCTCCACCGGGCACGATTGCATCGACATCGGCATTGCCACTACGCCCACGACCGAGATCATGGTGACCACGCACGGCGCGTCCGGCGGCATCATCCTCACCGCGAGCCACAACCCCGAGCCTTGGAACGCGCTCAAGTTGCTCGATCGCGCCGGTTTGTTCTTGTCCCGGGCGGACGGCGAAGAGGTGGCGGCGATCGCGGCGGCGGGGCGCGCGCAGCATCGCGCTTGGGATCGCATGGGGACTTTGCGGGAAGATGGTGCTGCGGCCGAGGTGCACATTCGCTGCATCCTCGAGCAGCCGTGGCTCGAGAGCGATCGCATCGCCGCCCGAAAATTGCACGCGGTCGTGGATTGCTGCAACGGCGCCGGCGGCGTCGTGGCACCCGAGCTGCTGCGCCGCCTCGGCGTGCGCGTCACCGAAGTGCACTGCGAACCGACGGGACGCTTCGGGCGGCGGCCCGAGCCGACACCCGCACACTTGCAGGAGTTGGGGGAGAGCGTGCGGCAGGCCGGCGCCGACATCGGGTACGCCACCGATCCCGACGCCGACCGGCTCGGCGTCGTGACTGCGGCCGGCGTGCCACTGCTCGAGGAGTATACTTTGGTGCTGGCGGCCGATCATTACCTGCGCGGGCATGCGGGGCCGGTGGTGGTGAATTTGAGCACGACGCGCGCGATGGAGGACGTTTGCGCGCGGCACGGTGTCGTTCTGCATCGGACGCCCGTCGGCGAAGCCAACGTCGTCGAGCGCATGCAGCAGGTCGGTGCCGTCATCGGTGGCGAAGGCAACGGTGGTGTCATCCTGCCGGCGTTGCACACCGGGCGCGACGCCTTGGTCGGCATGGCGCTGATCCTGCAATCGATGGCCGAAACCGGCAAGTCGGTGGCGGAGCTGCACGCGGCGCAGCCGCGCTATCACATGGTCAAACGCAGCATTCCGCTCGCCCATGCCCTCGACGACGCGCAGATCACCGATCTCGCGCGCCGCGAGTTCGGCGGGACGTTGGATTGCAGTGACGGCGTCAAGGTCCAGTTGCCGGACGGCTGGTTGCACTTGCGGCGCTCGAACACCGAGCCCATCGTCCGGGCCATCGCCGAGAGCTCGACCGCGGGCAAGGCGGAGGAGCTGGTGGACCGAGCCTTGCGCCACCTCGGCCAGATCGCGCCCGTGCAAGGGGCCTGAAAGTCACGCTCGCCTGGGGGACATCGCCATGTGCGGCATCATCGCCTACGTCGGGGACAAGCCAGCGTTGCCGATCCTGGTCGAAGGTCTGAAGCGTCTGGAGTACCGCGGTTACGACTCCGCCGGCCTGGCGATCATCGACGGTCATTTGCGCATCGAGAAATGCGTCGGCCGCATCGCGCATTTGGAAGAACACATCGCCAAGATGACGCTTCCCGGCAGCGTCGGCATGGCGCACACCCGCTGGGCCACGCACGGCGAGCCCACCAGCATCAATGCGCATCCGCACGTGGATTGCAGCGGCAAGCTCGCCGTCATCCACAACGGCATCATCGAGAACTACGAAAGCATCAAGCGCAATCTGCTGAATCGTGGCCACAAGTTCCAGAGCGAAACAGACACCGAAGTCCTGGCGCACTTGATCGAAGAATTCTACGACGGCAATCTGGACACAGCCGTGCGCACGGCTCTCGGCCGTGTCGAGGGCACGTTCGGCATCGCAGTCGTGCACGCCGACGAGCCGCGGCGCATCGTCGGAGCGCGCAACGGCAGCCCTCTCATCGTCGGTGTCGGCGACGGCGAGTTCTTCCTCGCCAGCGATGCGAGCGCCATCCTCCGTCACACGCGCCAGGTCATCTACCTGGAGGACCAGGAAATGGTGGTCCTCGGCGACGAAGGCCCGGTGTTCACGCGCGTCGAGGACGGCAATGCCGAGATCACCAAGGAGTCCACCCAGATCGAGTGGGATCTGGCCATGATCGAGAAGGGCGGCTATCCGCACTTCATGCTCAAGGAAATCTTCGAGCAGCCCTCGACATTGCGCAACGCCTTCCGCGGCCGCTTGTTGTGGGAAGAAGGCGACGCCAAGCTCGGCGGTCTCAACATGACGCGGGAGGAGTTGCGCGACGTCAAGCGCGTCGTGCTCATCGGCTGTGGCACGTCGTGGCACGCGGCGTTGCTGGGCGAGTACATGGTCGAGGAAGTGGCCCGCATCGGTGTCGAGGTCGAGTACGCCAGCGAGTTCCGCTATCGGAATCCCATCGTCGAAGAGGGCACGATCACGTTCGTGATTTCGCAATCGGGCGAGACCATCGACACGCTGGCGGCGTTGCGCGAGGCGAAGCGCAAGGGCGGGCGCACGCTCGGCATCGTCAATGTCGTCGGTTCCACCATCGCGCGCGAATCGGATGGCGGCGTTTACATCCATGCCGGCCCCGAGATCGGTGTGGCTTCGACCAAGGCGTTCACGTCACAGGCCACCGTGCTCGCCATTCTGACCTTGCTCCTGGGTCGTCTGCGCAACATGTCGCGCCAGGAAGGGCGGCGACTGATCTCGGCGCTCGAAGCCCTGCCCGGGCAAACCGAGCAGATCCTGGCCCAGGAAGACGAGATCAAGGAGATCGCGCGCGCCTACCACCATCACAATAATTTCCTCTACCTCGGGCGCGGACCCAACTTCCCGGTGGCGCTGGAGGGGGCGCTGAAGCTGAAGGAAATCTCCTACGTGCATGCCGAAGGTTATCCCGCCGCGGAAATGAAACATGGTCCCATCGCTCTCATCGACGAGAACATGCCGGTGGTCGTCATCGCCACTCGCGACACCGGCTACCGCAAGATCGTCGGCAACGTCGAGGAAGTGAAGGCGCGCAAGGGCCGCATCATCGCCATCACGACCGAAGGCGACACCGACATCGTCAAGAAAGCCGATCACACCATCATGATCCCGGAAACTCTGGGCCTGCTGATGCCGATCCTTTCCGTCATCCCGCTGCAACTGCTTGCATATCACATCGCGGTGCTGCGTGGCTGCGACGTCGACCGGCCGCGGAATCTCGCAAAGTCGGTGACCGTCGAATAGTTCGCGCGGCGCGGCGCGATCCGGTGCACGCCACGGTCCACCGAGACCGCGCATCGCACCCCGCATCGACCCCGTGCATCGCACCCCGCATCGACCCCGTGCATCGCACCCCGCATCGACCCCGCGCATCGCACCGCACCCCGCCGGCAGCGCACCACAACCGGACGTCCCAACCCACTGCGCACTCCACGGCGCGTCTTTCCGAACCACGAGCGCACCTGTCA
>Ga0075428_100003797_pt1 | contig 16565 bp, 15 predicted proteins | sample RhiMetdeltSRZDD2_FD_75291 | JGI IMG/M metagenome (GOLD analysis project Ga0075428, IMG submission 75291) | Populus rhizosphere microbial communities from Tennessee, USA - Rhizosphere MetaG P. deltoides SRZDD2 | ecosystem: Host-associated > Plants > Roots > Rhizosphere > Soil | place: USA... | reverse complement strand
GACATCGGCTTCGTTGCCGGTGTGCAGAAATTTGCCAAAACCACGCCGAGCACCCGCTTCACGCGCCGCGAGGTCAGTGATAGCATACGCTCCCTGGCAGATAAAGGTGATCGGTGTCTTGTATAGGTAGGCGCGTTCTGCAGGGTGGGCCAGCAAATGGTAGTGCAGATTGATGATGCCCGAGACGTTCGGTCCCACCAGGCGCATACCATGGGCCTGCGCATACGCCACCATCTCCTGCTCCTGGGCTCTGCCATCCTGGCGCGCCTCGCTGAACCCTGCAGTGATAATGAGGCCGGCCTTCACACCTTTCGCGGCACAGTCGTGGATAGTCTCGAAGATGTGTGACGCCGGAATGGCGATGATGGCCAGATCTACCGGGCCGGGCACGGCGCTCACCTGGGCATAAGCGGGTTGGCCGAGTATCGTCTGGGCCTGCCGATTAATCGGATAGAGCCGGCCTGGAAAGCCCTCATCAAGTAGCTTGCGAAACAGCCAGTTCCCCCACGCATCGGTACGCTCTGAGGCGCCCACGACAGCAATATTGCGTGGACGAACAAAGGCTTCAAGATCACTTGCTGCTGTCACACGTCACTCCTCACCTCGCACTCTGAAAATGCCACAACTCTCTCTGCCGGATGAGCGTATAATACATCGCAACGCGGCGCCATATAGTAATATCTTGCGGGAGAAGGAGAACAGCATGGGTCGACTCGATGGCAAAGTTGCCCTGATCAGCGGTGGGGCCCGTGGCCAGGGGGCCACTGAAGCCAAGCTCTTTGCATGTGAAGGTGCCAGGGTGGTCTTTGGCGATATGCTGGACGATGCCGGCAGACAAGTCGAAGCCGACATCAGAGCGGCGGGAGGTGAAGCGACATACGTGCACCTGGATGTGACCAGCGACGACGACTGGCGCGAAGCCGTTGGCACAGCCGTGAACCGCTACGGTAAGCTGGACATCCTGGTGAACAATGCCGGTATTATCCGCCGCTTCTCTATTGAAGAGACTACCAGAGAGGTGTGGGACGAGGTCATGGCGGTCAACAGCACAGGGGTCTTTCTCGGCACCAAGTATGCCATCCCAGCCATGCGTCAGGCTGGCGGCGGGTCGATTGTCAACATCTCCTCTATTTCTGGCATCATTGCGATTGGCGCTCCGGCCTACAACGCCTCGAAAGGTGCCGTGCGCGTCTTTACCAAAGTCACCGCCGTCGAGCACGCCAGAGATAAGATCCGGTGTAATTCCATCCATCCCGGTCCCATCGATACCGCCATGCTGCAGAGTGGCCATGAAGACCCGGAGGCGGCTATGCAGCGGCGTTTGAGCGCCATTCCCCTGGGGCGGCTCGGTACCACGGAGGACATCGCCTATGGCGCCCTGTATCTCGCCTCGGACGAGTCCTCCTTTGTGACTGGGGCAGAGTTGGTCATTGACGGTGGTTTTATCGCCCAGTAGGGCCCGCGGTCTTTCTGTTGTTAATCATGTGCGGTATAACTGCGCCCGCACGGCCTGTGCCATTCTCATACCGTCTTCTGCACGCCGCATCGGCATAGAGAGGAGTGGCGATGACCTTTGAAGAGATCCTCGACCAGGCGATCGCCATGCTTCAGCGGCGCGGACGCCTGACCTACGGCACCCTCAAGCGCCAGTTCCAGCTCGACGATGCAGCCCTGGAAGATTTAAAGAACGAACTCATCGAGGGCCAACGCCTGGCGGTCGATGAGCGGGGCAACGTCCTGGTCTGGATCGGCACCGAGGTCTCCGCTCCCCACCCGACCACACCCTCTGCCAGTAGCCAGGACCGTCCACCACTCGCCTACACCCCCCAGTATCTGGCCGAAAAGGTCTTGCATTCCCGCAGCGCCATGGAAGGCGAGCGCAAGCAGGTCACGGTGCTGTTCGCCGACCTGAAAGGCTCGATGGAACTGCTGGCGGACCGTGATCCCGAGGAAGCGCGGCATATCCTCGACCCGGTGCTCGAGCGCCTGATGGCCGCCGTGCACCGCTACGAGGGCACGGTGAACCAGATTATGGGCGATGGCATTATGGCGCTGTTTGGGGCGCCGCTGGCCCATGAGGATCACGCCGTGCGCGCCTGCTATGCTGCCCTGGCGATGCAGGAGGCCATGCGGCGCTACAGTGCGGAGGTGCGGCGCACGCACGGCGTCGAGGTGCAGATTCGCGTTGGCCTCAATTCGGGCGAAGTGGTGGTGCGCACCATCGGCAACGACCTGCACATGGACTACTCGGCTATCGGCCAGACTACGCACATGGCAGCGCGCATGGAGCAGCTTGCCACGCCTGGAAGCATTCGCCTGACCCCGGAGACCCTGCGGCTGGCCGAGGGGTTGATCCAGGTCACCGCACTCGGGCCGGTGCCAGTGCGGGGGCTGGCAGAGTCGGTGGAGGTGTTCGAGCTGGTCGGGGCGAGTACTCTGCGGGGGCGATTCCATGCCGCCGCGATGCGTGGGCTGACCCGCTTCGTGGGGCGTCAGATGGAGATCGAGACGCTGCAGCAGGCGTTGGCACGAGCAGAAACGGCCCACGGCCACATTGTCGCCATGGTCGGGGACGCTGGGGTGGGGAAGTCCCGCCTGGTATACGAGTTTGTCCATTCCCACCACCTCACGGGGTGGCGGGTGCTCGAAAGTGCCTCGGTGTCCTATGGCAAGGCCACACCCTATTTCCCCGTGCTCAACCTGCTCAAGCGCTATGTCCACGTGGAGGAGAGCGACGATCTGCGCACCATCCGGGCCAAGGTCACCGGGCAGATGCTCATCCTGGATGAGGCCCTCCAGGAGATCATCCCGGCATTGCTATCGCTGCTGGACGCCCTGCCGGACGATAGCCCCTTTCTGAAGCTCGAGCCGCCGCAGCACCGCCAGCGCATTCTGGATGCGCTCAAGCGCGTGCTGCTGCGTGAAAGCCAGGTGCAGCCGCTGTTGCTGGTGTTTGAGGATCTACACTGGATTGATGCGGAAACCCAGGCCCTGCTTGACAGCCTGGTCGAGAGCCTGCCGACGGTTCGGCTCCTACTCCTGGTCAATTACCGACCCGAGTATCAGCACGCCTGGGGCAGTAAAACCTCTTACACGCAACTGCGGCTTGATCCGTTGCCGCCCGCCAGTGCCGACGAACTTTTGCAGGCCCTGCTGGGGGATGACTCGAGCCTGGCACCACTCACACGGCTGCTGATCGTACGCACGGATGGTAATCCCTTCTTTCTGGAGGAGAGTGTGCGGACGCTGGTGGAGACCGGGGCGCTCGTCGGCGCGCCAGGGGCCTATCGGTTGGCACAGTCTCTGCCCACCATTCAGGTGCCAGCGACGGTACAGGCAGTGCTGGCCGCACGCATTGACCGGCTCTTGCCCGAGGATAAGCGTCTGCTCCAGACCGCAGCAGTCATCGGCCATGAAGTGCCCTTCCCCCTGCTGCAGGCCATTGCCGAGCTGCCCGAGGAGGTGTTGCACCGTGGCATCGACCATCTGCAAGCAGCGGAGTTGCTCTACGAGACGCGGCTGTTCCCAGAGCGGGAATACACCTTCAAGCACGCCCTGACGCACGAGGTGGCATACGGGAGTCTCCTCCAAGACCGGCGTCGTACTCTCCACGCCAAGATCGTGGAGGCCAGCGAGAGGCTCTCTGCCGACCGATTGGCCGAGCAGGTCGAACGACTGGCTTACCACGCCGTGCGGGGCGAGGTCTGGGACAAGGCCATGGCCTACTGCCGCCAGGCCGCTGCCAAGGCGATGGCGCGATCGGCCTATAGTGAGGCGGCGATGTATATCGAGCAGGCGCTGGGCACGTTGGAGCATCTTCCGGAAAGTCGTGCCAAGCTCGAGCAGGCCTTCGATCTGCGGCTTGAGCTGCGTAACGCGCTCTGGCCACTCGGCCAATTCAGGAAGATCCGCGAGATCTTGCATGAAGCCGACACCTTTGCTGCAAGCCTCGACGACGCTGCAAGCCTCGACGACCCGCGTCGGTTGGGACGTGTTGCCGTGTACTTGTGTGTCTCGTTCTACGGGGCGGCACAGCATAACGCTGCCGTCGCTGCCGGCGAGCGCGCCCTGGCCCTCAGCATTGCTACTGGCGATAGCCAGCGGCAGGTGTTAGCGCACTCATACCTTGGGCAGGCCCTCGTCGCCCGCACCGACTACAAGCGGGGTATCGAGTACCTCTGGAAGGTCGTCGCATCCCTTGAAGGCGAGCTGCGTTTCGATCGCTTGGGCCAGGGGACTCTGCCAGCGGTTCTTGCCCGCGCCAACCTGGTCCGCGGGCTGGTCGAGCTTGGCAGCTTTGCCGAAAGCATCGCCTGCGGCGAGGAGGCCATCCAGATTGCCGAACTCGTCAATCACCCGGCCAGCCTCCTGCTGGCGTGTTGGGCAGGTGGCCTCCTCTATCTCCGCAAGGGGAATGTCGCGAGAGCCATCCCATTGCTTCAACGAGGGGTGGAGATCTGTCGTGAAACGGAGCTGCCGACTTATTACCACTGGGTCAGCCCGTCCCTCGGTGCCGCCTATGCCCTGGCCGGGCAGACAAGGGAGGCCGTGCAACTCTTGGAAGGGGCGGTCGCACAGGATCTTGCCCTGAACCTCCTGTCTCAGCATTCCCTGACAGTCGTTCATCTGGCTGAGGCGTATCTGCTCGCCGGCCAGCTGGAAGAGGCGTATACCCAGGCACAGTATGCTCTTGAGTTCTCCCGAGCCCACCAGGAACGGGGATATGAAGCCTATGCTCTGCGGCTCCTTGGCGAGATCGCCGCCCGTGGTGATCCGCCTAAGGCCAGGCAAGCCGAAGCCCACTACCAGCAGGCCCTGGCCCTGGCCGAGGAACTCGGTATGCGCCCCCTCCAGGCCCACTGCCACCTCGGCCTCGGCACGCTGTATGCCACGACCGGTCAGCACGAGCAGGCCCGTGCCGAATTATCTGCCGCCATCGCGCTCTATCGCGGTATGGAGATGCAGTTCTGGCTCCCCTTGGCGGAAGCCACACTGGCCCAGGTAAGATGAGGTATGCGGTTCCAAGGGGATACACTGACGACGCAAGGAGTGTAATAATGGCTGAGCCCAAGTGCATAACCGCAAGGTGTGTAGGCCGAGCAACGGAAGCAACAACCCATGCTGCTGTGGAAGCACGGCGTATTAGTCTGCAAGCGGAGTTGGAGCGCATCGTGCGCGTCCTGGTGGAGCAGTATGCCCCCGAGTGTGTCATCCTCTATGGCTCCTTCGCACACGGGGGCATCCATGAGTGGAGCGACCTCGACCTGTGTGTCATCAAGCGGACGGAGAAGCGGTTTATCGAGCGCTTGGAAGAGGTTGGGCTCTTGACGTTACCGCGCGTGGGGTGCCAAATCCTCGTGTATACACCTGAAGAACTTGAGGCGGTGAAGCAGCAAGGTCATTATTTCTTCGTGCATGAAATTCTAGGCAAGGGCAAAGTGCTCTATGAGAGGGGGAAAGGCACATGCCTGCCAACTGGATAGCCTTTGCGCGGCGCGATGTGCAAGCGGCGGACGTGCTGTGGCACAATGGCATCTATGGAGAGTCGTGCTTTCACGCGCAGCAGGCTGCCGAGAAAGCCTTGAAGGCATTCCTGCTACACAACGGACAGACACCGCCACGTACACACGACCTGTCTGATCTGCTCACCCGTTGTCTGACATTTGACACTGCTCTCAATGCTTTACGGGCCGAATGTACGACACTCACCCAATATTACGCTCCGACGCGCTACCCTGATGCGGCTGCAGCCATTGCGTCTGCCGGCCTACCCGGCCAGACAGAAGCGCAACGCGCCCTGGACTACGCCCGAGGCATCTTGAGCACTATCGAGACGCGCATTTTCCCGTCCCCGACGCCTCTGCCATAGCCCTGAGGCACTTGTAGGTATACTACAACACGTGTTCCTTTCGCTACCCCAGGAAGAACGCTACAATACTCAAAGCGCCGAAGCATACATAATCGCATGGGAGAAGAGCCATGGCAGAGATAGTCCAGGCGAGCATGACGCAGGCTGAGCTAGAGGCGTTGGGGATTGTCTGGCCTCCGACCCAGGATGAGCTCCCCTATGATGACGGCATGCCTATGGAAAGCCAACGCCACGTCATGCAGCTCCAACTCTTGATGGATCCGCTCCGTCTTCTCTGGGAAGGACGCCAGGATGTGTACATTGGCGGGAACATGTTCGTGTACTATAGCCTGGCGCAAGTCCGCAACAGGGACTTCCGCGGACCGGATTGCTTCATCGCCCTGGATGTCCCTAAGCGCGAACGCAAGAGCTGGGTGATTTGGGAAGAGGGCAAAGGACCGGACGTGATGATCGAGCTCTTATCGGAGAGCACTGCAGCACAGGACAAAGGTGAGAAAAAAGATATTTATCAAGACCGCATCCGGGTACCAGAATATTACTGGTTCGATCCCTTTAGCGCAGAATGGGCTGGCCCTCGTCCGCTGGGAAGGTATCTATCAGGAGGTCGCGGCCCGCTGGTTACGCTGGGCCACGTTGTCAGGGGCGCTACTCCCCACACCACAGGAGGTCGCCGTCGAGACCCAACGCCAGGCGACAGCAGCCCAGCACCAGGCTATGGAAGCCCAACGGCAGGCCACGGAAGCCCAACGCCAGCAAGCCGCTCTGGAGGAACAGCTGGCGCGCTATCGCGCACGCTTCGGCGACCTACCGGATGCAGAGGTGCGCTAGGACGCGAGCCGACAGGCACGGGCAGCAGTGCCGTGCAACAGCGCCACGCGTTCCATGGCCGCGCCGTCCTGCGTCATGTACATTTGTGCTTACGCACCAACCTTCTGCTGCGCCTGCTCCCGAATGCGCTGGGCCGATTCCCGCAGGGCATTTAGCACAATAGTGGGCGGGGGAGGGGCTACTGAGGTGTAGCTGACCCCCATCTGCACCAATTCCTGGGGCGTCAGGTAAAAGGCGGAATGGTATACGGGGAGGTACACTTTGGCTTTGCCGATGCGGTTGACTTTCCCCACTAACTCTTCCACAGTCTTCCGCAACCGCGGGTCTTTGGGGTCGGTAATCCCGAGGGCCGTGGAGAGATCGGTGGGGCCGAGGGAGATCAGGTCCACACCATCGAGGGCCGCAATCGCTTCGATGTCGGTGATCCCTTTTAAATCCTCGGTCATGACCGTCAGCAAAATCTCCCGGTTCGAACTCTGCACATGCTCGCTCCAGGACACTGAGCCATACCCTGCAGCACGGGTCGTGCCAGCGCCGCCGCGTTGTCCCAGCGGCGGATAGCGCACGGCACTCACAGCCCGCTTGGCTCCTTCGAGCCCCTCGATATGGGGCACCTGAATGCCCTGCGCCCCCATGTCTAGCAGGCGCAGAATCAGTTTCGCATCATTATCCGGGACCCGCACAATAGGCGTGATGCCGGTCAGCTCGGCGACACGGATCATCTCACCCACCAGTTGCAGGTCGAATACGGTATGCTCCATGTCAATAAACGCCCCGTCGAACCCGGCCATGGCAATGATCTCTATGACCGCAGGGTCAGCGAAGCCAACATGGCTGACAATCGCCAGGCCGCCCTCGCGCATGATGCGCTTGACTCTATTCTGCTGCATCGCTGTTCTCCTCTGTCCCCGGTATGCTATCGTCCACACCATAGAATCGTACGACCAACGGCGACTGTAGCAGCGTGCCCAGAGAGCGTCAAGCACCCTGGTATAGCACAGTGCCTGTATGCCGGCACGCGCCGCGTCAACAGGACGACCAAGGCCCACACGCGGCGCCTTCCTACTCTCACGATGAGAAGTCCTCTCTCACTTTGAGACCGCCTGCCATGTCCAGGTGGGGCACGCCTGGCCTTGCTGATGCTTGGTATAGAAATTGCTCCAGAGCGAAGGAAGAAAGGAGGTGTGACTTATGGCACACGACACGCATATCTATAGGGAAGTCAAGAACAAATCTGATCTAAAGAAGGTCTTTCTGGGCATTCGTCACGACCTCGCGACGGCTCACTCCCGGCCGGCTCTCACGGAACTCTATAAACGGGCAGGTTATCTCATCACGCTCACACACGCCCCGGCCTGGGAGGAAAAATTCGGCAAGGAGGTGGCTGAACTGCGTCAGGTCGCCAGGAAGGAGTTTGCGACGACGGCCCGTCAAATCAATCGCCGTGCCAAACAGCTTGGCACTGAGGCGGACTACGACGAACAGTGGGGGAGTGAACGATGACACATACAGGCACACAGTCCTACAAAACGACGGAGTCAAAATACAAGGGTGGTGCCGAGGAGATGTATGTCACCTATGACCTCTGGCAGGAGACGCGGGGGGAGGGGCGAGCCCTGTACCCGAAGGTTAAGCGCGTCTACATCGCAGGCCAAGTCAACGACTGGCACGTCGGCACATTTGCGAAGCGCACCGGGAAGCGCGTCCACGGGGTAAAGATTGAGTATACCCAGAGCCGCACGGCCTACGCGCGGAAGGGCTATACGGCCACCCGTGGCAGCACCCAATACGACGTGGCGCCGACGCAGGTGCACGGGGGCATCGCACGATTCTCCAAGATCGTCGAAATACCGCAAGAGGCGCATAGTGTGCAGTTCCATGAGGGAGAACTCCCCGCGCGCTACCGCGATGCCCTCCAGGATGTGCGCTAGCCATAGCGACGTGTGCACCGCACGACGTTGGCTTGAGAACCTCACCACAACGCCCTACACTGCACTAGCCTCCAACCATTTTTCAAGACTGAGACAGAGCGCCGCTCGCAAGGGCTCCTGGAGGATAAGATGAAACTTCTAGCATTAATTCGGTTTTCGAGCAGAGCGTTCTTTGTCGTGGTCACATGCGCCATGGCGATGCTGGCCGCCTCCAGCACTGCGCAGCAACCCGCATCGGTGCAACTGGATAAACTGGGCACGGTTGATTTTCCGACCTCCGGCTCTGCACAGGCACAGGCGCACTTCCTGCGGGGCGTGGCCGCGCTTCATTCCTTCTGGTATGAAGTGGCGCTCGAGGAATTCCGCAAGTCCACTAAAATAGAGCCGGACTTCGTCATGGGTTATTGGGGCGAGGCGATGGCGCATAATCACCCCATCTGGGGTGATCCGCAAGAGACTGAGGCTGCCCGCAAAGTGCTCGCAAACATCAGAGATACCTCAAAGCTCACACCCCGAGAGCGAGCCTACGTACAGGCGGTACAGGTCTTGTACGGCGACGGCGAGAAACCCGCTCGTGACCGGGTATATTCCGCTGCGATGGAAAAAATCTATCGGGATTTCCCAGATGATGTGGAGGCAGCGCTCTTTTACGCGCTCTCGTTAATGGGGACGGTCAGCCCGGAAGACCCTGCCGGTGTGCAAACTCGGCTACGCGCAGGTGCAATCGCTTCCGAAGTATACAAAAAGCATCCCAACCACCCCGGTGCGGCGCACTACGTCCTGCATGCCTTCGATGATCCCGACAATGCCGCCAAAGCGCTCGACGCTGCACGGCGTTACGCCGTTATCGCCCCTGCCGCGCCCCATGCGCTGCACATGCCTTCGCATATCTTTCTGCAACTTGGGATGTGGCCGGAGGCCGCTGCGTCGAACGAAGCGTCGTGGGCGGCGTCGGATACATGGGTGAAGCAGAAGAATCTTCCCCTCAGCAAGCGCGATTACCATAGCCTGCATTGGCTGCTCTACATCTACCTGCAACAAGGCCACTACGCCAGGGCGGAAGCATTGCTCACTCAGATGCGACAAAGCCTCGCCGAGTTCCCCAAAGATGACCCGCGCAACCTGATGTTCGGCACGTTCATTCTCGCCAACATGGCCGCCACGTTTGTGGTGGAAACAGCGCAGTGGGATACGGCAGAGCAATGGTTAGGTGCACCTCGAGAACAGGCTGCTAATTCCCAGTCTCAGACCCAGACCAGCAGCGGTGCTCATCCGATGCAAGCTGACGTTGGCGTCACTCAGGTTCCGGTGATCTTCGCTCGTGGTCTGGCGAGAGCCGTGCAAGGCTCGCCCGAGGCGCAAAAGAGCATGGCCGAACTGCAAGCCATGCGCGCGCGACAGGCCGCCATGCAAGTACCATTCATCGCGCAGATACTCAAGCTGACGGAAATTCAAGAGGTAGAGATCGCCGCCATGGCAGCCGCTGCACAGGGTAACGAGGCGATCCCAAGCATGCGGCAAGCTACGGCACTGGAAGAAGCGCTGCCACCACCGCCAGGGCCACCCCTTGTCATTAAGCCTGCTCACGAATTGTTCGGCGAGATTCTCTTGCGGGCGAAACGTCCGAAAGAAGCCGCCGAACAGTTTGCGACCTCGCTCCACAGACACAAGAATCGCGCCCGTTCGTTACTCGGCGCGGCACGTGCTGCCGCTCAGAGCGGAGATACCCAAGGCGCGGCTAACTTCTATGCACAATTCGCGCAGCAGTGGCAACAGGCTGACGCGCAGTTGCCAGAGTTGCGTGAGGCGCAGGATTACTTGAAGCAGGCCAATGTGCGTTAGATACGAGCCGAAGCGGAGCGGTATGCACTAGCACTGGTTGGTAGGAGTATGAACTCTCCTCCGCACACCTGAACTGTCGGCCTCGCACGGCAGGCCAGTGACAGATGTCCACGGCAGGTATTTTATTGATTGAGACAGGTCATGCTGCAGATGCCTTGTAGATGAGTGGACGCTTACCCTATAATCTCGCCCGATATCATTATCCTTAACTAAGGAGATCGATATGGCCACCACGGTGCATATCATTGAATTCTCGGACTACCTTTGACCCTGGTGTTATCCGGCGGCAGTTCGCCTCCACCGCTTGCAGGAACGTTATGGTGAGCAGTTGCAAATTGAGCGTAGAGCCTTTCCTCTGCGCCCCGGGCCACAGGCGACTACGCCCTTCCGTGGCACACGTCGTGAAGCGACATGGCGGCGCATTGCAGCTATGGTCAAGCCCGATGGCATCAACTGGAAGCTGTGGGAACGGGACGATTATCCCAACTGGAGCCTTCCGGCGCTGGAGGCGGCCAAGTGTGCGGCTTTGCAGAGTCCCGAGGCCTATGATGATATGCATTTTCGTCTGTTCCGTGGTTTTTTCGAGGAGGGTGCCAACATTGCTAAGCCGGAGGAAGTGTTCGCGCTGGCGCGTCAGGCACCGCTGGACTTTGACCGTTTCGTGGCCGATTTTGAGAGTGGCGTTACCAGGCGGGCAGTGCTGGATGAGTATGAAGCAGCGGTAAATACCTATATGGTGTACGCTATCCCGACTGTGGTTTTTAACGAGGCCGAGACCATTGTCGGGGCGGTGCCCATTGAGGAATACGAGAAGGTCTTAGATAAGCTCGGTGTGTCATAATATGCAGCAGAAACAGTTGCGTGAGGCCATGACCATCCTGTTGCGTGAAGTCCCCACCTGGGATGTGCCAGTGGTCAGCCTCATCGCTAAGGAAAGCCACGATCCCTATCGGGTGTTGATCTCCACGTTGCTCAGCCTGCGCACTCTGGACCAGACTACTGGTCCGGCAGCGCAGCGGCTGTTTGCGCTGGCGGATACGCCAGAGGCAATGCTGCACCTGGACCAGCAGACCATCGAGCGAACGATTTATCCGGTGGGGTTTTATCGTAACAAAGCGGTGCAGATCCTGGAGATTTCACAGCGTCTCCTGGACGAATTCGGCGGGCGCGTGCCAGATGACATCGACGTGCTGACCACGTTTAATGGGGTGGGGAGGAAGACCGCGAATCTGGTCCTGTCTGAGGGCTACGGTATTCCGGCGATTTGTGTGGACACACACGTGCACCGTATTTCTAACCGCTGGGGGTATATCAAAACCAAAAATCCGTTCGACACTGAGATGGCCCTGCGCAAAAAACTCCCGCGCGAGTACTGGATTGCTTACAATCCTTCGCTCGTGGCACTGGGCCAGCATCGCTGCAAGCCAACCTCGCCCATGTGCAGTCAGTGTCCGGTGACGCATCTCTGTAAACGCGTTGGCGTGCAGCGCCAGCGCTGAGGGTACACAGCAACGATGGCGCAGACGTACGACAACGAGACCGTGATCGCGCCGCGCGTACCGCCCCGGCAGCAGGTCACACGGAAATTCCCCGTGGTGGGCGAGCGTGCACCCACGCCTGAGGCTTTAGATGTGCGCCAGTGGCGTCTCCGGATGAGTGGCGAGATACAACAGCCCCAGACGTGGACTTACGACGAGTTGCTGCGCCTGCCGCAGGTGGAGATCCAGCACGATATCCACTGTGTGACGCGCTGGTCACGGCTCGGCTGTCGGTGGCGCGGGGTGGCGTTTACGACTATTGCAGCGCTGGTGTCACCGACCCAGGCGGCGTACTTCGTGCAATTTATTGCGTATTCGCAGCGCCAGCACGATTCGTCCTTGCCGTTGCACGTCTGTCTGCATGAGGGCGTTCTCCTGGCGTGGGAGATGGACGGCCAGCCATTGGGGGTGGCACATGGCTATCCCCTGCGGGTTGTCGCCCCGTCGCGATATTTTTACAAGAGCGTAAAGTGGGTACAAGAGATACGCTTCCTTACGAGTGATGTGTTAGGGTACTGGGAACGCGCCGGGGGCTATCATAACAACGCCGATTTCTGGCGTGAAGAGCGCTATGTGTCGGGGAATCTCAGCCCCCAGCAGCTCGAGCGCCTGCGGTCTACGGCAGATTTTCGTTCTTATCAGAACCAAGTTCTGTTATCGCTCGATCTACGGCAGGTCAATTTTCGCGGCGCCTGTATGGCGGGCATGCAGCTCAAAAACTGTACGCTGGCGGGGAGTGACCTCCAGGGCGCGAATCTGCGCGGCGCGAATCTGACCAACTCCGACTTGCAGGGCGTGAATCTGCGTGGTGCCGACCTTAGTGACGCCGACCTCGAAGGGGTGTTGTTTATGGGCGCCGACTTGCGAGACTGCGCGATGCCGCGCACGCGCCTGGCAGCCGCAGAATTCTGGCGTCCTGGATTCCCGCCGGCACGTGTCGCAGGACTTGATCTGCGCGGGGCGGCGATTGACGACCTGCTCGAAGACCAGCAGGCTTTTTTACGCCAGCAGGGCGTGCTCACTTCTGGAGACATGACCGAGGAGTTGTCAACATGACCACGAAGAAGCTGGCGATCGTAACGTACGGTTGCCAGATGAACAAATACGACTCGGAGCGCATCGTTGGCCTGCTCCAGCAGGCGGACTATGAGCTGACCGAGGATGTGGCGCAGGCGCATCTGGTGCTGCTCAACACGTGCAGCGTACGCGAGAAGGCCGAGCAGAAATTTTATAGCGAGTTGGGCCATCTAAAACGTCTCAAGCGGCAGCGACCAGACATGCTGATCGGGGTCTGTGGCTGTATTCCCCAGCGTGCCCGCGGGGAGATCCTGGATCGCGCCCCGTATGTTGACCTGGTCTTTGGCACGTTGAACGTCAGCCGCGTGTTGGATCTGGTGCGCCAGGTAGAGGAAGAGCACCAGCCCGTCCTCGAAATCACCGATAGGGTGCTTGACGATGATCTTGGCGCCCTCCCGGTGGCGCGCGACAGTCATGTTACGGCGTTCGTGAGCGTCATGCATGGTTGCAACAAACGCTGCTCGTTCTGCGTTGTGCCCAATACACGCGGGCCGCAGGTCAGTCGTCCGCCACAGGTGGTGCTTGAGGAAATCCGTGGTCTGGCGCAGGCAGGGTATAAAGAAGTGACGCTGGTGGGACAAAACGTTAACGCCTACGGTGTCGATGTGCGTCCACGACGGATGGACTTTGCTGACCTCCTGGCAGCGGTCAATGCTATCGACGGTATCGAGCGTATCCGCTTTGTGACGTCACATCCACTGGACTTCACGCAGCGCCTCATCGACGCCCTGGCTGCGTGTGATAAAGTCTGCGAATCCCTGCACCTGCCCTTCCAGGCCGGGGCCGATCGTATCTTAAAGCTCATGCGGCGAGGCTACACGGCGGAGAGCTACCGTGACCTGATCGGGCGGATTCGTGAGGCGGTGCCTGAGATCGCCCTGTCGACCGACGTGATCGTCGGGTTCCCTGGGGAAACGGAGGACGAGTTTCTGGAGACCCGACGCATGCTAGAGCTGGTGCGCTTTGATACCATCTTCCTGTTCAATTACTCCGAGCGCCCAGGGACAGTAGCGCCGGCCCTGCCAGATCAGGTTCCGCACGACGTCAAGCAGCGTCGCTTCGATGGCCTGCTGAGCATGCAGAAGCGCATTGCCTTAGCCGCGAATCTGGTTTATGAAGGGCAGACCTGTGAGGTCTTGGTCGAGGGGCCGAGCAAGAAAGATCCGACCAGGCTGACGGGCCGCACGCGTACTAACAAGATCATCAATTTCCCCGGTGATCCGGCGCGTATCGGCGACCTCGTGCCGGTACGGGTGACGCGCGCTGGCCTATACGCCCTCGAAGGCGCAGTGGCGACGATGCACATTGCCATGCCTCTGGTAGGAGTCTAAGTGCACACCTGTCCTGCCGAGACGACAGCATGTTACATAGAGCGAGGCAGCGCGTGATCATTCTCCTACTCCTCATGATTGCTTCGCTCGTGCTGGTCTTTTTGGGTCTCGTAACCGATGTCACCATACGCACGCAGGGCACGTCGGTACTGACCCACCAGGTATTAACGTACGCCGGGCTCATGGTGACGCTGCTCTCCCATATGGCGGCATTTGTCTACATCATCGGACTCCGCAATCTGCTGCTCATGCCGCCTCCAGAGGAAGATAGTGAAGAGGCTGACATACCTGCAGATTAATGGCCTGGCAGTTTGAGAGGAAACGTGTATGGACGTCCTGCCCTCCCATACTTTTCGTGCCGTCAGCTATGCCTGGCGCCTGTACGCTGGGGCGGAGGCACTGCGCCATCTCGCTGAGGAAGTGCGTCGTCACAAAGCCCAGCGGGCCTTTGTGGTGTGTGGCCAGACAGTGGCCCATAAGACCAATCTACTCACACGCGTCCAGGATCAGCTGGGCACGCTGTATGCCGGTGTCTTTGATGCCATGGACAAGGATTCCACCTGGCCGGCCGTGGAAAAGGGCACTGCTGCAGCGCGTGCTGCAGGGGCGGACTTGCTCATTGCGATTGGCGGTGGCAGCGTCATCGTGGGGACACGCGTCATCGCCATTCTACTGGGGGAGAATGGTGATCCCTATGCGCTGATGACCCAATATCCGGTAGGGCAGCCGGCCTATAGTCCACGCCTGCTGGCGCCCAAGCCGCCCATCATCAACATCGTCACCACCCCCACCACGGCCATGAACCGCGCCGGCTCCGGCCTCAAAAACGACGCGCTCGATCATCGTATGGAATTCTACGATCCTAAGACGCGCCCTGTGGCGCTCTTCTGGGACGCGGAAGCCTTATTGACAGCGCCTCCTGAGCTGGTGCGTTCGACTGCGACCACAGGCTTTACTGGCACGCTGCGCCATCTCGGGCATACGACCATGAATCCGCTTGTAGAAGGTGACCGTCTCCAGGCATTCCGCCTCCTCCACAGCAATCTGCCGCGTCTCATGGCCGAGCCTGACAACGCGGCCCTGCGCATTGACCTGTGCACCGCCGCCTTGCTCGAAAATCGTGCTGCTGACGACGGCACCGATCGCCGTCGCGATCGTGACCGCACCTCGAGCAGTGCCTACGCCCTCGCCACCGCCCTGCATATCCGCTATCACCATGTTGGACAGGGCGAAGCGACCTCAGCCGTGATGCCAGTCGTGACCCGGCTCACGCCCCCTGAGGATCGTGAGGTCGCGACACGCATTGCCACCGCCCTCGGGGTGTGGCGCGACGGCATGTCAGCCGGGGAGGCCGCAGCAGCGACTGCAGATGCTCTAGACGCGTTCTACCGCTCCATCGGCATGCCGGCGCGGGTCCATGAACTGGACATCCCGCAAGACGACCTCGCTCTCTTAGCGCATGATACGCTGAAGAATTTTAACGCCAATCCGGGAGCCCGCTCTGAGGGGTACGTCGACGAGATGCTGCGACTTTTACAAGCCGCGTGGTGACGGGTCTGGTGATGTGGAGATAGGTGGCACGCAACCCATCGACTGAGGAGGCTGCCGGCCATGCTTCCAGCGGCGCTTCCCACTATGGGCTGATAAGGCAGGTGGGTTTACGCCAGTTCATCGAGCAAAACTGCCGCATCCTTCAGGTCAGCCGTATCGAACCCCTCGGTGAACCATCCATATACTGGCGCCAGTAGGTCGTAGGCCTCGCTGCGTTTGCCCTGGGACTGCCACAGGCGAGCGAGGCTGGTGGTGGCACGCAGCTCCAGGGATTTGGCCTGTTGGCGGCGGGCGACCTCAAGGGCTTGGTGCAGATAGGCTGCCGCGGCGGTCTGATCCGCCGTTGAGTATGCTAGCAGTAACTCTGCCTGGAGACGATGCTGTTCGGCTTCCCAGAAATGTTCCCCGGTTTGCTGCATGTCTGCCAATGCCTTGTCGAGGAGATGTAATCCTTTTTCAACCTGTCCACTGTGTCTATGTGCCTCGGCCAGCAGGGCAAGATAATACGGTAACCGTAACCTTCCGCCGGTGGCTTGGAAGGCCGTTAGCCCTTGCTGCATCTGGGTAAGACCCTCCTCTCGCCGATGCTGCTCCGCCA
>Ga0075428_100003796_pt1 | contig 16566 bp, 12 predicted proteins | sample RhiMetdeltSRZDD2_FD_75291 | JGI IMG/M metagenome (GOLD analysis project Ga0075428, IMG submission 75291) | Populus rhizosphere microbial communities from Tennessee, USA - Rhizosphere MetaG P. deltoides SRZDD2 | ecosystem: Host-associated > Plants > Roots > Rhizosphere > Soil | place: USA... | reverse complement strand
ACAGCCGCTTGGTTGTAGTACGGAACGCCGATCAGCGAGACCGTGTTGGTGCCGCCGGGGGTGACGGGCGCACCCTCGCGCGTAATCAGCGAGCACAGGAACGGCTCGTTTTCCTGATAACAGCCGTTGATGACGGTCTGCGCCGTCACTTGCTGGATGTTGTCCTTGATAACCACTTCGTACCAGTCCACGGAAAGACTGAGACCGTCGAGCTCCGCGGGTTGGTAGACGAAGCCGAGGGTCTTGGTCTTGCCGATCTCCGGCTTGATGTCGGGCGATCCGTTCGAGTATTGCGTGGCGGTGTACGGAGGGGGAACCGGGTTGATGCCGAGGTCGTTGAACGGCGCCGAGAACCCGCCCGTGCGGTCGAACTTCTCACCCATCGTGGCGGCCCGAACGTCCTGCGACACAGTCGTGCGCATGCGTAACGAGTCGATGATTGCCCAGTCAAAGCCTCCCTTCCAGGATTGCACCTGCCCGGCGCCCGAGTAGTCGGCCCAGCGCATGGCGGACGTGAAGTTCAACTGCTGTGCTCCCGGCCGCCCCTCGACGAGCGGGACCAGAAACTCGGTGAAGGCCTCCTTCACGTCTTGCTCGCCGCGCGCGAACGGCACGTTGGAGAACTGAATTTCGACGGAGTTGCCGGACGCCAGCGCGCCGCCCGGCACGCCGCGGACGCCGTATTGAGCCGTGTTGGCCGCCGTGCTCGCCATGACCGGACGAAAGCGGGGATCGGCATTGATGTTTCCGCCGGGGCCGACCTCCACGACTTGCGTGAAGGACTCCTTACGAAAACCGGCACCATACGCCATCGTGATCGGACCGGCCCAGCCGTCGGCAAGCCGTCCGTCCGCCGAGATTTCCCAGACGTCCTGCTGGATGTCGATGACGCGGCGCTTGTTTTCACCCGAGACATAGTCGTGCGGGATCGACTCCGTCGCCGACAGGAAACCGTTGGCGTGCATCTGCACGCCCGGCTCGAAGCCCGTAACCCAGTCGATCGCCGCCTGAGAGGCGTGGCCGCGTCCGAACAGATTCAACGGCACGCAGTCCTGATAGATCGGAGTGCCGTTGGCCGCGGAGACCACCGAGACGTTGCAGCGAGGACCGGAAGGCGTATTGACCACGTCGGCCGCGAGGTAGATCCGGTCGAGGCGGATTCCGCCGCGCTGAACCGCGTCGACGTCGGTCTGGCCTGCTTGGTAGTACCCTCTGAGCACCCACTCGTTGTTGCCGAAAAAGCCGTCCCCGTCGAAGTCGTACGTGAATCCGCCCGTCAGCGAGTCCGTCTCGGTGACCTGCTGAAGATAGGTATCGGACCCGATGTCCTCCAATGCGCCGAGGCGGCTGAACTGCACGCTCGCGATACCATTTGCCGTCATCCGGGCTTGGATGTCCGCGGGCATGAACGGGTTGCCGCTGTAGATCGTGAAATTGCGATCAGCGCCCGCGCCCGGGGGATTCCCGAAATAACCGCCGGTGCCCGCTGTAGTGAATTCCGCGTCACTGGAGATGAGCTGACCGTAGACCGTCAAGTTGCCGAACTCGTGCTCGAGGTAGGCGAAGATGTTTTCCGCCCCGGAGTCGGGACTGATCGAGTAGCCCTGGACCCCGCTCTCAACGCCGGAGCCGCCATTCGTCGTGGAACAGCCCATGATCTCGCCCGCTTGCGTGGCACAGGGCGACCCGTAGACGAACGCCGAAGGGTTGCCGTTGCTATCGAGAATCCGGTCGCCACCGGCGGCGGCGGGCAGATGGAAAATACCGTCCAGCGAATAGTCGGCGCTTCTAATGTCGCTCGCGGGGATGTAGAACGGGTTGTCGGGCGTTGTGCCCGCCCCGGCCGCGGGGCTATTGATGAGCCCGCGCGCGTGATACCAACCGTAGTCGTAAATCTGATTGCGCCAGATCGGATCCTGCTCGTTCTTCTGGAGCGATATGAGCAGATGCGTCTGGTCGTTTTCGCCGAGCGCGAAGCCGGCCGCGAACGACGCCTCGTAATGGTCGCCGTCACCTTGATCGTTCGCCCCGGCTCCGAGGTTCGCCCTAAAACCTTCGAAGTCGGTATCCAGGATGAAATTGACGGCGCCCGCCACGGCGTCGGTGCCGTAAGCGGCCGTTGCGCCACCCGTGACCGTCTCGACCGATCTAATCACGTTCGACGGGAAGAGGTTGATATCGGGGCCGCCGAATATCGTCGACTGCACGACGCGGCGTCCATCGAGCAACTGCAGCGTGCGCTTGGTGTTGAGCCCTCGTAGGTTCAGCGACCCGGCTCCGTCCGAAGTGAAGAAGGGGCTGGGGTTCTGCGTCGTGCTCGACAGGTTGAATTGCGGCAGCTCGGCCAAGCCCTCGACGAGATTCGTGGGAGCGATAACGCTGAGTTCGTCTTTCGTCACGACGCTGACGGGGTTCGGCATGTCCATTCCGTTCGTGCGCAGACGACTGCCGGTGACGACAATTTCGTCGCCGACGCTTTCTTGCGCCGCGGCGTTCTCCTGCGCCTGACCGAAAGCCTGGGCCACACCTAGAGCGGCCATGATTGCAGCCGCCAACCGTGAAGTGCGACCGATGGTGGTCGCCACCCGCATCTGTTTCATTGGATCCCCCCGGATCGCGCGAAGTCGACAGGCCGCGTGGATGTCGGCCGGTTTCAACATTGCGCAAAAACGAAATGAGAATACTCGTTCTGTTATTCGAGTCAAGACGGTATCAGAATCGGAATTCTGAATTGCTGCTTAGGTCCCATCAGAAAGTCGTTCACATAAGGGCGGGCGATTCGGTATCCTCACGCACGAACCACACCGAGGCTTACCGATGGCGGTAGTCAACGCGCTCGGCGCGGAGCAGCGGATTCGACAGAAGCGCGGGCAGGTCACGTATGACGCGCTCATCGAGACGTGCTTCGAATTGCTGCGAGAAAAGGAATTCGATCAGATTTCGATCGCGGAGCTCGCGCAGAAGGCGGGCTACTCCGTGGGCGCGTTCTACGCGCGCTTCCGCAGCAAGGACGAGCTGTTCGATGCGATGGTGCAGCAGCACATCCAGAACCGGCACAAGGTACGCCAGCGCCAGTTCCAAGAAACGAACGAGGCGCGGCTCTTGCACGCGTTGCTCGAGGAAACGGTTCACTACTACTGGGGCCGCCGCGGCTTTTGGCGCGCGGCGTTGATCCGCAGCATCCGCGAGCCGGCCTTCTGGGCGCCGATGCGCAAGCTGAGCCACGAGTTCGCGGATGCGCTGCTCGCGCGTTACGCGGCTCGCGCCGGCCGCGCGCTGACGAGCGCCGAGGAAGCCAACGTGCGCTTCGCCGTGCAGCTCGCGTTCGGCCTCATCAACAACACGATCTTGAATCGCCCAGGCCCGTTCTTCCTGGAGCAGGATCTGTTCATCGACAACTTGGTGCGAGCTTTCAAGCTCGTCTCGGGTTACGACGACCTCGCGCCCGCCGCTCGCGGCAGCAAGCGATCGAAAGCCGGCAAGACGAGCCGGAAGAAGCCCCGCCGCGCCTGATCGGAGGTGCCGGTGTTACGGTTTCGGTTCGCGGCGAAGCCATCGAACCGAAACCGTAACACCGGCACCTCTTGTCCCCGAACTGCGCGGTCTCCTCTGGCCCCGCCCCCGATGCTCTATACTCTGGCGAAAAGCGCTTCGCGCGCTGTCGGGGGTTTCAAATATGCGAACGAGCGTACGATGCGGCGCGATCGCCGCGTTGCTGCTTGCGAGCACGCCGGTTGCCATCGCTCAAACGTTTGTCGACGACCTCGCGTGGGCATACGCGATCACCGTGGGCCCAGCGGCGCCCGCACCCCCGGACGACGGCACGAAGTATTCACTGACGGGCAGCACGAGCCAGTTCGCGCTCGACCAGATCCGCAATCGCATGGGGCCCGCCGATTGGTACCCAGGCGATCATCCGACGATGCCGCCGGTCGTCGCGCACGGGCGCGAAGCCGCCGGCATCTGGGCTTGCTCGCTGTGCCACTACCCGAACGGCAAGGGGCGCCCCGAGAACGCGAGCGTCGTCGGCCTGCCGAAGGAGTATTTCATCCGGCAGATGTACGACTTCAAGGCCGGGCATCGCCTGAGCGCCGACTCGCGCAAGCCGAACACGCCGATCATGGCCGGGTTCGCCGTGCAGATGACCGACGAAGAGATCCAGCAAGCCGCCGAATACTTCAGCTCGATGAAGTGGACGCCGTGGATTCAGGTCATCGAAACCGACACGGTGCCGAAGACTCGCATCTCGGGCGGCATGCACTTGAAGCTCGACGGCGCCGAGGCCGGCACCGAGCCGCTCGGCAAGCGCATCGTGGAATCGCCGATCGACGCCGAGCACACGGAGATGTTGCGCGACCCGCGCTCGGGCTTCATCGCGTACGTGCCGAAGGGCTCGGTCGCGAAAGGCAAGGAGCTTGCGCTCTACGGCAACGAAGGCGTGACCGCGTGCACGGTCTGCCACGGCCAGGACTTGAACGGGCTCGCGATGGTGCCGGGCTTGCGCGGCCGTAGCCCGAGCTACCTCGCGCGGCAGCTCGCCGACATGAAGGCCGGCAAACGCACCGGCGCGTGGACGCCGCTGATGGCGCCCGTCGTCGCAAGCTTGGGCAGCGACGACATCCTGAACCTCGCGGCGTACCTGACCTCGCTCGAGCCGATGCCGTAAGGCACCGGCTCGTTCGCGAAGCTACGGCGACCGCCGCGCTGCTGGCGCCTCCGGACTCTTGCGCGACTCGCGTCGGCTACCCGGGCTATCCGTCATGAGGCGCACATCGATCCACGCTTGAATGTCCGCCATGACCTGCTGCTTGCCGACGTCGGCCAGCAGATCGTGAAAGTGGCCCTCGTACAGCTTCAGCGTCTTGTCGGTGGAGCCGGCCCTCTCATAGAACTCCTTGCTGCCGCTCGGCTTCGTCACTTTGTCGGCAGTGCCGTGCAGGATTAGGAGCGGCAAAGTGATCTGCTCGAAGCCCTTCTTGAGCATCTCATCTGCGCGCACGAGCTCTGCGATCGTCTCGCTCGGCTGCGCCTCGTTGGCGATCAGCGGGTCGGCATTCAACGCCGCCACGACCGCAGGATCGCGCGAGAAGTCCTCGTTCTTGAGCCTGAGCACGTGCGCATGCGGCGCCAGATGGCTGACTCCCTTGACGATGGCGAGGGCGATCTCCGGGCCCGGCACTTGGTACGCGAAGTCCTCACAGATGAGACCCGCGATCTCGTCCTGGTGATCGAGTGCGTAGGCGCAGGCGATCACGCCGCCCGCGCTGTGACCAAGCAAGTACACCGGCAAGCCCGGCTCGCGCGCCTTCACGATGTCGATGAACGTCGCGAGATCGCTCGTCCAATGAGCGAATTTCTTCACGAAAAAGCGCTCGCCTTCCGAGCGGCCGCGGCCGCGATGATCGAGCGCGTAGACGGCGAGGCCGTTGGCTGTGAACTGTTGGGCGGCCCACTCGTACAGACCGCTGTGCGCGTTCAATCCATGGGAGATGACGACCACCCCGCGCGGCTCGTCCGCCGGCTGCCACCGGCGCGTGAAAATCTTGACGCCTTCCACGCCTTCGAAGCTTCCTTCGGTCGGACGCTTGGAGTTCGTCCTCGAAGCCGGTTGCGCAGGTGAGCGGGCGGAGCTCGGCCCGGCTGAGCTCATCCACGCGGCGAAGTGCACGGCGCCGAGCACCGCCGGCGCGGCGGGCGTCAGCGACAGCTTGCCGAGCTGCGCGCCGAAGTAACGTGCGGTGCGGTCGGTGATCACCTCGCGCGTATCGCCCTTGGCCGCGAATACGCGGCGAACGAGCTCGTCGAGGTGGACACGTTCGGGACCGGCCACTTCGATTGTGCGGTTCAGAGGCGGTTCGACGGCCACCTTCGCCAACGCGTCGACGACGTCGTCGGACGCGATCGGCTGAAAGTAGGCCGATGACACGCGCACGCTCTTGCCGTCCGCGGCCTCCTGCGCCATGCGGCCGATGAACTCGAAGAACTGCGTCGAGCGCACGATCGTGTACGGAATGCCCGACGACTTGACGAGGTCTTCCTGCGCCAACTTCGCACGCATGTAGCCGCTGTCCTGAAGACGATCGCTGCCGACGATGCCGACCGCCACGTGATGACGCACGCCGGCCGATTTTTCCGCGGCGAGCAGATTGCCTGTGGCCGTCTTGAAGAACTTCATCACCGCCTCGTCCTCGAACGACGGCGAGTTCGACACGTCCACGACCACTTGCGCGCCGGCCAATGCCTCGCCCAAGCCCTCGCCGGTAAGCGTGTTGACACCGGAGTCCGGGGACGCGGCCAGTACTTCCTCGCCCATCGCGCGCAGCTTGTTCACGAGCTTCGAGCCGATGAGACCTGTGCCGCCGATTACTACGATTTTCATAGTCAGCCTCCTTGCTGTGGTTGTTCGTCAGCCCTTCATGAAGGCAAGCAAATCCGGATTGACGATGTCCGCGTGCGTCGTGCACATGCCGTGAGGCAGCTTCTCGTAAACCTTCAGCGTGCCCCGCTCGAGCAGCTTCGCCGACAGCGGAGCGGAAGCCGCGATCGGCACGATCTGGTCGTCGTCTCCGTGCATGACCAACGTCGGCACGTCGACGATCTTCAGATCCTCGGTGAAGTCCGTCTCCGAGAACGCCTTGATGCCGTCGTAATGGGCATTGGCGCCGCCGGCCATTGCCTGTCGCCACCAGTTTTGAATCACGCCTTGCGACACGCGCGCGCCCGGCCGGTTGAAGCCGTAGAACGGCCCGCCTGCAAAGTCGAGATAGAACTGCGCGCGGTTCGCAGCGAGCGCCGCGCGCAACCCGTCGAACACTTCTACAGCTAACCCGCCGGGATTGCGCTCGGTCTTGACCATGATCGGCGGCACGGCGCTGATCAGCACGAGCTTAGCGACGCGTTTCTGCTTCTGGCCGTGGCGGGCGACGTAGTGCAGCGCTTCGCCGCCACCAGTCGAGTGGCCGACATGCACTGCGTTGCGCAGGTTCAGATGCTCGACGACGGCCGCGATATCGGCCGCGTAGTGGTCCATGTCGTGTCCCTCGCCGACCTGACTCGACCGACCATGGCCGCGTCGGTCGTGAGCGACGACGCGATAACCCTTGCTCAGAAAATAGAGGAGCTGCGTGTCCCAGTCGTCGGCACTCAACGGCCAGCCGTGGTGAAAGACCAGCGGCTGCGCGTTTCGTGGACCCCAGTCCTTGTAGAAGATCTCGACACCGTCCTTGGTAGCGATCATGGCCATTGTCATCCTCCTTGTCTGGCGTTCAGCGTGGCGCGTACTCCATGACCATGTAGTCCGAAACAGGGTTTAACCGGCTACGAAAGGCCGGGCCATTGGACGATGGTATTAGGCCGGGAGCGTGGGCCCCGCCAGTCGAGCCTTGGAGGCCCCTCAGCGCGCCGGCGCGATCGTGAGGTTGCGAAACTCGATTGCGCCGTGGTCGCCCTGCAGCATGATCGGGCCCGCGGCTCCCTCGTTGCTGTCGATCGCGCCGCCCGTGATCCCGGGAATCTCTTGATTGTCGATGATCGTCGTGCCGTTCAAGACGACGGTCACGAAGCGCCCGGCGAGCTCCACGTCGAGCGTTTGCCAAGTGCCGGGCGCGCGTGCGGCATCGACGCTCGGCGCGATGAAGCCGTAGACGCCGCCCATGCGCAGCGAGTCGAGCGCCTTACCGGCGTCGTCCTGGATCTGCACCTCGTAGCGGCCGCGCAGATAGATGCCGCTGTTGCTGCCGGCCGGATACTTGAACTCTGCGTGCAGGCGAAAATCGCGGAACAGCTCGTTGGTGATGAGATCGACGCACGGCGGCGTCGCCGCGAGCACGCCGCCCAGCGCGCCGCCTTGGACGCGCCAGCAACCCGCATGCTCGGCGCTGCGCGGCGTCCAACCCGCGAGATCCTGGCCGTTGGTGAGCGGCGCGGCCATCCGCCACTTCGGTCGCGACTCGGGCTGTAGCTTAGGTGCGCGAGTCGCCGTGAACTTCACGGCGGCGCCATCGGCCGCAAGCGTCGTGCCTTCGAGGCTGCTGCCGCGCAGGGTGCCTTCGAAGCGCAGCGCGTCGATGTCGGTCTCGTACTGCACGGGCACTCGCAGGGCGAGGCGGCCGTCGCTGAAGACTAGGTCACTCGCGTAGCGCGCGCTGCCGACGCGGCCCACGAAGCGCCCCATGAGGTCGGCCTCCGTCCGCAACCGCACCTCGAGCCACGACGGATAGGCGCCTTCGGGCGCCTCGATCGTCAGGTCCCAGCGGCCGAGCAGCGCGTCGGCGAAGCCGGGCTTGGGCGCCTGGCCGGGCGCCGGCAGCGCCGTCAACAGCGCCGCGACCACGGCGCACGAGCTCAGGCGACAACATCGAAGCATCACGGAGCGGATAATACCCGTGAGCGGTGCGGCGCACCCCACCCGGCACACTCTAGGAGAGCATCCAATGAGCTATCGCCATGACCCCGTCGATCTGGCCGAGACCGTCGATCACACGGATCACTTGCTCGGGCCCGAGCACGCGCCCGCCGTGCTCGTCGAGTACGGCGACTTCGAGTGCCCGAACTGCAAGCAAGCCGTCCCGGCCGTGGAGATCGTCCTGAGCCGCTTCGACGGGCAGGTGCGCTTCGCGTTTCGCCACTTCCCGCTTACCGACGTGCATCCGCATGCGTTCGCCGCGGCCGAGGCCGCCGAGTGCGCCGGCGCGCAAGGCAAGTTCTGGGAGATGCACGAGAAACTGTTCGAGCATCAGGCTCACCTCGACCGCAAGCATCTCGTGCGCTACGCCGACGAGCTCGGGCTCGACGTGGCGCGCTTCAGCGCGGAGCTCGATGACGAGGTCTACCGGCAGCGCGTGCTCGAGCACCTCGAAAGCGGCCAGCGCAGCGGCGTGCGCGGCACGCCGGGCTTCTTCCTGAACGGGCGGGTCGTCGACGTGTCGTTCGGGCTTCACAATCTGCTCGAGGCGGTCGAGAAGGCCCTCAAGCGGCGCTAGACGCGGTCTCGTAGTAACTGGTAGAAGGCAGTACGTTTTTTCGCAAGGAGATACCCATGCGTCCGCTGCGTTTCATTGCTAGCGCGCTCGCTTTGCTCGTCTTGGTCCAAGCTGCCGCACAGGCGCCTGCCGCCTACCGCGCTCCGGCCAGCGCGCCCGCGAACATCAAGCGCGCCGTCGAGTCGCAAGCCCGTCCCGCGGACCAACGCGCGCGTGACGCCGATCGCAAGCCGGCCGAGACGCTGATGCTCGCGAACGTCGCCGAAGGTCAGCGCGTCGTCGAGCTCGCGGCGTTCGGCCACTACTGGACGAACATGCTCGTCGACGCCGTCGGGCCGTCGGGCCACGTCTACATGGTCGACATGCCGTGGACGGATCGCTTCGGCGGTGAAGCCGCGCGGGGGTTCGCTGCGGCGCATGCCAACTCGACCTACACGCAAGCGCACTACAACCAGATGCAGCTGCCGCAGAACGTCGACGCGGTGGTCTTCGTGCAGTTCTATCACGACTTGAAGCGCATGGACGCGGCCGAGAGCGTCGACACGGCCGACATGAACAAGAAGATCTTCGCGGCCTTGAAGCCGGGCGGCATTTACCTCGTCGTCGATCACAAAGCCGAGGCCGGCTCGGGTTGGCGCGACGCCATGACGCTGCACCGCATCGATCCCGCCGCGATCAAGAGCGAAGTGACGGCCGCCGGCTTCGAGCTCGTGCAAGACAGCCCGCTGCTCGCGAATCCGGCCGACGACCACAAGCAGAACATGCGCGCAGCAGGCATTCGCGGCAAAACAGATCAGGCCGTGCTCGTGTTCCGCAAACCGGCGAGATAGACGTGCCCTCTTTCGTTCGCCCCTTCGCCGCGCTGCGGCCGACGCGCGAGAGCGCGGCGGCCGTCGTCGCGCCGCCGTACGACGTCGTCAGCACCGACGAGGCGCGCGCGCTCGCGGCCGGCCGGCCGTCGAGCTTCCTGCACATCTCACGGCCCGAGATCGATCTGCCCGAAGGCAGCTCTCCGTACTCGGACGAAGCGTACGCGCAAGGCGCGCGCAGCCTCGCACGCCTCGTTGAAGAGCGCGTGCTCGTCCGCGATGACGCGCCGTCGTTCTACGCCTATCGCATGGTCATGAACGGCCGCGCGCAGACGGGCGTCGCGTTCGTCGGCTCGGTGCGCGCGTACGAGCAGAACCGCATCCGCCGGCATGAGCTCACGCGTCCCGACAAGGAGAACGATCGCGTGCGCAACATCGCAACGTTGAACGCGCAGACGGGGCCCGTGCTGTGCGCGTATAAGGCCGACGGAGCTCTGCGCGAGCTCGTCGGTGCGGCTGCGAAGTCAGCGCCGCTGTTCTCGGTCGTGGGACCGAACGACGTCGAGCATACGGTTTGGCGCGTCGCGGCAGCATCTGTTGCCGCGTTCCAGACCGCGTTCGACGCGCACGATGCGCTCTACATCGCCGACGGCCATCACCGCTCGGCCGCCGCCGCGCGCGTCGCCGCTGCACGCCGCGGCGCGAGCGATGCGAGCCACGAGTTCTTCCTCTGCGTCGCGTTTCCGCACGACGAGATGCGCATCCTCGACTACAACCGCGTCGTGCGCGACCTGAACGGCCTCGCCCCGGACGCTCTGCTCGCGCGCATTCGCGAGTCGTTCACCGTCGAGTCTGTGCCCGCGGCGAAGTCACCGGCGCAGCCGGAGACGTTCGCGATGTATCTCGCCGGCCAGTGGTACGCGCTGAAGATTCTTCCGAAGCTCGTGCCGCGCCACGATCCCGTCGCGAGCCTCGACGTGAGCCTGCTGCAGGACCACCTGCTCGCGCCGCTCTTGAAGATTGGCGATCCGCGCACCGATCCGCGCATCGACTTCGTCGGCGGCGTGCGCGGCTTGGCCGAGCTCGAGCGGCGCGTGCAATCGGGCCGCGCGGCCGCCGCGTTCGCGCTGCATCCGACGCGCATGGAGCAACTGATGGCCGTCGCCGACGCGAGCAAGCTGATGCCGCCGAAGTCGACCTGGTTCGAGCCGAAGCTCGCCGACGGATTGCTGTCACACGTGCTCGACTGACTGGCGCGCGTTCGGTCTGCGCCGCACCGGGCGTAACGAGCTAATCGCTGAGGTTACTGAGGCTGGGCCTCGCCAGCGCGGCGCGAAACAGCGCCCGAATCTGTTGGTCACGCGCGGCCTGCAAGCGCGAGGGCTCCACGGGAGACGGCCGTACTCTACCAGACCGTCGCCGAGTCATCGCCCGACCCTCGAGCCGAAGCTCGGTGACGGCGTGCTTTCGCACACGCTCGACTGACTCAGAACGCCGCGAAAAAAGGAGCTGCTTGCAGACTTTGCATGCACGGCCTATGCTTCGTGCATGCAGTACACGATCCGTGGCATTCCCCGAGTGGTCGACGACGCGATCCGCGAGCGAGCCCGTTCGGAGGGGAAGAGCCTGAACGAAGCAGCCGTCGACGCGTTGGCTCAAGGTGCAGGCGTGAAAGGCGAGGCTGTCAGGCGCCGAGACCTCAGCGATATCGCCGGCACGTGGAGGAGCGACAAGGCGGTCGATGCCGCGCTGGCGGACCAGGATCTCGTTGACGAGAACCTCTGGCGATGAGAGTCGCGATCGACACCAATCGCTACGTTGATCTGTGCCGAGGTGTCGCCGAAACCGTCGAAGTTCTCGAGACGGCGGATGCGCTCGTCGTTCCGTTCGTAGTCCTTGGGGAGCTGCGCGCGGGCTTCGCGCATGGCCGGAAGCAGGCAGAGAACGAACGCGTGCTGCGTCTGTTGCTGCTCAAAGACGGCGTCCATGTGCTTTTCCCCGATGAGCAGACCACGCACCACTACGCGGGTGTGTTCCGGCAACTTCGCAAGCAGGGCACCCCAATCCCGACGAACGATATGTGGCTCGCGGCGCTGGTGCTTCAACACAATCTCGGCCTCCATGCGCGCGACAAACACTTCGACCATTTGCCGCAGCTCGTGCGGGTCTAACTGAAAACTAGGCTACTCGAGCTCGGCGACGCGCCGTTCGAGGCGGCGAAAGAACGGCTCGACGTCGAGCGTGTGACCCGTGATGCGCTCGATGAGCGCCTCCGCCGGCAACTCAGCGCCCATCGCGTACACGTTGTCCGCTAGCCACGCCCGCAACGAGCTCAAGTCGCCGCGCGCGAGCTCGGCATCGAAATCGTGGCTCGCGCCGTACGCGTCGATGAGCTGCGCCGCGTACAGGTTGCCGATCGTGTAGGTCGGGAAATAGCCGAACTCGCCGAGCGCCCAATGGACGTCCTGCAAGCAGCCGTCGCGCGGCGTCGCAGCTGAAACGCCGAGATAATGCCGATAGCGCTCGTCCCATGCACCCGGTAGGTCGGTGACGGCGAGCTCGCCGTCGAGCAGCGCGATCTCGAGCTCGTAGCGCACGAGCACGTGCAAGTTGTACGTGGCTTCGTCGGCCGAGACGCGATTGACGCCGGGCGCAATGACATTAATCGCGCGCTGAAACCCGCGCGCGTCGAGAGCGCCGAGTTGCATTGGGAACGCGGCTTGCAGCTTCGCGAAGTAGTGGCGCCAGAACGCCGCGTTGCGCCCGACGTGATTCTCCCAGAGCCGTGCCTGCGATTCGTGCATGCCCATGCTCGGCGCGTCGGCGAGCAGCGTGCCGTGCAGCTCGCGCGGCAGCCCCTGGTCGTAGAGCGCGTGACCGCCCTCGTGCAGCGTCGCGAAGATCGCGCGCATCGGGTCGTCCGCGAACGAGCGAATCGTGAGCCGGACGTCGTCGTCGCTGGCCATCATGGTGAACGGATGCGTCGAGCGATCGAGGCGGCCGCGCCCGAAGTCGAAGCCCATGTCGCGCAGGAGATCGGCGCAGAAACTCCGCTGCCGCACCTGGTGGTAGCCGCCGCGCGGCATCAAGCCCGCGTAGCGGCGCGTGCGTTCCGCGAGCTCGGGCACGAGCGCACGCAACCGCGCACCGGTCTTCTCGAGCAGCGGATCGAGGCGTGAGCGCCGCATGCCGGGCTCGTGCTCGTCGAGCAGGCCGTCGTACAGCATGTCGGAAATCTTCAGCGCTTCGGCACGCTCGCGCATCAGCTTCAGCAACTGCGCGAACGGAGCCAAGAACGTGGCGTAGTCGTCGGTGCGGCGCGCCTTCTCCCAGGCCGCGAGGCAATGCGAGCGCGTCTCGGCGAACGCGGCGACGAGGCTCTGTGGCAGCGCAACGGCCGTGCGCCGCAAGCGCCCGACCCGTTCGATCTCGACGCGCTCGCGCTCGCTCGCGTCTTCGCGCGTTGCGAGCACCGCGAGCAAGTCGCCGAGCCGATCGCCGGCCAAGAGGTCGTGCCGTAGCGCGCCGAGGACGGCGAGCTGCGAGGCGCGGTCTTCGGCCGCGTCGCGCGGCCGGTACGTCTCCTCGTCCCATTCGAGTAGATGAATGACGCCGTCGAGATCGCGCAGGCGCTGCACGAGCGCGCGCAGCTCCTGCGTCGCGACGTCGGCCTGCACCGGCGAGCGCGTCGAGCTCTTCAAGTCCTCGGGGCGGTAGCCGACGAGCACGGCGGCGAGGCCGCCACGCTGCGCGACGTTGACGACTTGCTTCTGCGACACGCGCGCGATGATGCCGAGGCCATGATCCGTCGGCGCGAAGCCCATGACGGTGTAAAACGGCTCCTCGTGCGTGCGTCCCTGCTCGTCGAGCAAAGGGAAAAGGTGCACGGGCAGCGACGTCGCGGCCTGCACGACCCAGTTCTGGTGCGGATCGTCTTGCACCGCGAGCGCCTGCCCGAGCAGCGTTTCCCACTCGGCCTGCGACAACGCCGCGCCCAATACCACGCCCGCGCCGCCGTAGCCGCGGTTCGGCTTCAGCACGAGCTCCTCGCGGTAGTCGCGCACATAGTCGACGAGATCCATCGGGCCGTCCGGCGTGTCGGTGCGCCGCTCGCTGACGATGCGCGTCCAGAGCACGTGACGGCGGAACAGCTGGCGCTCGGCGATGCTGAAGTAGCGGCTCGCGAGCTCCTCGCTCGTCAGCAATTCCCAGCAGCTCTTGTGATCGAGGTCGCCGCCGATCGCAGAAACCATGCGGTTCTGCAGGAACAGCGCGCGAATGCCCTCGAGCCGTTGGCCATGCTCGTGCTCGAGCGCCAAGAGATCGCGAATCTCGTAGTCGCGATACGCGACGTCGATGCGCGTGTCCTCGTAATAGACGTCGTCGCCGGCGAGGCGCAGCTCGCGCGGATCGGCGTGCGACAGCTCGATGCCGCGCCGCGTGCGGTAGTACTCGACGAGGTGCGACTGCTCCTCGGGGCCTTCCGCGACGTACTTCGGCTCGACGAGCGCGAGGCTGCGGCCGCGACTGCCGATCGCACGCGCATGATCGAGCAGCACCTGCAAGAACAGATCGCGTTGGTCGCGCGGCGCGTCGAGGGCGAGCAGCGGGTCGTAGCCCGACAGCGTCGGCACGACGTCGCGCATCACGAGCGTCTCCGCGAGCGGCCCCAAGTGAATGCCGCCGACGCCCGACAAGTTCGGCTCCATGAACTTCAGCGAATCCTGCCAACGCGCGCTCGTGAAGTCGCAGACGGCGTCGAGCCGGCCGTAGAGCGGCTGCTCGGCGTGCGCAACCTTCGGCCACACTTCGTCGAACCAGGCGCGCTCGTCGTCAGCCAGCGGCAAAACCTTGCGCACGTCCGCGTCGCGCGCGTAGAGCTCGGGGAAGCGCGCGAGCGCGCTCATGATGCGCGTGCAGACGTGGTGCAGATAACCGAGCTGCTCGGGCATGACGAGCAGCGGCCGCAGCATGACGCGCACGGTCTCGACCATGCCTTCGTGCACGTAAACTACGTCGCTCGAGCGCGCGTCCTCGGCGAGCCGGCGCGCGACGTGCACGAGCGTGGAATCGGGGATGAAGTTGACGGCTTGACGCACCCGCGCGTCGAGCGCGGCCCCGGCCAAGCCGAGTTGCTCTGCGGGCGTCAGCACGCCGCCGCGCGCCTCATAACAGCGGCAACGCGCTCAGCGTTCCCGGCACCGTCACGGGTGTCGCGGGCTGAAGATAGGTGCCGTCGAGCTCGCGCAGCTCGTTGACGCCGAGCAGCTTCATTGTCGTCGTGATCTCCGTCTCCAAGATCTCGAGCATGCGCACGACGCCCTGCTCGCCCGCGGCGCCGAGCGCCAGCGCTTGCAGCTTGCCGAGGCCGACCATCGCGGCGCCGCGCGCGACGGCCTTCACAATGTCCGTGCCGCGCAAGAAACCGCCGTCGACGATGAACTCGGCCTTGCCGCGCGCAACGCTGATGACCTCGGGTAAGAGCTCGATGCCGCCGCGGCAATGATCGAGCTGCCGCCCGCCGTGATTCGAGACGTAGATGATGTCGACGCCGTTCTTGACGGCGAGGTCGGCGTCCTCGGCGGTTTGGATGCCTTTCAGCATCAACGGCAACTTCACGGCACGCTTGAGCTTCTCGACGAGCGGCCACTCGGCGCGGCCGCGGTGCGCTTCGCCGCTCCGCTGCGCGCCGAACGGTCGACCCGCCATCGCATGCCGCCGGTGCAGATGCCGCTCGCGGCGGCCGAAAGTCGGCACGTCGACGGTCAGGCAGAGTGCCTTGGCGCCCGCTTGCGCGGCGCGCTTCGCTGTGTCGACGAGCCACTTCTCGTCACCGTCGGCGTAGAGCTGCAGCGCGAACTGCTCGCCGGCGGCGCGTGCCACGTCCTCGAACTTAGGCTCCGTCACGCTGCTGACGAGCAGCAAGCAACCGAACTTCGCCGCCGCGCGCGCGACGGGCAACGCACCCTCGGGATCGATGTCCGTCATGCTCGCGAGCGGCGCGAGCAGCACAGGCAGACGGTGCTTCATTCCGAGAAACGTCGTCGCCGCGCTCGCGCCCTCGACGTGGCGCAGCACGCGCGGCCTGAACGCAATCGAATCGAGCGCACTGCGGTTGCGGATCGCCGTCGTCTCGGTCTCCGCGCCGCCGACGATGAACTCCCAGGCCGCCTCCGGCAGGCGCTTCTTCGCGAGCGCCACGAGCTCCGTCGTCGTCAGAATCCCCGGGTCAGCTGTGTCTTTCGTGGCCGCTGCCTTGCCAGCGGTCCTACCCTTCGCCATCGCGCCCGTATCTCCACGCCGTCTCGACTGCCGCCGAGTTTACGGTGTGTTCTCGAGCCGCGATACGGCGGGCGCCTAGTGGTGCAGCACGGCGATGAACTGCCAGTCCCGTCGAAGCAGCGTGCCCAGGCCCGGTAGGTGATCGTAGAGGTCGAGCCCCGAGTCTAGCGCGGTGATGACGAAGCGTTGCTCCTTCGCGAGGCGCACGAACCCCTCGCGAGTGAAGTAGCGTTCCGGGACGCCGAGGCCGTCGCCCAAGCTGCCGACGAAGTCCATGAGCCGCAGCATCGTGCGGGAGTACGCACCGAACTCGAAGTGGTCCTTGACGAGCACGTGCTCCGCGACGCGCCCGGCCTCTGCTAGCAGCTGCGCGGCGTCTTCGGGCGCATGATGCTGCAGCACGTCGCATAGCAATGCGACGTCGAACTCGCGGTCGGCATGAGGAATCCTCCGGCCGTCGAACTGGCGGTACTTGCTCCAGCGCCCGTCCTCGC
>Ga0075428_100003787_pt1 | contig 16580 bp, 14 predicted proteins | sample RhiMetdeltSRZDD2_FD_75291 | JGI IMG/M metagenome (GOLD analysis project Ga0075428, IMG submission 75291) | Populus rhizosphere microbial communities from Tennessee, USA - Rhizosphere MetaG P. deltoides SRZDD2 | ecosystem: Host-associated > Plants > Roots > Rhizosphere > Soil | place: USA... | reverse complement strand
TAGTGCCACTGCCGGCCGCCTTTGTCATTACGGGTTTGGTTTGGAAAAGCGAAGGACCGGAATCACTTCCGGCCCTTCCCGCAATCATGAGTCAAACAGCTTTATTGCTGCGCTTTATAGAACTGAATTGTCCCGCCCGCAGGGATCACGTACGAGCCTCCCGACGCGCCTGCCACTGGCGTGTATGTGCCGGCCAGCGAGGCAGAGGAGACGAGCGTTCCCGTGTAGGTGATCGTGACTGTGGCACCGTTCCGGCTGATCGAGATCGTCGGCCTGCCACCGGACTGCTCGCTTTCCGCCGGTCCCGTTCCAGTCGGCGTGAAGGCGGAATCGGTCGTCAGGATGATTTTATCCATCAGGAAGCCGTCTTCGCGCATCCAGAAGTTCACCGTGTGCGTGCCCGCGCTGGGCACTTCGATTCGCGTGCGCGTGTCGCCGTTGATGTTGCCGACCCAGTTCCATGTGGTGACGTTGAACGTCGGGGCTCCGCTGATCTGCGTCGCCGTCGTCACGATCTCGCCGTTGATGCCCGCGTGCACCGAGTCGCCAGCGCCGCCGGCAACAGGGTCACCCCCTCGCACCCACAAATAATGCGTTCCCGCACGGTTAAACTCGATCTTGAAGTCAAGTTGCGCGCCGTTTGTGAAGGCCGGGGCATTGCCAACGTTTATGCCGGCATCCGGCAACAATTGCATGTAGTTCGTCCCGGAGGCCCCTGCGCGAGCCTTCAACGGCACCCAAAGGTGGCCATCGGCGGCGCTGCGCGCGGCGAAATAATGCTCCGCCTCGATCACCACCGCGCCGGTGGTGTCTTGCTTGAACGTCAAGCCAGGCGCCGTCACCGCCGTCAGTGCCAAAGCCTGATTTGAGTTCACCGCGCCGTTCTCGTTGGAGACAGCCACATGGTAGGAACCCATGTTGTCGGCGGTGGCGTTATTGATCGTCAGGGTCGAATTAGTCTGACCGGTCAGCGCAACGCCGTCCTTGAACCATTGATAGGTTAGCGGCTGCGAAGAAGTGGCCGTGACGCTGAAGTTGATCGTCCCGCCCGCGGTGAAGTTTGCCAGGGTCGGGTGCGCCGTAATCACAGGCAGCAGCGACGAAGGATCAACCATCGCGCCAACCACGTTGCCCGTGAAGCGCGAGGCGGTTCCGTTCACCGGGTCAGCTTCGCTGGCTAACTTATAAGTCGCTTCCACTCGTCCGCCATCACTTTCCTGATGGTACAGTTCGAAGTAATAGCGGGTGCCGCCGACCAGATTAATCACAGCATTGCCATCCACATCGACGGTCGGCCAGGGGGTGGTTCCCGCGAGGCCGGCGCGCGGTGATGTCAGAAACTCATCGGAGCGGTTTTCGAACGGCCCCCCGCCCAGGGTGTCGCCGCGGCGCCGAGGCGTATCTGCCACCCCCGCACCAGTCCACAGCCGCGCGTTTTGCCAGCCGACATCGGCTGCAATCAACTTCAAATTGGCGGGATCAGAGTCCTCGCTTAAGTAGAGGAAGCCGTCGTTGTCCGCGCTCATATAGAATATATATTCGCCGTCGGACGGCGGCACAAAGAACCCACTCACCCGATCCACGTAAGTCACCGCGGCGTTCAAGAAAGCGGTTTCAGCGATGTTTAACGTGCCCTGGACGGAAGGATTGGAAAAACGATACGCATCGCTCCGCAGACCCCCGACGTTGTTGCCGTTATGCCAGCGCTTGTAGTTCATAACGCCCGGCATAAAGACCGGGGAGGTCATCGTCTTGGTGGTCGGATTCAGGGCGTTGCCGGCCAGGTCATCGACGTTGCTCACAGCCAGCTGGTAAGTCGTGGCGTCGGCCATGCCGCTTACTGTCAACAGAACCGTCACGCGTTTCCTGGGATCGGTCACAAGCTTCGGATTGTCGGCCGGATTGCGCGGGTCGTTGAATTCAGCGACAATATCCACATCGAAGTTCGCGTCTTCCACCGTCAGCAACGGAGTGAACTCGTAATTGGCGGGATTGATCGCCTCATCATTCACCGCTTCGCTGTAGACCACGCGCACAGTCCGTTTGTCCTCGCTGCTGCGTACGCGCGCGATCTGCGGCTGGACATTGTCCGCCGAAACGAGGAGCGTTGCCGATTGGCTCGTCGCGGTCTTCAACGGGTCGGCCACGCTGGTCACGACCACCTTGTAAATGTTGCCGTTGTGGACCAACTCGGTGACTGAGGGGATCTGGTAATTCGGATTTATTGCGTCCGGGATCGGCTGATCATTCTCAAACCACTGGTAGGTCACCCCGCCTGGGAAGCCAATCGCTTCCGAGAAAAAGTTCACGACTTGCCCTTCAAATGTGGTGACGTTCGTCGGTTGGATCTTGAAGGAGAGTGTATCGGTATACTCGACGCTGAGAAATGACGCTTGAATTTCCGGGCTGCCAATGGCCGGATCCGGATCCGTGCTCTTTTTCCAGGCCACTTCACCGTGAGCTCCGCCCGAACCTTCAATGAAGTTCAGCCGAAAGAAATACTTTTGGCCTGCTGCCAGGGTGATGATGGGCTTGCCCTGGCCGTCCAGCGTCGGCCAGCGCGGCGCAGTGGTGTCCAGCACGGGATTCTGGGGCGACTGCAGGAATTCGTCTGAGCGGTTCTCGTAGGGCGGTTCGCCGGTGGCGCGAGTGCCGCGGCGATACGGAGGATTCTGGTTAGGGTCGCTGCCGCCCGGCCCCGTCCAGACGCGGTTGTTCTGCCAGCCAACATCTGCGGCAATCAACTTGAGATTGGCCGCCGTTGAGTCGGTGCTCAGGTAAAAAGCCGCGCTATCGTCGGCGGACACGAAGAATACATAGTCGGCGCCTTCGGTGGGAGTGATCCACCCGGTGATGCGCGCCCCAAAACCGTCCAGCGCCCCTTCCAGGTCGTAGAACAAACCGTTAGCAAGGAACTTAATATTGCTCGGCTGATTCCCGGTGTATCTGGGATCTGCAATCAGGCCGTTAAGTCCGCCTGTAACGTTGTCAAAGCGCTCCACTTTCGCCATGCCTTCGTAGGTTACGTTGGCCGCGTGGCACGACAATCCGAGCAGCGCCGCCACCACAGGCAAAAGCCATTTGACCTTTGTTTCGTGTAGAATAGGGATTTTCATACGTCTCTCTCCTCGAGCGCGTCCGGGTTTGGCGCGCCAAAAATGCACCGACGAAAACGAACCTCATTATTAATCAGAACTCTCCAACGGGGCATAACCTTAGACGCTAACGGCTAAGCAAAATGAGGGCAAGCTTTTTGTGGCGAATTTCTGGCGACTTCGCACTCCAACGCCGCATTGCGCTCCAAAATACCAAAGGCAGCAAGAACCTCATAGTCTCTGGCAGCTCGACTTCCGTCAGAAAGCTTAAACGACCCTCGCACGACCAGAATGAGATACCACGACGAGATATCGTGAGGTTGGGTCTATACCAATGCTTGTTGTGCCTCCAACGATGAGTTCCACAGCGCCAACACGCATCCAGCGAGTGCCTCAGAAAATCCAGCGGAGGCCCCAACAGAACAGACCGCAACTGAGGCACCCCAGGCTGAGAACGATGGCGCCGGTCCAGCGTTTCTGCGGAAGCTGGAGCCACATGAACACGCTGCTCAGGACCATAAAGATCAAGCCGGCCGCGACGGCGTCCATGGAATAGGCCCACAAGTAAGTCAGTGCCCAGTCACGACTATTGCGCGGGTCATCGGCAACCTGACCGTCGAAGACGTGGAGGACTTTCATAATGCCCCAGAGGTTCACCTCGGCCTGGCGCACGGTCGCGTTGCCCTTGGCCCAATTGGCTTTGATGAAATAGAAATGACCGGGGCGCCGGACCTGGAAATCGAGCAGGCTGGAGTCGGTCCGAGTGGTGGTCCAGAGGATGTCGCCCTCGATCTCAAGTTGCCTCATGATATCGCGGGCCTGATCGAGATCGTTGACCGCGTCCGCGCCGGGCGCGGCAATCGCGCGTTCATAGTTCGTTTCCTTGCGGTTCTTCCAGTGTTCATGAAACGTCCAGGTCGGATGATTGAGGATCAGACCGGTGAAGGCAAAGAGCCACAGGAAGAAGATCAGGAACAAGCCGGTGTAGAAGTGCAGCTTGCGATTCCAGCGCTCGAAGCCCGCCCATGAGCGGGTGGGGGTTTTTGAGCCGGCCGTAACTACAGGTTCAGTGGCTGACGGCATAGGCGATTCCAAAAAATGTCAGGATGCCCGCGAACAGAAGGATAAAACCGATCCGGCGTTCGGCCCGCAGCACATACCAGAGATAAATGCCGCTGACGGAGATGAACAGGGTGAGATAAACGGTGGCGTCGGCGAACCAACGCCATGCCTTCATGACAAACCAGTTCATGCGGATGTCAGGCCCGTGGCCACCCGGAGATTTATGGAGAGTCATTAAAGCGTCGGCCAGTCCGGTTTCACGGGTCACGATGGTGGCTTCATGGCGGGCGAGGTCGATGCTCACGCTCGTCACGCGTCCGGGGATCGAGACGGGAATACTCAACGTTTCTTCTTTGACCCTGTGCTGAACAAACCCGATCTCGCCTGGAACGTTCATGCTTTCGAGGATCGGTTTGAGCGCATCAACCAGCGGCCGTCCGGAAAGCTTCGCCAGGTCGCTTGGCAGGTTCAGGGAGGACACGACCCGGGTGCGGGCGGTGGCCGGAGCGAGTTTCGGCGTCCAGGAGTGCACGAAAAAGAAGACGCTGACCGAAAAAACGAGGACGAATGGGCTGATGAACAGCCCGAGATAGAGGTGCAGGTCTCGAGTCAGCCGATAAAATCGACCTTTCATCTGGCCGGGATTCTTTCCGGGCAACAAAGGATGTCAACGGCGTTCAGGGCTGGCTTAGTTGCGCAGCGAAGCCTCGGCTGAAAAGGCATGGAGCCTGCGCAAGTTCGGACCTGACCTCGTTGGGAATCGCCCACCGCGCCATAAGAGACGGTCCTTACGAAGTGTGGCGATGCCTTGCGGTTGTCACTCGAACCCAATCGAGCGCAGAATCAGGACGAAGGTTCGATTCCGACTCCCGCCTCCAACTCCATTGAGTTGAAACGCAAGAACTTCTAGGTAAAGCCACCTGAAGTTCCAGCAAACTCTTAGTGATTTTTCGACGGGGCGAAAAAGCAGTGAGAGCACTCGCGTTACGCTGCTGACACAAATGCGCAATCCAGCGCAGGTACACGTCAGATGTCCACAATCAGCACTTCCCGGGGGCAATTCCATCGAAGAGGTAGTGTGTCCTGAACCCCGCGGCTGATCAGCAGAGTTCTTCCATCGTTATCGTCGAAACGCAGTCCATTCCATCGATACAGGAAAGCGCCTGGATAGAGTCTTCCATAGCGCTGATAAAAAACAAATTGTCCGCCGTGGAGATGTCCGCTGAGGGTCAGATTGAAAGGGCGAGCAGATGCGACGGGATGATGAGTGCAGAGCAGATGATAGCTTGCAGACTGGACCGGTTGTTTGCGCGAGCCATAGATGGCGCAGCCGGGAGTCGGAAGCCACGGCGCGTCTTCCAACCAGCGCCCGCCGCCCTCCGCCACCGCGGCACGAACCCTATCCACGCCAATCCACCGGTCATGGTTTCCAGCCACGGCCCCGAGCGTAGCGACACGCGACAATCGTTGAACCAGTGATTGCAGCGCCTCCAGGCCACTTCTCGAATCCACCAGATCTCCGCCAAGCAGGACAAGGTCCGGACATTCCCTCGACGCGATCTCCAGCAATCCGTCCACAATGTGGCGAGGTCCATTTTTTCTCAAATGAAGATCACTCGCAAACAGGAGACGCTTCCTCGCGCCGATATTCCCGACACTTTCACGGCGCACCAGCAGCGGTCTTCGCGCACCAACCTCGATGTTATTCAGTAATCCCCGCAGGAGCTTCATTTCGGGAACCGCACCTTGAGTAGGGCGACGACGAACGTCCATGTCGCCACGCCGGCAAGGGCGAAGGGGACGGCGCCTGCATCTTTTCGTGCGGCGCCAACCGCGCGCTGCAACAGTACGTCCGCCTGAGCACGCAACGGCGTTGCAATGCCCGAAGGGGGATGCTCCAGCAAAAAGGCCGTGACGTAACTGGGACATCTGCCTGCCTGATCGTCCTTCCAATCGAGCAAGTCGTCGGCGAGTTGCATCAGACAAACAAGACTAACGATTGAATGGAACTTCACGCGCTCAACAGCCAAACCGGATATTACTTGCAGCCATCGAAGCGACAGATTGATAACTGATGTCCGATAACCGATAGTTGCGTTCGCACCTCCTGGCGTGCTTGCCGAAAGGATCGGCCGGTCCCGCTCCGCTTTCCGCAATTGTTGAATGTAGCGGAATGTCGCCGCCTCCGGCACCATGCGCCGCAATGCGCTACGAAGCGATCGATACTCGGTCAGGTCGAGTTTTTGCTGATCGTAATATTCGTCGCGCACAGACCCGAAATCGCACGCGTGCGCAATGGCCAGGCGCCGCCGCCTCCCGAGCGAGCCGCCCCGCAAGCGCGCAAGATATTCAAATGCGGCGATACAGAACACGCGCAAGGGAGTCCGTGGACGTGCCTCCAGCAGCATGGGGGAGCAAACCATCACCGCAGACACCGCCGTTCCGGCGATACGAAAGAGTTCTGTTATGCCTGTCATCGATTCTTGCCGTTAACCGCGTCAAGGCCGCGATGATCCAGAGCATCCGGGAATTGTTGACTTGGTCCCACAGAGTAAACGGAACAGGATATGCGATCGGCTGTGCTTGCATCTGTAAATCTCGGGGTAAAACACACTTTGCAGTACAGAGTAACCTCGTCACCGGATCTGTTCAACCAAATTTTGAGGTTCGCCTCTCATTGCCACCAGTCCTGAATCGGGATATTGGGATCGTCGAATCGAACGGGACAATATTTCATGGTGTTTAAAACGTTGGTCGATGCTGGCTTTGAATATGAGTGGCGCGGGCGGTGATCGCCTGAATCAGACCTGCCTCGAGGATCGAAGTCACTCTGTCAGTTGACGAATCCAACGTCGCCATCTCGAGATAGCACTCTCATCGTCCTTGGCAACGACAGGAATGTTCGTCAATTCGCCGTCCAGCCGGTGTTAGGAATCTGGCTCCTCGCACTGTCAGCAAAAGTGTCAGCAAACAGTAAACGCGGGCTCCAGACAGTAGTGACAGAGCATGCTTGATTGGGCCACCTTCTATTGGCTAAAATGCCCCTGAGATCGAGCTTCAAAGGCCGATTCCGATCCTCGCCTCCAGCTTTCATCTTCAACAGGTTACAGTTTTTGTTTGCAAAAGGCCACGGTTGAGAACCGACCCTCGCCTCTTGTTATTCAGGTTGCGACTTACGGCGTCACCGCGCGATAGAACCTCTGATTGAAGTTCGCCGCAGCTCTTAACTCTATATTGCATGTTCTTCTTGGCCCGGGGATAACGAGGCAGATCGCGCGTTCACTTCTCGACAAGCTGCGTCTGCTGCGTGATAAAGGTAGCCGATGCTATGAAGAAGCCGAAAATCGCAGTGGTCGCCGCACTGGCCATCGCCGCCATCGTCACACCGGTCTGTATTCAGCATCAGGAACAGGTCAAGTTACGCAGCGAGAACGACGTGCTTCGGCAATCGGCCGAGCGGGTCGCGTCTCTCGAAGCCGAGAACACGCGCTTGGCAAAAATCATCGCAGAGTTACCGCGTCAGACGGCAGCTCCGGATGATTCCTCGAGTGAAGTGCTGAGACTTCGCGGGGAAGTGGCACGGCTTCGAGAGGACTCACGCGAACTGGCTCGCCTCAAAACCGCGGGAACCTCTCCTGCCCCAACGCTGGCCGTTGATAACTCATTCGATGCCGCAGCACAGAGCCTGGCCCTGCGCGCAGCGCAACTCCGCGACCGACTCGAACACGCTCCGCAAATGACAATCCCGGAAATGCAGTTCCTGACGGAAAAGGATTGGCTCAACGCGGGCGGTAGCGTCAAACAACTCGAGAATGATGACGACTACCGCCGTGCACTCGGCAGTTTACGCAGTCGTGCCAAAGCCGTTTTTGGCGGCATGATGCAAAAGGCAGTGCGCCAATATGTCGAGGCTAACGGAGGCACGTTGCCGACGGAAATGGCACAGCTTCAGCCATACATGAATCCACCGGCCGATCCCGCACTGCTCGATCGATATGGTCTCGTTGCCAGCGGAACATTGGGCGATGCTCAGCGAGGAAGAACGATCATTACCGAAAAGGCGCCGCCGCTGGATAACGAATTCGATTCCCACTTCGAGTTCAGCCTGAATAGCAGCTACTCACACACAGTGAATAGAAACGGCGATGCCCTGGAAGCCGCCGCAGTGGCCTACGCCCAGGCAAACAAAGGCCTGTTACCGTTTGAACCTTCGCAGATCACTCCCTATTTAAAGGAGCCAATCGATCCCGGAGTCGTGCAGGATTTCTTGAGCCATCGGTTGCCGCGCCCGACTTCCGTCGATCAATCCAAGCTGATTAAGTAAGCTTCTGACGGTGCTGCTTATCCAAGCACCATTGAGAAGTTACTCCCCAATGATTTTTACCAATACGCGCTTCCGCCGTTTTCCGTCGAACTCCCCGTAGAAAATCTGCTCCCACGGACCAAGGTCCAACTTGCCGGCGGTGATGGCGACGACGACTTCGCGTCCCATCACCTGGCGTTTCAAGTGGGCGTCTGCATTGTCTTCGCCAGTCCGGTTATGGCGGTATTGTGATGTGGGTTCATGAGGGGCCAGCTTCTCTAGCCATACATCGTAGTCGTGGAGCAGTCCGTCCTCGGCGTCGTTTATATATACGCTCGCTGTGATGTGCATCGCGTTGACGAGGCAAAGCCCTTCGCGCACGCCGCTCTTGCGGACCAACTCTTCGACGGTGGACGTGATGTTCTCGTAGCCACGCCGACTGGGGATCTCAAACCACAGATGTTCGGTGAGTGATTTCATTTGATGGGCCACCATTGCATGGCGATGGCGGCGAGGCCGAGAAAGAAGAAGAAGCCCGCCACGTCGGTTACGGTCGTGACCATGATGCTGGAAGCGAGCGCGGGATCGATGCGCATTGCTTTCAAGGTGTAGGGCACGAGCACGCCGGACAACGCGGCCGCCACCATATTAAGTAACATCGCCACGCCCACGACGACTCCGAGCAGAACGCTGCCTTTCCAAAACCACCCAATCACGCCCACCAGCACGCCAATGGCGATGCCGTTGAGCACTCCAAGGATGACTTCTTTGATGAGCGCTTTGCGCCCATCGCCGATCGTCATTTCGCCCAGCGCCATTTCGCGAATGATGACGGTGAGCGTTTGCACGCCCGCGTTGCCCCCCTGCCCCGCGACAATGGGGAGGAACACGGCGAGCGCGGTCCATTTCGCGATCGTCCCTTCAAACACCCCCACGACCGCCGCGGCTAAAAACGCCGTCGCGAGATTGATGCAGAGCCACGGCAGGCGGCCTTTGATGGATTGTTGCCACGGAGTGAGCGCGCGCTCTTCACCCGACAAGCCGACCATCAACTGCATGTCTTCCGTCGCTTCCGCCTGCATGACATCCATGACCTGGCGCGCGGAGACGATGCCGACGAGCCGGCCCTCGCGGTCGAGCACGGGCAGCGCAAGGTAATGGTAGTGCTCGAAGAGTTGGGCGATCTTTTCCTGGTCGTCCTCCACCGAAACGTGCTTGACCTCGCGATTCATGACTTCGCCGATGGTGCGTTGCCGGCCGCGGAAGACGAGGTCGCGCATGGAAACGATCCCGACAAGGCGCTCGGCTTCGTTGGTGACGTAGAGATACGAAATGCCGCCCTCGGTCTCGTCCGCCTTGCCCTGGAGCATCTGAAGGCACTGCTCGACGGTTTGATCGACGTCCAGTTGGATGAACTGGTCGGTCATGATGCCGCCGGCGGTGTCAGGCGGATAGACGAGCAACGTATCAACCTGCTTCTTTTCTTCGGTGGGAAGCCCGGCCATCACTTCGGGGCGCCGTTCCGCGGGCAACTCCGAAACCACATCCGCCGCTTCGTCGTGATCGAGCTGCGTGATGATACCTGCGAGTTCGGGCGAGGAGAGGCCTTCGATCAAACGCGGGCGCAACTCTTCATCGAGTTCAGCCAGGACGGCGGCGGCATCGGCCTTCGAGAACTGCCGTAAAGCGGCTAGCGCTTCCTCCACCGGCATACGTTGCAACTGGTCGGCAACGTCGGCGGGATGAAGGTTCTTAAAGTCCATGAGCCGGGGAAAGCTAAAGGCTCAAGGCTCAAGGCTAAAGCCCGAAGTGGTAGGGTCGGAGTTCCGTCGCCGATCAGGCAATGCCGCGCTTCTTCGCTTCCTCAAGGATGGCCTGCGTCGCCGTTGCGCCTACTCGTGTGACGCCAAGGGAACGAACCATGAGAAGATCGTCGAGGGTGCGCACGCCGCCGGCGGCTTTGATCTGCACCGAAGGGGCGCAATGCTGCCGCATCAGCTTGAGGTGCGGCACGGTCGCGCCGTTATAGGAATACATCCCGTTCGGCTGTTTCACGAAGCCGTAGCCCGACGAAGTTTTGACAAACGCGACACCGATGTTGGAACAAATCTCGCAGAGTTTGATGATGTGCTGGTCCTGAAGGTAATCGTTCTCGAAAATCACTTTGAGGATCGCGCCTGCCGCGACCACCGCGTCGTTGATCGCTTTGATCTCCCCCGAGACGTACGGCCAATCCCCACCGAGCACTTTGCCGATGTTGACGACCATGTCGACCTCACTGCCACCCGCGCGCGCCGCGGCGTCTGCTTCGAGCACCTTGATGGCCGTCGCGCTGTTGCCGTGCGGGAATCCGATGACAGGGCAAACGCCGACATCGGAGCCGGCGAGAATTTCCTTCGCCAGCGGAACGGCGTACGGCTTCACGCAGGCGGTGGCCACGTCGTACTTGCGGGAGAGTTCGCAGCCCTTGCGAATTTCCTCGTCGGTCATCGTGGGATGCAACAGCGAGTGATCGATCATTTTGGCGAGATCCCGCAGGGAAGTAGTCATGCGTTAAATGAGTTAGATGGTTAAATAGTTGAATGAGGATGGCACATTCTAACTCGTGGTGAAGTTTTCGAGATAGCGTTTTGACTGAATGAGCGCGCGCTTTCGATCGGCGAGTGAGCCTTCGTAGGCGCGGTCCTCGGCTTCGATGCACACGGCGCCTGCGTAACGCACATCCGTCAGAGCGGCGAAGAACGCGCGCCAATCGACATCGCCGAGGCCCGGAAGCTTCGGCGCGTGATACTCCAGCGGCGTCGCCAGAATGCCCACGTCATTTAGTTTGTCGCGGTAGACGCGCGCGTCTTTCGCGTGCACGTGGAAAATCCGCGCCGCGAATTCGTAGATCGGTCTCACCGGGTCCATCATCTGCCAGACAAGGTGGGACGGATCATAGTTCAATCCAAAGTTCCGGCTCGGTATTTTTTCGAACATCGTTCGCCAGATTTTTGGCGAGATGGCGAGATTCTTTCCGCCGGGCCATTCGTCGGCGGTGAAGATCATCGGACAATTCTCGATGCCGACGCGGACGTCGCACGCTTCGGCATGTTTAACAATGCCCGGCCATCGCTCGTCAAAGAGTTTCCAGTTGTCCGCGAGCGAGCGCGTGTGATCGCGGCCAACAAACGTGTTCACCTGGGAAAGTTCGAGTTGCTGCGCCGCCGAGATGACGCGCTTGAGGTGCGTGATGTAGACGTCCGCTTCGCGTTCATCGGCGACGAGCGGATTGGGATAGTAGCCAAGACCGGAAATCGTAACGGCGTGCTGCGTGAGCAACGCATGCACGCGTTTCACCGCGGCCCCGTCGAGAGCAGTTACGTCCAGGTGCGAGACGCCTGCGTAACGCCGCTCGGCTTTGCCCGCAGGCCAGCACATCAATTCCACCGTGGCAAAGCCGGCCTCGCTCGTGAAGGCGAGCACCTCTTCAAGGGATAGATCGGCGAGAATGGCTGAGACAAATCCGAGTTTCATACTTTCACCCACGCCTGTGTGCGATGGCTCTTCAGGATCGCTTCGCACAGCAGCAACTCGCGATGGCCGTCTTCGAAGGTCGCGTAGAGCGGTTCACGCGAGGGCCTGCCCTTGCGAACATCGTCGTAGATCGCGCGATAAAGCTGCTTGAACGTGTCTGGAAATCCTTCGTTGTGGCCGCCCGGATAACTCGCGAACGCGGCGGCTGATTCGTCGAGCAACGACGGATCGCGCAGCAAAGACTGGTTCGGCCCATTGCGCGCGCCGATCCACATTTCGTTCGGACGCTCGCTGTCCCAGGCGAGTGATCTTTCCGAGCCGGCAATTTCAAAACGCAGGCAGTTCTTCCGGCCTGCCGTGACCTGCGACACAGTAAGCACGCCGCGCCGGCCGCCTTTGAAGCGCAGCAAAACCGAGCCGTAATCTTCCGTCGTGATGGCGATCGGTTCACCTTTGGGCGGCGCGGATTTCTTTCCAGTAAACGTTTCAACCGATCCGGCAGGCGGGCGTTGGCGCGTCGGATGAACGGTCCAGAGATCCGCCATCACTGACTCGATCTCCAGACCAGTAATGAACGTGATAAGGTCCAGCCAGTGTGTCCCGATGTCGCCGATGGCTCGCAATTCGCCGCCGTCTTCGGCGAGCACGCGCCAGTTGAAATCGGTGGGATACAAAAGCCAGTCCTGCACGTAGCCGCCCTGGATGTGAAACACCTCGCCAATTTCGCCACGCCGAATCATCGCGCGCGCCTGAAGACAGAGCGGATAAAACCGCAGATTGTAATTCACCGCAGCCACGAGGTTCGGTGCGCGTTTGGCAGCGGCGGTCAACTGCGCAGTCTCCCCCGATGTCATCGCGAGAGGTTTCTCGCAGACGACGTGCTTGCCGGCTTCAAGCGCAGCCAACACTTGCTCGCGATGCACGCGGTTGGGAGATGCGAGATGAACCGCCGTCACATCCTTGTCGCTCACGACCTCCGCGAAATCGGCGTACGCTTTCTCCAAACCAAGAGACGCCGCCGCTTTGGTCCCTTTCTCGGGAGAGGAACCACAGATTCCTTTGACGCGCACGCCCGCGCGGCGCAGACCCTCCACGTGCACGGGCCCGATGAACCCGGTGCCGACAACGGCGGCGCAAAGAGTTTTCATCTCCGGTTTGTCCCACGTTGAGGAAGCGCCGCGGGGCGGTCAATGGCGAAGAGGAGGAAAATATCACTATGTCCCGGCACGGAGAATTGTAAGTGACTGCGAACGTGGGTAATGAATTTGCAGAGGCGAAAATGGTGACATTTCGGTGAAGTTTTGGATTCAACCTAAAGACGCGGAGGCGCGGAGAGGCGGACCCCCTAAGGAAATCAGGAAAGGAGGAAGCCAGGAAGCGTGTCGAGGGGCGCCGTTTCGCAGGCCCGGAAGAAGTCTATCGGCTTGGGCAAACGCCCTCAAAGTCACAGCACGCGCTCGGCCCTGTAGAACCGTAGGGATGTATTGGTGTCCGCGATTTCGATTCTGTAGCTTTGCGCTCGATTCGTCTGCAACGCGGTCCAATTCGCCAGATTGGTCGAATAGTCCAGACGGTATGAATGATTCGTGCTGCCGGGAAATAGTGTGAAACGAAAGTTCCCTTCCGGATTGACGGGGTTCGTGCTCATCTCGAACCGCGGCGCCTCCGGCGCCAATTTGATGACCCAATAGTCACTCCACCCGAAAGTAGGGACGGTCTTAGCCCAGCCCACGCCGGAACTGGACCGTCCGCCGAGGATAAAACCGCCATCATGCGTCTGCTGCAAGGAACGCAGTTCGCTGAATCCATCGAACCCATAAAACAACTCCTGCCAAAGCCTCGCTCCGTTTTCATGCACGCGAAGAGCTCGGAAATTCCCACCGGCCTGTCCACCGAGCAAATATCCGTCATCGCCTAAAGCCTTGGTGGTATGGCAGTAATCAAAAGCGCTGCTCCAGTAAGCGTTGGTCCACAGACCAAAACCCGCAGCGTCCGTACGCACAGCCATGAAGGCATAGTATCCCAAACTGTCGCCATACGTGCCGGCTAAGATGAAACCGCCGTCGCGCGTTTGGTCCAGGCTAACAATCCCGGTATCGAATGCATAAGCGTAGCCGTACGAACGGTCCCACATTGGGTTTCCGGCAGCATCGACGCGCACCAACCACGCATCCTGGACGCGGGACACCCTGGGACTTGTTTTACCTTCGCCAGGAGCCGAAGCCGAATATCCGCCCAGCGCGAATCCGCCATCGGCCGTTTCACGCACGCTCCTGAGAATGTCCTCGGCACTGCCGCCATAACTGCGGTCCCATACCTGCGCGCCGTTTCGGTCGACCCGCACCGCCCAGTAATCATCGCCACCCCAGTTGGTGCTCGTTTTGGTGCCGCTCACAGGCGAAGACGATCTGCCTCCCAGAATGAATCCGCCGTCCGATGTTTCCCGCACACTGAACAACTCGTCATCGCCCGTTCCACCGAAGGAACGGTCCCAAAGCTTATCCCCGTTCGAATCCAGGCGAACGAGCCAGTAGTCCATCCCGCCATAGTGTGGACTTGTTTTGTTGCCGCTCGGCGGCGAGACCGAGAACCCGCCAAGCACGTAACCGCCATCGGACGTCTGCTGCAGCGCATACGGTCTCTCACGCGATTCGCCACCGAAGGAGCGCTGCCACAAAGTGTTGGTGTTGGCGTTAACGCGTATGACCCAGAAATCGCTGTCACCGTAATTGGGGCTGGTCTTGTTGCCATCGGCAAGAGAGTGGGAATAGCCGCCAAAAATGTAACCCCCGTCGGACGTTTGCTGCAGTGCCATCAAAACGTCTGTGTTCGTGCCGCCGAAGCCCAGTTGCCATTCGATAGGGGGCGCCATTAATTGCCCGCAAACCGTCCGGACGACCGCGGCGCACAACAGCAGCAGCAAGACCGGTCGGGGTAACAAAACATTATGCCTGCCCAGGGATTTCAACCGAGTATACTTTCCTCCACAAACCGATGATCTTCAATGGCTATTCAGACTGCGCAACTCCTTCCTCTCCTGTTTCAAAATTCTGCACTTTGAACTTTGCATTTGCATTTTGATGTGCTATACATACTGGGTGTAAATTAGCCAAAGCTGACCACCGGCAGACAGCTCCTGCCGGCCGAGGAAAGGGTAACCCTATGACGGCCAATACCCGCCACGTTCCAGGCTCCATCCGGAGCCGCCGCAGTGTTTTATCCCGATCCACCATCCCTTTCCGGCGATTCCAGACCTTTCCCGAAAAATCCGTACAAAATCCGTACAAATCCGACCATTTTCGCAAATGTGAGTTCTTTACTCCTTGTGCATCAATAACTTACAACTTTAACGCGTTAAAGTGTACGGATTTTCCTGCGGCAGGGGCGTCGCTCCGCCGACGGCCGCACTTCGGAGGGGCGTGTTCCACAGACCCGGGGACTTTCCGGTTCCTTCTCCCGCGGGGAGAAGGTCAGGATGAGGGACAAACTGGTAATGGCTTGCCGTTTGTCATCGCCCATCGTGGCAAAGAATTTTACAATACTGTACATAATTGGCGAACCCGCCGATTTGTTACCGATCCGATCACGCTGTACCAACCACTTACGCGAACTCGAATCGGCGTACGACGATTTTCGAGACCATTCGTGGCGTGTGTCCCCTCTGCGTCCTCTGTCTTTGCGCCTCCTTGCGTTTTTTGCGGCCATTCTTCGTTCCCTTCGTTGCCTTTTGTAAAGTCTCCCGCAAACCAAAATCGTCAAAATCGGCGCATGCGCCGATTTTCAACCGATTCGACCACGCCGTACCAGGCACTTACAACAAATCGTTTTTGCGCGCGCCGATTTTGTCATTCGTGCTTCGACATTCTTTCGTCATTCGGAATTCGTCATTTGGCATTGGCATCCCCTCCCCCTCTTCAGATAATCGAAGCTAGCGACCACTATGGCTGAAAGCACCAAACACGTTTACGACGAAAGCAAGATCAAGACGCTCTCCTCCCTGGAGCACATCCGCCTGCGCACCGGCATGTACATCGGGCGCATCGGCGACGGCTCCCATTACGACGACGGCTGCTACGTCCTCCTTAAGGAGGTCATCGATAACGCCATCGACGAATACATCATGGGCCATGGCCGGGAAGTCCAGGTCACCATCGAGGGAACAACCGTCTCCGTCCGCGATTTCGGCCGCGGCATTCCCCTCGGCAAAGTGGTCGATTGCGTGTCCAAGATCAATACGGGCGCGAAGTACAACGATGATGTGTTCCAGTTCAGCGTCGGGCTGAATGGCGTAGGGACCAAAGCCGTCAACGCGTTATCCAAAGAGTTCCTGGTGCGGAGCTACCGCGCCGGTGAATATGTCGAAGCGTCCTTCAAGCAAGGCAAACTTAAAACCCAGAAGAACGGTCGGGCAGCGAATGAATCGGATGGAACTTTCATCCGCTTCGATCCTGACCCGGCGATCTTCAAGGAAATCGAATTCCGGCCGGAGCACGTCGAGCGGCGCTTGCGGCATTATAGTTACCTGAATACGGGTCTAAAGCTGGTCTACAATGGCCAGACTTTCCAATCCCGGCGCGGTTTGATGGATTTGGTATTGGATGATT
>Ga0075428_100003785_pt1 | contig 16586 bp, 17 predicted proteins | sample RhiMetdeltSRZDD2_FD_75291 | JGI IMG/M metagenome (GOLD analysis project Ga0075428, IMG submission 75291) | Populus rhizosphere microbial communities from Tennessee, USA - Rhizosphere MetaG P. deltoides SRZDD2 | ecosystem: Host-associated > Plants > Roots > Rhizosphere > Soil | place: USA... | reverse complement strand
GCTGCCTGCGCGAGGCGGGGGTCGGCGTGTGAGCCGGGCGGGGCGAGCCGCGGTCGGCATCGGGCTGGTCGGCTTCGGCACGATCGGGACCGGCGTCGTGAAGGTGCTGCGGCGCAACGCGGACGTGATCCGCCAGCGCCTCGGCTTCCCGCTCGAGCTCGTGCGCATCGCCGACCTCGACACCCGACGCGACCGCGGCGTCGACCTCGCCGGGGTCCGCTTCGACGCCGACGCCGAGGGCCTGCTCGCGGATCCGGCGGTCGAGATCGCGATCGAGCTGATCGGCGGCACCGACGCCGCGCGGCGCCTGATCCTGCGCGCGATCGAGGCGGGCAAGCACGTCGTCACGGCGAACAAGGCGCTGCTCGCCGTGCACGGCGCCGAGATCTTCGAGGCGGCGGCGCGGCGCGGCGTCGACGTCGCCTTCGAGGCGAGCGTCGGCGGCGGCATCCCGATCCTGCGCTCGGTGCGCGAAGGCCTCGCCGCGAACCGCATCCTGAGCCTGCACGGGATCCTGAACGGCACCACGAACTTCGTGCTCTCGAGCATGGAGGAGACCGGGGAGCCCTTCGAGGCGGTGCTGAAGCGCGCCCAGGACCTCGGCTACGCCGAGGCCGACCCGAGCCTCGACGTCGACGGCATCGATGCCGCGCACAAGCTCACGATCCTCGCCGCGATGGCCTTCGGGGTGCGGCTCTCCTACAAGGAGGTGCCGACCGAGGGGATCCGCGGGCTCGAGCCGGTCGACCTGCTCGCCGCGCGCGAGTTCGGCTACCGCGTGAAGCTGCTCGGGATCGCGAAGGCGCACGAGGAGACGGGCCGCATCGAGGTGCGCGTGCACCCGACCTTCGTCTCGGAGTCGAGCCTGCTCGCGAAGGTCGGCGGCGCGATGAACGCGATCGCGGTGACGGGCGACGCCGTGGGCCCGACGCTCTTCTACGGCGCCGGCGCGGGCGAGCTCCCGACCGCGAGCGCCGTCGTCGCCGACCTGATGGAGATCGCGCGCGAGATCCGGCGCGGGAGCTCCGGGCGCGTCGCGCCGCTCTCCTACCTGCCCGAGTCGCTCGAGCCGCGGCCGCTGGTGCCGCTGGGCGAGATCCACGCCTCCTGCTACCTGCGCTTCACCGCGCAGGACCGGGCGGGGGTGCTGGGGCACATCGCGGGCGCGCTCGGGCAGCACGAGATCGGGATCGAGTCGGTGATCCAGCAGGGGCGCGGCGGCGCCACGCGCTCCGTGCCGGTGCTGGTGAAGACGCACCCCGCGCCCGAGCGCGCGGTGCGCCGCGCGCTCGAGGAGATCGACCGGCACGCCTCCGTGACCGCGCCGACGCGGATGGTCCGGATCGAGGAGGGCCTCTAGCCGTGGCGCAGAAGCCCGATTACCGCGCCTGGTTCCAGAGCATCAAGGACCCCGGCGAGCGCTACCCGCTCGACGAGGTCGTCTACCGCGCGCGCGACGGCAGCCTGCTCGAGGTGATCCACGACCCCGAGGAGCTGCGCAAGACCTCCGCCGAGGGCTGGAAGCAGCTCTTCCGCGAGCGCGAGCACTCGACCGTCTGGCCCTACGGCTCGGGGGTCTGGGGCAAGAAGGAGTGGGTGCTGCCCGGGATCGACCCGCAGAACGTGGTGTCGATGTACGAGGGCAACACGAACCTCTTCTGGGCCGAGCGCTACGGCCGCGAGCTCGGCCTCGAGGACCTCTGGATCAAGCAGTGCGGCAACTCGCACACCGGCTCCTTCAAGGACCTCGGCATGACGGTCCTGATCTCGCAGGTGAAGGAGATCCGCGCGCGCGGGCGCCACGTGCCCGCGGTCGGCTGCGCCTCGACCGGCGACACCTCGGCGGCGCTCTCCGCCTACGCCGCCGCCGCCGGCATCCCGGCGATCGTCTTCCTGCCGCGCGGAAAGGTCTCGGTCGCGCAGCTGATCCAGCCCGTCGCGAACGGCGCGATCGTCTTCTCGCTCGACACCGATTTCGACGGCTGCATGGAGATCGTGCAGCGCGTCGCCGAGCGCGACGGCATCTACCTCGCGAACTCGATGAACAGCCTGCGCATCGAGGGCCAGAAGACGGTCGGGATCGAGATCGTCGAGCAGTTCGACTGGGAGGTGCCCGACTGGATCGTGATCCCGGGCGGGAACCTCGGCAACGTGTCGGCGCTGGCGAAGGGCCTCGACATGCTGCTCGACCTCGGCATCGTCGACCGCAAGCCGCGCATCGTCTGCGCGCAGGCCGAGGCGGCGAACCCGCTCTACCTCTCCTACCGGCGCGGCTTCGAGGTCTACGAGCCCGTCGCCGCGCGGCCCACGCTCGCGAGCGCGATCCAGATCGGAAGCCCCGTTTCGATCGTGAAGGCGATCGACGCGCTGAAGCGCTACGACGGGATCGTCGAGCAGGTGAGCGAGTTCGAGCTCGCCGACGTCTGCGCGCGCGCCGACCGCACCGGGCTCTTCAACTGTCCGCATACCGGCGTCGCGCTCGCGGCGATGGAGAAGCTGGTGACCCGGGGCGAGATCGGGCGGCGCGACCGCGTGGTCGTGATCTCGACCGCCCACGGGCTCAAGTTCGTCGAGATGAAGGTCCGCTACCACGAGATGCGCCTCGAGGGCCTCGAGTCGCGGCTCCCGAACCCGCCGATCGAGCTCGCCGCGCGCTACGAGACGGTGCGCGACGAGATGCTGCGCCAGATCGACCGGCGCTTCGGCGCCTAGCGCCGGGCGATCGTGTTCACCGGCATCGTCGAGGCAGTGGGCGAGGTCGAGTCCGCCGAGCCCGCAGGCGAGCTCCTGCGCCTCGTCGTGCGCGCGCCCGCGATCGCCGCCGAGGCGCGCGTCGGCGACTCGGTCGCCGTGCGCGGGGCCTGTCTCACCGTGACGCGCGCCGAGGCGGGGCGGCTCTCGTTCGAGGCGGTGCGCGAGACGCTCGCGCGCACGGCGGTGGGCGAGCTGCGCGCGGGCTCGCAGGTCAACCTCGAGCGCGCGCTGCGCGCCGGGGGCCGCCTCGACGGCCACCTCGTGCAGGGCCACGTCGACGGCGTCGGCCGCGTCGCCGAGCTGCGCCGCGAGGGCGGGGACGTGCGCCTCTTCGTCGCCTGCCCCCCGGAGGTCGCCACCCACCTCGTCGAGAAGGGCTCCGTCGCGATCGACGGCGTCTCGCTCACGGTCGTCGGCGCGCGCGACGACGGCTTCGACGTCGCGCTGATCCCGCACACGCTCGCCGCGACGACGCTCGGCGCCCTGCGCCCCGGCGACCGCGTGAACCTCGAGGTCGACGTGCTCGCGAAGTACGTGCGGCGCAGCGTCGAGCGCATCCTCGGGAAGGACGGCACGCAGGGCGCGCGGTGAGGGCGCGCGCGCGCCTCGCCGCCGCGATCGCCCTCGCCGCGGCGCGGGTGGCGGCGGGAGCGGATCCCGGGCCCCCGACCGCGCCGGCCCCCGAGGCCCCCGCCGCGGCCGGGCCCGCGGCCGACGCGTGCGCCGCGGAGGCGGCGCCCGACGCGGCATCGATCGCGCGCCGCGCCGAGTGGGTGCTGCGCGGCGAGGGCTCCGAGCTCGAGGCGACGCTCGAGATCGCGCGCGAGGGCCGCTCGCCCCGCACGATCCCCTTCCGCCTCTGGGACGACGCGCTCGGCGATCGCGTGCTGCTGCGCGTGCTCCCGCCCGCGGCGGTCGCCGGCGCCGCCTGGCTCAAGCTCTCCCCGGTGCTCTGGAGCTACGAGCCGAAGGAAGGCGCGGTGCAGCGCATCCCGCGTGCGCACTGGGGCGACCCCTGGCTCGACGGCGAGCTCTCGCTCGACGACGTGCTGCGCGGCTCGGGCGTGCGCGACTACTCGCAGGCGCTGCTGCGCCTCGAGGAGCGCGAGACTCTGGAGGGGCCCGTGCGCGCATGGGTGATCGAGTCGACGCCGCGCGACCCCACCACCGTCCCCTGGGCGCGCCTCGTCGACTGGATCGACTGCCCCCACGCGACCCTCGTGCGCCGCGAGCACTACGACGCGAAGAACGAGCTCGTCCGCACCCTCGAGCTCGGCGACGTGCGCGAGGTCGCCGGCCGCCGCTACCCCCACCGCTGGGTGATGACGGCCGCCGACCCCGCCCGCGCGTCGCGCATCGAGGTCGGTGCCGTGCGCTTCACGACCGAGTTCCCCCCGGGCACGTTCACGACGCGAAGTCTGCAGCCGAAGGAGTGAGGGGCCCGGGCCCTGCGCACGAGCGAGCCGCAGGCGAGCCGAGTAAATTGGCGAGAAGCCCGAGGAGGCCCCCCTTGCTCCGCGCACTCGACGTCGCGACCTCCGTCGGCGCCACGCTGGCTCGTCTCGGCAGCGGCGCCGCCGTCGGCCCGCTCGGGCCGCGTCCTTCGCTTCCGCTCGAGCTCTACGAGTTCGAGGCGTGCCCGTTCTGCCGCAAGGTGCGCGAGGCGCTCTCGATCCTCGACCTCGAGGTGCGGATCCATCCCTGCCCGAAGGGCGGGCCGCGCTTCCGCGAGGAGGTGCGGCGGCGCGGCGGGAAGGCGCTCTTCCCGTGGCTCGTCGATCCCAACTCGGGCAAGGAGATGTACGAGTCGGCGGAGATCGTCGCCTACCTCTTCGAGCGCTACGGCGCGGGGCCGCCGCCGGCGCTGCTCGCGCTGCCCGTGCTCCCGGACCTCACGTCGGGGCTCGCGTCGCTGTGGCGGCCGGGCTTCGGCGCGCGCTACCGGCCGGCGCGCGCGCCCGAGGCGCCGCTCGAGCTCTGGAGCTTCGAGGCCTCGCCCTTCTGCCGGATCGTGCGCGAGGCGCTCTGCGCCCTCGAGCTGCCGTACCTCTTGCACAACGTCGCGAAGGGGAGCCCGCGCCGCGAGGCCTTCGTCGCCCGCTCGGGGCGGATGCAGGTGCCGTTCCTCGTCGACCCCAACACCGGGATCGAGATCTTCGAGTCGACCGACATCGCGGCGTACCTCGAGGCGACCTACGCCCTCGGCGCCTGACCGGCTCGCGCTCAGGACTCCGGCTCCACCGCCTCGCGGCGCCGCAGCGAGAGCTTCACGTTCGCCGGATCGACCTCGATCGCCTCGACGTCGGGCGGGTGCTCGACCTGCGCCGGCCCGATCGGGAAGGTGCGGCGCCCGAGCTGCACCATCAGCGCGTCGATGCGCACCGTCACCGGCTCGCCGCGGCTGCGGAAGAGATCCCAGCGCGTGCCCGAGAGCTTCACCTCGACCTCGGCCGGCTCGATGCTCTCGACCTCGAAGCCTTCGGGAAGCCCGTCGACGCGCACCGCCGCCATGCGTTCGACCTCGACGACGTCCGAGCCCGGCACGCGCACGAGCCAGAGCCCCGCGGCGATCGCGACCGAGGCGAGCGCCTCGGGCCAGCGCCGTGCGACGCGCTCGAAGGGGCGGCTCGGCGGCGTCTCGGGCGCGATCCCGGCGAGGTGGAGGCGCAGCGCCCGCGCGAGCTCGTCGGAGCCGCGGAGCAGCGAGAGCTCGCCGTCGCGTGCCACCGCGAGCGTGCCGCGCTCCTCCGAGACGACGATGCAGAGCGCGTCACAACGCTCGGCGAGGCCGAGCGCCGCGGCGTGGCGCGTGCCGAGGCCGTCGAGCTGCTCGCGGGCGGTCGAGAGCGGCAGGTGCACGGCGAAGCGCTCGACGCGATCGCCGCGTACGACGAGCGCCCCGTCGTGGCCGGGCGACGAGGTGTCGAAGAGCGACTGGATCAGCGGCTCGCTCACGCGCCCGTCGAGCGCGATCCCGCCCTCGAGGTGGCGGTCGAGCGGCTCGCGTCCCGGCACCACGACGAGCGCGCCGGTGCGCCGCGCCGCGAGCCGCGCCAGCGTGCGCACGATCGCGTCGACCGCGTCGGGCGGGGGCGCCGGCGAGCGGCGCCCGAGCCCGAGCATCGCGATGCGCTCGAAGAGCCGGCGCAGGTCCTCCTGGAAGACGATCACCGTCACGAAGACCACGATCGCGAGGAAGCCCTGGAGGATCCACGCGGTGAGCTGGAACTCGAGGCGGCTCACGATCAGGTAGAGCAGCGCGACCAGCGCGATGCCGAGCGCGGCGAAGCGCGCGCGCGAGCGGCGCAGCCAGACGATGCCGGCGAAGACGATGGCGGCGACGATCGCGACGTCGAGCGCGTCGGTGATGCGGAGGTCGACGTTCATCGGGGCGCAAACGTAGCCGCTGCGCGCCGCCCGCGGGCCGGGGCCGGGCCGGGCGCCGGCGGCGGCGCCGCGCCGGGGAGGGTGATAGGATCCTCGCGGCGGAGCCCGGCTGGGGGCTCCCTGGGGGAGGCCCGCTCCCCGGTCCGGGGGGAAGCGCACAGCGCCCGCACATGGACGGCTCGCAACCGATCGATTTCTCGGTCTACGGCTGGCGGCTCGCGGCGACCCTCTTCTTCGTGCTGGTGAACGCGTTCTTCGTCGCGGCCGAGTTCGCGCTCGTCAAGGTTCGCCGCACCCAGATCCAGGCGCGCGTCGAGGCGGGGAGCGCGCGTGCGCGCAGCGCGCAGCACCTGCTCGACCACCTCGACCGCTACCTCTCGGCCTGCCAGCTCGGGATCACCGTCGCGAGCCTGATCCTCGGCTGGCTCGCGGAGCCCGCCGTGGCGGAGCTGCTCGTCCGCAGCGTCGGAGCGCTCGGCGTCGGCATCTCCCAAAGCGACCCGTGGCTGCGAGGGATCTCGCTCGCGATCGCGCTCACGCTGATCACGACCCTGCACATGACGCTCGGCGAGCAGGCGCCGAAGATCTGGGCGATCCACCGCGCCGAGAAGACGGTGCTGCGCATCGCCGCGCCGCTGCGCCTCTTCACCGAGGCGCTGCGGCCGCTGATCCTCCTGATCAACGCGATCTCGAACGGCCTGCTGCGGCTCACGGGGCTCTCCACCGCCGAGATCATCGACTCGGCGGTGCACAGCGCCGAGGAGCTGAAGCGCATCCTCACCGCCTCGGCCGGGAGCGGCGAGATCACGCGCCGCCAGCTGGAGCTCGCCCAGAACGTCCTCGACATCATCGACCTCCAGGTGCGCCACATCATGGTGCCGCGCGTCGACGTCGTGTTCCTGAGCCTCCAGAACGAGGACGAGGAGAACCTGCGCATCGTGCGCGAGAGCGGCCACTCGCGCTTCCCGATCTGCGCCGTCGGCCTCGACACGGTGATGGGCACCGTGCACGCGAAGGACGTGCTGATGGCGCCGGCTTCGGGGGGCGCGCCCGACCTGCGCTCCCTCGCGCGCAATCCGGTCTACGTCTCCGACACGCAATCGGTGTCGCGCCTGATCTTCCAGCTCCAGCGCAGCCGCAGCCACTGCTCGGTCGTCGTCGACGAGCACGGCACCTGCGTCGGGCTCGCCTTCCTCGAGGACGCGCTCGAGGAGATCGTGGGCCCGATCTTCGACGAGTTCGACGAGGCGCCGCCCGGCGTCGTGCGGCTCGGCTCGGGCGAGATCGAGGTGCCCGGGGCGCTCTCGCTGCCGGAGGCCGCGAGCGTGCTCGAGCTCGGCGACCTCGAGGACGAGTCCGACACGATCGGGGGCTACGTGGTCGCGCGGATCGGGCGGCTGCCGCGCAAGGGCGACCGGCTCCAGGTCGGCGACTGGACGGTGACCGTGACCTCGGTGGTGCGGCGCCGCATCGAGCGGCTGCGCTTCGAGCCGCTCGAGAAGGAAGAGCGCGCCAGCCGGCGCTGAGCGCGCGGGAGGAACGGGAGGTGCTGGAAGGGGAGGGGCGCGTCGCCGCGACCGAGCCGGCCTACGAGGCCGCCGCGAGCGAGTGGGACACGCCGATGTACCGGCAGGCCGTGGCGCAGCTCGACGCCGCCGCGCGCGTGATGGGCCTCGACGACAACCTCTGGGACCGCCTGCGCTCGCCGCAGCGCGCGCACATCGTCTCCTTCCCATTCCGCCGCGACGACTACAAGACCGTCGAGACGCTGGTCGGCTACCGCGTCCAGCACCTGCTCACGATGGGGCCGACCAAGGGCGGCATCCGCTACGCCGCGGACGTCGACCTCGGCGACGTCACGGCGCTCTCGATGTTCATGTCGTGGAAGTGCTCGATCATGAACCTCCCCTTCGGCGGGGCGAAGGGCGGCGTGCGCGTCGACCCGACCTCGCTCTCGAAGGCCGAGATCCAGCGCATCACGCGCCGCTACACCTCCGAGATCATCGAGGTGATCGGTCCCGACCGCGACATCCCCGCGCCCGACCTCGGAACCGACGAGCAGGTGATGGCCTGGATCATGGACACCTACTCGCAGCAGAAGGGCCACACGGTGCCGGGGGTGGTGACCGGCAAGCCGGTCGAGCTCGGCGGCTCGGCCGGGCGCCGCGAGGCGACCGGCCGCGGCGTGATCACCTGCGCCATCGAGGCCTGCCGCCTGCTCGGGCTCCCCTTCGAGGGCGCGCGCGTCGTCGTCCAGGGCTACGGCGAGGTGGGCGGGACCGCGGCGCGGATCGCGCGCGCACTCGGCGCGAACGTGATCGCGGTCTCGGACGCGAAGGGCGCCGTGCACGACCCGAAGGGCCTCGACCTCGCCGCGCTCGACGCCTGGGTGAAGGCGCATCGCTTCCTCGAGGGGATGCCGGGCGTCGAGCACATGGAGAACGCCGACCTGCTGCTCCTGCCCTGCGAGATCCTGATCCCCGCCGCGGTGCAGCGGCAGATCACCGAGCAGAACGCCGACCGCATCGCCTGCCGGCTCCTCGTCGAAGGCGCCAACAACCCGACCACCGTCGAGGCCGACGAGATCCTGCGCTCGCGCGGCGTCTACGTCGTTCCCGACATCCTCGCCAACGCCGGCGGCGTCACGGTCTCCTACTTCGAGTGGGTGCAGGGCCTCCAGCACTTCTTCTGGTCCGAGGAGGACGTCAACAACCGCCTGATCTCGCTGATCCAGCGCGCCTTCCTCGAGGTGCACGGCGTCTCGAGGGAGCGCGGCATCTCGCTGCGCAGCGCCGCGCTGATCCGCGGCATCGAGAGGATCAAGGAGGCCAAGCGCCGCCGCGGCGTCTTCCCGTGACGCGCGCCGCGAGCGGGCGCGCGCCATGGAGGACGCGACCGCCCCGGTGCTCCTCGTCGGCCAGCCGGTCGAGGAGGCCGCGCTGCACGCGATCGCCCGCGGCGAGGCCGCGATCTACTCGGCGCCCTGCCCGGGCCGCGCCGGGGCCAACGAGGACGCCGCGGCGCTGATTCCGCTCGACGAGGGCTCGGCGGTGCTCGCGGTCGCCGACGGGCTCGGCTCGACGCCGCTGGCGGACCGCGCTGCGAGCCTCGCCATGCGCGCGCTCGTCGACGCGCTGCATCCCGACCTGCGCGCGGGCTCGCTCCTGCGCACGGCGATCCTGAACGGCATCGAGCGCGCGAACCAGGCGGTGACGGCGCTCGGCGCCGGCGCCGCGACCACGCTCACCGTGGCCGAGGTGCAGGAGGACTCGGTGCGCTCCTACCAGGTGGGCGACTCGGTGCTGATGCTCGTCGGCCAGCGCGGGCGCATCAAGTACCAGAGCACGGCGCACTCGCCGGTCGGCTTCGCGCTCGAGTCGGGCCTCCTCGACGAGGGCCAGGCGCTGCGGCACGCCGACCGCCACCTCGTCTCGAACTTCCTCGGCGCGCGCGACATGAGCATCGAGCTCGGGCCGACGTTGCGGCTCTCGCCGCGCGACACGCTGCTGCTCGCGAGCGACGGCCTCGCCGACAACCTGCGCCGGCGCGAGATCGCCGACCGGATCCGGTGCGGGTCGCTCGCCGAGGGCGCGCGCCGCCTCGCCGCCGACGCGAGGCGGCGCATGCAGGCGCCCGCGGCCGGCGAGCCCTCGAAGCCCGACGACCTCACCTTCGTGATCTTCCGCCGGCGCGCCTAGCGCTGCGGCCGCGCGCGAGCCTTCCGCCCGCACGCGAGCGCGCGCTGCGGCGGCGGGCGGCGGCGCGGCGGCGCCCCCCGCGCGCTTCAAGAATCCACGGCGAGGGCCCGATGAGCCGGAGGCCCCGGAGCCTGAGGCCCGGGGCCGGACGCCCGGCGTCCGGGGGGAGGGGCGTTGTCGGGACTGCGCATGCGCCGCTGCGGCGGCTACGCCTTGCTCGCGCTCTGCGCGCTCGTCGCGGCGCCCGCGTTCCCGCAGGCGACGCCGCGCGTCGACCCGCGCGGGGCGCTGCCCGGGCCGCTCGAACTCGCGGTCGAGGAGGGCGGCTGGGCCCGCGACCTCGTGGCGGAGCTCGGCCTCGCGGAGACGCTCGACGCCTCCGCCGGCGACGCCGAGCGCTTCGGCCTGCTCTGCCCCGAGTCCGCCGAGTACTTCGCCGAGCCGGGCCGCACCGCGGGCGCGGGCTCCGACGTCAGCGCCGAGCTGCCGGCGGGGACGGGCGGGCACGTGCGCGCCGTCGTCAGCGTGCCGGCGACGGCGCTCTACCAGCTCGAGGTCGAGGGCTCGGGAGTGCAGCGCTGGGTGATCGACGGGCGACCCGTCGGACACCTCGACCTCTCCGCGCTCGGCGTCGCCTTCGCGCCGGTGATCGCGCCGCTGCGCGCGGGCCCGCACGAGCTCACCGGCACGATGCTCCCCGGCGCGAGCGCCTCGCGGCTGCGGCTCTCGGCCTGGCGCGCGCTCTGCATCGCTCCGGCGGACGGCTGGCGCAGCTCTCGCGCGCTGACCTGGGGCGCCTGGGCGCGCACCCTCGTGAGCACCTTCGGCCTCGACTTCGAGCTGCCCGAGTCGGGCTGGAACCAGGTGATCGAGGCCGAGGCCTTCGCGGAGGCCTCGGAGAGCGGCGGACGCACGCGGCGCCGCATGCGCGACGGCGCGTCCGGCGGCGCGTGGGCGACGGCGGCGACGGGCCCCACGGAGTTCACCTGGCGCCTGCGCCTCGAGGAGCCGCAGGTGCTGACGCTCTCGGCGCGCACGCACGGCTCGAGCCCCCAGATCTGGTCGATCGACGGCCGCCACCGCGTCGAGCTGCGGCCCGACGGCCGGCCCGGCGGATTCCGCTGGGATCGCGTGACCACGCTCGCGCTGTCGGCGGGCGAGCACGCGGTGCGCGCGCGGATCGCGCGCGGCGCCGGAGTCGACGCGCTGCGCGTCGTCGCGCGCAGCTCCTCGGACCGCGACTACCTGCGCATCCTCGGCGGGCTCGGCCTGCCGGTGGGGGCGCCCGATTCTCCGGTCCCCGGCGGCGTGGTGCAGGCGTCCTTCGAGCCGCCGGTCTCGCGCGCGCTGGCGCACTCGCTGCGCGAGCGGATCGCGGGCGAGCGCGACGCGGAGTCGTCGGTCGCGCTGGTCGAGATCGAGCCGCAGACGCCGGCCTGGCGGCCGCTCTCGCCGGCGCTGCCGGCGGATCTCTGAGCATGCGACGCTCCACCGACCCGCTCGTGCGCCTGCTCTGCGGCGCCCTCCTCGCCGGCGCGGCGCTCCCGCGCCCGGCCGCGGCCGAGGGCACGCCCGACCTCTTCTCGCTGCGCCCCTCGCTCGCGACGACGCTCGTCGTCGACGACAACCCGAAGTTCGAGAAGAGCGGCGGCGACACCGCGTTTGGCGCCTGGCTCTACCCGCGGATGCAGGTCGACTACGACGGGCCCGGGCTCGACCTCGGCGCGGACGTCGGCGCCGACGTGCGCCGCTACGCCGGCTACGACACCTCCCTGTACAAGGACTTCGGCCGCGTCTCCGGCTGGGCCGACTACACGCTGCTGCCCGGCCTCGCGCTGCACGTCGGCGACGCCTGGGTGCCGCGCGCCCAGCGCCTCGGGCGGCCCGAGGACGAGACGCGCAACCTCGTGCAGACGAACCTCCTCGACGGCTCGCTGCGCCACTGGCAGGCGCTCGGTGGCGGGCGCGAGCTCGAGATCGGGGCGCAGGGTGCCTGGTTCACGAGCGAGAGCTACGCGGAGCCGCTCGACGGCGGCGGTGTCGACGCCGACTTCAGCGCGGCCCACACCGACGGCATCGGCTACGTCGAGGTGCGCACGCCGATCGCGGGCGAGGCGCACGGCTTCGTGCGCGCCCAGGGCGGCTACCGCTTCATGGACGACGCCTCCGACGCCGACCACGCCAACGTCGGCGGCAGCCTCGGCGTGCGCGTCCCCTTCGGCGGCGGCGAGCTCGAGCTCGGCGGCGGCGGCGGCTGGCTCGACTTCGCGGGCCTGCGCGACCGGCCGCGCGCGCTCGGGCGTGCGCGCGTGCGCGTCGACCTTCCGGCGGGCTTCGTCACGAGCGTCGGCGCGACGCAGCTCTTGAGCGCGAGCCTCTCGGGCCATCGGGTCGTCCAGACCGACGCCCGCATCGAGCTCGAGCGCTGGTTCGGCCGGCGCACCGCCGCGAGCATCGCGCTCCTCGGCACGCGCTACGACGACGCGTCGCTCGGCGGTGTCGACCTCTTCGGCGGCGTGGAGGCGGGCGTGCGGCGCCAGCTCACGCGCGCCCTCCAGCTCGTCGTGCGCTATCGGCACTGGAGCAACGGCGGCCACCTCGGCAGCGACGACTTCTCGCAGAACCGCGGCACCCTCGAGCTCCACGTCCGGCCGTCGATGCTGTGACGGGCGGCGCGCCACCGAGCGAGCCGCGCCCCGCGGCACCCCGCGGGGCAGAGACTCGGGGTTTCCCCCCTCCGTTGCGCCGGGCCCCTGGAGCGCCGATGCTCCAGCCCGGGGGGCCTTTCCGGGCGGCGGGCTCGGGACGCCCGAAGCGCGACCATTGCGGAGCCCTACCAGTGCTTGGCGCGGAGGTGCAGGGCCAATGAAGCCGCTCATCATGGCGATCGTTCAGTCGTTGGTGGACCGGCCGGAGGAAGTGCAGATCAAGGAGGTCGTGGGCGAGCACGCGCACGTGCTCGAGCTGCGCGTCGCGAAGGAAGACCTCGGCAAGGTGATCGGCAAGGGCGGAGCGCACGCCTCGGCGATCCGCACGATCATGGCGGCGACCAGCGGCAAGGAGAAGAAGCGCTACATCCTCGAGATCATCGAGAACTGAGCGCGCTTGGCTGAGATCCCGAGCTTCGAGGCCCCGTTCACGGTCGCCGCGCAGCTCGAGGCTCGCGCCGCGCATCCGGAGATCTCGGCGCGCGTCGCGATCCGCGCGGGGGACCGCCACTGGACGTGGCGGCGCTTCCGTGACGAGTCGGTGCGCATGGCGCACCTGCTGCGCCGCCGCCTCGGCGCCTGCTCCGACGCGCGCCCCGGGCACGTCGCGATGCTCCTCGACAACCACCCCGAGCTGCTCGCGCTCGCTGCGGGCTGCGCCTACGCCCGGCTCACGCTCTTCGGCGTGAACACGGGCCTGCGCGGCGACTCGCTCGCCGGCGTGATCGACCAGTCGCGCGCGCGCGTGCTGGTGGTCGGCGAGCGCCTGCTCCCCGAGCTGCTGCGGGTGCGCGCGCGCCTGCGCGGCATTCCGGACGAGAACCTGCTCGTGCTGCGCGCGGGCGACGCGCCGGCGCAGGGCGCGCGCGACCTCGAGTCCGCCCTCGCCGAGGAGGTCGCGGAGCCCGGCGCCTCGCTCGCCGCGCCGCCCCTCGACGCGCGTCCCGAGGACAACCTCGTCGTGATCTACACCTCGGGCACCACCGGGCTCCCGAAGGGCATCAACAACAACCACTTCAAGCTGCTCGCGATCGGGCAGAACGTCGCCCAGCGCCTCCGCCTCGACCCCGACGACGTCGGGTACGCGTGCATGCCGCTCTTCCACTCGAACTCGCTCTTCCTCGGCTTCCAGCCCGCGTTCCACGTCGGCGCGAGCCTGCTGCTCCGCGAGCGCTTCAGCGCCAGCGCCTTCGTCCCCGACGTGCTGGGCCACGGCGTCTCCTTCTGGAACTACGTCGGCGAGCCCGTCCACTACGTGCTCGAGGCGATCCGCGCGCACTACGCGGACGACGAGGCGCGCATCGCCGCGGAGCTCACCGCCGACCCGCGCAACCGGCTGCGCTGGGCGCTCGGGAACGGCGCCTCGCCGCCCGACATCGACCGCTTCGTGCGCTGGCTCGGGCTCGAGGACATGTTCGAGCTCTACGGCTCGACCGAGGCCGCGATCTCGACCTTCCGCGTCCGCGGCGACCCGCGCGGCAGCGTCGGCGAGATCGCCGACCCGAACGTGCGCATCCTCGACGAGCGCGGCGCGGAATGCCCTCCGGCGCACCTGGGCGAGGACGGGCGGGTGGTGAACTACGCCGAGGCGGTGGGAGAGATCTGCCGCGTGGCCGGCGACACGGCGCTCTTCCAGGGCTACTTCGACGACGCCGAGGCGAACCGGCGCAAGCACCGCGCCGGCGTCTACCACTCGGGCGACCTCGGGCACGTGCTCGTCCTCGACGGCCGGCGCTTCCTCTACTTCGACGGCCGCACCGACGACTGGATCCGCAAGGACGGCGAGAACTTCTCCGCCGCGCAGGTCGCGCGCCTGCTCCAGGAGCACCCCGACGTCGCGCTCGCGGCGGCGTACGGCGTCCCCTGCGCGGTCTCGGACGAGCTCGTGATGGCGGCGCTCTTGCTGCGCCCGGGCGCGCGCTTCGACCCCGCGGGCTTCCACGCCTTCTGCGAGCGGCAGGTCGAGGGCGGCGGCATGGACCGCAAGTGGTTCCCGGACTTCGTGCGCGTGGTTCCGGACTTCGAGTTCACCGAGACGCAGAAGGTGCTGGTGCGGGGGCTGAAGCGCGTGCACTTCGACCGGCGGCGCCTGCCGGAGGCCGAGATCTACTGGCGCGAGCGCGGCAACGCGGCCTTCCGGCCCTTCGCGCCCGAGGACTTCGAGCGGCTGCGGCGCGAGTTCGCTGCGGCGGAGCGCGCGCACCTGCTCGACGCCTGAGCGCTGGCGGGTTGCGAATCCGGAACCCGGGTTTCGAGAGCGGAACCCGCCGCGCGCGGTGCGCACGGGGCCCCGCAACGGGATCGCGTGCGGCGTCGGGCCCTTGGCGCCGCTGCCTGCCGGTTGTGATCTTCGGCACGTCCCTTGCGATGAGGGTAATCGGCCCCGCCGTGGGGAGCCGGAGGATCGCGATGGACGCCACCTTCTCCGCCGAGGAGCACTACACCGAAGGGCAGTCGGAGCTCGCGCGCGATCGCGTCGACGCGGCGCTCGACCACTTCCGTGCCGCGCACCGCCTCGACCCGACGAGCCCGCGCTATCGCTCGTACTTCGGCCTCTGCCTCGGCCTCGGCGAGCGCCGCTTCGACCGCGCGCTCGAGCTCTGCCGCTCCGCCGCGAAGGAGGAGTTCTTCAACCCCTCGCTCTACCACAACCTCGCGAGGCTCCACCTCGCGTTCGGCTTCAAGTCCGAGGGCATCCGCTTCCTGCGCCGCGGGCTGATGATCGACCCGCAGAACGAGGCCATCCTGAAGGAGCTGCGCGGCCTCGGCGTGCGCCGCAAGCCGGTGCTCGCCTTCCTGCGCCGCGATCACCTCTTCAACCGCTGGTTCGGCCGCCTGCGCAGCCGCAGCCTCCCCGTCACGGGTGAGGCGGAGCCGCAGGGCGTCTAGGCGCCCGGCCAGCGACCCCGGCCGCCCGGCGAGTTGACGCCGGGCGGCCGGAACGGTATTCAACGCGCGCCCGCGCCGCTTCCGCCGCGCGGAGCCAGGAGCACCGCGTGGGCAGCGTGATCAAGAAGCGGCGCAAGAAGATGCGCAAGCACAAGAAGCGCAAGCTCTTGAAGCGCGCCCGCCACAAGCGCAAGCGCTAGCGCCTCCCGCGCGCGGAGCGCGCGCGGCTTCTCCCTTCGCGATCAACCAGTTCCGGCTCCACACCCGCGCCCTGCGCTGCGCGCCGCTGCACGCTCGCACGGCGTTTCGCGCCGTTCTCGTCCGCGTGTCCGCAACAAGCTCCTCCATCCGATTGTTTTTTTTGGCGTTGCGCCTTGACGAAGCGGAAATCGCAGTGTTACGGTTCGCCGCAACAGTGGCCCTAGTGCCGCGGTGTGCGTGGAGAAAAACGGACGAGCAGGCGTGATTGCCTTCAAGTCCGTTACCCCGGGGGTCCGATAGCCGATGGCACGTCCCCGGGAACACGGGGCCACCAAGTAGGGGGGAAACCCAGGTATGGCAGCTCGAAAGAAGAAGGGCGGTCGCAAGAAGGGCGGCCGCAAGAAGGCGACTGCGAAGAAGGCGACCCGCAAGAAGGCCCGCCGCCGGAAGGCGTAAGGGCAAGGGTCGATCTTCCCATCTGGAAGGTCGCAGGACCCCGGCCGGCGCAAGCCGGCCGGGGTTTCCTTGTTCTGGAGACGAGACGTCGTTACCCTCTCGAATGCCGGGTTCCCCGGCCTCCTTCCGCATCCCAGCGAGGCTCACGATGGCGCGCATCACGATCGAGGACTGCACCCGTTACGTGCCGAATCGCTTCCACCTGGTCCAGATGGCGGCGATCCGCGCCAAGCAGCTGAAGAAGGGCTCGAGCGCGCTGGTCCAGGCCGAGGAGAACAAGGAAGTGGTCGTCGCGCTGCGCGAGATCGCCGCGGGGCATATCCGCCCGGATTATCGCGAAGAGGGGTAGCTTCGGTCGCGTCCGGGGTGTGCCGGGTGCCGGCTCGTCTGGGTGGTCGTCCACCTCATTTGCTCCGCTCGCCGTTGGCTCGCTGCGCGCGGAGCGCTTCCGCGCTCCGCTTGCGAAGACGTTCCGAGCAGTTCCACCGAGGTG